>Ga0180432_10000299_pt1 | contig 78789 bp, 63 predicted proteins | sample SS_ome_10_FD_132414 | JGI IMG/M metagenome (GOLD analysis project Ga0180432, IMG submission 132414) | Hypersaline lake sediment archaeal communities from the Salton Sea, California, USA - SS_1_MS_2 metaG | ecosystem: Environmental > Aquatic > Non-marine Saline and Alkaline > Hypersaline >...
CGCGTTCACTATGGGACGGTAAAGAAGTACTTCGGCGGGCTGAGGGCGGCTTTGCGGCAGGCCGGGTTACAGGCAAATGAGTTCAGGCGAGGCATTTCAAGAGACGACTTGCTTGATGAACTTGAGCGCGTCTGGGACATAACGGCAACCATCGAAGGCAGACCGCCGTACAAGAAGGATCTCAGAGTATATGGCGGCAAGTACGGATATGATCCCTACTACCGAGTATTCGGCTCCTGGATAATGGCGTTGCAGGCGGTTACCGAGCGCGACGAGTCTGCAGCTGCAGCAGGCGTTTCCGGCGGAGGCCACGATGAGCGCCATGTCGACGAGCACCGGAGGAAAACTGTGCCCTTGGGGCTCCGGGTGACCATACTCAAGCGGGATAAGTATAGCTGCCGCATGTGTGGGCGGAGTCCGGGAACCACACCGCACATCGAGTTGCATGTGGACCACATTGTGCCGGTCGTCAAAGGGGGCACAAACGCGCCGGAGAACTTGCAGACTCTGTGCAATGAATGCAACGTCGGCAAAGGAGCCTTGTGACAGCGGTGGCAGACCATGGGGGTTACCGACGACCGGCTCCGCGCCAGACCTTAGGGGTTGACGAAGCCGGTGCGGGAGGGCGGCCGCTCACACCGGCAGGAAGAGGTTCCCCACTTTGATGCCCGCCAAGCCCAGAACGGCCGAGATGCCGACCAACATGGCCTCGCCGATGATGACGCCCATGAACAGGTCGCGCGTCCTGCGCAGGGCCGCCCCGCCGCCGAACTTCACGACGATCACCTTGAGCCCCCAGCCCAGGAAGAAGGCAAACCAAAGCGTCTGCCCCGGCCACGAGCTGCCCGTCAGGAACCCCAGCGAGTGCACCGGCCACCAGTAGAACCGCATCCGCATCATCGTGACCGCGAACATGATCCCCGCCCCCAGGGCGAAGGCGCCGAACTTCGGCTCGACCGCCTTGGCGGGGTTGTCAATCATCATGTGGGCTGTGTCGAACGTGCTGAACGGCAGTCTCATGACGGCATATTCATCGGCCGTGCTCAGGGCGCCCTGCTCGTAGAAGAGCCTCATGATGAAGAAGCCGCTCACGCCGAGGGCGACGATGAGGCTGACGAGCATCAGGGGCAGGAACCAGCGCCGCCTCCGCTCGAAGGCGGACGCGACGCGCAGGGCGTTGACGGCGTGACCGCTTAGTATCTCCCGGGCGTCGGCGACGAGGATGGCGTTCTGCATCTGCGCGGTGACGGCGGCGGCCGGGCCGAAGATCGCGCCCCCCGTTATCCCGTGCAGGAAAGTCGGCGGCTGCCACGACTGCTGGACGAAGAAGATCCCCCCCTGCGCCACGAGCCGGGCGTGCACCAGCGCGACGCAGAAGGTGAGCGCCAGAAGGAGCACCCCCACAACCGGCCCGATCCCGTGCCACGCGTACCACATCAACATGCCGATCACGGCCAGCACCAGGCCCCAGAAGCCCACGCGGTAGCCGATCGGGTCCTGCGAGTCGTCCACAGAGCTGTCCAGGCCGAAGGTCTTCCGGACCACGTCCCACAGGTGCCGCCGGGCCATCCAGAACATTATCAGCGTGAAGACGATGAAGGCCCCGGCCTGCTGCCACTGCATGAAGGGGCTGTAATCCCCGCCCGCGATGGGCATCCCGATCCGGTCGGCGACGACCAGCTCCATGTGCGTGAACCAGAAGAAGAGCCAGACGCTCAGCGCCACGTCCGCCGGCACGAGGAAGGCGAACCCGACGGCCATCGGGTAGAGGTACGCGCTCCATATGTACAGGGCCTGGATGGGGGTGCCCCACAGGAAGCTCTGCACGGGGAAGCTCGGCACCCATCCCTGCGCCGCGCCGGTGAGCACGGGCGCCATGCGCACCGCGCCGAAGGCCAGGCTCAAGGTCAGGCCGACCACGCAGGCCCGGCTGCGCAGGAAGGCCGGCACGAGGCCGCTGCCGGCGCTGTCCGCCGCTATCTCAAGCGGGACGCGCGCCAGCGGGAACGCCAGCCGCTCGACCTCCACCCACTGCTTGCGAAGGAGGCCGGTCAGGAACAGCGTGGCCAGGTAGAACAGCAGTATGAAGGTCCCCCAGCTCGCAAGCGGCCGCGCCCACTTGCCCCAGGGCACACGCATCGCCGGCCCCTCGAAGAACCGCTTCACGGCGGGCGATTGCACGTCCTTGGTAACCACCAGGTCATCGGGCACTCCGGGCAGGACGTGGCTCTCGTAGTCCTTGTCCGGCCGGGCCGCGTAGTAGGTGGGCGAGGCCACCATGGGGAACAGGTAACGCATCAGCCCACTGGCCGGCACCGTGCTGGCCACGATCATCATGCACCAGACCAGCATCAGTTCCGAGGTGCGCAGGGCCCAGGCGCGCCAGACGAGCTTGATTCCCACGTTCACGACCAGCACGAGCACGACCAGGATGAACAGCGCGCCGGCGGGGAAGTGATTGCCGGTCAGGTAGGTGCCGCCGACCACGAGGTCGTTGTACGGGGTGAGCGCGGCGATCAGGACGACCGCCGCCAGCCCGATGATAATGGCGCGCAGCGACATACCCGCTCCCGAGAACCGGCGAGAAGCGAAGGCGGCGACATTATAGCCCCCCCAGCGCCCGTGTCAAAAACGCAGGGCGCTCCCGGCCGCGCCGCCCGCCGGGGCGGCGCACCGCGGTCAGGGGGGCGGCGCGACCCCGCCCTCGATGGCGATGCCCTTCTTCTCGACGAGCACGCCCTGGACGCGGTAGAGGTTCGCCAGCGCGATGGCCTGATCCACGCGGGCGCGGACCTCGTCCCGCTCCGCCGTGGCCAGCGACGCCTGGGCGTCCAGCACGTCGCGACTGTTGGAGCGGCCGAGCGTGAAGCTCTTCTCTTCCGCGTCCACCACCTGCTGGGCGAGTTCGCGCGACCGGCGGGCCTGAGAGATGCGTTCCTCCGCGGCGCGCAGCTCGGTCAGGGCGTCGGCCACGTCCCGCGTGACGACCTCTTCGAGGGCCTTGAGCCGAACGGCGGCGCGCGTGCGGTCGAGCCGCGCCGCCGAGTAGTTGGCCCGCCCGGTCCGGTTCGGTATGGGCACCTCGAAACGCATCCCGACCGACCAGGTGTCGAAATCGCCGTCCGACAGGACGTCGGTGCCGTCGGCGAAGTCGTCCCCCAGCCCGGCCAGCGCGTAGTTGCCGAAGACCTTCAGGGAGGGGAGCCTCTCGTTCTTCGCCAGGCGCGCCTGGAGCGCCGCCGTGTCGAGCGCGAGCAGGGCCTGGGCCTGGTCCGGGCGGTTCTGGAGCGCAACGGCGACGCTGTCGGCCAGCGTCTGAGCGAAGCTGAGGGCGGGCGGCGCGTCCGTGGGGGTGAGCGCGGGGGCCGGTTCGGCGGGAGCGATGACGCCCAGCAGGCGCAGCAACGCGTGCCGCAACTGCGCGACGCGGCTGCGTGCGTTCACCAGGGCCACCTCCTGGGAGGCGGCGCTCGAACGCGCCCGCACCACGTCGAGCGGCGCGCTGATTCCGACCTTGACCTGGGCCTCCGCCGTGCCCACCAGGCGCTCGGCGCGGACAAGCTGCTGCTCCCGAACGCGCAGGTCGGCCGTGCCGAAGTAAAGCTCCCAGTATGCCCTTTCGACCTCGAAGAGCGTTCGGATGACGGTGGCGCGCCACTCCTCGCGCGAGACGCGTGCGTTGTTCCGGGCGATCAAGATGGGGACCCGGTTGACGCCGGCGCCGAAGCCTCTCAGCAGCTCCTGCTCCACGGTCAGTCTCAGTTCCGGGGCGTAGGCGGGGTCCGGTTCGCCGGGCACGTCCAGGTCGCGCTCGTAGTCAGTTGACACGGCCACGGAGAGCGTGGTCCCGGTGACGGCGCGGTCGGTTATGCCGACGGAGAGTTCGCCGTCGGCGGTGGCCTCGTGCGTGACGGGCGCGCCGGCCACCGGTTCGTCGGTGCGGCCGCGGGTCAGTTCCGCGAACAACTCGGGGTCGAACTGGCCCTTCTCGGCCTCGACCCGCTCGCGGTCGGCCTCGCTGCCAAGGGCGTCCACCTTGATGTCCTTGTTGGACTCCAGCGCCATGCGGAGGGCCTCGCGCAGGGTCAGGCTCGTGGGCACGTCCTGCGGGATCTCAGCAGGCGCGGACGGCCGCCGCGTGCCCGGCGCAAGCTGCGGCGTCGTTCGCGCCTGCACGGAACGCGCGTGGCGAGGGCCCGGTTCCACGGCGTCGGGGAGCGCGCAGGACGCGCAGAGCAGACAGGCGACGAACGTGGCCGCCAACGATGGGGAGCCAGTCGAGATGCACGGTTTCACTGTCATTGGTCGGAGTCCTTCGGTGGGATCCTGTCCCGTGGAAGCGTGTTGAACAACCGGCACAAGCCGGGGAGGCCGCTCCAGCCGGCGCCCCGGACACACAGTAACCCACCGATGCTAATCGAGACGGCCGCGCTTGGCAACGTCCCGCGGGCAGATAGGCGCTGCCAGGGGCGAAAATGCGCAAGAAACGGTCGGAAAGCGCGGTTTTTCGGCGTATCCCTTGATAGCCTTGCTGGAAGGGCCTAGAATGGCTGCTTTGGGGTGCAACGGCACACCGGGGGTTTCCCTCAGTTGACCTGCAAAGGCGTGCAGCAAGATGTCCGATCCCACAAACCTGGCCGAAGGTGCACCGGCTGTGAGTGTGCCCGAAGACGTCCAGGGCTGGCTGGACGAGGCCCTGGAGGAGGGCGAGTGCGTCAGGGCATGCCTGCTGGGGGACATTCGCCCCGACGAGAGCTTCGGCGAGAGCTGGACGTTCCTGACGGACCGCCGGCTCTTCGTTCTCTCACCCAACGGCCGGCCTGACGAAGCCGACGTGACCTTCGAGATGCCGCTGGCCGAGATAGACGGCGGCCGCGTGCACGAGTACGTCGGCGCGAGCGCCCTGATCGTGACCGGCCGGGGCAAGGCGCACGAGGTCGCCAGGTTCTCGCTGAGTTCCCACCACGAGGCGAGCGACCTGTGCCACAGCCTCAAGCAGATGATCCAGGCGCGGGACGAGGGCAAGTCGCTGCACGACCTGGTCCTTATCCCTCCCCGTCGCATGGCCCACCGCTGTTCGCAGTGCGGGCGGGCGCTGCGGCGTTCGGGCGACGTCTGCCCCCATTGCATCGACCGGCGCCAGACGCTGGTGCGGCTCCTGTCCTACGTTTACCCCTACCGGTGGCACGCCCTGCTGGGCCTGGGGCTCACCTTCGGCATGACCGGCCTGCAACTGGCCCCGCCCTACCTGCAGAAGGTGCTGCTGGACGACGTGATCCTGGCCGACAACCTGCCCCTGCTCAAGGTGGTGGTGCTCATGCTGGCCGGCGTTTACGTGGGGCAGGCGGTGCTGTCCACGTTCCGTTCCTACGTGATGCAGTGGCTCGGCAACCGCGTGCTGTTCGACCTGCGCGTGCGCATGTTCAGCCACCTCCAGATGCTGCCCCTGTCGTACTACAACCGGCAGCAGACGGGCCAGATCATGTCGAGGGTCACGGGTGACCTGTCCCGGCTCCAGTTTTTCATCGCGGAGGGCGCCCAGGAGATACTGGTCAACCTGGTGACCGTGCTGCTGATCGCCGGCATACTGCTGCTCATGAAGCCGAGCCTCTTCCTGCTGGGCCTGGCCCCCGTGCCGATCATCCTGATCAGCACGTTCGTCTTCGGCCGGGCCGTGCACCTGCTCTACCACCGCATCTGGCGGCGGATGGCGAGCGTGAGCGCCATCCTGACGGACACGATCCCGGGCATCCGCGTCGTCAAGTCCTTCGCGCAGGAGAAGCGGGAATCGGCGCGGTTCTCGCGCACCAGCGAGGACCTGTTCGACCAGCAGCTGCGCGCCGCCAGACTCTCGTCCGGCTTCTTCCCCTTCCTGGGGCTCATGACGGGGCTCGGCTCCATACTCATCGTGAGCGCGGGCGGCTATATGGTGCTGACCGGCCAGACGCAGCCCGGAGTGCTCATCGCCTTCATGGGTTACATGTGGCGGTTCTACATGCCGGTGCAGAGCATCGGGCGCATCAATCACCGCCTCCAGCACTGCATGACCAGCGCCGAAAGGGTGTTCGAGATCCTGGACAGCGAAATCGAGCCCGTCGCGCACCGCAGCGGCCTGGTGCTCGAGCCGATGCGTGGCAAGGTGAAGCTGGAGAACGTCAAGTTCGGTTACGAGCCCGGCAAGTACGCGCTGGACGACGTCTCCCTCACCGTGGAGCCGGGCGAGATGATCGGCCTGGTCGGCCCGAGCGGGGCGGGCAAGAGCACGCTGGTGCACCTGATAGCCCGTTTCTACGAGGCCGAAGAGGGCCGGATACTCATCGACGGCCACAACATCGAGGACCTGGACCTGCGCTCGTACCGCGAGCAGATCGGCGTGGTCCTGCAGGACCCCTATCTTTTCCACGGGACCGTCTGGTCCAACATAGCCTATGCCAAGCTGGAGGCGAGCGCGGACGAGATCATCGCGGCCGCCCGCGCCGCCAACGCGCACGACTTCGTCGCGGCCCTCCCCGACGGCTACGACACCGTCATCGGCGAGCGCGGGCAGACGCTGTCCGGCGGCGAGCGGCAGCGCCTGAGCATCGCCCGCGCCGTGCTGCGCAACCCCCGCATCCTCATACTGGACGAGGCCACAGCCTCCGTGGACGCCGAAACCGAGCTGTCCATCCAGACGGCCCTCGAACGCCTGGTCGAGAACCGCACCACCTTCGCCATCGCCCACCGGCTCAGCACGCTGCGCAAGGCGAACCGGCTCGTGGTGCTGGAGCGCGGCAAGCTCGTCGAGATGGGCACCCACGAAGAACTCCTCGAGAGCGGCGGGCTCTACAGCCGGCTGGTACAGATACAATCGGACCTTTCCAAGATAAAAGCATGGTGACAGACGGTAAGGACAGCACGAGCGCCGAGCGCCCCCAGAACGCCCAGCCACCGGAGGAGGGATTGCCGGCCGACATGGTCGGCGTTGTCGAACCGGACAGGGTGCGCGTCTCGGAGGACGAGTTGCGCAGGCTCAACGTGACGGTGGACGGCCAGGAACATCAGGACGTCCGCGCCGTGCGGGCGTTTCCCCTCTCCGGGAAGGCGGATTACGTGAGCTTCCTCAACGAGCAGGGCAAGGAGGTGACGCTGCTGGCCCACCCGAGCAAGCTCGATAAGGAGAGCCGCCGTGTGCTCAACGCCGCGCTGGAGCGGATGTACTACGTCGCGCGGATCCTGCAGATATTCAGCATCCGCGAGACGATGGGCATCTCCCAGTGGGAAGTGATGACGGACCGCGGTTACGCGGCCTTCGAGGTGGTGAACAGGGAACGCATCCGCAGGTTGCCGGGCCGGCGCTACCTGCTGGCCGACGTCGACGGCAACCGGTTCGAGATTCGCGACGAGGCGCAAATGGACGAGCGCAGCCGGTCGCTGCTGGCCAGCGAGACCTGAAGCGCACGTCCGTGTCCCGCCTTTGGACCCTTACAGGCCCCCACAGAACTGACCACTTGAATACGGTGACAACATGGCAGACGAGACCGCTCCGACAGCAAGATACGATTTGAGGCGCAAGGCGCGGGGGAGCGAAGTCCCCGATCCCCCGGTCGGTTGGCGGCGCAAGGTGCTCATTCCGGCCTTCGTGCTGCTGGTCGCGACGGCAATTGCCGTTGCGGCGCGGCTCCACTACGTCGCCACCCACGTGAAGACCGTCCGGGCCGCCGTGCACGCGGCCGTGCACAGCCTCTCCCCCGACGTGGACGCGCGCCTGATGGAGCTTTACGTCCGGCCCGGCGACAAGGTCACCGCCGGACAGGAGCTGGCCCGGCTGGACGGCACGGAGCTTCAGGCGATGCTCAACGCAGCCGAGGCCGGCTACAGGGTGCTTCAGAGCGCCTACGCGCAGGCGCAGGCCACGCTGGAGCTGACCGGCAAGCAGGTTGAGGCGGACCTCGACCTGGCTGCTGCCAACGTCGATGCCGCCGCCGCCAGGCTGGCCAGTGCCCAGGCTGCGCTCGAGGTGCGAAAGGGACGCCTCCCGGAGGAGATAAACCAGGCCAGGGCACTCTGCAACGAGTCCGAGGCCCGGCTCGCGCTCCTGCGCGGTGGCCCGCGCGCCGAGACAATCCAAGCGGCCAGGGCCCGGCTCGAAGCCGCCAAGGCGCTGGAGGCGCTCTACGAACTCGAGGTCAGCCAGTCGCAGCAACTCGTGGGCGAGGGCATTGATTCCCGGTACATCCTCGAGGCGAAGAAGACGCAACTCATCATTGAGAAGCAGCGCGTCGAGGAGGCGCGGCTCGAGCTGAAGCGGCTCGAGGACGGCGCCAGCGAGGACGAGATCGAGGCCGTCACCCAGGCGCTGGCCGCGGACCGGGCCGCGCTGGCCCTGGCAGAGGTGTCCGTCAAGGAACTCGACACGCTGGCGGCCGACGTGCAGATCCGCCAGGCCGAGCTGCTGCAGGCCAGAGCCGAGCGCGCCCACGCGGAGGCCCGGCGCGTCGAGATCGTGCTGGCCGACGAAAAGGTGAAGGCCGCTGCGGCCGAGTTGCAGCGTGCGGAGGCCCAGGTCGAGGCGCGGCGGGCCGCGCTGTCCGGCACGTCCATCCGGAGCCCCCTCGCAGGAACGGTGATTCGCACGTTCGGCCAGGAGGGAGAGCTGTACCGCAAAGGCGTGCCCTGCATCCTCGTGACCGACGACAGCCGCGGGCGCTGGGTGGAGGGCTACGTCCGGGAGCGCCACGCCCTCAAGCTGCGGGTCGGGCAGGAGGCGCGCGTCGAGTTCATCGTCGGTTCCGGCGAGAAGGTCAACGCCACGGTGGAGGCCGTGGGCCTCCACACCGCGTCCCTGGACCGCTCCGACGCGGACGGGTCCGCCAGCGCCGGCGGCGCGCCGGCCGCCGAGCATGTGTGGGTCAAGCTGCTCCCCGACAAGTGGGACGACAGCCTGTTGCCGGGCAACTCCGCCCGTGCCGTCATCCGCGTGCCCTGACCCGCGGCACAACTTGAAAGCCCGGCCACTTGCGCGCTTGAAATCGCCCTCCCCGCTGTGGGTAAATGTGTCCGGTATCCAGCGCTCTGCACAGAGCCGGTATCCCCGGCAGGGAGCGGAAGTATGAACGCCGAAACACCGCCCGCCGCGGACCTCAATCCGCCCGGCAGCGTGGCGCAGGTGGGCGTCCTCTGCCTCGCGTTCGTGGTGCTGGCCGACCTGCTCTTCTACAAGCAGACGCTCGGCTGGGCGACCGGCCTCTACGGCCTGCTGCTGGCGGGCGTGGTCATGGCGCGGGAGCGTTACGTCCCGCGCGGCGCGCCCGGCGTCCTGATCGTTCTGGGCACGGCCTCGCTCTGCCTCTGGTGCGTCGAGCAGCCGGGCGCCTGGACGGTCGGTCTGGGGCTGCTCGGGCTCATCTCCGTCGCGCTCGTCGCGCGGCAGGGCTGGACCGGCAACGCGCTCGTCTGGGCCGGGCGCTGGGCGTCGTTCCTTCTCATCGGCTGGTGCACGCTTTTCTGGGACGCTCTGGCTGCCCCGTCCGCGCAGGCGGGCAAGGCGTCGCGCGCCACACCCGTCCGGCGCGCGCTGGCCAACTGGCTCCTGCCCGTCCTGCTCACGCTCGCTTTTCTAGGGCTGTTTTCCATCGCGAATCCCGTCATCTCGAAATGGGTGAGCGACGCCTGGGGCGGCCTGGGTGACTTCCTGGACGACCTGGTCTCCGGCGGCAGGATACTGATCTGGCTGCTGGTGGCCGTCTGGGCCTGGGCCCTGCTGCGGCACCGCTCGGCGCTCGCCGATTCGCTGGCCGGCTCGCTGTCGGCCCCGCAGGGGGCCCCGGCCGGGCTCCTGTCGCCGGGCATCGTCACCCGGTGCCTGGTGCTCTTCAACGCGCTGTTCGCCGTGCAGACGGCGCTCGACGTGACGTATCTCTGGGGCGGCAGGGCGCTTCCGGCGGGCATGACGCACACCGAGTACGCCCATCGCGGCGCGTATCCGCTGGTGGCCACGGCGCTGCTGGCGGCGCTGTTCGTGCTGGCCGCCTTCCGGGCCGGCTCGCGGAGCCGCCAGATGCGCTGGCCCCGCTGCCTGGTCTATGCATGGCTGGCCCAGAACGTGTTCCTCATGGTCTCGGCGGCCTGGCGGCTGCGCCTCTACGTCGAGGCGTACTCCCTGACCCGGCTCCGGCTCGCCGCCGCCGTATGGATGTGCCTGGTCGCGTGCGGGCTGCTCTGGATACTGGCGCGGATACTGACCCGCCGCTCGAACCTGTGGCTCATCAACGTGAACCTGGTCACCGCGCTCGGCGTGCTCTACGCCTGCTCGTTCGGGGACTGGGACGCGCACATCGCCGCGTTCAACGTCCGCCACTGCGCGGAGGTCCGGGGCGTCGGGCCGTCGCTCGACGTGGGCTACCTGGAGCACCTCGGCCCGGAGGCGCTGCCGGCGCTGATTGAGGCGTCGCGTCGAATCGACGATGAGGCAACCGCCCAGGACGTCGCGGAGGCCGTCGCGCGACTCAAGGACAGGCTCCACCACCAGCTCCGCGAGTGGCGCGGCTGGACCCTCCGCCGGCGCCGCCTGGCGGCCGTGGCGGACGGCGCCCAGCCCACGTATAATCGGCCCTGACCGTCCGGACCCTCCAGGCAGGAGCCGACCGTGTCCGACCCCACGGAGTGCGACTACGCCCCGCCCGGGGAGTACATGAAGGACCACAGCTTCGTCCACCACGACGGCTGGTGGCACCTGTTCAACATCAGCGGCACCGCCGGCTACTACCACGGCTACAACGGCAACGAGGAAACCGTCGCCTGGAGCGTCAGCCGGGACCTGGTCGAGTGGGAGTTCCGCGGCCACGTCCTGCACGCCTCCCAGTGGCCGGGCTACTTCGACCAGCACGAGGTCTGGGCCCCCTTCTGCATGGAGGGCGCCGACGGGTTCTACATGTTCTACACCGGCATCGTCCACCCGACCCGGCCCATGGAATACCGGAAGCTCGGCCACGACCACCCGTGGGTCCACGCCGGGCACCGCGAGACCCAGGGCGTGGCGCGCTCGACGGACCTGACCGATTGGGTGAAGGTCTCGGACCGGGAAAAGGGCCTCGGCATCCCCGGGCGCGACAGCCACGTCGTCCGGGACGATGAGGGCGGCCGCTGGCTGCTCTACAGCACTATCGGCACGCACCAGGCGCACGTCTCGGAATCGCAGGACCTGGCAGACTGGCGGCCCATCGGCGTCTGCGCCGAGTTCCCTCCCCTGTCGGCGGACGACCCCCGGCTGCCGGAGACGACGCGCGGCCTGGGCGCCCACCTGAACGTGGCCGAGAGCCTGACGGTCATGCGGCACCCGCTGTCCGGCCGCTGGATCATGATCGGCAACTGGCAGTCCATCCTGTCCGACGACCCGTGCCGCTTCCGCCCGGAAGACGCCCGAGTGCACGACTTCCGCTTCGAGGGCGCGTGCGTGGACTGGGGCTTCGCCGGCGAGATGGTCCGTCACGACGGCCGCTGGTACCGCTCGGGCACCATCGGCAGGCGGGACTACTGGCGCCTCGGGTTCACCGAGGTGGAGTGGTTGCAGGACGGCGCGTTCAGGGTCGCCAGGCCGCGCGCGGCGTCGGCTTCCGCGAACGCGGAACCGGAGTAGCGCGGCGTGCGCTCTCGCAGAAAGGGACCGGTTATGTTCAGTCGCTGGATGCTGGCAGCAATGCTGGTGGCCGCCGCAACGGGCGTGATGCTCGGGCCGGCCTCGCTCGCCCTGGAACCGGCCGACCCCGACCTGATGCCGGAGGCCCGGAGGCTGCTCGACTACCTGGAGTCCCAGTACGGCAGGGAGATACTGACGGGCATATCGCGCTTCGGCGGCGGGCCGCCGGCCGTACTGCACAGGACTGGCCGCGAGCCGGCAGTCTCGGGCACGGACATCTACGGCTTCCACACCAAGTTCGGGGAGCAGTACCACTCCGTCGTCAGGGGTGTGGTCGCGGACTGCACGCGATGGTGGCACCAGAAGGGAGGCATCGTCACGCTTCATTACCATTGGGGCAAGCCTGGCGACGCGGACGGCTCGGCGTGGGTCGGCGGTGCGCGAGGTACGGGGCGGCTCGACCTGGCCAGGGCCGCCACGCCGGGAACCGAGGAGCACGACGTGTTCATCCAGGACCTGAGCGTCACCGCGGACTACCTTCAGCAACTGGCCGACGCGAAGGTGCCCGTCCTTTGGCGCCCGTTCCACGAGATTGACGGCGGGTGGTTCTGGTGGACGGACGCCAAGACGCCGGAGAACACGGCTGCCCTCTGGCGGGCCATGTTCGATTACCTGGTCAAGGAACGCGGGCTGCACAACCTGATCTGGGTTTACAACGCGGCCCACCGGGCCAATGCACTCGGGCGGGACGCCACGTTCGAGGAGAACGTCGCCCACCGCCGGCGCTTCTATCCCGGCGCCGCGTACGTCGACATCGCCAGCATAGACACCTACGCCAACCGGGACCTCGGCTGGGGCGCCCCCCAGGACGACGCCCGACGGCGCGCCCACGAGCTGATGGAGCAGGTCTCGCCCGGCAAGATCCTGGCCATCGCCGAGGACTCGGCCCTCGTCAACCCCGATGTCGCTCAGGAGGAAGGCCCGTCCTGGCTCTACTGCCTGGCCTGGTTCGCCGGCGACGCCGACTGGATGCGCCACGCCTACCGCCACGAGCACATGCTGACCCTGGACGAGCTTCCGCTGCTGGTCGAGCACAACGTGATGCCGAACGTTCGGATCGAGGGGCCCGCCGACGGCGCGGTGCTTGACGGGCCGAACGTGGAGCTTGAGGGCCGCGCGTCGGACCGCAACGGGAACCTCGAGGGCGTCACGATTCATGCGCTCAGCGGGCCGTGGCTGAACTGGTTCGAGCGCGGCGACGCCGCCGTGGCTGAGGCAATCCCGGAGGGAACGCGCCTGGGCGAGGCGCAAGTGGAGCCGGGCGGCAGATGGACCTTCACCTGGCGCGGCGCGCCGGCCGGCTACCACAACCTTGTCGCCTTCGCGCGCGACGCGGCGGGCGCCGTCGCCTGCTCGAACGGCGTGCGCGTCACCGTCGGGATCGGTAACCTCGCCCGCGGCAGGCTCGTGAGTGCGTCGTCCACCAGCGAACATGGCGGCGAACTGGACGACGCCGTTGACGGCGACCCGAACACCATGTGGTGGAGCGACAAGGCACAGCCGGACCCCCAGTGGCTGGCGGTTGACCTCGGCTCGGCCCGGACGGTGGGCGGCGTCTCCGTTACCTGGTGGAAGGCCTACGCCCGGGCGTACACCGTGCAGGTCTCAAGCGACGGCAGCCAGTGGCGAGAGGTCGCGGGCATCGAGAACAGGAGGAACCATCCCGGCGACTCGGACCTGATCCGGTTCGAGCCCGTGCAGGCGCGCCACGTTCGCCTGCACTGCACCGGGCGGGCAGTGGACTGGCAGGCGTACACAGTGTTCGAACTCGGCATCTACGAGGCGATCCCCGAGTAGCACAGGAGCGGGAAGGGCCGCAAGGCGGGAAGAAAGCGCAAGGCGTTGCCCTCTTGTTCTTAGGCGGGGGCGAGCAGCCGGCGTATGAGCGGCACTGACTGATGGAACTCCCCCGAAGAGGGGCGCGTCCGTGTTCGCAGCGCCAGGCCACTCAGGGGTAAACGACCTCGTAGTAGAGCGCCTTATCGCGCCCGGTGTCGATGTCGATGACGCCGCCGGGGGCGGGGGGCGGCTGCAGCTTCACAAGTTCGCGCTCGGCCGCGCGGGCGAGCGACTCCTGGTCGGGGTAGCGCGAGGCGAGCTGCGCGAACTGCTCCCGCGCCTGCCCCTCCTCGCCCTTGGTCAGGTAGCACTGGCCGAGGCGGTAGTGGGCCTCGGCATCCTCGACGATCCGCCGGTAGACCTCGATGGCGCGGTCCAGGTCGCCGGCGACCTCCTCGGCATAGACGCCCGCCTCGAGCGGAACGGATACGTCGTCCCCGCGCGCCGCGGCGCCGAGTGCCGCCAGCGCCGTAACGGCCGCCACGATAAGATGTGCCCTGCGCATCGCCCCGTCCTCCGCGAACATGGTATCGGTTTCCGCCGGTCTATCAAGGCGGAGCATAGCGGGCGAATGTCAGGATTCTGTCACGGAACGGACATCTGTCCGCAATCTCGGACAGACTGGCTGGCGGGGTCGTGCGACGGCGGGGGTGAGCGGAGCGCCACAATCTATATGATGGGGGATACATTGGGGCCTCATAACGTGCCGCCGGCGACGTGCGGGGCGTCCGATCAGGAGGACGCGGATTCCGCTTCCGCGGGACACGTGTCAGGGGAGGCCTGGCCGTCTGACAGGGGGGGTGACGGGGCGGCCGGTGCGTGTTGGCAAGAAAAAAGCGCAAGGCGTTGCCGGGCCGGAGTCGAGTCGGGCGGCACGCGGCATCCCCGTCGGGCGGGTCAGGTCGTCACTGCGTCAACCCGTTCTTCGTAGAGGGGGTCGCCCGGCGTGCAGCGGGGGCCGCAGTTGCAGACGTAGCGCCCGGGGCTTTGCCCGATCCGCGAGCCGAGTGCCCGCCACATCTCTTGGGTCTCCAGGCAGAGCGCGATCAGGGTCCTGGGGCTGATTCTCTGTATCTCGTCGACGAGGAAGCTGAGCATGGCATGACGCGCCTCGTGCGGGATGGGTCGGCCGCCGCCGCTGGTGTAGCCCCGCTCGCGCAGGAAGGGCGCCGCGGCCCGCATGGCGGCCACGTAATCCGCGTCCAGCACGTCGAAATCCAGGCACTTCTCCGCCGACTCCACATCCATCCAGCCCAACGGGCAGAGGCTGACCACGTCCGGCCGCGTGCGCGCGAACATCTCTTCCAGAAGCCGCCGGTTCTCCTCCCGCCAGTTCCGGACGGGGATGATAGGGGAGAGCCTGAACCGGACCATGTAGCCCGCCTCTTGCGCCCTGTGCGCCGCATCAAGGCGTTCGATCATGCCGTCCGTGCCTTCCTCAAAGTGCTCGACCTGGGACGGTCCGGCCACGCTCCACTGAAGGATGGTCCGGCCGCCGTGGTCGTAGTTCAGCAGGTAATCCGTCTCGGCGCTCTTGCCGACGTATATCTCCAGGTAGCGGTCCCTCTCCCGCGCGAAGCGCTCGACAAGGATACGGGAAGCGTCGTATTCCGGCTCGAAGCAGGGGATGTCCGTGATGTTGTCCCACTTGTAGAGGCGTTGACGGGGCACGCGCCGGAACAGGCCGTCCAGGTGGTCGCAGAACTCCTCCATGTTGACCAGGATCCGAATGACTGCGTGGGCGTTGCAATAGGAGCAGTGGAACGGGCAGCCGTAGATGCTGTGGAGCTCGTAGGCGCTCTGGCAGACGATGCCCTTGTGCGCGCGCCGCCACTCCGGGTCGCCGTCCGGGCGCCGCCAGAAGGTGTGCAGACCGTAGAGGTCATGGTCGGCCATGTGGGGATAGCGCTCGCGCAACCGTTCCTCTTGCGGCCCGGCTAGGAACTTGGCGGTCGTGAAGACGACGTCGGGGTCGTGGTTCTCCGCGTGCTCGCCCCAATTGCCCCGCGGCCTCCAGCGGCCGGAAGCCGCCACCTCGTCCAGACCCGCCGTGCTCACCCACTCCACGGATCCCGGCTCCATGGCGGCGATCATCCTCTCCGTGCGGTGCAGCGCCTCCGGGATGGCGCGGATGTCCTCGGTTGCATAGACCCGTTCAGGTGCCAGTTTCAGCATCCCTACCGACTCCCCCCGTTGTGTCCGCGCGGCCTGGCGGAAAAAAGGCGCAAGGCGTTGCCGGGCAATGCCTTGCGCTTTGGTTTTTAGTGGCGGGGGCGAGGAGATTCGAACTCCCAACCCTCGGATCGACAGTCCGATACTCTAGCCACTTGAGCTACGCCCCCACCTTTGGGCCAGATGAACAGCCTACACTCCCGCCGTCCCCGTGTCAAGCAAATGGCGCGTGGCGCCCGCCGACGCCCTTCCGGTTGCCTCACGGCGGCCTTTCGGCTAACCTTACGGGCCCGGTGACATGCAGGAGAAACACGAAGTGAACCCTGACCTGAAAGACATGTTGGTGATATCGAGCGCCGCCGGCAGCGACCCCCGGCTGGTCCAGGGCGGCGGCGGCAACACGAGCGTCAAGACCGCCGACGGCGCGCAGATGTACGTCAAGGCCAGCGGCACCAGCCTGGGCCAGATGCGCGAGGGGCGCGGCTACCGGCTGGTGGACGTCCCCCGCTGCATCGCCATCGTCGAGGATGAGGCGCTCGCCGAGATGCCGCCCGACGCGCGCGAGGCCGCCGTGCTGGTCCGCCTGATGGACTGCTGCCTGGACAACCTTGAGGGGCGCCCGTCGGTCGAGACGAGCCTGCACGCCATGCTCGGCCGCTGCATCGTGCACACGCACCCGTCGGTGGTCAACGGGCTGCTCTGCGCCGAGGAGGGGCAGGCGGCCCTGGCGGAGCTCTTCGGCGACACGTCGCCCCCCTACCTGTACATCCCCTTCCTCGGGGCCGGGTACGTGCTGGCCGTGCAGATGAGGGACGAGCTGCGCGCCTACGAGCAGGAGCACGGGCGGCTGCCGGAGGTGATATTCCTGGAGAACCACGGGCTCTTCGTTACGGCCGACGACGCCGACCGGGCGCTGGAGATGACGCGTTCGATCTTCGCGGCCATCCAGGCGGCTGCCGAGGGCGCGGCGGAGGCGGCGCGGCTGCCGGCGTTCGCGGCGCCCGAGCCGGAGGCCGAGTGCGCGCTGGTGGGCGAGGTAGCGGCCGCCGCACGGCGCTTCTACGCCGGGCTGTTCGGGCGGCCCGTGCTGCTGCGGTTCAGCAACGACGGTATCGTGACGGACTTCCTGCGCCTGCCCCAGGCGAGGGACCTGGCCGCGGTCAATCCCCTCTCGCCCGACCAGGTGGTCTACTGCAAGGACAGCCCGGTCTGGGTGGAGCGCCCCGACGATCCCGCGCGGGCCGGGGAGGCGGCGACGGCGGCACTCGCACGGGTTGAGAACGGCGAGGACACACCGCTCTGCCTGCTGGTCGAGGGGCTCGGGCTGTTCTGCGTTGCGCCGACGCCGAAGCTGCTGGAGGCGAACGTCGCCATGATGCGCGCCGCGCTGGAGACGCTGTCCATCGCCGCGCACTTCGGCGGCGCGCGGGGCCTGGCCGACGGAGCCGTGAAGTGGCTGCGCGAGTGGGAGGTGGAGCGGTTCCGCAGCCAGCTCGTCGCGGGCGGCGAGGCCGGGGACGACCTGACCGGCAAGGTGGCCCTGGTGACGGGCGCTGGCAGCGGCCTCGGGCGCGGCATCTCGCTCTGCCTGGCGCGCAAGGGCGTTCACGTCCTGCTGGCCGACATTGACCTGGACGCCGCGGGCGAGACGGCCCGCCTGATAGAGGAAGGGGGCGGAGACGGGCTCGGCCTGCCGCTCGGGGCCGATGTCACATCGGAGGAGGCGGTCGCGGGCCTGCTCGACCGGGCCGTCCGGGCGCTGGGCGGGGTGGACGTGCTGGTGAACTGCGCGGGCATCGCGCCGGCACACGCGCTGGTTGACTTTCCGCTGGCGGCCTGGCAAAGGACGCTGGAGATCAACCTGACGGGCTACTTCCTGGCCGGGCGCGAGGCGGCGCGCTGCATGATCCGCCAGGGGACGGGCGGGGCGATCATCAACATCTCCTCCAAGAGCGGCCTGGAGGCGTCGAAGAACAACAGCGCCTACAACGCCACCAAGGCCGGCCAGGTCCACCTGGCGCGCGGCTGGGCGCTGGAGCTGGCCGAGCACGGCATCCGGGTCAACACCGTCTGCCCGGGGAACGTCTTCGCCGGCTCGAAGATCTGGAACGAGCAGTACATCCGCGCCGTCGCCGAGAAGCGCGGCATCCGGCCCGAGGAGGTCATCCCGTACTACGTCAACCTGACGGCGCTGAAGCAGGAGATCACCGCCGACGACGTCGGGGAAGCGGTGGCCTTCCTCGCCAGCGGCCGGTCCGCCAGGGTCACGGGCCAGGCGCTGGTGGTGGACGGGGGCCAGGTGTTCGTGCGCTGAACGGCGCCGCGCATTGACAACAAGACCGACCATAAAGTATAACCCCGGTGCGGGTTCGAGCCGTTTCGGCCTCCCGCCTTCGCCCTTCAAGACAAGGGGAGGAGACTCGCCCGATGACCACTCAGGACGTGCTTCAGACCATCAGGGAGCAGGACGTTCAGGTCGTTGACCTGCGGTTCATGGACTTCCCGGGCCAATGGCAGCACCTGAGCATACCGGCGCAGCGGCTCACCGAGAAGAGCTTCGAGGAGGGGTTCGGGATAGACGCCTCCAGCGTGCGCGGCTGGCGGGCCATCGAGGAGAGCGACATGCTCGTGCGGCCCGACCCGGACTCGCTCGTGCTGGACCCCTTCTCGGACGTGCCCACCCTGATACTCAACTGCACGGTGGCGGACCCGATCACGAAACGTAACTACGACCGCGACCCCCGCTACGCGGCCATCAAGGCCGAGCAGTACCTGAGGACGTCCGGCATCGGGGACGTGGCCTACTTCGGCCCGGAGCCCGAGTTCTTCATCTTCGACGACGTGCGCTACGACACGACGGCCAACGAGTGCTACTACTTCGTGGACTCCGTCGAGGGAAGCTGGAACACGGGGCGGGACGAGGGCCCCAACCTGGGCTACAAGATACGGACCAAGGGCGGCTACTTCCCCGTGCCGCCGACCGACTCGATGCACGAGCTGCGCAACACCATGATGCTCACCATGCTACAGTGCGGCATGGAAGCGGAGTGCCACCACCACGAGGTGGCGACGGGCGGGCAGGCCGAGATAGACCTCAAGTACGGCCCGCTGCTGCGCACCGCTGACCACCTGCTGCTGTTCAAGTACATCGTCAAGAACGTCGCGCGCCGCGCCGGCAAGACGGCCACCTTCATGCCGAAGCCCCTGTTCGGCGACAACGGCAGCGGGATGCACATCCACTTCTCGCTCTGGAAGGGCGGCGAGCCGCTCTTCGCCGGGGACGGCTACGCGGGCCTGAGCGAACTGGGCCTGCACGCCGTCGGCGGCGTCCTGGCGCACGCGCCGGCCCTGGTGGCGATAACCAGCCCCACGACGAACTCCTACCGGCGGCTGGTGCCCGGGTACGAGGCGCCGGTGAACCTGGCCTATAGCTGTCACAACCGGAGCGCGGGCGTGCGCATCCCCATGCTCTCGGCGGCGCCGGAGGCCAAGCGGCTCGAGTTCCGCTGCCCCGACCCGAGCTGCAACCCGTATTTCGCCTTCTCGGCCATCCTGATGGCCGCGATGGACGGGATCAAGAACGGGACCGACCCGGGCAAGCCGCTCGACAAGAACATCTACGAACTCCCGCCGCAGGAACTGGCGCAGATACCGCGCACCCCGGCGTCGCTGCCCGAGGCGCTGGACGAGCTGGAGGCGGACCACGAGTTCCTGCTCAACGGGGACGTGTTCACGCAGGACGTGATCCGCGCCTGGATCGATTGGAAGCGCGCCAACGAGGTGGAGCCGGTCAACCTGCGGCCCCACCCGCACGAGTTCGCTCTGTACTTCGACGTATAGCGGCCCGTTGAAGAAAGAGGATTCGCCGAGTGCCTGTGCGAGGGGCCGTGTCGGTGTAGCACAGGCGCCCTCGCCTGTGGCGTTCTCAGCCGGGGGCGGCTGAGCTACATTCTTCAGCGGGCTGTTAGGGAGCGGACGCACCTCCCCCTTGCCGCCGCCCGCGCCGGCGGTATCATATACGTGCTGGCACTGCCTGAGAGGCCCGTCATGGAACCTGTCCTGCAAGTAGCGCTCGACTTCGTCAATCTCGACCGCGCCCTGAAGGCGGCCCGCGAGGCCGCCGAGGGCGGCGCGGACTGGCTGGAAGCGGGCACGCCCCTCATCAAGAGCGAGGGGCTGGAGGCCGTCCGCGCCCTGCGCCGCGAGTTCCCCTCCGCCATCATTGTGGCCGACATGAAGATCATGGACGCCGGCCGCGTCGAGACCGAGTGCGCCGCCAAGGCCGGCGCGAACGTCGTCCACGTGCTCGGCGGCGCGTCCGACGCCACCATCGAGGAGTGCATCGAGGCGGCGCGCCGATACGACGCGCAGGTCACCGTGGACCTTCTCGGGCTCGGCAGCGCGGAAAGCATGGTCGAGCGTGCCGGGCAGGTCGAGCGCATGGGCGCGGCCGCCATCTGCATACACACGCCCATCGACCTCCAGATGCGCGGGGAGCTGCCCTTCGCGGACCTGAAGGCCGTCGCGTCCCAGGTGAGCATCCCCGTCGCCGTCGCCGGCGGCATCAACTCCGAGACGGCGGCCGACGCCATCGAGGGCGGCGCGAGCATCGTCATCGTCGGCGGCGCCATCACCAAGTCGCCGGACGCGAAGGCCGCCGCCGAGGCCATCAAGAAGGCCATCACCACCGGCGAGCGGATCGAAACCGACCTGTTCAAGCGCAGCGACGAGTCCGGCATCGCGGAGGTGCTGATGAAGACCTCGGCGGCGGACGTGACCGAGGCGCTCCACAACGCCGGCGCGCTGGCGGGCGTCACGCCCATCGTGTCCGGCGCGAAGATGGTCGGTCGCGCGCTGACCGTCTGGACCTACCCGGGCGACTGGGCCAAGCCCGTCGAGGCCATCGACGTCGCCGACGAGGGACAGGTGCTGGTGATAGACGCGGGCGGGCTGCCGCCGGCCGTCTGGGGCGAGAAGGCCACCATGAGCTGCCTGCAGCGGAAGCTGGCCGGCGTCGTCCTCAACGGCGCCATACGCGACGTCTCGGACATCCGCCGGATGCAGTTCCCCGCGTTCGCCACGCTGATCACGCCGGTCGCGGGCGAGCCGAAGGGACAGGGCATGATCGGCGTGCCGCTGCGGTTCGGCGGCCAGTACATCCGCACCGGCGACTGGATCATCGGCGACGACGACGGCGTCGTGGTCATCCCGCAGGAGAGGATCGTTGACGTGGCCAACCGCGCCCAGCACGTCGTCGAGCGGGAGGAGCGCGAGATGGCCGAGATAGACCGCGGCAGCACGCTGGGCAAGGTCTCGGAACTGATGCGCTGGGAACAGCTTCGCAGGGAGTCCCATGGCGGCAAAGAAGAAGACAAGTGACATCCTGGGCATCCTGAAGGCCCGGCTGGACGGCATCGGCCTGCTGCTGGACGGGATGGACGAGGCGGCAGCGGAGCGGCTCGTGCAGATGATACTGCGCGCGGGGAGCGTCTTCATCACGGGCAAGGGCCGGTCCGGCTTCGTGGCCGAGTGCTTCGCCATGCGCCTCATGCAGATGGGCTTCCCCGTCCACGTGCCGGGCGAGGCGACCTGCCCGCGCATCCGCAGGGGGGACCTGATGATCACCGTCTCCTGCTCGGGCACGACGATGACCACGGTCCAGATGGCGCACATCTCCCGCGAGGCCGGCGCGGGCGTGGTGGCCGTGACGGCGGACCCCGACTCCCCGCTGGCCGAGGGCGCCGACCTCGTCATCCTGGTGCCCGTCACCGGCAAGGACGTCAAGAAGCGCTACCGTTACGTCCTCGGGCCCTACAACAACACGCTCTTCGAGCAGGCGCTGCTGCTCTACTTCGACGCGATGGTCTATTCCATACTGGAGCGCGAGGGCATCCCCAAGCGGACGCTCGCCCAGCGGCACACAAACCTAGAATGACGGCCTTCACCACAACGAACACGACGAGCACGACGTAACACAGACGAGGCAGCAGGGCGTGAGCACGAGTTTTGCCATCGTGGGCGCGGGGAAGGTGGGGACGGCGCTGGCGAGGCTGCTGGGCCGGGCCGGCTATGAGTTCGTGGGCGCCGCCAGCCGCACCATCGAGTCCGCCCAAAGGGCCTGCGAGTTCGCCGGCTGCGGCGAGGCCACGACCCGCGCGGCGGACGTGACGCTGCGCTCCGCGCTGGTTTTCCTCACCGTTCCCGACGACGCCATCGCGGCTGTGTCCGACGCGCTGGCGGCGGAAGGCGCCTTCCGGCCCGGCTCGGTCGTCGCGCATTGCGGCGGCGCCCTGCCGTCCACCGTCCTGGAGGGCGCGCGCGGCTGCGGCGCGCACGTCGGCAGCCTGCACCCGATGCAGAGCTTCGCCACGCCCGAGCAGGCCGTCCGCATCCTGCCCGGTTCGTGCTGCTGCGTCGAGGGCGACCCGGACGCCGTGCCCGTCCTGGAGGCGGCTGCGCGCGCGCTGGGCGGGCACGTGCTGACCATCGCCACCGAGGACAAGGCGCTCTACCACGCGGCGGGCTGCGTCGCGTCGGGTTACACGGTCGCGCTTCAGAACGCCGCCCTGAAGCTGAACGCCGCCGCGGGCATCGGCCGGGAGGACGCGCTGAAGATCATGCTCCCGCTCCTGCGCGGGACGCTGGAGAACGTCGAGCGGGTCGGCATCCCGCAGTGCCTGACCGGCCCCATCGCGCGCGGGGACGTCGAGACCGTGCGGCGCCACGTCGAGGCCATCCGGGCGGAGGTCCCCGAGCTGCTGCCGCTCTACAAGGTGATGGGGCGGGAAGCCGTCGAGGTCGCCCTGGCCAAGGGGACGCTCTCGGACCAGGCGGCGGAGCGGTTGCGCGCGCTGCTAAAGTGAACGGCCGGCTGGCGCGGGCGCGCCAACCGGCCTCCGCCACTGTCAACTACTAACTATCAATTGCTGTGCGTCTGCTTCACCTGATCTCGATGGACTTCGCTTTCGCCGCCTCGCTCTTGGGCATGGTCAGCTTCAGCACGCCGTCCTTGTAAGTGGCCTCGATCTTCTCGGCGTCCACGTACTCGGGCAGGCGGATGCGGCGCTCGAACTGGCCGTAGCGGCGTTCGACCCGGTGGAAGCCGGTCTCATCGGAGACCTGCTCATCCCTTTTCTCGCCCTTCAGGGTGAGCACGCCGTCATCGACCGTCACGTCCAGATCCTCCCTCTCCATGCCGGGGATCTCGGCGGTCAGCGTCACGCTGTTCTCGTCCTCGGTCACGTCAATGGCCGGGACGAAACGCGCGCCGCGACGAAGGTCGGGCAAAGGCGACTCACGGTCCCAGTCCTCGAACATCTCCTCGAACAACCGCTGGAACGGCCATCCGAAGTACGCGCTCAGCGCGCCCGGACGTCTCTTCACTATGTCAGCCATCTCCAGCCCTCCTTTCAGGGCATCGAGCCTCGATTATCGCTCTTCCAGACCGCTCACGTGGTGTATAAGCAACGCACGTGCCAGCGTACGGCGTTAGCGATAAATCCTTTCAGCCCCAGCCTTTACAGCAATCAGGCCGCTCTCGATGCGCTCCTGGGGGGCCGGCTTGCTGCCAATCTGGCAACGGCGCCGCCTGACCTGCCGAAATGGCAGCAGCCCCCCGCCAGCCGCCGCCACGTTGAAGTTGATTCGCCGGCGGATGCTCCGTTAGAATGACCGCGCCCGCCGGGCAGCCGGGGGGCCAGCGCACCGTACTCGCCTTCCGGGGGACAACGAGCCAATGGCCGACGAGGGCAGGGAGAGGTGGACCAGTCGCGCCGCGTTCATCACGGCGGCGGTCGGCAGCGCGGTCGGGTTGGGGAACCTCTGGCGTTTCCCCTACGTGGCGTTCAAGAGCGGCGGGGGCGCGTTCTTCATCCCGTACTTCGTCGCCCTGCTCAGCGCCGGCATCCCGCTGATGATCGTCGAGTACGCGCTGGGTCAGAAGTACCAGGGCGGGGCGCCGAAGGCCCTGGCGGCGGTGACGCGCAAGTTCCGCTGGGTCGGCTGGTTCGCCCTCCTGGTCGGCGCGACCATCACCATGTACTACGTGGTCATCATGGGCTACGCGTGGCACTACGCCGTCGCCTCGTGGAACGTCGCCTGGAGCCGGCCCGCACCGGTCGCCGTGGTCAGCGAGGAGGGCGGCGCGCCGCGCGTCCGCGAGGTCCCGCCCGCGCGCGTCCGGCTCTACCTCCCGGCGCAGGACGAGGCCCAGAGGGAGAAGCTCGAGCGGCTCCAGGCGGGCCGGCCGGAGCAGCAGCGCCTCCCCGTGCTGCTGCCGGCCGAACTGGAGGAGATGAAGGCCGCCGAGGCCGCCAGGCCCGAGCCCGAGCGCCTCGAATACGTGGCCCTGAGCGAGAACGTCGGCAACTACTTTAGCGAGACGTGCCTTGGCGGGTTCCGCCCCAAGTTCTGGATTGCGGCGCACGAGCACAACCGCCCCGCACCCCCGGCCCGCGCACCGCCGCCCGAGCAAGCGGTGCCCTACACCGGTGAGATGTTCAAGATCAGCCCGAACCTGGTCCTCGGCGCGCTGGTCACCTGGGTGGCCATCTTCCTTATCATCTTCCGGGGAGTGCGCAACGTCGGCAAGGTGGTCATGGTCACCGTCCCCCTGCCGGTCATCCTCCTGCTGATCGTGCTGGTGCGGGGCGTCACGCTGCCCGGCGCCGTGACGGGCCTGATCTACTACCTGAAGCCGAACTGGGAGATGCTCAGGGACCCGGGCGTCTGGATGGCCGCCTACGGGCAGATATTCTTCAGCCTGAGCCTGGGGTTCGGCATCCTGATCGCCTACGCCAGCTACATGCCGCGCGAGAGCGACGTGACCAACAGCGCCTTCATCACCAGCTTCGGCAACTGTGCCACGAGCTTCCTGGCGGGGCTGGCCGTCTTCAGCGTGCTCGGCTACCTGGCCTTCGTCCAGGGCCAGGACGTCCAGGACGTGGTGGCCAGCGGCCCCGGCCTGGTCTTCGTCACCTACCCCATCGCCCTGGCCAAGATGCCGATGGGCATGTTCATGGTGGCGATCCTGTCGTTCCTGTTCTTCGTCTGCCTGATAACGCTGGGCATCGACAGCGCGTTCAGCATCGTCGAGGGCGTCGTGACCGGCGTGCGGGACCGGTTCCCGCGCATCACGCGGGCGCGCGTGACGGCGCTGCTCTGCGGGTTGGGCTTCCTGGGCAGCCTGCTGTTCTGCACCCGAAGCGGTCTGATGTGGCTCGACATCGTTGACAACTGGATGAGCAACTACGGCCTGGCCCTGGTCGGCCTGCTGGAGTGCATCGCCGTCGGCTACTTCTTCCACCTGGACGAGCTGAAGGACTACATCAACGAGCACAGCGAGATCAAGGTGCACAACTGGTTTGACGCCTTCGTGAAGGTCATCACGCCGGCCATTCTCATCTTCCTGCTGGCGCAGCAGTTCCTGACGGACATCACGCACGTTTACGAGGGCTATGACAAGGTGCTCACGCACGCCGTCACCTTCGCCGGCTGGGGATGGTTCGCGTTCATCCTGTGCGTGGCGCTGCTGCTCTCGCGCCATTACAGGGCGGTGGCGGCAGTCGGCGGGACAGGCGTCCTGTTCGCCGGCATCCTGGCATATCTGCGCTTCACCTCCGGGGAGCCGTGGGGCGGACTGATCGCCCCCGCAGCGATGGGCGCCTTTGCCGCGGCGCTGCTGTTCGGCGGGCTGGCGGCCTGCATCGCCATCGCGATCAGGACGCACCACATGACGGGGCTGTCGCTCAAGGCGCAGGGGCCGCCGGACGAGACGGAAGAGATGCAGTAGCGCCGTGGCACCAGAGCGACGCGACGCTTTTCCCAGGGGTAGCCCCCGCCGTCGCGTCACAGACCCAACCGGGTAGCCTCCGGGGGCGAGACGCCGCCGGCTACCCATGGAGTGTTGTGCGAGCGCGCCGCCGGCTGCCCGACTCTATGTGGGTAGCCCCCGGCGTCTCGCCGGGGGGCAGTCGTGTCTCCGCGATCCGTCGTACCACCTGTTCCACGCAAACGCATAGCTCTGGGGCTCCGCCGCCAACCCCGAGCGAACCGGGTTGTATGCCACGTATCGCATCTTCTCCCAGAAATCGCCTTCCGTTCGGACGACGCGATCGTAGTAGCCCCGCTCCCAGATGCTGCCCCGTCGCTTCATCAGTCGGTTGATGGCGTGGGCGGTGTAGCTCTTGATGCCGTGAACAATCCTGGCAAGCGTCGCCTCAACACCGGAGGAATCAGGCAAAGGCGTCAGGATCATGTGCACGTGGTCGGGCATACACACAACGTGGTAGAGGGTATAACGCTGGCCGTCATAGTGCCGTGCAGCGTCAACCACACAGCGCCGAGCGGCAGGCGGCAGAGCGATGCCTTTTGTGCGGAAGGCGATCGCGATCGGATAGCCGCTCTCCTGGAGGTGTCTGAGACGCGACTTCGGCATGGTTCCGGTACGTGTTCGCCCTTTTCTTACCGGCGGCGAGACGCCGCCGGCTACCCATGAGAGTATTGTGCGACCGCGCCGCCGGCTACCCGACTCTACGTGGGTAGCCCCCGGCGTCTCGCCGGGGGGCGTTCGCCGGCGATGCGCCTACGGCTGGGGCTCGGGCTGGTCGGGCGCTTCGGCGGGGGGCGGCGGCTCTTCGGGGGCCGCAGATTCTTCCACCACTTCTTCCGCGTAGCCGGATATCTCGACCCGGTCGCCCGCCTTCAGCCCCCGGTCCTCGAACCATCCCTGCCGCACTTCGAGCGCGTAGCGGACCGGCTCCTCCGGGCCGAAGCGCGTCGCGTCCTTCGGCTCCGTCTTGTGGATGGACGCGATCGTGCCGTCATCTCTCAGGAAGGCCGTCGAGAGCGGGAAGGGCGTCGAGCCGCCCGTGAACTCCGGCGTGCGCGGCTCCAGGTAAACGTAGAGCATGGCGTGTCCGGGCTCGAGGCCGCGCCGCCCGGAGAGCCCTTTCTGTCGCTTCTCGACGGTGTCCGCCACTTCGGCTCGCAGCGCGTAGGAGCGCCCCGCTTGATGTTCCGACGCGCCGGGCAGTCCGGGCACGCGCACCTCGACGAACCTGGCGTCCGGGGGCGGCCCGCCGCCCGTGCCGCCGGGCGCGCACCCGCCGCGGAAGAAGTACCCCAGCGCCAGAAAGACGACGATGAATATCAGCAGGTGCTTCGTCCACTTCACGTCGGCGTGCCCTCTTTAGAACCGCCAATACAACGGATTCACCGCCGAGAACGCAGAGCGAAAGCGACGTACCCCGGATCGGTTCCCCGGCCTTCTCCGCGTCCTCTGCGATCTCGGCGGTTAATTCGGTCCGGCGTTGTTATAGCACGGACCCGTGCGGTGTGCAACCCGGCCGCCCGTCAGCGTGCGACGGAGAACTCGTACCGCCCCGCCCCCACCTCGCAGATGACTCGGCCGGGTGTGGCGTGCACTTCCTCGACGCCCTCGCACTGGCCGAGCGGGGCGCCTCCCTCGCTGACCCGGTCGGCCGACGCCGCCGGCAGGACGACCCTGGCCCGCGCGTTGGCCGGGATGAACACCGCCAGCCGCAGCCCGTCCTCGGTCACCTCCCATTCGGTCTCGATCCGTCCCTGCACGGAATCATAGGCCGCCCGCACCCGCGTCAGTTCGCCGTCCGGCTGGCCCGGATGGGGCCGCACGAGCACGTAGCGGTAGCCCGCCCATCCGTCCACCACGTCCATGCCGGCCAGGTAGCGGAACAGCCACTCGCCGAGCGAGCCGTAGGCAAAGTGGTTGCGGGAGTTCATCCCGGGGCCCTCCGTGTCGCTGTTCCACAGCTCCCAGATCGCCGTGGCGCCCTTCTCAATCATGTAACCCCAGGAGGGGTAATCGCGGTTCAGCAGCAGGCGCCGAGCCAGCCCGGCGTGCCCCGCCTCGCAGAGCGCGGGCAGGAGCCACTGCGTGCCGCCGAAGCCGGTCGAGAGGTGGCCGCCCCGCCCCTCGACGTCCGCGACGAGGTCGGCGGCGACCGTCGCGCGGTGTTCCTCCGGGACGATGCCGAAGCCGAGCGCCAGGGCGTTGACCGTCTGCGTGGCATTCTCATAGTGCCCGTCGCGCAGGTAGCGTGCGTTGAAGGCGTCGCGCACGTGCCCGGCGAGCGCGCCGTACTTCTGCACCGCCGGCTCGCGCCCGAGCATCCGCGCCGCCCGCGCGACCAGGCCGGCCGAGTAGAAGAAGTGCAGCGTGGCGAACATGGTCTTGTCGGTGCGGACGCCGGCGGGCACCCAGTCGCCGTAGTCGTTCCCGCGGGCCTCGGCCCATATGCCGTCCGGGTTGCGCTCCGCCACGTAGTCCACGTAGCGCGCCATGGAGTCGAAGTGCCGCTCCAGGATGCGCCGGTCGCCGTAGCAGACGTAGAGCGTCCAGGGCACGATGACGCCGGCGTCCATCCAGGCCGGCGCGCCGGCCGGGGGCAGCACGCCCTCCGGGCTCAGGTATGGGCAGACGTCCGTGAACGCGCCGTCCGGCGTCTGCGCGTCGGTCATGTCCCGGCAGAACTTGGTGAGCATCGCCGCCATGTCCATGTTGAAGCAGGCGGTGCGCGCGAAGACCTGCGCGTCGCCCATCCAGCCGAGCCGCTCGTCCCGCTGCGGGCAGTCGGTGACCACGCTGTGCATGTTCCCCCGCTGTCCCCAGACGATGTTCCCGAAGAGCCTGTTCGCCAGCTCCGACGAGCTCTCGAACTCGGCGGTCCGCTCGCAATCTGTGTGCAGGACGAGCCCCGTTATCGCCTCCAGGTCCGGCCGGCCCGGGTAGCCCGTCACCTCCACGTAGCGGAAGCCGTGGTAGGTGAAGCTCGGCGTGAACGTCTCCTCGCCCTCGCCCTTGAGCACGTAAGTGTCGGTCGCCTCGGCCGTGCGCAGGTTCTCGGTGTAGATCGTGCCGTCGGGGTTCAGCACCTCGGCGTGGCGCAGCCGCACGGCCGTCCCGCGCGGCCCGGTGACGCGCAGCCGGCAGACGCCGACCATGTTCTGTCCCATGTCGAAGACGTAAACGCCCGGGAAGGGCTCGCCCAGGGCGACCGGGCGGAGTTCCTCCGTCACGCGGATGGGCGGGTCGGCCTGGGCGTTGCGCTCCACGCCGGTGTCGTCGAACGTCTTCGCGCCGCGCCAGCCGCGGGCCTCGAACCCGGGCGCGTCCCAGCCGGGCATCTCCCTGCACGCGTCGTAATGCTCCCCGTTGTAGAACTCCGAGCGCCGGATCGGACCGCTCGCGCACTGCCAGGCGCCGTCGGAGACGACCGTCTCGGTCGAGCCGTCCTCGCACTCGATTTCGAGCTGGAGCAGGAGGCGGGGCGGGCGCGGGCCGAAGTTCTCCCGTCTCTGCCCCCAGCCGAGCGGGCCGCAGTACCAGCCCTCGCCGAGGACGGCGCCCAGGACGTTCTCCCCCGCCGCGAGCAGGTCCGTCACGTCGTAAGTCTGGTACATGACGCGCTTTCGGTAGTCCGTCCAGCCGGGCGCGAAGACGTGGTCGCCGACGCGCCGGCCGTTCAGGCGCAGCTCGTAGACCCCGAGCGCCGTCGCGCAGACGCGCGCCCGCCGGACCGCTTTCTCCAGCGCGAACGCCCTGCGCAGGTAGGCCGCCGGCGCCGGCACCGTCCCGCCCCGCATCCCGACCCACTCGGCGGACCAGTCCTCGCGGGCCAGCAGGCCCATCTCCCACCAGGCCGCATCGCTCCAGGGCGAGGGGCGGTCGTCCGCGTCCCAGGTGCGCACTTTCCAGTGGCAGCGGCGGCGCGACTCGAGTTCCGGGCCGCCGTACTCGACGCCGACGCAGCGGTCGGACTCGACCTTGCCGCTGTCCCAGAGGTCGGCCTCGTCGCGTTCGAGCTTCTCGGGGCTGCTCGCCGCAAGGATCTGGTAGGCGGTCTGCACGGCGCCGCGCCTGTCGTCATTGACCCACCAGGAGAGCCGTGGCCGGGGCTCGTCCAGGCCCAGCGGGTTCTCCCGGTACTCACACCGCAGCCGCTTCGGCGCGCCCGCGCCTTCCGTGTTTTGGTCCGCCATCTGGTCTCCCTTACCTGCAGCCACAACGCAGTTGACAGTTTACAGTTGGTAGTTGACAGCCTCCGCCGACCCCGCCGTGCTGCGGGCGAGGGGTCGAGGATCGTCCTCGTTCTTCTCCTCGTCGTCGTCCTCGGGGCAACCCACCCTTTTATTCCCCGCCGGCGGAGAAGTCAAGAAGAGGGGAAGAATAGTTGACAGTTGGGCAGTTGGGAGTTGACAGCCTGCGCCATCCGCAACACCGGGGGGCGCCATCAGCGCGCCTTCCGGGTTGACGCTGGCAGCTTCCATGCATACAATTGTGACGGCTGATGGCGGACAATATGCAACCTGACAGGAGGCAGCGGGACCATGAAGAGGGGCACTATCATCATAACGTGCGCGCTGGCGGCGCTTGCCGCCGGCGCCGTCGCCGAGGAAGTGAGCGTTGAAGACCTGCTGCGGCGCGCGGAGAAGACGTACCGCGAAATGGACGCGCTCGAAGTGACCGGCGAGGCGGTCATGGAAATGGAGGGAGGGTTGAGCTTCGACATGCGGCACTCGTTCACCGCAAGGCTGAAACGGCCGAACCACTACTGCATCGCCTGGACAACGCAGATGCCATTCATGGGTGGGCCTGCTCGCGGACAGGTCAGGTTCGCCGTCTGGAACGCCGGCGACGGTCCGTACCTGTACTTCGGCCTCCTCGGCACGTACTCGCCCATGAAGCGGGACGACATGGCCATTGCAGCGGCCACCGGCATCTCGGGCGGCGCCGCGCAGCAGGTCCCCGCGCTCTTCTTCCCGGAGACAGGGCTCGGACGCAGCCCCATCAGGCTCAAGGACGCCCAACTCGCCGGCACGGAGAAGCTCGGCGACCAGGAGTGCTACGTCGTCAAGGGGCACGACATGCCCGGAGAGCAGAGCACGCTGTGGATCTCGGCCGCGCGCCACGTGCTCCTGAAGAAAGTGATACGCTGGGACCTCCAGGACATAGAGGACTCCCAGCCGATGACCGATGAGGAGATTGACGAGTTCCTGGAGGAAACCGGGCAGGAAGTCACGCCGGAAAGGCGCGCGCAGGTTCGCCGGACGGTGGACGACGCCGGGGACATGATGAAGGAGGCGCAAGGCACGCTGACGCAGACCGTGCGATACGCCACGGTGAAGGTCAACCCCGAGCTTGCCGTCGAAGACCTGCGCTACAAGCTGCCCGAGGGCGCGCGCCTGGACGAGAATCCGTTCGGGGGCCTCATGAACCAGATTGACGAACTCGCCGCCTCCGAAGAGACCGAGGCGGACGCGGAGTCTGAATCCGACGCAGAGCCCGAGTCCGACCAGCAGTCCGCGGACGAGTGACCCGCGCAGGCGCCACACCGTTTTCTGTACCTCGTCCGCCCTCGGCCGAGGAAGCGATCTCGGGCGATCCCCTCAGGCGGGGGCGCCTGAGCTACACCGTTGGGAGTGGGGCAACGGAAGCCGGCGCGACCTGCGCCGTTGAACGCGCCAGGTGCGGTATAGTACGGGCATCTTCTATCGGGAGGGAATCCAATGGCCGCTCGCTGGACCGAGAAGAGACCGTGGCTCCTGCCGGTCGCCGCCTTGCTGGCGATCATCGCGGGGTTCGTGGCCTTCATTACGTTCGTTCCACAAGCTGGAAGCAAGCCGGACGAAATGGAGAGATGGCTGGAGAAGTTGCAGGAGTCTAAGGACCTCCATCGTGCGGTAAACCAATGGGACCTGGAAGGCGTGAAGCGCCTTGTGCGCAAGGGCGAGGACGTGGACGTGCGGGACCGGTTCGGGAGAACGCCGCTGCACCTGGCGGCCCGTAGCGGCGCGGCGGAGATAAGCGAGTTCCTGATTGACGCCGGCGCCGGCGTGGAGGCCCGCGACCTATCCGGGGACTGCCCCCTGCACGAGGCCGCCATGAAAGGGCACGACGAGATAGCCGGACTGCTGCTGGCAAACGGCGCCGACGTGGACGCCAGGAACCGCGCCGGCCGAACCCCGCTGCACACGGCTGCCTTCGTCGGGGAGACGGGGAGCGTGGAGTTCCTGCTCGCGAGGGGCGCCGACGTGAACGCCGCGGACATAGGGGGCCAGACGCCCCTGCACCAGGCGGCAGCCCGGGGCCAGCGTGCCGCCGCCGAAACGCTGATCAGTCACGGCGCCCGCACAGCGCCGCCGGCCGCCCCCGGCGGCTCCCTCAGTCGTCGTCTTCACCCTCTTCGTACTCGCGGGCGTGCCGGCTGAACTCCCGCCATTCGAGCACCTCCAGGATGCGCCCGTCGGCAGAGACCTCGACCTCGGCGGCCAGGTCCCCCTTGCGAAGCTCCGCCTCGTAGAGCACCTTCGGCTCGGGGAGCGGCACGACCTGTCCCTCGCGCACTTCGGCCCGGACCTCCGCCTTCTCGACGCGGTGAATGCGCGCCCCAGGCGCGGCCTCCTCGACGGCCGCCTTCACGGCCTCGGGAAGGTCCTCGACGGGCATCGGCGTCTCCACCTCGATGAGCGCGCCGTCCGCCGCGATCTCCACCTCCAGGTCCCGGCCGCCCTGAACGAGGGACAGCTCGAAGACCTCGACGCCGTCCTCGACTTCCTTCCCGGCCTCCGTGACAACCGCGCGCGGGAACGCGGCGGCGAGCGCCTTCTCCACCCCCTCGGGCAGCGCCATGGGCTCCGGGGTCCACTTGACGGAGCGGCGCTCCCCGTTGGCGGAGAACCTGATCTCGTAGGAGAGCTGCGGCTCGTCAAGCTGAACGAAGCGCCCCCCCTGCGCGACCCCCCAGCGCTCGTGACGCTCGATGCGGACCGGCCCCTCGATGCCTTTCTCGGCAAGGATGGCCTCGGCGAGCGCCCGCGGCAGCTCATCAATGCTCACCGCGCGCTCTATCTCGCCGATGCCGCCGTACCGGTCCACCTCCGCCTCGACCCGATTGCCCTGGAGGGCGAGGTTGAGCTCGTAGCAACGGACCCCGCTCTCGGCCTCGACTCCGAAGCTCTCGACGACCGCCGAGGGGAAGGCCCTGTCCACGGCCTCCCTGACGGCCTCGGGGAGCCGGTCACGCCGGTCCTGCGCGCCCGCGCCCGCCGCCAGCAGGAACGTCAAAGCCACGACTGCTGCAAACCGCCGCTGAATCCTTGCCATCTCCCCTCTCCTTTCTCTTGCTCCATACTCTGTCCCCTCGCGCCGCGTGTCAACTGCAAACATGCCCGGCAAGGAGGTGCGCCGCCGGGCCGGGCGGGGTATCATGGGCGGGACGCCATTCGGGGAGGAGAACTCGTGAGCAATCTGCCGGTTGAACAGCGGTACGACCTGGTCCCCGTCTGCCCCTGGTGCGAGAAGGAGATGCACAGGCTCCTGGCCCGGAACCTGACTTCCTCCCTCCTGAGCAGGCGCACGGTATACTGCTGCCCGCACTGCCGGAAGGCCATCGGCATCTCGCACAGGAAGGGGTTCCTCGCCTCGTGACGCAGGCGACGGGGCTGGAGGGAGGTCGAGAGATGAAGAAGCTGCAGGTTGCTTCGCTGGCTGTCCTCTGCGCGTTGGCAACGGCGACGGCGCAAGGCGAGCCCATCCGCACTATCACACCGGCCGAGTACCTCGACCGGATGCAGGGCGGCTGGATCGGCCAGATCATCGGCGTGGGCTGGGCGCTGCCCACCGAGTTCAAGTTCCCCTCGAAGATCGTCCCCGAGGACAAGGTCCCCGAGTGGAAGCCCGAGCGCATCGACCAGCACTTCAACGACGACATCTTCTTCAACGTCGGGGCGCTGCAACTGGTTGACCGGACGGGCCTGGACGCGCCGCCGCTGGAGGTCGCGATCGCGTGGCTCAACTCGCAGGGCCGCCGCTCGGGAGTGGCCTTCTGGGGGCGGGTCGGCATCGCCCCGCCCGACCTGGCCCATCCGCGCTATTCGGGCTCCGGCAAGTGGTCGTACGCGAACCTGCACATGTTCTCCGACTTCGCCGGCCTCGTCTCCCCCGGAATGCCCGGCCACGCGGCGGACCTGATAGACCGGTTCACGGTCAAGTCTTGCGAGACGCGCTACGACGGCCGCTTCGTCGCCGCGCTGACCGCGGAGGCGTTCTTCGAGCGTGACCCGCAGGCCCTGGTCCGCGCCGGCCTGGAAGTGATCCCCCCCGACAGCCAGTACGCCGAGGCCGTCCGCGACATCGTCCGGTGGCACGCCGAAGCACCCGACGACTGGCAGGCGACGTGGCGGCGCATCCAGGAGAAGTACTTCGAGAACCCCGACTACCTGCACGGCCTCGACCCCGGCCCCGGTACGGCCGATGCCAAGGTCCACGGCGCCTACGTGGTCCTCGGCCTCCTCTACGGCGGGGGCGACCTGGCCCGGAGCGTCGTCCTGACCATGCGCTGCGGGCAGGACAGCGACTGCAGCGCCTCGAACACGGGCGGTATCCTCGGCGTCGCGCTCGGCGCAAGCGGCATCCCCGCCCGGTTCACCGAGCAGCTCGACGTGAAGCGGCCCTTCAACCACGTCGACTGGAACCTGGAGCAGTGCTACGAGGCGTGCGAGCGCCTCGCCCGACTGGCCGTGACGCGGTGCGGCGGGCGCGTCGACCCGGAAAGCTGGCACGTGGCGGACTTCGACTACGACCCGGGCCCGTACATGAAGTGGTGGGCCCCGCCACCGACCGAGGGGAGCGTCTTTAGCGACGAGGAGATGCGCCGGCTCAACGTGGTCGCGCTACGCTGGGCGCTGCCGAAGTTCTTTCCCGGTTGGACGCCTCAGAACTACGCCTGGAGCAGCAGCATGAAGTGGAGCCGCGAGGGGCGGGAGAAAGTCCTCACCCTCGACCCGCAGGACCCGGCCCGGCCGGTCGTGCTCAAGTCCAGCCGGGCCGTCCCCGACGAGGGCCCGGCGGGCCTCCCCCTCGCCGCCGGAGGGGATCGGCCCTGGAAGCTCGAGGTCCGCGTGGACGGGCAGGCCGTGGCCGCGCACGAGGTCGGCACGGACGCGTCGCACTTCTGGACGGAGGCGCCGCTGGACCTGGCCCCCTGGCGCGGGCGCGAGGTGACCGTCGAGCTGGCGGCGTCCTACACGCCGGGGACGGAGAAGGCGGACCGGCCGGACATGTGCCTGGCGGGGCTGGCCGGGCCGAAGCCGTGAGGCCCGTGCCGTGCGGCGCTTGTCAGCCGCGCCCGAGGCGGCTAAATTGCGGGAACCCCCGGACTTCAGCCCTGGAGGATGATGACTTGGCAGCGTTCCACGGGCGCTACCTGGTGCAGGTCGGCGCCTTGACCATGCTGATGGCGGCGGCCGTCATGGCGGGATCCAGCTCGGGTGCGGCGAAGGAGGCGGTGCAGAACCTGCTGGCCGGCCGGTTCCGCTGGCGGGCCAGCCAGCCGCTGGTCGCGCCGGTCGAGCGCCCCGAGGCCCCTTACGTTTCCATGAAGGATCCCTCCGTCGCGTTCGCCGACGGCCGGTGGCACCTGTTCTGCACGATCCGCACGGCGGACCTCGGCGCCGAGATCGAGTACCTTTCGTTCACGGACTGGAGGCGTGCCAACGCAGCCCCCCGGACCGTGCTGCGGTTCGCCGTCGGCCGAGGCGCCGCGCCGCAGGTCTTCTACTTCGCGCCCCACCGGAAGTGGTACCTCATCTGCCAGGCCAGCGACGAGTCGTGGGACCCGAAGTCTGCGGCCGCCTTCGCGACGAGCGAGAACATCGCCGACCCCCGCTCATGGAGCAGGCTCACGCCGCTGGGAGCCAAGTATGTTGACGGCAAGCGCGGCCTGGACTTCTGGGTGATCTGCGACGACGCCAAAGCATACCTGTTCTTCACGTCGCTCGACGGCCGGATGTGGCGCGAGGAGACCCGGCTGGAGGACTTCCCCCACGGCTGGTCCGAGGGGGCGCTGGCGATACGCGGCGACATCTTCGAGGCGAGCCATACCTACGCCCTCAAAGGGCTCGGCAAGTACCTGACCCTCGTCGAGGCACAGGGCGGCCACGGCTGGCGATATTACAAGGCATACCTGGCGGACCGGCTCGACGGGGAATGGACGCCCCTGGCCGCCACCAGGGAGAAGTGTTTCGCCAGCATGGCGAACGTCGAGCACGTCGGGCAGCGGTGGACCGATTGCATCAGCCACGGCGAACTGATCCGGGCCGGCGTGGACCAGAAGCTCGAGGTGGACCCGGCCAACCTGCGGTTCGTCTTCCAGGGCGTCCTGGACCGGGACCGCGCCGGCAAGGCGTACGGCCAGATCCCCTGGCGGCTCGGGATTCTGGCGCCGGCCGCGCCGGACAGATGAGCCGGGGCGCAAGCGGCAGATGGCGCCGCGGCCCGTCGCCGGCCCCGACGTCTGGCATTGGTGGAAGCTTCCGTCAAGTCTCAACACGGAGGAAGGGGGCAAGGTATGCTCAAGTGGACAAGACGGATCGGATCATTGGCTTTTGTGTTGGGCTTCTTCGCCCTGGTGTTCGTGGTCATGCCCTGGTACGTGACGGTCGTCGATAGCCGCGACGTGGGTGGGCCGCTGCCGGTGTGGGTCAAGGCAGCCGTTTACCTGTTGCTGGGCGGCATCGCCGTTGTGCTCGTTTCAATCGCCGTCGAGCAGCGCTTGCACAGGCCGGAGGCCGTCGAGCCGGACGTGGGCGACATGCCCACAGGCGTCCTGATGGAGAACACCGACCACGTGCCCGGACGGCAGGTGAGCGAGTCCCTGGGGTTGGTGAGAGGGCACACCATCTACGCCATCTGGATAGGGAAAGACATCTCTGCTCTGGTAAGGCTGCTGCTTGGCGGGGAGCTTGATGAGTACACCGAGATGATGGGCAAGGCCCGGGAACTCGCGCTGGCGAGAATGCTTCAGCAGGCCGCCGACCTGGGTGCGGATGCCGTCGTCAACATTCGCTTCGTTACTACCAGCGTGATCGGCAGCGCCGCTGAACTGCTGGCATACGGGACCGCTGTCAAACTGGCGCCGGCGTCAGCGTAGGGCCAGGGGGCGCCTGAGCTACATAGTCGAGGAGCACGTGCATGAGCACAACGCAGAGCCTGCTTGAACTGGACGTGACGAACGCCTTCGCCGACCGCGTCGGCGAGGAGCACGGCCTGGACCGGGCCGACCTGGACGCGCTGGCGGACCGCGTCGCCGCCTGCCGCGCGGAGATCGAGGGGCGGCGCGGCAAGGACGTCGGCTTCATGGAACTGCCCTACGACGGGGAACTGGCGGCCCGCGTCACTGACAAGGCGGAGGAGCTGCGCGGCTGGTGCAGGAACTTCGTCGTGCTCGGCATCGGCGGCTCGGCGCTGGGCAACATCGCCGTGCACGGCGCGCTGAACCACGCCTTCCACAACCTGCTCCCCCAGGGCCACCCCGCCCGCAGGGGCGCCCCGCGCATCTTCGTGCTGGACAACGTGGACCCCGCCCTTCTCGGCGACCTGTTCGAGCTGCTCGCCGACGAGTTGGACGCGACGGCGTTCAACGTCATCACCAAGTCCGGCTCGACCGCCGAGACGATGAGCCAGTTCCTCCACGTGCGCGAGATGCTCCGTAAGGGGGGCGGCGACCCGGCCCGGCAGATCATCGCCACGACGGACGCCGACCCGCAGAAGAGCCTCCTGCGCCGCATCGCGCAGCGGGACGGCTATTTCACGCTGCCGATCCCGGCGAACGTCGGCGGGCGGTTCAGCGTCCTGAGCGCCGTCGGTCTGCTCAGCGCCGCCGTCGGGGGGATAGACGTCGGGGAACTGCTGGACGGCGCAGCGGCCATGGACGCCCGCTGCCGCGCGGAGGGCGTGGACGGCAACCCGGCGGCGCTCTATGCCGCCGTGCTCTACCTGTTCTACGGACGCGGCGCGCCGATCACCGTCCTGATGCCCTACTCGAACGCGCTGCGGCGCCTGGGCGACTGGTACTGCCAGCTCTGGGCGGAGAGCCTGGGCAAGCGGGACGGCCTGCGCGAGAAGGACGTCTTCGTCGGACCGACACCCGTCGCCTCCGTCGGCGTGACCGACCAGCACTCGGTGATGCAGCTCTTCCAGGACGGCGCGTTCGACAAGGTGCTGACGCTCGTCGAGGTTGCGCGCCCCGCACCGGCGGACCTGCCCATCTGTTCCGGAGGGGTCGAGCCGGAGCTTTCCTACCTGGCCGGCCGGTCGTTCGGCGAGCTGCTGCACGCCGAGCTGGTCGCCACGTGCTGCGCCCTGACCGACAAGGGGCGGCCGAACATGACCGTGCGCGTGCCGGAGGTCAGCGCGCGGACGCTGGGCGAGCTGTTCATGCTGTTCGAGTACGCCGTGACGTACAGCGGCTGCCTGTACGGGGTGAATACGTTCGACCAGCCGGGGGTCGAGCTGGGCAAGCAGTACACCTACGGCCTGATGGGGCGCGAGGGGTACGAGCCGCCGGAGGGCAGGATTGAGGCGTGAGGGGCGTGAGGTACGGCTACGCACTTCCCGCGCCTCAAGCCCCAAGCTGCTCTGTAGAAAGGATGCGCTTCCTGGCCCCTCTTCGGGTAGAGCCGGGCGTCTCGCCCGGCGTTTGAGCACCCTCGGGCCCCCCGGCGAGACGCCGGGCGCTACCCAGGAGGAGGTTTCTACAGAGCGGCCTCAGGCCTCACGCCTCACCACTGCCGTTCCGCCTGATTTGAACAATCCGGCCCGCCCCCGGTATAATGCGACCTGACGGGCGTGTCGGCAAGGGGGCGCCGCGCTCTGAGCGGGAGCCCCGCGCCGCTCCGCCCGCGCAGTCCCGTGGAGATTGAGGGATCCGGCCCGTGTCCGTGAGTGAACTGAGAGACGCCATAGCGTTCGTCGCCACCTATCCCCCGAAGCAGTGTGGGATCGGGACGTTCACCGCCGACGTGGTGAAGGCCGTGCGGGCGAACATGGAGGGCCGGCTCAGGTGCGTCGTCGTCGCCGTGGACGACCCGACGGAGGACCTGGAGTACCCCGAGGAAGTCGCCTACGTCCTGACCAAGCACGATAACGCGGACTACGTCCGGGCGGCCGGTTTCCTGAACCACAGCAATGTGCGCGCGGTCTCGGTCCAGCACGAGTTCGGCATCTTCGGCGGACGGGACGGCTCGTACATCATTGACCTGCTGGGCGAGCTGCGCTGCCCCATTATTACCACGCTCCACACGGTCCTGCGCGAGCCGAGCGAGTCCCAGCGCGAGGTGATGAACGAGATAATCGTGCTCAGCAGCCTGCTGGTGGTGATGAGCGAGAAGGCGGTGGGGTTCCTTCAGGACGTCTACGGCGCTCCGGCGGAGAAGATAAGGCTGGTCCACCACGGCGTGCCGGAGATCCCGCTGGTCGAGCCCGGTCCCTACAAGGGGCAGTTCGAGATGGCCGGCCGCGAGCTGGTGCTCACCTTCGGGCTGCTCAACCGCGGCAAGGGGATCGAGTACGCGCTGAAGGCCCTGCCGCCGGTCGTCAGCGAATACCCCAACCTGTGTTACATCATCCTCGGGGCGACGCACCCGAACATCGTCAGGGAAGAGGGGGAGAGCTACCGTCTGAGCCTTCAGAGGCTGGCGCGCGACCTCGGTCTCCAGCACAACGTGCTGTTCAGCAACCGGTTCGTCGCGCTGGAGGAGCTTCGCGAGTACCTGAAGGCGGCCGACGTCTACGTCACCCCCTATCTGAACCGGGAGCAGATCACCAGCGGCACGCTGGCGTACGCGCTGGGCGCGGGGAAACCCATCATCTCGACCCCCTACTGGTATGCCGAGGACCTCCTGGGCGAGGGACGGGGCATCCTGGTGGAGTTCCGGGATCCGGAGGGCATAACGGAGGCCCTGTTGAGCCTGCTGGGCAACCCGCACAGGGTGCGCGAGATGCGGGCCAACGCCTACGAGTTCTCCCGGCGGATGACCTGGCCGGAGGTCGGACAGGACTACTTGCAGACGTTCCGCGAGGCCATCTCGACCGCGCGCGTGCGCGCCTCCATGCCGGATGAGAGCATGAGGCACGTGCTGCCCGTCACCGGCCTGCCCCGGCCACGCCTGGACCACCTGGCCCGCCTGACCGACGACACGGGGCTGCTCCAGCACGCCCGCTACACGATCCCGGACCGTTCGCACGGCTACTGCACCGACGATAACGCCCGCGCACTGGTGGTCGCCTCGAAGTACTACGACCTCTACCGCGACGCACTGGCCGAGCAACTGCTGGGCGTCTATCTGTCCTTCGTCTGCTACGCACAGCGGCCCGACGGCCTGTTCCACAACTTCATGAGCTACGACAGGCAGTTCATGGACGAGGTGGGCAGCGAAGACTGCTACGGGCGCGCCCTGTGGGGGCTGGGCTACACGATGTACCGGGGCCCGGCGACCTGCTTCGAGCTGGTCAAGGAGGCGATCGAGGACGCGCTGCACAACCTGAAAAGGCTCAACCTGCGCGGCCGCTCATACGCCACGCTCGGCCTCTACTACTACCTCCAGCGCTACCCGGAGGCCGACGACGTCGTCGAGAAGATTGACAGGCTGGCCGGCACGACCATGAAGCAATACGGCGACGTGGCCAGCGAGGACTGGCCGTGGTTCGAGGACGTGATCTCGTACGACAACGCCGTCGTCCCGCAATCGCTCTTCGTGGCCTACGAGGTGACGGGGAACCAGGACTACCGCCGGGTGGCGCGACAGGGCCTGGACTTCGTCCTCAGCAGGGCCGACAGGGGGAATCGCCTCTCGCTGGTCGGCAATGAGGGATGGCACGTCAGGGGAGAGGAACGGTTCGAACTCGACCAGCAGCCCATCGACGCCTGCGGCCTGGTGGAAGCCTGCAAGGTGGCCTTCCGCCTCACGGGCGAGCGCGGCTACCTGCGTTACATGCGGATGGCCTTCGACTGGTTCCTCGGCGTCAACGACAGGGGGCTGCCGCTCTACAACTTCAAGACCGGCGGCTGTGCCGACGGGCTGACTGAGGACGGCGTCAACCAGAACCAGGGGGCCGAGAGCGCCCTCTGCTACCTGCTGGCCCTGCTGACGCTGATGGAGATATCCTCCGAGCAGGACCGGGGCGCCAAGGGCACCGCCACCCGCTGGGGAGCAAACCTGGCCAGAAGGCTCTGACCGGGCCGCTCCCCCGCAAGACACGCTTCGCCGTTGTGCGAGGAGACGCGCCAGTGGGCGTCAAGAAACCGATTGTGATGATCAGCAGCTGGCCGCCGCGTAAGTGCGGAATCGCCACCTTCGCCGAAGAGGCCCTCGAGTTCATCCGCAAACACGAGCCCGACCGCCCCACCTACGTCGTCAGCCACACCGACGGCGCCGGCCACAACGTGTTCCCGATCATCGACCTGGACAACGCCGATTGGTGCGAGCCGGTCGCCGCGAAGGTGCTTGAACTCGACCCCTACGCCGTCCACATCCAGCACGAGTACGGCCTCTACAACCACGTGGACGAGCAGGGCGAGTCCGACATGAACTCGGGCTTCGTCAGGCTGCTGGAGCTGCTCGACGGCGTCCCCACCATCGTCGAGCCGCACACCGTCCACGGCCGCATGAAGGACCACGAAGAGCAGTTCATCCGCCAGGTGGCCGCCCGCTGCAACGTGCTGCTGTTCAAGTGCCACTACCAGAAGTGGCGGCTGGACTGGACCTTCTCCTCCAAGGATTGGGAGCGGCCGCGCAACATCATGATCGTCCCCCACGGCGCCCGGCCCGACAGGCGGTTCGCCATAAGGGAAGTGGAAGCGCTCAAGGAGGACCTCGGCCTCGGCCACCTCAGGGGCAAGCACACCATCGGCCTGGTCGGCTGGATACAGGCCAACAAACGATGGGACATCGTCACCAGCATGTGGGACGACCTGCACGAGGAAATCGTCGCCGAGACCGGACAGGACTGGATGCTCCTCGGCGCCGGCGACATCCGCGACCCCAACGACCGCGACGAATACGAGCGATACGTCACCGACGTCAAACTGCTCGAGGAAAAGGGCATCGGCCACTTCTACCGCTTCATCCCACGCGGCGACATCTACTACAAGGTCATGGGCATCTGCGACTTCATCGTCCTGCCCACCGTGGACGAGACCCAATCCGGCACCCTCGCCCGCATCATCGCACTCAACAAGCCCTACGTGACCACGGCGCCGCTGGAGGGGCTGACCGCGCAGACGCTCGAAAACGGCGGCGGCCTGCTGTTCACCAACAAGCAGATGCTCCGCGAGCACATCCTCCGCCTGGCCATCGACGAGGGGCTCCGGTGGGAACTCGGCTTCAAGCTCTACCGCTACCTGATGAACGTCGTCAGCTGGGAAGTCGTCGCGGGGAAGTACTACGAGGCTTACCACGCCGCCAACGCGGAGGTCCGCGACGGCATCCGGATCGACATCCCGCCCGAGTTCTGAAGGCCGCGCCGCCCCGGTCGGTGGCAGTCGTACCTCAAGCCTCACGCCCCTCACGCCCGCCGTGAGGCGGGTAAACCTCAAGCCTCCGGCGCGCTTCGTCACCCCCCCTGTCAGGCGGCCATTCAGGCCGGACGCCGCGTCCGCTTCCGCCGGACCAAAGTCCCCCCCCAGCCGGACCCGCCCCGCCCGCCGACCTGCCGCCGTTGCCGTTCGCTGCCAACTATCAACTGTCCGTCCCCTCCCGACTCACGCCTGCCTTTCTGTGCTTTATTGCGATACTCGCTAAAGTGGGGTTGCGTCGAGTCTTGTCGGAGCGGCTGCGCGGCGCGGCGGCCCTGCCCGGACTATCGTTGGGGACCACGGGGAAGCGCGAGAGGGGACCGGCGGGCCCCAGCTGCCCGGCACCACTCCCCGGCAGTTGCAGCGAGCCCCGCCTTCGTCTATCATGGTCTTGTATCTGATCCTTTCGCCCGATCTGGAACCGGCGCCCCCGCAGTCGAGCGGAGGCGTCCCGCCGCCGAAGGCGCCAGAGGGGATTGCGCGCCTTCCTGACGAGCAGGACTCCCGGCATGGCCGACGCGGACAGAATACGCAACCTGGCGATCATCGCCCACATAGACCACGGCAAGACGACGCTGATTGACGCGATCTTCCGGGCCGCGCACGTCTTCCGCGATAACCAGCAGGTCGCCGAGCGCGTGATGGACAGCTATGGCCTGGAGCGCGAGCGCGGCATCACCATCCGCGCCAAGCACTGCACCGTCACCTGGGACGATCACCTCATCAACATCGTCGACACACCCGGCCACGCCGACTTCTCCGGCGAGGTCGAGCGCGTCATGTCCATGGTGGACTCGGCCCTGCTCGTGGTGGACGCCGGCGAGGGGCCGATGCCCCAGACACGCTACGTGCTCATGCGCGCCCTGCGGCTGGGCCTGCGTCCCATCGTGGTCATCAACAAGGTGGACCAGGCCAACGCCCGGCCGGAGGCCGCCCTGGAGAAGACCTTCGACCTGTTCCTCGAGCTCGGCGCGGACGACCGACAGGCCGACTTCCCCGTCCTCTACGCCTCCGCCCTGGAGGGCTGGGCCGCCCGCCACCTGAACGGCGAGCCGCGCCGGGGCATGGACGCCCTGTTCGAGACGATCGTCGAGCACGTCCCCCCGCCGCACGTGGCCCCGGGCGTGCCGTTCCGCATGCAGGTGAGCGCCCTGGCCTGGAGCGACTACCTGGGCCAGATAGGCTGCGGGCGGGTACTGTCGGGCAGCCTGAACAGGGGCGACGAACTGGTCCGCACCGCCACCCGCTGGCGCTGTCCGGGCCGTCGTGACCAGGGATGGGACGTGCTTTCCCGCACCCCCGAGCGGGCCCTGGAACTGTGGGTGACCCGCGGCCTGGAGCGCATGCCTGTCGACGAAGTCGGCGCCGGCGACATCGTCTGGATGGCAGGCCCCGAGCAGATCGGCATCGGGGACACCTTCTCGGCGCCCGAGATGGACGCGCCGGCCCTCAAGCCCCTGGAGATCGAAGAGCCGACCGTCTCCATGTTCTTCCTCGTCAACAGCAGCCCCTTCGCCGGCGAGGAGGGCACCGTCATGATGATGCGCCAGATACGCGACCGGCTGGAGCGCGAGACGCGCACCAACGTGGCCCTGCGCGTCGAGGACGTCGGGCGCCCGGACGGGCTCAAGGTGTCCGGGCGCGGCGAGCTGCACCTGGGCATCCTGATCGAAGAGATGCGCCGCGAGGGGCTGGAACTGTGCGTATCGCGCCCGGAGGTGATCACTCACACCGACGAAGCCGGCAGGACGCAGGAGCCGATCGAACAACTCGTGGCCCACGTGCCGGCGGAGTTCCAGGGCGTCATCATCGTGAAGCTGGCGCGCCGCAAGGGCGAGCTCAAGCACATGGAGTGCCCGGACACGCGGCACGTGCGCATGGAGTTCGAGATCCCGACCAGGGGGCTGATCGGCTACCGCAGCGAGTTCCTGACGGACACGCGCGGGCTCGGCATCTTGACCAGCCGCTTCATCGGCTACGGGGCCTGGAAGGGCAACATCCCCTCCCGCACGCGCGGCTCCCTCATCAGCCTGGCGACCGGCCCGGCCACAGCCCACCAGTTGGAGGGTCTCCAGGCGCGCGCCGTCCTGTTCGTCTCGCCCGGGGAGCGGGTCTATGCCGGCCAGATCGTCGGAGAGAACTCCCGCCTGCAAGACATGACCTGCAACCCCACCAAACGCAAAGCGATGACCAACCGCCGCGCCGCCTCCAGGGAGCAGACGGTCGTCCTGGACGTGCCGCGCAGAATGACCCTCGACCAGGCGCTGGAGTGGATAGCCGAGGACGAACTCGTCGAGGTCACGCCGAAATCCGTCCGCCTGTGCAAGGGCGTCCTGAGCGCCCAGGAGCGCAAGATAGAGCGCCGTCGCGAGACAGCCCTGAAGGACTGACCCATCACTTGCCGGCCACGCCCCGCCGTCGCCCGTTGCCGTTGCCGTACCTCGCGCCGCGCGACTCATCTCTCACGCCTCATCCGCCGTACGGCGGACTGCCGTTCTATCCTTTATTGCGCTACTCGCTAAAGTGAGTGCGAGCAGATGTTCGAGGGGGCGGGGTGGTCGCCGTCGAGTAGCGCCGCCTTCCAGGCGGCTTAGCTGCGGGCATCCTGCCCGCAGCTTGAGTTCAGGGCGTGGGCAGGGATGCCGGCGCCACATTGCGCAGCGCCGTTCCCGTGCCTCCAGTCTCCGGTCTCCAGCCTCACGCCTGCTTTCCTTGCCTTTATGGCGCTACTCGCTAAAGTGGGGGTGGCTGGTGGGTCGCGTTGGGCAGGTGCGCGCGTCGCGCGCTATGGAGTGCGGTAGCTTGCTACCGCCCTGCCGTTCCGGGAGCTTGCTCCCGCACTCCATAGACCACAACCACCGCTGGACATGTAGCGGCGTGGTGCTATAATCACGCACAGATTTCAACCCGGGAGGCCGCCCCCTTGGCCGACAACAAACTCTACTACGGCGACAACCTCGACATCCTGCGCCGCTACGTCAACGACGAGTCCGTTGACCTCATCTACCTCGACCCGCCCTTCAACAGCAACCAGGACTACAACGTGCTGTTCCAGGAGCGCAGCGGCTCCCGCTCCGCCGCGCAGATAAGGGCCTTCGAGGATACCTGGACCTGGGACGTGGAGTCCGAGCGGGCGTACGCGGAGGTCGTCGAGGCGGGCGGCGCCGTCTCCCGATTCATGCAGGGGATACGGTCGTTCCTTGGCGAGAACGACATGATGGCCTACCTTGCGATGATGGCGCCGCGGCTGGTGGAGCTTCGCCGCGTCCTCAAGCCCACCGGCAGCATCTACCTCCATTGCGATCCCACCGCCGGCGCCCACCTGCGGTTGCTCATGGATGCCGTGTTTGGGGCTGGCAGCTTCCGCAATGAGATTGTCTGGCAGCGAACCAGCAGCCACAGTGACAGCCGGCGTTGGGGACATGTGCACGACACCATTCTTTTCTACGCTGGAGATGCCTTCACATGGAACAGAATCCTTGTCGAGCATGACCCTCGTTACGTCGAAACGTTCTATAGGCATGAAGACGACACAGGACGATATAGGTTGCACGAGATCATCAGAACTGCGTCGATGGGACCACGGCCGAATCTCGTGTATGAGTACAAGGGTTACGTCCCGGAGTGGGGCTGGCGCACAACAAGGGACAAGGTTGAAGCATTGGATGCAGAAGGAAGAATAGTGTGGTCTCAGTCGGGCAGGCCGTACCGCAAGAGGTACCTGGCAGACCATCCTGGCAAGCCCGCCACGGGTATTTGGGCTGACGTACCGCCGATCTCTGCTCACGCCGCAGAGCGCCTCGGCTACCCCACCCAGAAGCCGGAGGCGCTGCTGGAGCGCATCATCAAGGCCAGCAGCAACGAGGGGGACGTGGTGCTGGACCCCTTCTGCGGCTGCGGCACCGCCGTCGTCGCGGCGCAGAAGCTCAACCGCCGCTGGATCGGCATTGACGTGACACACCTTGCGGTCACGCTCATCAAGCACCGCCTGCGCGACGCCTTCCCCGATCGCATCATCGACGGGGACAAGGTCGTCCGGGGCGTCGAGTACGACGTCATCGGCGAGCCGCCCGACGTGGCCGGCGCCGCCGCACTGGCAAAGCAGGACCCCTACCAGTTCCAGTACTGGGCGCTCGGCCTCGTGGACGCCCGCCCCGCCGAGGAGAAGAAGGGCGCCGACCGGGGCATTGACGGACGGCTCTACTTCCACGACGAGAAGGACACGCGCAAGACCAAGCAGATAATCTTCCAGGTCAAGGCGGGGCACACGGGGGTCAAGGACGTGCGCGACCTGATAGGCGTGCTCGACCGGGAGGACGCGCAGATAGGGGTGCTGATTTCCTTGCAGGAGCCGACGAAGCCGATGCGCACGGAGGCGGCGGCCGCGGGGTTTTACACGTCGCCCTGGTGGGAGAAGAAGTTCCCGCGCGTTCAGCTATTGACGGTGAGCGAGATACTGCGCGGGGCGCAGATAGAGTATCCGCCGCGCACGAGCGCGACGTTCCGCAAAGGCCCGCGCGCGAAGGGCAAGAAGGCCGAGACGAAGGACATGTTCGAGGAGTGAGGCGGCGAAGGAGGAGATGCAGAACGCGGTGTATGGGAAGCTCGTGATCCTTTTCTAGCTGTCTGTGCGGAGGGAAGCGGAGATGAACGGTCGGCAGGAACGCGACATGATGTGGAAAGACGCAATCGCTGAAGTGCTCCGGGGTGTCGGCGAACCCATGCACTACACGGACATCGCACAGGAGGTCGTGGAGCGTGGTTTACGCACGAGCGTTGGCGCGACACCAGCAGCGACCGTGGCGGCGCAGATGAGCATGGACATCGTAAACGAGGGCGCTGACTCGCAATTCGTCCGCGTTGACCGCGGCGTATATACCCTTCGGAGGTTTCTGGAACAAGAGGCCGCTGTCACGCCGACACCTACCCCGACCACATCCGGGGCGGAGGAGGATATGGAGGAGCAGGAGGCCGCCGGGCTGATTAACGCCTTCGGCATGTACTGGCGTCGCGCGGCGGTGGAGTGGTCCAGCAATCCGTGCCTCTGGGGCAAACAGCAGCAGGGCGCCGATCCGGTGAACTTCTCAGCGCAAAGGGGCGTTTACCTGCTCCACGACGGGGACCGGACGGTGTACGTCGGGCGGACCACCGACCAGTCGCTCGGCCGCCGTCTCTACCAGCACACCACCGACAGGCTGAACGGGCGGTGGGACAGATGGTCCTGGTTCGGCCTGCTTGAGGTCACCGACACCGGTGAACTGCGCGAGCCGGGAACTGTGCAGCGCGACACCGACGCCTTCATTGCCACGATGGAAGCCTTGCTGATCGAGAGCCTGGAGCCCGGCCAGAATCGCAAGCGGGGCGACGATTTCCGCGCCGTTGAGTACATGCAGGCAGAGGACCCGGAGGAAGAACACAGGAAGCTCGTGCAACTGATGGACGCCCTCCGTGCGCAACTGTAGCGCGGCGTTAGCTACGCCCCGTGCCGGCGGCATGGACGACCTCGGCGAGGGGCAATACTCAGGCTTGGGCCCGGCCGGCTGGGACCATCCCATAGAAAGGCGCTGCACGCGCCGGAGGATCCGACATGGCTGACCTGAACGTCGCACTGCTACAGATGGCCGCCTGCGGAAACGACCAGGACGCGAACCTGACGAAGGCGGACCACTACTGCCGCCGCGCCGCCGCCATGGGCGCCGACGTGGCGCTCTTGCCGGAGATGTGGAACGTCGGCTACTCGTGCGGCTTCGATAAGGACCGCGACGACTTCCGCGCCCACTGGGAGGCACAGGCCGTCGGGCCGGACGACCGATACGTCGTCCACTTCCGCGCGCTCGCCCGCGAGCTCCGCATGGCCGTCGCCCTCACCTACCTGGAGAAATGTGACGGCCCGCCGCGCAACACCGTCTCCCTGATCGACCGCACCGGCGAGGCCGTGCTGACCTACGCGAAGGTACACACGTGCGATTTCTTCCCGATGGAGACCTGCTGCACGCCGGGCGACGGGTTCCACGTGGCCGCGCTGGACGCCGCCGCCGGGCCGGTGCGGGTCGGGGCGATGATCTGCTACGACCGCGAGCACCCCGAGAGCGCGCGCGTGCTGATGCTCAAAGGCGCGGAGGTGATCCTGACGCCGAACGCGTGCGGGCTGGAGGAGATGCGGCTCGGCCAGTTCAGGTCGCGCGCGTTCGAGAACGCGACGGGCGTCGCGATGACGAACTACGCCGCGCCGCACCCGCACTGCAACGGGCACTCGGTGGCCTTCGACGCGGCCGGCAAGCTCCTGGTCGAGGCGGGCGAGGGCGAGGGCATCTTCATGGCCGCGTTCGACCTGGACGCGCTCAGGGAGTGCCGGGCCAAAACGTTCTGGGGCAACGCCTACCGCCGGCCGCACCGCTACGGGCCTCTGACCTCGATGGAGGTCGAGGAGCCGTTCGTGAGGCGCAACGGCCTGGACGAGCCCTTCGTGCGCGAGCAGCGCTGAGCCGGCTGTCCGGGGCGCCAGCGCTGCTGTCACCGAGACTGCCCGCCGAAGTCTTCTCAGGTTCCCGGGGCCCTCACCCTGACCCTCTCCCCGCGGGAGAGGGAATCGCCTCCTCCCTGCGGGAGGGGCGAGGGGGAGGGAAACACCATGGAGAACTTGTGTCGGCCCTGATAGGCGCCGGGGCGCTCACCTGTCGCAGGGCGGGGCGTCGCAGGGGGCGTCGCGGCCGCAGCAGCGGGCGTTGCGCCCACAGGCCGGGCCGGACGAGGCGCGGCTCTCGGTGGCGTAGAAGCCGGCGCCCTTGAAGATCACGCCCCCTCCCCCGGTGATGAGGCGCCGCGCGGGACCGCCGCACTCGGGGCACTTCTTGACGGGGGCGTCGCTCATGTTCTGGAACCGCTCGAAGTGCTTGCCCGTCTTGACGCACTCATATTCGTAGGTGGGCATGGTCTGCAGCTCCGTCAATGCCGTGACACTTGCTCCGGCTCAGGAACGCGCGGGTTGAGCGAAGCGCGCGCGGAGCGTTTCCGCCAGTTGGCGCACCGCCGCGGCGGCGGGCCCGTCGCCGGCCTCGACCAGTATCCGTCCCGCCATGAGGGCGTCGTTGACCCTGTGATCGAACGGCACCTCGCCGACAACCTCGGCGCCGCGCTCGCGGGCGATGCTGCGGATGCGCTCGGCCTGCTCGGCGTTCAGGTCGCACTTGTTGATGCAGATGAACGGCCGGACGCGGAAGTGCAGCGCCAGCGCCAGAACGCGCTCCAGGTCGTGGACGCCGGAGACGGTTGGTTCCGTGACGATCAGGGCGGCGTCCACGCCGGAGATGGAGGCGATGACGGGGCAGCCGGTGCCGGGCGAGCCGTCGCCGAGCACCTCGGCGGCTGCGTGCCGCCCGACCAGCCCCGCCGCGCGCTCGCGCACGCGCGTGACCAGCTTGCCGGAGTTCTCCTCGGCGATGCCGAGCCGCGCGTGGGAGAGCGGCCCCCAGCCGGTGTCGGACACGTAGTTCTGACCCGTGACGGCCTGCGCCAGCAGGATGGCGTCAACGGGGCACACGTGCCCGCAGAGGCCGCACCCCTCGCACGCCAGGTCCGAGACGCGGTAGAAAGCGGGCGCTTCGCCGCCGTCGTCCATGACGGGATCGATGGCGTCGAAGTGGCACAGTTCGGCGCACCGGCCGCAGGCGGTGCAGTCGTCGGGGACGATGTCCGCCTTCCACCCGCCGACGAAGTCCTCGACCTGCCGCACCTGCGGCTCGAGCAGCAGGTGGAGGTCCGCCGCGTCCACGTCGCAGTCGGCCAGCACGAAGTCCTCCGCCAGCGCGGCCAGGGAGGCGGTAACCGTGGTCTTGCCCGTGCCGCCCTTGCCGCTGATGACTGTCATCTCGCGGAACGCGCCGGCGGGGGCGCGGTCGCCCGCCTCGGGCGCCGTGACGGGCAGTCGCATCTCCTCCTCGGGGACCGGCTGGGCCGGCCCGGCGGCCGCCTGGCAGGCGCGCCGGTAGATGTCCATCAGCAGCGATCTCAGCTCCGGGTGATCATCGATCAGCAGGCCGCCGCGCGAGTAAGTCTCGGCGTATTCGCGCCGGAAGGGAATGCGCCCGATGACGGGCACGCCGATCCGGTCGGCGTAGTCCTGGATGATCGCGTCGGCGCCGTCCGAGCGGTTGACAACGATGGCGGCGGGCACGCCGAGCTTGAGGCTGAGGGCGACGGCGAGCTTCAGGTCGTTCAGGCCGAAGGGGGTGGGCTCGGTCACGAGGATCGAGACGTCCGCGCCCTTGACCGCTTCGACCACCGGGCAGGCGGTGCCGGGCGAGGCGTCGATGATGGTGATCTCGCCCGGCTTGACGTGTTCCTTGACGGCCTTGACCACCACGGGCGCGAGGGCCTCGCCCACGTTGAGCAGCCCGTGGGCGAAGGCAAAGTCCGGGTTGCCGTCGGCGATTTCGACGCGGCCTATGGGGGCCGCGCGCTCGGTCATGGCCCCCTCGGGGCAGATGAAAGTGCACGCGCCGCAGGCGTGGCAGAGCTCGGGGAAGATCAGCACCCTGCCCTTGACCACGGCGATGGCGTTGTAGTTGCAGATCTCGCCGCACTTGCCGCAGCCGGTGCAGGCGTCCTCGTTCCAGACGGGTTTGAGAACCTCGACGCTTTCCGTGCGGTCGAACTGCGGCCGCACGAAGAGGTGGTCGTTCGGCTCCTCGACGTCGCAGTCCAGCAGGCGGACGGAGCGGCGGACCTCGTCGCTGCGGCCGAGCACGGCCGCCAGGTTCACGGCGAGGGTCGTCTTACCCGTGCCGCCCTTACCACTGGCAATGGCAATGATCACAGCTTTCCGCCTCCAACCCAGCAGAATGTGGCGGCCGTCAGTGGTCGCAGACGTTCTCGCCTGCCTCCAGCGTCCCGGCCAGGTAGTCCTCGACGACTTGCTGCGGTTCGAGCGCAGGTGCGCCGACCACCACTTCAATGCCGCTCTGCCGGAACAGGCCCTGGGCGCGTCGCCCCATGCCGCCGGCGATGATCACGTCGGCGCCGCGCTCGCGGAGCCACTCGGGCAGCAGCCCCGGCTGGTGCGGCGGCGCCACCAGGCTGTCGTGACTCAGGACGGCGGCGCTCTCCGCGTCCACGTCGAAGAGGACGAACTCCTCACAGTGGCCGAAATGCATGGCAAGCCGGCCGTCCACAACGGGCACAGCGATCTTCATGTCTTCTCCTCCGCCGACTCCTGCCGGGCCAGCCGGGCAATCGGTTCTATGGCATCCAGGAAGGCGCGGGTCGCCGGGCTCTCCGGGCGGCTCTCGACGAACGGCTCTCCGCCGTCGGACACTCTGACAACGTCCGGGTCAATGGGCACGCGCCCGAGCAAGGGCACGCCCATGCTCTCGGCCATCCTCCGGCCGCCGCCCTCGCCGAAGATTTCCACCTCCTTGCCGCAGTGCGGGCAGACGAACCCGCTCATGTTCTCCAGCACGCCGAGCACGGGCAGTTTGAGGCGACGGCAGAACGTCACGCACCTGCGCACGTCGGAGACCGAGAGGTCCTGGGGCGTGGTGACGACGATCGCGCCCGCCGCATCCGGGATGAGCTGGCAGACCGAGAGCGGCTCGTCGCCCGTGCCCGGCGGCAGGTCCAGGATCAGGAAGTCCAGCTCGCCCCACTCCACGTCGGCCAGGACTTGCCGCAGGAAACTCATCTTGAGCGGCCCGCGCCAGATGACGGCCTCGTCCACGTCGCGCATCAGGAAGGCGATGGACATCACGCGCAGGTTAGGGCCGTGGGCGGCTGGCACAATGTCCTGCCCGTCCGAGAAGACCTGTGCCTCTTCCAGGCCGAGCAGCTTCGGGATGCTGGGTCCGTGCACGTCAACGTCCAGCAGGCCGACGCGGAAGCCCTCTCCGGCGAGCGCGACCGCCAGGTTGGCGGCCACCGTGCTCTTGCCGACGCCTCCCTTGCCGGACAGGACGGCCACCTTGTGCCGGATAGCGGCCATCCGCTGCGTCAGCCTTTTCTGCTGCTCCTCCCGCTCCCGCTGCGGGTCCTGGCGGGGCTCGGCCCGGTCTTGCTCTGCTGATGTCATGGAGTATCTTTCCCTTCCTCGGGTTGGCTCGGGCATCCTACCATCGCGGGGACACGTCGGCCTCGGAGGCCTCCTGGAGGTCGCCCTGGCGCCACGCGGTCAGCGCATCCTGGACGGACCCCTGTGCGCCGACGGCGATCCTGACGCCGCCTGCCCCGAGCACCGAGAGCGCCTTCGGACCCATGTGGCCGCTGATGACCCACTCACAGCCCATCTCGACGACGTTCGTCGCCGACTGCACGCCCGCGCCTCCGGCAGCGTTCACGTTCTGCTCGTTGTCGAAGACCTCGAACTCGCCCGCCTCCTCATCATAGACGATGAAGTAGCGCGCCCGGCCGAACCGCGGGTCCACCGGCGACGACATGTCCTGTCCCTGACTCGTGATGCAGATCTTCATTCCTTGTGCTCCGTATGCAGTTGGTTTCTCACGCCTTGGCCAGTGAGACGGCCCCCTCCGGGCACTCGACGACGCAGCGGCCACAACCGTTACACGCGGCAGGATTCACCCGAGCGGACGCCTCGACCGATATTGCGCCGGTGGGGCACACGTCCGCGCAGATACCACAGGCCGTGCACGCGTCGGCATTCACCACGGCGAGCAAGCGCGCCGCCGCTCCTCCGGTCTCGATCTGGTCTATGCGCGCCTGGATGTCGCCGAGTTGCTGGCCGAGCAGTGCCGCCTGGCTCTTGAGCGCCCCCAGTTCGTCCTGGGGGACCTGTGCGTAATCCGGCAACTGCTGCACTCCGGGCGTGCCGGCCGTCATGCCGGCGCCCATGCCCATGCCTCTGCCCATGCCGCGTCCCATGCCCCGGCCTCCGCCTCCGCCCATTCCGCGTCCTCCGCCCATTCCGCGTCCGCCGCCCATTCCTCCGCCTCGACCCATTCCGCGTCCTCCGCCCATTCCTCCGCCCATACCGCCTGCGCCCTGCGGAAAGGCTCCCGCCGGCGCAGGGGCGTTTCCGGCAACGCCGAAGTGGTCCGCCACGTTGGGCTGAGCGGTCGCCGAGAAGGCGCCGCTCTGGAACTGCTCGACGGCCTGCCGGACCGTCCCGCTCACGCCGACGACGAGCTGGACGCCCGCCGCCTCGAGCGTGGTGAACGCATTCGGGCCGCAGTTGCCGGTCAGGACGACCTCGGCCCCCCTGTCGGCGACGAGTTGGGCCGACGCGATGCCGGCCCCCCCGCCGACCGAGATGTTGGGGTTCTCCAGGGCCTCGAACTCCATGCTCTCGCCCTGCACGATGAGGAAGTATGCGCACCGGCCAAAGCGGGGGTCCACCCGGTCGTCAAGGGCGGGTCCCGCGGACGTCACTGCTATCTTCATGGATCAAGGCCCTCGCAAGCGGGCGCTGCCGAAGCGTGGCCCGCTCCGTCGCTGGGAATCCGCCGGTGCCTGGCGGGCCGGGGCGCCAGCAGCGCCCCGGTCCACCTGTCGTCGGCACTCGAAGCGGCTTTCACTTCTCGGCCCCGAGTTCCTCGATCCGCTTCCGGATGCCGTCCAGCGCGTCTTCGAGGTACTCGGCCTGGCCCTTGAGCGAGTCCAGCTCCTGCTCCTGCGTCATCGCCGGAGCGAACGGCGCGGCATAGGGCGCGCCGTAAGGGGCTGCGCCGCCGGAAGCGGGGTAGCCGTATGGCGCTGCGCCGCCGTAAGCCGGGTAACCGTAGGCGGCTCTCTGCCAGCCGGGCATCCCGGTGGCATAGAACCAGTTGCGTCGTCCCCGGCCGCCGCCGCCCCAGCCCCCGTAACCGCGCCCGAGGACCGGATTCATGAAACCCGGAACCGGGTATCCCGCACAATAGCCTGCCGCCCGTCCCGTCATCGGGCCCATTCCGCCCGGCCCTGTTCCGTCTCCACCTGGCATAGTCTGCCTCCTGTCGAAAGAGTCAACCTCTGTCCGTTCAAACCGTTCTCACCGGAAGAACCGTCCGCGACGACCGCGGCCGAAACCCAATCCGAAACCGCGGCCGCGACCAAAACCCACGCCCCAACCGCGACCAAAGCCCATGCCCCGACCGCGACCAAAGCCCATGCCGAAACCGGGCCGTGCGCCGTAGCCGCCCCAGCCGGCGTAGCCAAGACCGCCGGGATACGCGCCGTAGGGCGCGGCTCCGTATGCTCCCCCTGCGTACGGCGCACCGTACCAGGCCCCGAAGCCGCGTCCCGGAACGGGGTTCATGAACCCCGGCGCCGGATATCCCGCGCAGTAGCCTGCCGCCCGTCCCGTCATCGGGCCCATTCCGCCCGGGCCTGTTCCGTCTCCACCTGGCATGATAGGCCTCCTCACCGAAAAGGTCCTGATTGCGATTCTCTCGCCGCCCTCAGCGGGCGCGAGTCATCGCGGCGCCGCACTTGGGGCACTTCATCTGGTAGCACGGCGTCCCGCGCGGGTGCGCCTTCTTGGCCCCGCAACTGGGGCAGACGCAGTTGCCGCCCGGGCCGGAACCGAACCCGCCCATGCGGCCGCGTCCGCCGCCGCCTCCCGCTCCTCCACCGGCTCCTCCTCCCTGTCCGCCTCCGCCCTGCACCATCTCATCTGCCTCCTCTCCAACCTCTGCCTCCGCGCCACCCCCATCGGCCCGGGCCGCGCGGCGGGGCGAACGAAACCGGCCCGCCCTCGATAACCAGGGCACGGCCCTCGACGAGGGCCTGCGCCGTGACGCGCCGCGCGTGCTCGAGGATGCGGCTGACAGTCGGGCGCGACACCCCCAGCCTCACCGCCACCTCCTCCTGGCTGAGCCCCTCGTAGTCGGCCAGCCGGAGCGCCTCGTACTCGTCCAGCCTCAGCACCGACCGCGCCAGCCCGCGGGCCGGCACGCCGGCCGGCTTGAAGACCGAAACCGGCGGCCGGTGGCGTATGAACCTTGTTTTCTTATTGCGGGGCATCGCTGTCCGTTTTGAACATATGTTCATTATACGCTTGGAGCCGAAGCGTGTCAAGCCCGCTTTTCTTCACCACAACGACACCACGAGCACGACGGAAGTAGCTTTGTAGAAAGCATGCGGTCGCGGCCCCCTAACCGGGTAGAGCCGGGCGTCTCGCCCGGCGTCCGGGTCAAGCCCCCCGGCGAGACGCCGGGGGCTACCCAGATAGCAGTAGTCGTGGCCACGCCCGGCGCGTAAACATCCTTGCCCACGCCCTTGTCTCAAGCTGCGGACAACACCATTGCCATCAGAGAGGCATCCGGGATACAATCGCGCATCGCTCCAGTCTCCGCTCAAGGAAGCAGTCGAGCGCTGCTTCAGGAGCTGCAGGGACTACTGAGATTGGAGCCTTTTCTTCACCTTGACTGCACGGGCTCGCGCCCAGGAGAAGGCCACATGTTCGACGTTCTCATACGCAACGGCACAATCATAGACGGCAGCGGGGGCGCTCGACGCAGGGCCGACCTTGCCGTCAGCGGCGAGCGTATCAGCGCCGTCGAGAACCTGCCCTCGGCAGAGGCGAAGCTCGTGATCGACGCGACGGGCCTGGTCGTGGTCCCCGGCTGCATCGATGCTCATGGCCACGACGATCGCGTTCTCGCCTTCCAGCCGACGGCTGACAGCAAGGTGGCCCAGGGGGTGACCAGCGAGGTCGGCGGCAACTGCGGCGGCAGCGCGGCTCCTCTGAGCCCGGCCATGCGGGAGGAGGCGAACACCCCCGCCAGTCGTGGCGCCCTGGTGGAACGGGCAGGCATGGACGTGGACTGGGAGTCTGTCGAGGAGTACTTTTCCCGACTGCGTCGGCAGGGCACGTCGGTAAACCTGGCCCTCCTCGTTGGCCTTGGCACCGTCCGCGAGAAGGTCCTGGGCATGACGGATGCGGCCCCCTCGCCCGAGCAACTGGAGCGCATGAAGGGCGAAGTCGAAATCGCTCTGGACGCCGGGGCCGTCGGCGTATCCACGGGCCTCATCTATCCACCCAGTGCCTACGCCAGGACTGACGAGATCATCGCTCTCGCGCGGGTCGCTGCGGCACGAGGCGGCGTGTACGCCAGCCACGTCCGCGGCGAGGGCGACACCCTGATGGAGGCGCTGGAAGAGGCGCTGGCCGTCGGGCGCGAGGCATGCCTGCCCGTCGAGATCAGCCACATGAAGGCCAGCGGGCCGGACAACTGGCACAAGATGCCCCTGGCCGTTGAGCGCGTCGAGGCCGCCCGTGCCAGCGGCCTGGACGTAACCGCCGACATGTACCCCTACGCGGCTTCCAACACGGGCCTCGCCACCGTGCTGCCGCACTGGGCACGGGTGGGCGGACCAGAGGCGTGCGTCCAGCGCCTCAAGGACCCCGCCGTCCGCCGGAGAATCCATGACGCGGGCAAGGGCAACCTTTCCGCGCCGGGGCGAGCGCCTTACGACCAGCGCTACATGTCGTCGATGCTGATCTCCTACTGCCCGCCGCGCCCGGAGTACAACGGGCGATACCTTCACGAGGTCGCAGCCGAACGGGGGCAGAGCACTTTCGACGCCGCGATGGACATCCTTATCGAGTGCACGTTGACCACCAGCGTAATCATCTTCTCAATGAAGGAAGAGAACGTGACCCTCGGCCTGAGGCAGCCATGGGTGATGGTGGGCACGGACGGTTACGGCCACTACTTCGAGGGGCCGCACGCCGCCGGGAAGCCGCATCCTCGCAACTTCGGCACATTCCCCCGCATCCTGGGCAAGTACTGCCGGGAAGACGGTCTGTTCTCCCTGGAAGAGGCGGTGCGGAAGATGACGTCGCTTCCGGCGCGCAAGTTCAAGCTAAGCAAGCGTGGGCTGCTCGATGAAGGCTACTTCGCGGACATCGTCCTGTTGGACGCTGATACCGTGGCCGACACGGCCACCTACACCGATCCACGTCGCCGCCCTCTCGGCATCCCCTGGGTATTCGTGAACGGCCAGGCGGTGATCGCCGAAGGCCGGCAGACAGACGCGCGGCCGGGGCAGATCCTCAGGCGTGGCGGCTAGTGGGCCTTCAAGATTGAAGTGCGGGGCAAGCGCGCCATTCGTCCTCGTCGTCGTCCTCGTCCTCGATGCTCTGCCCATGCCGGGGAGGACGAGAACAAGGAGGAGGACGAGCACGGGTGGCACATGAGCCCGCAAGCTCGATGTTGAAGGTCCACTAACGGCCTGACGAAGAAGTCGCCTTGGGTCTCATAGGTTGTCTCCGAAGCGGCAGCGGGGCGAGACGTTTACGCGCCGAGGCGTGCCCCGGCTACCCCTATCTGGGTAGCGCCGGGCGTCTCGCCCGGCGTGCGGGCATGCACAGGCCCCCCGGCGAGACGCCGGGGGCTACCCCACGCGAGCTTTCTACAGAGCAGCCTCAAGCCTCAAGCCTTATCCGCCTGCCTTCCTCAGCCCTTCCCGATGAGGGCCGCCACCGTGTCGAGCAGGAACATCTTACTGAAGAAGAACAGGACGATGGACACGCCGGCGGCGGCGGGGACCGTCAGGAGCCAGGAGCCGAAGATGTTGCGCACGACGGACTTGTTGACGGCGCCGAGCCCGCGCGCCAGCCCGACGCCCAGGATGGCCCCGACGAGGGTGTGCGTGGTGGAGACGGGCAGGCCGAGCTTGCTGCACGTCAGGACGGTGACGGTGGCGGCCAGGCCGGCGGCGACGCCGCGGGACGGGGTGATCTGGGTGATCTTCTCCCCCACGGTCAGCATGACGCGGTAACCGAACGTGGCCAGGCCCAGTGTGATGCCCGCGCCGCCGAGCGCCAGTATCCAGAACGGCACCGTGACCGTCATCTTGATGGTGCCGCTCTTGACGATGTCCGCCACGGCGGCGAGGGGACCGACGGCGTTGGCCACGTCGTTGGCGCCGTGGGCGAAGGCGACGCAGCAGGAGGCCGCGATGACCAGGGGGGCGAACATTCGCTCCACCCGCTCAAGCTGTTCGCCCAGGGGGAGGACGCGGTCCCTGGGCAGGTAGCGCAGGATCGGGACCAGGGCGACGAGGGTCACCGCCAGCCCGACCCCGACCGACAGCCCGACGGCCACCGGCCCCGTGAGCCAGTCCACGTCCCGGACGATGTGCGCGAGCCCCTTGTAGAGGGTGGCCAGCGTGACCACGACGGCCGTGAAGAACACGATGATGGGCGTGTATCGCCGCGCCGCGAGGATCGGCCTCTCACGCGCCAGTATGGCCCAGCTGATGAGCCTGAAGAACAGGAACGCCAGCACGGCGCCCGCCACCGGCGATATGAACCAGCTCGCGACGATCTGCACTATCTTGGCCCAGTGGATGGCGCTCCATCCCGCAGCCACCACACCGAAGCCGGTCACGGCGCCGACGATCGAGTGCGTCGTCGAGACGGGCATCCCCATCCACGTGGCGGCGTGGAGCCAGATCGCTGCTGCCAGCAACGCGCACCCCATGCCCAGCGCCAGCAGGGCCGCCGCCTGCGCCTCGGCCAGGCCGGGGATCTCTTTAATGGCATCGAGGCTGACGATCCCCTTCCGGACGGTCTCGGTCACGTGCGAACCGACCAGGACGGCGCCCGCAAACTCGCAGACGGCGGCGGCAAGGATGGCCTTCTTTATGCTGATCGACCGGGAGCCGACGGCGGCGGCCATGGAGTTGGCCACGTCGTTCGCGCCGATGCTCCAGGCCATGTAGATGCCCACGGCCGCCGTCAAGGCGATGATGATCCAGCCCATGGTGCCCTTAGGAGAATGTCAGCGGAGCGCTAACCCTTCACGATCATCGCACGCAGCAGCTCGCCGGTGTTCTCGGCGGCGTTGGCGACGGCGCTGAGCGTTCTGAGCATCTTCTCGTAGAACATGATGGTAATCGGGTCGAGTCCGTCCTCGAGTTCGTAGATCTTCTTGCTGAGCTTGCGCTGCATCCTGTCGGCCTTCCATTCCTCTTCGCCGAGGCCGCCGATGCGCTCGAGGACGGATTTGGCCTCGGCGCCGCCGAAGGAGGTCTCGGCCAGCACGTGCATCTCTTCGGCCGCCCCCATCAACGTGTCGCTGACCTTGACCACCTGGTCCACGAAAAGAAGGAAATCGTCCGCCAGCGACGGGTGTATCTCGGTATCCCGCAGGATCAGCACGACCGCGAAGTCCTCGACGGCGTCGGCCACGCTGTCCTGGCAGTGCAGGAACCCGTCCAGGTCCTGCCTCTCCACTGGCAAGAAGAAACGGCGCGGCAGTTGCTCCCGTATGGCGTGCTTGATCTGGTCCGCCTCGTATTCGAGCCTCGAGACCTGGTCCTGGAGTCGGTGCACCTCATCGTAGTCCTTCGCGATCATGGCCTCCATCAACGGCCGGATCAGCTTGCAGCAGTCATGTGCCTTCGTGGTGTGCTCCACGAGCGGGCCGAACGGCGACCTGCCGAAAAGCTCCGAGATCAGCCTCATTGTCCTCCCCCCTTGCTCATGCCGTCGCCCCGCGCCGGCGCGCCCCGATGCGGCGCGTGTCGGAGGGCGGTTGGATTCGCGTGAGCGAAAGGTTAGCGCACGGGCGCAGCCGGGTCAAATGCCCCCGGGCGCAGGGCCGCAGAAGCCCCCCAATTGGGGCTTGACGCGCGAGGGGCGGATGCGCTAAGATAACCATCACGAAATATTTCTTCATCTCTGATGAACGTCCGTGCCCCGCAGCCAGCACATACAATCCGTCACCCGTGCCATGGACGCGCTGTTCCTCCTGGCCCAGCACCCGGAGGGATTGCCGCTCGGCGAGATTGCCCGGGAGCTCCACGTCAAGCCGCCCACGGCGCACAACCTGCTGCGCACGCTCGCCAGCCGGGGCTTCGTGGAACGGCTGCGCGACCCCGTGCGCTACCGGCTGGGCGGGGGCCTGCTGGATCTGGCCGCCACGCACTGGCGGGCCCTCCTTCCCTACCGAGGGCAGGAGGCCGTGACGCGCCTGGCGCGCCGGTTCCCGTCGGCCGTGATGACGCTGGCGCAGTTCGTCGGGCGCGAGGTAGTCGCCATGCTCCGCGCATCGCCCGAGCGGCCGGAGTGGGCCGAGCGCGGCGCCTACCAGACGATGCACCCCTACGGCACGGCGAGCGCGCTGGTCTTCCAGGCGTTCTGGACGGAGGAGCAGCGGGCCGCCTATCGCCAGTGGCATCCCTTCTGGGAGCACGGAGCGCACCTGTGGAGGGACATCGAGGCGGTTGACGAGTTCCTGGAGCAGGTCCGGCAGAGAGGCCACGCGGTCCCGGACCAGCTGAACAAGCCGGTCTGGCCGGCCGCCGTGCCGGTATTCAGCCCGGGGGGCGGGCCGGCGGCCGCCCTCGGGATCGCGATCCCCCTCGACGAGGCGGACCGGGCGACCCGCCGGGAAGTCCTGGAAACACTGAAGGAAGCGGCCGGCGAGCTGACCCACGCCGGGCCAGGTCGGCCGCTGCAGGAGGAGCCGGAGCATGTTGACAGCCGAACAGGTTAAGAAGACAGCGAGGGCCTTCGGGGCCGACATCGTCGGCATCGGACCGATTGAAAGATGGGAGGGCGCCCCCCTTCAGATGGACCCGCGCCAGATCATGCCGGAGGCGAAGTCCGTCATCGCCATGGCCTTCCGCATCATGCGGGGCAGCCTGCGTGGCATCGAAGAGGGCACGCACTTCAGCAACTACTCCTCAATGGGTTACGGCGGCCTGAACTGGCTCTACATACCCATGGTCGCGATCAACCTGGCGAAATTCATCGAGGACCACGGCCACGAGGCCATACCCTACGGGCACCTGAGCCCGTGGCGCAGCGTCACCGGCGGGGGGCACCTCAAGCACGACTACAGCCGGCCCCCGGCCGAAGGCCGCGCCGCCCCCGACGTGATGGTCCACCTGCGCATCGCCGCCTTCCTGTGCGGCCTGGGCGAGATCGGATACAGCAAGCTCCTGCTCACACCCCAGTTCGGCCCCCGGCAGCGCGTCGGCATCATCATCACGGAGGCCGAACTCGAACCCGACCCCATCTACGACGGCCCCCAGCTCTGTGACCGCTGCATGGCCTGCGTGCGCGACTGCCCCGGCCAGGCCATCCCGCCCGACAGAACGGTCAAGGTGCAGCTCGCCGGCCGGGAGGTCGAGTGGGCGGACATCGACATCAAGGCCTGCGACGTCGCCTTCCGCGGCGCCGACCCGAAGCAGCCGCTCGACGGCGATCCCGACATGCCGCAATACGCAGAAGTATGGGGCGAGAGATGGGGACGCGCGAGCTGGACGCCGTTCAACAGAAAGCCGGCCAACGTCTATAACTACGGCCAGGCCATCTGCGGCGGACGCGGCTGCATCCGCGCCTGCATGGTGCACCTGGAGGAGCGCGGCGTGCTCAGCAACCGCTTCGAGGCGCCCTTCCGGCGGCGAAAGCCCTGGACGGTGGACTGGACCCAGGCCGCCCTGCCCGCCGAAGACCCGGTCCTGAACTGGCAGGGCGACCACGAATGAAGTTCTCCGTCGGATACCAGTTGCCCGACCCCGGCGAGGAGCCGTTCGCGCGCGTCGTCGAGGACTACCGCGAGCACGTCGCCGAAGTTTATTTCCCCTGGGCGGACATGCCGAGCGGCCGGGCGGCGCTCGCCACCCGGGGCGGCTACACCGACTGGTCCTCCCAGCGGCGCCTGGAGGAGGACCTCGCCTCGTTCCGTGAGATGGGCATCCGCCTGAACCTGCTGTTCAACTCCAACTGCTACGGCGGCCGGGCCATCAGCCAGTGGCTCGAACAGAAGGTCATCTCGGTGCTCGACCGCCTGCGGGACGTGGCCGGCGGCGCGGATTCGGTGACCACCACCTCCCTGCTTGTCGCCCGGACGGTCAAGCGCCACGCGCCGGAGGTGGACGTCCGCGCCTCCGTCAACATGCGCATCGGCACGGTGGAGGGCATGGACTACGTCTCCGGCCTGTTCGACGGCTACTACGTCCGCCGGGAGCACAACCGGGACCTCGGCCACCTGCGCCGGCTCCAGGGCTGGGCCGACGCGCACGGCAAGCGCATCCACGTCCTGGTCAACAGCGGGTGCCTGGCCTACTGCTCCGGGCAGACCTTCCACGACAACCTGGTGGCGCACGAGGCGGAGGTGGACGAGACGCGCAACGTCGCCGACTGGGCGCCGCACGTCTGCTGGAACTACTACCGCGACCGGGCGAACTGGCCCGCCCTGCTGAAGGCCACCTGGGTCCGGCCCGAGGACCTGCACCGCTACGAGCCGCTGTTCGAGCAGGTGAAGCTCGCCACGCGGATGCACGCCCGGCCGCGGCTGGTCATCCACGCCTACGCCGAGGGCCGGCACCGGGGCAACCTGCTGGACCTGCTCGAGCCGGGCTTCTCGCCCGCCCTGGCGCCGCTGATCCTGGACAACGACCGGTTCCCGGACGACTGGTTCGAGCGCACCTCGACCTGCGGGCGGCGCTGCGAAGAGTGCGACTACTGCGCCGGCGTCCTGGAGCGGGTCCTCACGCCCGCCGGCGCGCCGTGAACGGCACGGCAACTGCAAACGGCAAAGGGCCACTGATTCACACAGATTCACGCAGATACGACAACAACGACGGGCAGGTACCCTTCCCCCCGTCCCTTCATCCGTGTCTGCCGTTGGCGTTGTCGGTAGTCTGTGGCCGCCGTTCACCGCTGGAATCTGGCCCGCCCTCGCCTTACACTGGCGCACGGACGAGAGGGCAGGAGCAATGTCAATCACGCTTCCAAAACTCGTGGCGCTCCTCATAGGCGCTCTCTACGTTCTCCTCGCCGCCTGCACCGGCGGCGCGGACCGGGTGCGGCTGGCCCTGACGGTCGCCGGGTGTGTCCTGATCCCCCTGCTCTTGATCTGGTTCCCCGACGAACTGGGCAGCTTCAAGGGATACGTCCGGGGCGGCTACATCAACCGCGAGACGCCCGGCTGCGTGCTGGCCGCCGTGGGCTGGGTGCTGCTGGTCGGCGTGCCGCTGGGCCTTCTTCTCTACGCCCTGTTGCGACACTGAGAAGGGACTGGCGACACGTAGCCTGGGGAACGGCGAAGGGCCACTGATTCGCACAGATTGACGCAGATACGACCACGACCGTAACGACAGGTTGTTGCGCCGTGCTGTATCCGCCTTGATCCGTGTCCATCCGTGTCCCCGTCCCGGCCGTTTCCGTTGTCCGTAATCTGTGCCCATCAGTGCAAATCTGTGGCTGCCGTCGTCGTTTGGGGAACGGCAAAGGGCCACTGATTCACACAGATTGACACAGATACGACCACAACGACAGGCAGGTACCCTTCCCGCCGTCTTTCATCCGTCTTTATCCGTCCCCATCGGTATCTGCCGTTGCCGTGATCAGTGCGTATCAGTGTGAATCTGTGGCTGCTGTTGTGGTTGTGGTCCTCCGTAATCCGTGTCCATCCGTGCCTGCCGTTGCCGTTGTCCGTAATCAGTGCCCATCAGTGTAAATCTGTGGCCGTCGTCGTCGTTTGGCGCGCCTTGACATCTGCGCGGCTGCCCAATAGATTACCTCCGCTGCATTCCGGCCCATCTCAGGCGATGGCGCCTGAGCTACAGCGAGAACGCGAGCAGGCCCGACTCCCCTTTTTCAGGAACCCGTCTCATGAGCGATGGCAGAATGCCGATAGGGGTCTTCACGTCCGCCGGCGCCGGGCTCGGCGCCGCCATTGAGAAGGTTGCCGGCCTCGGCGTCAGTTCGGTTCAGCTGCACGCGCCCGGCGCGGACGGACGCACGCCCGAGCGCGCCGAAGAGATCCGCCGCAGCTTCGCCGACGCGGGGATCGACGTCAGCCTGGTCTTCTGTGGCTTCGCCGGGGACCGGTACGACACCATCCAGATCGTGCGCGAGACGGTCGGCCTGGTGCCCCCGGCCACGCGCGCGGAACGCGTGCTGCAGACCAGGGACACGGCGGACTTCGCCTCGTGGGTCGGCGCGCCCGGCATCGGCATCCACATCGGGTTCGTCAGCGAGGACTGGGAATCGCCGGACTTCGCAGCGATAGCCGACATCGTGGGCGACATCGCGGACCACTGCGCCGGGCTCGGCCTGACGATGAACCTGGAGACCGGCCAGGAGGACGCCGACACGCTGCTGCACCTGCTGGAGACGGTTGGGCGCGACAACCTGCTGGTGAACTTCGACCCCGCGAACATGATCCTCTACGGCAGCGGCGAGCCGCTGGAGGCCCTGCGCAAGGTGGGGCGCTACGTCGGAAGCTGCCACTGCAAGGACGCCACCTGGAGCGAGAGGCCCCGCGAGGTCTGGGGCGAAGAGGTGCCGCTGGGACAGGGCGACGTGAACATGGAGCGGTTCGTCGCCACGCTGGACGAGCTCGGCTACTCCGGCCCGCTGACCATCGAGCGCGAGGTCCACGGCGAACGCCAGATCACCGATATCAAAGCCGGCATCGAGCTGCTGCGGGAGATCAAGGCCAAGCTCGAGATCAAGTAAGAAGGCAGAAGGCAGAAGTAAGAAGTGACGGCAACGGCAAGCTATACGGCACCGGCTGGGTAACAAAGGAGAAGTAAAGGCGATGGAGGATAAGGGTACAACAGCCGGCGCAAGGGACATATGCGAGCGCACACTGGATTATGCGGTGCGAGCGATCAAGCTCTGTCGCACACTGCAGGCCATGAGGACGGGAGCGGGCGACGTCGTTGGAAAGCAGTATCTCCGCTCAGCTACCTCCATCGGGGCGAACGTAAGCGAAGCCCAGGCAGCGGAGAGCCGGGCTGACTTCGTGCACAAGTACAGGCTCGCACTGAAGGAGGCAAGGGAAAGCCTGTATTGGCTCCACGTATTGGAGAGATCGGAGCTTGTTGCCCAGTCCCGCCTATCGGAGATCGTGCAGGAGACGGACGAGCTTGTCGCCATCATTACGACGATAGTGAGGCACGCCAGAGAGAACGCGGAGGGTCCGGGGAGAACGGCGCAGTGACGGGACGCTCGTCGTTGCCGTTTCTGCCTTCTTGACTTCTGCCTTCTGACTTCTGACTTCTGACTTCTGCCCCGCCGTACGGCGGGCAAGCTTCATACTTCTCCCGAAGGGAGCAGTCGTGGCCAAAGGGTTGACGCCGCGCAGCGAGGATTACGCGAAGTGGTACAACGAGGTCGTCCAGCTGGCGGAGCTGGCGGACTACGCCCCCGTGCGCGGCTGCATGGTGATCCGCCCGTACGGCTACGCTCTCTGGGAGAACATCCGAGCCGACCTGGACCGGCGGTTCAAGGAGACCGGCCACGTCAACGCCTACTTCCCGCTGTTCATCCCCTTCAGCTTCCTGGAGAAGGAGGCGGAGCACGTCGAGGGCTTTTCGCCGGAACTGGCGGTCGTAACGCACGGCGGCGGCAAGGAGCTGGAAGAGCCCCTGGCCGTGCGCCCCACGTCCGAGACCGTCATCGGCCACATGTACGCGAAGTGGATCCAGAGCCACCGCGACCTGCCGCTGCTGATCAACCAGTGGGCGAACGTGGTGCGGTGGGAGATGCGGCCCCGCCTGTTCCTGCGCACGACGGAGTTCCTCTGGCAGGAGGGCCACACCGCCCACGCCACCCGTGAGGAGGCCGAGGAAGAGGTCATCCGGATGCTGAACGTCTATGCGGACTTCGCCGAGCAGGTGGCCGCCGTGCCCGTCATAAAGGGTCTGAAGAGCGAGAGCGAGAAGTTCGCCGGCGCCGGCGCCAGCTACAGCATCGAGGCCATGATGGGCGACGGCCGGGCGCTCCAGTCCGCCACCTCGCACGACCTGGGGCAGAACTTCGCCAGGGCCTTCGACATAACCTTCCAGACGGCCGACGGCGGCCTGGAGCTCTGCTGGACGACGAGCTGGGGCATGAGCACGCGCTTCGTCGGCGCCGTCGTCATGGTCCACGGCGACGATCAGGGATTGGTTCTGCCGCCCCGCCTGGCGCCGATACAGGCCGTCATCGTCCCCATCTGGCGCACGGACGACGAGAAGGCCCAGGTCGTCGAGGCCGCCCGAAAGGTCGAGGCGGCGCTGGCCGGCGTCCGCGTGAAGCTGGACGACCGGGACCAGTTCACGCCGGGCTACAAGTACAACGAGTGGGAGCTGCGCGGCGTGCCGCTGCGCGTCGAGGTCGGCCCGCGCGACGTGAAGCAGAACCAGGTCGTCCTGGCGCGCCGGGACGTGCCCGGACGCGAGGGGAAGCAGGCCGTCCCGGCGGACGGCGTCGCCGACGCGGTCCGCGCGGCGCTCGACGCCATCCAGGACGCCCTACTGGAACGGGCGCGCGCGTTCCGGCAGGCCCACACGCAGGAGGTGGAGGACTACGAGGCCCTGCGCGCCGCCGTGGAGGAGGGGTTCGCTCTCGCCTGGTGGTGCGGGTCGGCCGAGTGCGAGGAGAGGCTCAAAGAGGACACGACGGCCACCATTCGGTGCATCCCGCTGGACCAGCCGGCGGACAAGGGCGCCTGCGCGGTCTGCGGGCGCGGCGGGCAGAGCCAGGCCGTCTTCGCCCGCGCGTACTGAGCGACCACAACGGCCTGACCGCAGAGACCGCCGAGGCCGCAGAGAAGAATCCAGGGGACTGCCATGCGAAGCAGGCCGACCGTCACGTTGATTACCGACCCCGGCCTCGGCAAGCCGGCCCTCTGGGGCGTCGGGGAACTGTCGCGCGCGCTGAGGAGCGCCGGGTACGAGGTCCGCGCGTCGGTGCAGTTCCCAGAGGAGCCGCCGGGGCGGGCCGTAGTCGTCGCACCCGCGGGCTCCCCCCTGCTGGCCCGCGTCGAGGCAGCGGACGGCCTCCGCCCTCCCCCGGGCAGGGAAGCGTTCGCCCTCGCGCGCGGCAGTGTCGGCGGGAACGCGGCCGTCTGCGTCGTCGGGTCGGACGATGACGGCGTCAAGTTCGGCTGCCTGGAGCTGGCCGAGCAGGAGGACGTGTTCGGGGCGTTCCGGGCGCGGACGGGCCGGCCCGACCTGCGCGTGCGGCGGCTCCAGGTGTTCCTCCACAACGCCGACCTGGAGCGCCCGTGGTACCACGACGAGGCGTTCTGGGACCGCTACCTCGACTTCCTCGCCCGGAGCCGCTACAACGAGTTCAACCTGACGTTCGGCCATCAGACCAGCTACCTCATCCCTGTGTATCCCTACCTGTTCGAGGTGGACGGCTATCCGCAGGTCCGCGTCGAAGGGCTGAGCGAGGGGGAGCGGGAGCGCAACCTCGGGATGCTCCGGTTCATCTCGCGCCTGGCGCGGGAGCGGGGGCTGACCTTCTTCGCGGGCATCTGGCAGTCCAGGCCCTGGAAGCAACAGGAAAGCCCCGTGCGCGGCCTGCCGGACGAGGCGCTGCAGGACTTCACCCGGCGCGGCATCGTGAAGCTGCTGAAGCTCTGCCCGGACGTCGGCGGGCTGCAACTGCGCATGAACCCGGAGTCCGGCCTGGCCGACCAGGGCTTCTTCCGCGACGTGTTCGTGCCCGCCATAGGGGAATCCGGCCGGGAGATCGAGGTCGAGATCCGCAACTGGGGCCTGAAGCCGGAGACGCTGGAGGCATTCGTCGAGCAGTTCCCCCGGCTGCGGGTCTCGTTCAAGTACTTCGCCGAGCACCAGGCCATGCCCTACCAGCCGGCCCGGATGCGGCGCAGCTACAGCTACGACAGCCTGCTGCGCAAGGACCGCCGCTACGACGTGGCCTGGCACCTGTGGAACCTGGGCACGCACCGGCTCTTCCTCTGGGGCGACCCGGACCACGTGAGGGCCTTCGTCGGCTCCTGCCACCTGGGCGACGGGGTCGGCTTCGAGGTCACGCCGCCGCTCTCGCAGAAGGGATTCAGCCAGCACGGCCAGGTCCCCGGCTACTGGTCGGTCCGTCCCGGGGACTGCGAGCCCCGGAGCGGTCGGTGGGAGTGGGAGCGCTACTGGTTCTTCTACGCCCTCTGGGGCAGGATCGGCTACGACCCGCAGACGGACGACGCCGTCTGGCTCCGGGAGCTTGGGCGGCGCTTCGGCGCCGGGGCGGCCCCGCACCTGCTGGAGGCATACCGCGCCGGCAGCCGGGTCATCGGCTACCTGGTCTCCCACCACATGGACGACCGCAACATGTACAACTGGCTGGAGCTGGACAACGGGGGACCGATAGACTACTTCAGCGGGATAACGCCGGGCGAGAGGACGCTCTTCTGGAACGCCAGGGACTACGCCGGGGCGCGGATGCGCAACGCGCTCTCGGCCAGGGTGACGCCCTTCCAGGCGGCCGACGACCTGGAGGGATTCGCGGGCCGCTGCCAGGCCGCCCTCGCCAGGGCCGAGGCGGCGGGGGACCAACGGGCAACCGCGAGGGCCTTCTCAGATTCCTCGTCCCCTCGCCCCAACCCTCTCCCGGCGGGAGAGGGAATCCCCCCTCCCCCTGGGAGGGGGCAAGGGGGAGGGAAAAGCCCTGCAAACCCGGTCTCGCCCCTCCTGCCCGACAACGACGAGTATGCCCTGACCCGGGTGGACATGGACGCCCTGTCCCTGCTGGCCCGCTACAACGCCGCCAAGATCAGGGCGTCGGCGTGCCTCTGCCTGTTCTACGAGTCCGGCGACCTGTCCCTCCTGCGCGAGGCGGGCCGGCGCGCGCGCGAGGCGCTCGCCCTCTGGCGGGAACTGGTCGGAGCGACCGGGCAGCACTTCTACGGCAGGCTTCAGCTCGGCCCGACCGGCGGGCACTGGCGGGACAACCTGCGGCTGGCCGAGTATGACGTCCGGCGCATCGAGCGCGTGGAAGAGATCTTCCGGCGATACGGCAACTTCAGGATGGGGTTCGACTTCGGGCCGAGGGTCACCCTCCGCGGTCGTGGCCACGACCGGCCGGAGGCGGACTATGACCTGCTGGAGCCCCGCTTCGCGCGCGTGGCCGAGGGCGACCGCTACAGCACCGAGGCCGGATACGGCTGGGAGCACAGCGGCGGCATCTCGGGCGCCACGCCCGGCCCGCTGCCCCTCCACGTCCTGCGCGGGGCCAGGTCGCCCTGGGTGGACGATGCGGCCCCCGAAGTGCCGGATGATTTCCTCTGCGCCGATTCCCTCAGCAGTGCGGAGCCGGCGATCTTCCGCGCCGACGTGCCGAACGGCAGTTACCGCGTGACCGTCGCCGCCGCGGACGCACTGGTCGAGGTCAACGGCCGGCCGGCCGAGGAGGAGAGCGCAGTCGTCGAGGTCGCCGACGGGCTGATCCGGGTCGAGCTGGCCCCGGCGGCCGGGGGACAGTGGGTCCTGACGGCCCTGACCGTCTCCGATTGGGGCCCCCGGATCGGCCACGTGCCGGTCCACGTAGCGCCGCGGGGCACGGACATGACCGTCAGCGCGACCGTCACGGCGCCCGCCGGCGCAGCCGGCGCGTCGCTCTTCTACGGGTCCGGCGACGGCCGATGGCGGCAGGTGCCGATGGCGGCGGACGGCCCCGTCCACACGGCGACCATCCCGGCCGCCCGGTTGGAAGGGAACGCCGTCGAATACTGGATACGGGCCGAGGACGGGGAAGGCAACGCATCATGCTTCCCGCCCGGCGGCGCGGACGGACCGGCGCGCGCGCTCCTGGCGGCCGAGTCGGGGCCGCCCCGCATTGCCGAGCATCGCCCTGTCGCCGGGCACAGCGCGTCGGAGCCGATGCACCTGGCGGTGAAACTGGCCGACGACCGCGACGGCCTCGACGTGCGGCTGCACTACCGGACGGTTGACCAGAACGCCGACTTCCGGACGCTCGCCATGCGCCGGACGGGCGTGGGTGAATACGCGGCGACCATACCGGCGGGCGACCTCGACCCCCTGTTCGACGAGATGTACTACTTCGAGGCGGTTGACGCGGCCGGCCGCGGTTCCTTCCATCCCGACCCGTTCGCGGGGACGAGGTACCACGTCGTCAGCATTACGCCCTGACGGTTGGCGCCGGGGAATGGCTGCCCCCCCGGCGAGACGCCGGGGGCTACCCAATGTCGGGTAGGCGGGGCGTCTCGCCCCGCCGAGTGTTCAGTGTCCCAGCAGACGCAGTGCTCCGTCCCAGGCGAACCAGAGCGCGAAGACCGCCAGGAACACGGCGCAGGCGCCGACCAGCCGGCGGTAGGCGCGGTCGGAGAAGACCCGCCGCCCCCGGTGGAGCGACTCCGAGACCGCCGCATACCACGCCAGGTCGGCCAGGACGTGCCCCGCGTAGAAGACGAAGTAGCCCGCCGGGGCGAACGCCGCCGCGTCCGCCAGGAACTTCATGCCGACCGTCCCCCACCAGAGCGGGAAGGTGGGATTGAGCAGGGACGTCGTCGCCCCGGCCGCGATGAGCGCCGGCACGCCCGGGCCGGACGCCGTGCCCGCCTCCGTCGGGTCCGGCAGGTGCAGGCGCGGCACGGAGCGCAGCATGAAGAAGCTCATCGCCGCCAGCAGGCCGCCCCCGGCAACGCCGACCACGCCGACGAAGACGTCCGCCGTCAGCAGCCTGTGCAGCCCGAAGATGATCGCGACCATGAGTGGTATCTCCACGAGCGCGTGCCCGACGACGATCAGCGGCCCGACCTTCCGGCCCAGGGCCGCGCTGTGACGCACGGTGACCAGCAGCACGGGGCCGGGCATGAGAGCGCCCGAGAGCGCCACCACGAAGGCCGAGATGAACAGCGTTGCGAGGGCCATTTCCCAGTCTCCCCGGAACCGCCGCGGGCCGGCGCCCGCGCGTCCCACGGGTCCAAGAGCGCAAAGGAGGCATTATAGCCCGGCCAGCGCCGGCGTGCACGGCGCGGGCCGGGGCCGTTCGCTTCTCGGTGGACCTTGTGGCGCCGGCATACCCTCGGTCCGCCGTACGGCGGACTCCGGACAGCCCTGCCGGCTTGGGCGCGGGCCCCGGTCGGCCGTAAACGCCTTGCCAGCCGACGTGTGGCGCCGGCATCCTGCCGGCCTGGGCGTGGGCATCCTGCCCACGCCCTTGCCTCAAGCTGCGGGCGGCTTTTCCCTTTGACAGTCCCGGTGAGGCGACCTATAATCCGTTTCTTGCGGGGCGGATTCGACGAGAAGGCACGGCCGCTCTATCTGCCGCCCCGGATGCCCTGGTTTGCGCACGGCCCGCGGCGGCGCGCCCGCGACCGCCGGGTTCCCATTCGGCTTCTCGGCAGCGCGACGGCACGCCCCACGACCCGCAAGGCGAAAGGCAGCCGCACAATGCTGGTTTACCCGGCCGTTGACATCGCCAGGGGCAGGTGCGTGAGGCTCCTCCAGGGCGAGCCGGAGCGGGAGACCGTCTATTACCGGGACCCGGCCGAGGCCGCCGCGCACTGGGAGGCGCTCGGAGCGAAGGCGCTCCACGTGGTGGATTTGGACGGGGCACTGGCCGGCGGAGGGCGCAACGCCGGGCCCATCAAAGAGATACTGGAGCGCGTCGGCATTCCCGTGCAGGTGGCGGGCGGGCTGCGGACGGCCGAGGCGGTCCGCCGCGTGCTGGACGCCGGGGCGGCCCGGGCCGTCGTCGGGACGCGCGCCGCGAAGGAGCCCGAATGGGCCGTAGAGTTGTGCCGCGAGCTGCCCGGGCGCGTCGTGATCGCGGTGGACGCCCGTGAAGGCCGCGTGGCCGTCGAGGGCTGGCGGGAAGTGGCCGAGACCAGCCCGGTCCAACTGGCCCAACGACTCGCGGAGGGCGGCCCGGCCGCCTTCCTTTACACGGACGTGGCCCGGGACGGGATGCTGAGCCGTCCGAACTTCGACGGCGTCGCGAAGCTCCTGGAGGCCGTCGCCGTGCCCGTCATCGCCAGCGGCGGCGTGGCGTCGCTGGAGGACATCCAACGGCTGGGCGAGTGCGGCGCGGACGCGGTCATCGTGGGCAAGGCCCTGTACGAGGGAGTGATCGAACTGCCGGACGTCCTGGCCGCTGCCGGCGAGTACCCGTCGCGGCTGGAGCCGCGTCCGGCGCTGCATGGATAGCGGACCCGGAGGGACCCTGATGGCGCAGAGAACCCCTGAGAACATCTGCAACGTCGCCGTGGTCGGCCACGGCGGCGTGGGCAAGACCACCTTCGTTGACCACGTCCTGCACGCGGTCGGCGTGGCCAAACGCGCGGGCGACGTGGACGCGGGAACGTCGCTGAGCGACTATGACGTCGACGAGAGGGAGCACCAGTTCTCGATCAGCAGCAGCCTGTTCCACTTCGAGGCGCAGGGGCGCGTGTTCAACCTGTTTGACACCCCGGGCTACCTGGACTTCTGCGGCGCCGCCGTCGGCGTGCTGCCCGTGGTCGAGACGGCCCTGATCGCCGTGAGCGCCCGCGAGGGAGTGCAACTGAACACCCGGCGCATGTGGAAAGCGGCCGAGCAGCAGGGCCTCGCCCGGATGGTCCTTATCACCCGGCTGGACGGCGACAACATCAACTTCGAGGCCCTGCTGGCCGGACTAAAGGACAGCCTCGGCGCCCACTGCCAGCCCGTCCTGCTCCCGCTGGGGCTCGGAGAGGACTGCAAGGGCGTGGTGAACCTGCTGGAGGCCGCCGAGGCGCCCGCCGGCGTCGTGGGCGACTTCGACGCCGCCCGCCAGGCACTGCGCGAGGCCATCATCGAGTGCGACGACGCGCTGATGGAGCGCTACCTGAACGAGGAACAGATCGCCCAGCAGGAACTGCTCGACACGCTCGAGCGGGCGGTCGCGGCGGGCAGCCTCGTGCCCGTGCTCTGCTGCGCAGTGAAGGCGAACGTGGGCGTGAGCGAGACGCTGAAGTTCCTCGCCTCCTGCGCCCCGTCCCCCGCCGAAGGCGTGCAGCGGACGGCCGCCAACGCCGACGGCGAGGAAGTGCCCCTCTCCGCCGATCCGGACGGGCCGCTCTGCGCGCGCGTCTTCCGCACGGCCACCGACGTCCACGTGGGCAAAGTGGCCTACTTCCGCATATACAGCGGCAGCCTGAGCGGCGAGCTGACGCCCGTGCTGGCGCGGACCGGCAGGAGCCTGCGCCTGGGCCACATATACACCGTCCGCGGCCAGGAGCAGGTGGAAGTGGACGCCGGCGTGCCCGGCGACATCCTGTGCGTGACCAAGGTCGAGGAACTCCAGCTCAACGACACGCTCTGCGACGCCCGCGAAACGCTGACGCTGCCCGACATCGAGTTCCCCCGGCCGATGATCTCCCTGGCCGTCGAGCCCCAGAGCCGCGACGACGAGGAGAAGATCAGCGTCGGCCTCCAGGACCTGACGGCCGCCGACCCCACGCTGACCGTCCACCGGGAGCGCCAGAGCGCGGAACTGGTCATGACCGGCATGAGCAACCTGCACCTGGACGTGATGCTGGCGAAGCTGAAGAGGCGCTACGACATCTCCGTGCAGACGCGCCCGCCCTCCGTCCCGTACCGCGAGACGGTCACGCGCGTCTGCGAGGCGAAGCACCGCCACAAGAAGCAGACCGGCGGACGCGGCCAGTTCGGCGAGGTCTACCTCCGCCTGGAGCCGAACGAGCGCGGCGCCGGCTTCGAGTTCCTCGACGAGATCGTCGGCGGCGTCATACCCCGCCAGTTCATCCCGGCCGTCGAGAAGGGCATCCGCGAAGTGCTCGACGGCGGCCTGCTCGCCGGCTACCCCATCGTGGACGTCAAGGCCGCCGCATACGACGGCTCGTTCCACGCCGTTGACTCCTCCGAGGCGTCGTTCAAGATCGCCGGCGCGCGCGCCTTCCACGTCGCCTTCGAAGGGGCCAGGCCCGTGCTGCTGGAGCCCATCGCCGAGATCGAGGTCACCATCCCCACCCGGTTCATGGGCGACGTCACGGGCAACCTCACCGGCCACCGCGGCCGCATCCAGGGCATGGACCAGGACGGCCAGATGCTCATCATCCGCGCGCAGATACCCCTGGCCGAAGTCATGCGCTACGGCACCGAACTGAAGAGCATGACCGGCGGCGAAGGCACCTTCACGCTGGAGATATCCCACTACGAGGTCGTGCCCGCGTACGTCCAGGAGGAGATCGTCGCCCGCCGCGCCAAAGAAAAAGAACAGCAGGACTAACGCGCGTTCAGTCCAGCGTCTCGGAAGGCCCGACAGGATTGAGCGCGGAGAACGCGGAGAACGCAAAGGGGCGTCTTCAACAACAAACTTCTTTCTCTCTGCGTTCTCCGCGGTGAATACGTCGTCGCCCTTACAATAGACAGGCGTTGCCGTTCTCTGCGTTCTCCGCGTTCTCTGCGGTGAATACGTCGTCGCCGTTACAATAGACAGGCGTTGGCCGTTCTCTGCGAGCTTTGCGTTCTCCGCGCTGAATGCGTTGTTGCCGTTGCGTTAGAGAGGAACTGCCGTTCTCTGCGTTCTCCGCGTTCTCTGCGGTGAATACGTTCTGGGAGGGAGCCATGGCGCAGGAACCCAGAGTAGCCGTCCTGATGGGCAGCGCGTCCGACCTGCCGGTCGTCGAAGAGGCGCTGGCCGTGCTGGAGCAGTTCGGCGTGCCGTTCGAGGTCCGCGTGCTCAGCGCGCACCGCTCGCCCGCCGCCGTCGAGGAGTTCGCGAGGATGGCGGAGGGCCGCGGCCTACAGGTGATAATCGCGGCCGCCGGCGGAGCGGCCCACCTGGCCGGCGTGGTGGCCTCCCTGACCACACTGCCGGTCATAGGCGTGCCCATCCCCAGCGAGCGCATGGGGGGTATGGACTCCCTGCTCAGCACCGTGCAGATGCCGTCGGGCGTGCCGGTGGCGTGCATGGGTTTAGGGAAGTCGGGCGCGCGCAACGCGGCCGTCCTGGCCGTTCAGGTGCTTGCGCTGTCCGACCCGTCGCTGCGCGAAGCGCTCAAGCGGCACAAGTCGGAGCTGAGCGACGCGGTCCAGCAGCAGCAGTCGGCCGTCCAGGACCTCCTCCGCAAACGCCCGAAGGGGTAAGCGATCCCGCTGATCCGCAACGCGCGGGATCACCCATCATCTCGGTCTCGTGAGCCCCTATCCCACATGCTCTCCTGGAACCCTCTGCTACTCCACTTCTCACGGTATGCCTTGCCAAACTGGTGGGGAAGGCTGCGGCCGAGACCAATTGACGCCAGAACCTCCTCAAGGGAAACGCCCTGGCCGCTACGGCGGAGGTTGCCCAGAACACGATACACGATCTTGTCCGAAGAACAGACCAGGCACTGCTCGAGGGAATTGAGAAGGTAGACCAGGGATTCCGTCTCGCCGGCATCGAGTCTCTCGAAGTACTCCGCGTCGAAACCTCCCCGAAAGGCCGCCAGGTCCGAAGGGGAGATGTCAACCAGACGAATCTGACCCGCCTTGACGTAAGTCGCCAGGTCAATGTCGCGTCGCTCACCCTCGTCTGTTTCGTAGTAGTCCGCCTCGATCTGGGCGACGGTCCGCGATAGCAGCACGTCGCAACGCGCTATGACCTGCTCCCAGATGCCGAGCTTGAAAAGGAGGATGACCACGTTGGCGTCAAACAGGAGCAATCTGGACTTCTTCATCGTCCTCGGTCTCCCGCTCGACATAGGCCATCGCCTCCTGCCTGCTTATACCCAGGTAATCCGCGAAGCGCCCGGTCGATATCTCCCCGCGGCGCAGCGCCTTCACGGCCAGCGCCCGGTAGCGGTCCGGCCTCCGGGGTGGCTTGGTGTCCTCACGCTCGCGTTCCTCAAGGAGCGGCGCAAGCGCCCGGGCCGTCTGGATGGCCAGCCTGGTTTCCTCCTGCCGGTCGGGGCCGCGATTGTAAAGGAAGTGCATCTTCCAAAGCAACGCTTCCACCGAGACGTCGAACTGGCGCGCCACGTCGAAGAGCGCCTCGAAGGGAACCTTCCCGCCGCGAGCGCGGCTGTCAATGGCGGACCGTGTGGCCTCCGCCGGCATGAGGACGTTGTGTGCGAAGCAAGTCGCCAGGCTCTCCTCCCTTTCAGGGGCGACGCACGGTGAAGCATCCGCCTCCGAACGGAAGATGCGCCATGTGAGCAAGTGGAAGAGCTCGTGCGCAAGGTCGAAGTTGCGGCGCCACCGCACGTTGGAAGCGTTCAGGAGTATGGCGTCGCCGAACGAATCGTTCCTGGCGCAGGCAGCGGTCCCGGTCGGCTCGAACTCTAGGTGAAACACCTTGACGCCGCAGAATTCCTCCAGGACGCGGAGGAGTTCGTGGCCCGGCCTGTCGCCCAGTTGCAGCTCCCCGCGGACCCGCAACGCTAGGGCTTTCGCGGCAGGATAGTCGAACTGCTCAGCGGTCCCCTGCGCGTCCGGCAGTCGGCTGGACACGTTGTCCGCGCACCAGACCTCCAGATTATGGTACTGCTCGCAGAGCCTCAGAAAGCCGGCCTCGACCTCCTCGGCCGCCTCGGCCGGTCGCTCCCGCCACAGGACGACCTCACGCGGCATCGGCTCGTCGGAGAGAAAGAAAGCGACGGAACGGCGGTAGGCTCGGGCCATGGCCTGGAGCTGGCTCAGTCTGGGCTCGCGCTTGCCCCTCTCGAACTCGGACAGGGACGACGGACCTATTCCAGTCCGTTCCTTCACCTGTGCGCCGGTCAGTCCGGCCCGCTCCCGGGCATACTTAAGCTTCTGGGGAATCGCCATGGGGGCATCCTCCTGCGGGAGGTTGATCTTCGCCTTACCAGAAGAATAATACCCGATTTTGGCCTATAGCGCAAGGCCTTTTCTGTATATTGGAAGGACGGTCCTTGCCGCCTGTTCGTTTGCGCCGCCTCGACAAGGTCGGGACAGGCGACAACGCACACACGGAGAAGTCGGAGGAAACGTACGCCCCGGACTCCGGCCGGGTCGGCACCGTCCGAGACCTGCTGGACATGGGCGCGGCGGCTTTCGGACGCCCTCAACGCTCCCCCGGACGCGGAGTCCGCGGCCGACCTGGCCGTGGCGAAGCAGCGTAATGGCCCCAGGGGCCTCGTGTGGCTAACTTTCCAGAAGCGCTCCCTGAGCTTCGAGTCGAGAGCCACAAGGACCGGATTTGAGTAGGCGGTCACATCTCGAGGTCTCGCCAGCGACCCTCTATCCCTTAGTGGCCCGGCAATCGGGGCGGGTGAAGATGCGCTCTCTGCAATAGGCGATGGCATCAGCGAAGGCGCGAAGGCCGCTCCACCTTTGCAGTTGACCCGAGAGAAGGTCAACTTCCTCTTGGCATCGCTGCACTATGCGATTATTGATCGCGATCGCACGGCCTATGTGCTCACGGCAAGGGCTCCAGCGCTTACTGCTGGCCGACTTCTTTGCGTCCCGGCCGTTCCTGGACGCGGCGTCCGCGGTCCGCTGAATCCACTTGAGTTCGTGGATTTCGGCTTCCCGAAGTTCCCGGATTCTCCCCCGCTCAACGATGGCCCAGACTGTCGAGGCGACAGCAAAGAAGACGAGAACAATGTTCGCCGCCACCAGAAGCGTGTTCACCACCAGGAGAAAGGTGTCAGTCTCCGACATGCCCGCGTCCCCCCGTAGCGAAAGAGTGCTGGTAATTGTACCACAATCGGATGAAGGCTGGCCACGGGTTCTAGCTTGAAGGGGTCGGGCGAGGAGGACGCCGGAATTCGTGCTTAGTTCTGGGCGTGCCTCCCTGCCGAATTCCTACTCAGCTTCGAGCAGCCAATCCTCCAGGACCCGGCGGCTTTCGCCCCCTCGCGGCAGCGAGCTACCGCACTCCACGGCGCGCGCCGCGCCCTCCATGTTGAGGGTCTCAAAGCGCGCCCCAATGAATGGCGCGTGGTAGCCTACGGCGTCGACCCGAAGACCCGCCTGAGCAGGTCAGTCGTGCGCGCCAGAGGATTCTCCCGGATCCTGCGTTCCTCCTGGGCGACCACGGCGAACAGCCCATCGAGGGCCCGCTCTGTCACGTAGCCCTCCACGTCCAGGTCCAGCTGCGGCGTGAGTGGCAGCGCCTCGTAGCGACCGACCAACTGGTTGTAAAGCCTCACGAATCCGAGGGTCTCAAGGTGCTCCGTGACGATGGGCTCGTACCGAGCCGCCAGGGCATCCCACGAGGTGCGGCGCATGTAGTCGGTGGCGGCAGTGTCGCCGCCGCGCAGGATGCCGAGGGCGTCGGCGATGGTCATGTCCTTGACGGCCTGCACGATGACGGCCTTCGCCTCCACGGCGGCCGCCTCCGCGGCGTCGTTCATCTTCAGTTCCAGCGCGTCAATCTCCTTACCGAAGCCGATCTTGCTGAGCGTGTCAGCAAGCGTCGTCAGCTTCTCCGGCAGTTTGATGCGCAGTGCCGGACTGGATGAATACGCTCCCGCCTGTGACAGGGCGTCGGACGCCCTGGCGGCGCCGACGACGAGGGCTTCCTTCAGGCCGCTGGCGACGGTGTCGGCGGTCAGTTCGCCCTGGCTCCCATGCCCGGCCGCCGACTGCAGCGCGCGATTGACGCTCTCGCAGCCGACCGCGAGGCCGACGACGACTGGAATGACGGCGATGATGGGTAAGAGCAGCGCAGACGCCTTCATGTCCTGGTCCCCCCTAAACGGTAAGGCGGGTTCCCCCTTTCAGCCTCCATGATATGCTCGCTGCAGCTCGCCCTCAAGAGCAAGTTGGTGGGATACACAGGGGGCGGCCTTGCCTGGAACACTGCGGATCAGCGCCAGTGCCCGCGGGAGTTGCGGCGCGCCGCCCGACTGGCTGCCAGCACCCGCCGCCGCGCGACGGCCCCCCACCCCAAGAGCCGACCCGCGGCCACTTTAGCGAGTATCGCAATAAAGGCAGGAAAGGCAGGCCGGAGGCTGCAGGCTGGAGGCTGGAGGTACGGCAACGGCGACGCGAGACTGGCCGGTAACGCACATGGCAAACCGGCCCGGCACGGAGGTCCTCCAGGAAGAAAGGGAGCAGCCGACGGCTGTGGGGAAA
>Ga0180432_10000300_pt1 | contig 78777 bp, 53 predicted proteins | sample SS_ome_10_FD_132414 | JGI IMG/M metagenome (GOLD analysis project Ga0180432, IMG submission 132414) | Hypersaline lake sediment archaeal communities from the Salton Sea, California, USA - SS_1_MS_2 metaG | ecosystem: Environmental > Aquatic > Non-marine Saline and Alkaline > Hypersaline >...
AGGAAGGTGTGGAATCCATCCTGGCCCTGCGAGCGATGTGGCTCTCGCAAGATGACCGCTGGACTCGGTACTGGCAGACCCGGTCCGCCTATCCGAGGGCCGCCTAAAGTGTCACGCACCCGTCGGCCAGAACCATGTGAAGCCGCACGCGACGACGCCCCCGTGATCGAGTACACTTCGAGCCGAGTTTCATTGGGTCCGTCCCCAATGCGGGAAGGCATCTTCAACGACGATCAGAGATGGGCGACTCGAATCGCATCACACGACTGCAGACGGAGCGGCTCTTCCTCCGCGCCTTTGAGCTTGGCGATGCCGGCGACGTCCAGCGGCTGGTCGGCGACCCAGAGGTCGCGCTGATGACGGCCAACATCCCCCATCCCTATCCGGACGGCGCTGCCGAGGAATGGATCGCAGGCCACGCGGCCCAATTCGAGGCGGGCGAGCTGGCCCCGTTCGCCATCACGCTTTGCGCGGAAGGAGCGTTGATCGGCTCAATCAGCCTGGACATCGACCAGCGGCACGCCCGCGCCGAGCTGGGGTACTGGATTGGCAAACCCTGGTGGAACCACGGCTATTGCACCGAGGCGGCCCAGGCGGTCCTCCACTACGGATTCGACGTGCTCGGGCTGAATCGCATCCATGCCTGGCACTTCCGACGGAACCCCGCCTCGGGACGCGTGATGCTAAAGATCGGCATGCGACACGAAGGATGCCTGCCGCAGCACGTTAGGCGCGACGGTCGTTTCGAGGACCTCGAGTCCTACGGCATGCTGAAGCGCGATCACAAACCGAGCTAGCTCATCTGCGGTAGGACGCTCGGACTTCCCGACCACGGTGCAGACCGAGAAGGGCTACCAGCAATGTGCGACACCATTGTGATCGTCCGAGACGACCGTGTCCTGTTCGCCAAGAACTCGGACCGCGAGGGCAACGAGGCACAATTCCTGGATTTCCAGCCCCGTGGCACGTATGCGAAGGGCACGTCGCTGCGATGCACCTGGATCGAGATCCCGCAGGTCGAGCAAACCCACGCGACGCTGCTCAGCCGCCCCTTCTGGATCTGGGGCGCGGAAATGGGCGCGAACGAACACGGGGTGGTGATCGGCAACGAGGCGGTCTTCACGAAGCAACCGTACGCCAAGTCGGGCCTGACCGGGATGGACTTGCTCCGGCTGGCGCTCGAGCGGGCCGACACGGCCGCACGGGCGTGCGAGGTGATCGCCGAGCTGCTGTTCGAGTACGGCCAGGGCGGCCGTTGCGGGCTGACTAGTCGGTTCACCTATCACAACAGCTTCATCGTGGCCGACCCGCGCAGCGCATTCGTCCTCGAGACGGCCGGGAAAGCGTGGGCGGTCGAGGAGGTCCGGGGCGCCCGGACGATCTCCAACGGCCTGACGATCTCGGGGTTCGCCGAGGAGCATTCGGACGCGCTCAAGACGCGGGCGTCCGCGTGCCGAGTGCGGCAACGTCGGACCCAGGGGTTGGCGGAACAGGCCGCCGGGGTGGCCGATGTGCTCGCGGTGTTGCGGGATCACGGTGAAAACCGACGCGAACCCGCGTACGCCCTTCTGAACGGGGGAATGGACGCGCCCTGCATGCACGCCGGTGGAATCGCCACCGCTGCGCAGACCACCGCCTCCTGGGTGTCGGACCTCCGCGGCCCCGACGCCGTCCATTGGGTGACAGGCACGGCCGCCCCCTGCATTAGCCTGTTCAAACCGGTCCGTCTGGACCGCCCGCTGGACCTCGGCCCGACGCCATCCGACACCGCCGACGACGCGAGCGTGTGGTGGCGCCACGAGCGTCTGCACCGGACCGTCTTGCGAAACCCGACTGAGCTATGCCCTCTCTTCATCCCCCAACGCGACGAGGTGCAAGCACGCTGGCTCGACGACCTGCCTGATGGCCACAGCGCCTTCGCCCAAGCCGACGAGTTGCTGGATCGATGGATCGAGGCGGTGTCGTCACATCCCGTCAAAGACGTCAGACCCGCTTGGGTCCGCCGATATTGGGCCAAGCAGTCGCGGCGCGCGGGAATGTGAGACACCGAGGCTCCAGGTGCGCCTGGGTGGGCGCGAAGCACGCAGCACAGGCTCCTGCGCCCCCACCTTCAACGCCTGACTCGGCAGGAGCCGAGCACTTCATCGTCGATCGCGTTGATCGCCTCAACGGTGTACTGCCCAGGCTGGTCGGGCAGCTCAGCCGGTCCGCTCAGGTGATTGCGCGTCGGCGTCAGCCAACGGCTGTTTCGGATAGCGACAAGCTGCGTCTTGACCACGCGGCTTGATCCATCTCGCCAAACGAGCCGAAACCGTGTCGCACGGTCGCCGGGCAAGACGGGAATGACTTCACCGGCCTTCAGACCGAACTCGAGGCGAACCGAGGCCCCGCTCTCGGAGTCTGGGTCCTGCACGATCAGGAGGCGCGCCTCGTTCTTGCGATCGTTGAGCGACCGACGTTCCGAACCGCCCAGCGCATAGAGAACGTCAGACTCGTGTCGCTGAACCTTGCGAAGCTCCGAACAGTCCCTCGTCGAGAGGACCGTCTCCTCCGGCAGATGCGATTCCCGCACCAGCACGTATCGCACGCCGAGCGCTCGCAGATAGCGGAGCGTCCCAGTCGAAGGGAAGTGCGCCATGACGGGACGGAGCTCCTCATACAAGCCGGGCGAATAACTCGCGTACCCGTTCACCAACGGCTGCCACGTGTGGATCGTGCTGAAGATGTAGAGCCCTTCGAGCAGGTACGACTCGGCCCCTATAGGAACGGGCACTTCGATCAGCGGTGCATTGGGATCGGTCTGGGCCAGGTACTCATAGAGAGGATGGACATCGGAAGGCGTGGATCGGGCCTCCCACAGGTTCAGGGGAACCCATATGGATTCGGCCAGCAGCAACACGACCGCGCCCAGACCAATGAGCCCCCTGCCCCACCGCGTGGCGGCGCGCTCGGCGCACCGCTGCAGACCCAGCCCGGCCAAAAGGACGGCAAAGAACTGCCCGAAGACAAAGAAGCGGTACACCGACCGCACCGAACCGAACGGCGGTAGGACCCAGGACAGCAATGCATAGGGCCCGGGGATCTCGAGAGACCCCAGATGGATCGACGAACCCAACGACAGAACCAGGCCGGCCGCACCGGCGACCACACAGAAGCGACGGACAAGGCTCCGATAGGCGTCGCCCTCGGCACTCGCCCGTCGGCGGACGGCCGACACCGTGCCGACAAGGGCCAGCAGCGTAATCGTCAGGCCCGGGAAACACACGTTGTTGCTGGGAATCTCCAGCTTCTCGCGGTACCGGATGCCCAGCACGTCCCGGTAGAGGCGCTGGTCCTTAGCGGGCAGCAACAGCTCCGACCAGGTCAGGGGGATGGTCTCGGTCCTGGAGAACCCCATTTCCCGGTGCGTGGCCTTGACGGTCGACAACAACGCCCAGGCGGGGACGGCACACACAGACCCCACGACCAGGAGCTTGTACCACAACCGGCGCCACCCCAGACGTCGCGCGAACCACGCCACCCACAGCACACAAAACAGGGCGCAGAACAAGGTGTACTGATAGCACGTCGTCAGCAACCACAACCCACAGACCCCCACCAGGATCGCCCCTGGCCAGCTCGGGCGGCGGATCAATCGGTGGAGCGCCGCCAACAACAGCGGGACGGGATAGAACTGCAGCATGATCGGGCAGTAGATCTCGTGGAGCATGAAGGGGCAGAAGGCCAACGCCCCGCCCGCCAGCAGGGCGAGCCGCCGCGAGAGGCCGAACTCCAGGGCGAACACGTACGTGCACAGTCCGTTCAAGAAGAACGCGCCCAGCACGATCAGGTTGTAGCAGAGCGTGGCGTTCCGGGTGGCCAGATGGACCGGCCAGGTCGCCACGGATGGCACCAGCAGGCTCTCGGAATAGGTCAACGTCCGCGGATGCGGGTAGAAGACGTTGGTGTTCCAGTAGTTGTCCAGGCCTTCATCGAAGACGTGGTGATACCATGCAGACACGTAGATGTGGTGGTAGGAGACCAGAAAGGAGCGTCTGGGGTGCAGCGCAATCTTGGTGGCCATCTCCCGAGTGAGCGGCCAGGTCAGCGCGACGGTCAGCAGGAGGAAGACGGCGACGGCCAAACCGTGAAACCAGCGTGACCCCGACGGGCGCGAATCACCGAGTTGCACAGCGGCGGAATCCATCCCTTCGTCTCCGCGCCCGACCTGCGTCAACTGTCCAGGCATCCCTGCGAGCCGCTCAGGACCTACTGGAGGTAGCCCAAGGACTTCAGCTGCTCGATCTCCTTCTGCGAAATCGCGCCTTCCCGCCGTGTGGTTTGGACCTTGGGATAGCGAGCCTCCCACTCGCGCAGGTAGGATCGCAGCGCGTCAGCCACGGCCTGCTGAGAAGCGATTCTGTTGGTCTTCGCGCCGTTCTCCTTCACGCCGATGGGCTGCAGCTCCAGAGGAATGTATCCCTCATAGCGATTCTTGCCGGTCTCGAGATTCTCGATGTACTTCCAGCTGGGACTGTGCGCCGCGATCTTGTGGGATGAGCGAAGCTCCGTCTCGGTCACGAAGTGCTGCGGCAGGTCAATACGGTCCGTTTCCCCACGGATCAGGGGCAACAGCGAGATGCCCTGCACCGGTTCAGGGATCGGTATGCCAACGTAGTCCAGCACCGTGGGCATCAAGTCGAGAAGCCGGACACGCTGCTCGATCGTCCCAACCGGCAAGCGTCCGCCCGGGTGATAGAGAATGAGCGGCACCATGACCTGGGACTCATAGAGATACCGGCCGTGGCCGACCGAGTACCAGACGTCCGGGTGGTCGTCCAGGCCCTCGCCATGGTCGCTCGTGAGCACGAACAGCGTGTTGTCGAGGCCCGGCAGCGCTCTGAGCGCCTTGATGAAGTCATCGATGTCCTTCGATAGCTGTCGAAGCGACTGGAGGTACTTGCTGTTGGGCGTCCCCGGAAACATCAGGGAGAATGGAGGGCGCAACAAGGATCGATCGGGTTTCTGATACCACTCGTGGACCTCCATGACGTTGATCTGGATGTAGTACGGTGTCTCCTCGCCGGAGCCGACAAACTCCAGGGCCTTCGAGAAGAGGTCCTTGGCCGAAAGGAGCTTGTGCTCCTTCAGAGGCAGCTGTCCTGCTTCGGGCTTCATCCACGGGAAGACGACGGTGCTGTCGACGTAGTGATCGAAGCCCTGGTGGAAGTTGTACCCCTTGTTGAGATTCGGATTGGCGGTCAGCCCGATGGTTCTGTACCCCTGGGCCTGCAGCGCCTCGGCCAAGGTGGTGAATCGGTCGTTGAGACTGTCGTTCTCCTCCTTGTAGATCCCCAGCGTCCTCGGGTAGAGGCCGGTCAACATCGAGCCGATGGACGGCCGCGTCCAGGAACACTGAACGACCGCCCGGCTGAACCGCACGCCCTGTTTGGCGATCGCGTCGAGTTCCGGCGAGGTGTTGGCGCCGAACCCATAGCAGCCCATCTTGTCGGCCCGGAGTGTGTCCATGATGATCAGGACGATGCTGGGGCGCGAGCCGAACAGCCCTGCGAAGCCCCCCGTCGTCCGGCCCCCCAGGTGCCAGGACGTCAGGAGGATTCCCAGGCCCAACAGCCCGCACAGAACGAAAAGAATGACACGCTTGTTCGACATGTCCCACGCAAATGACGTTCAGGCCCATGACCTGAGCCCGCAAGCCTATTCTAGGCCGCTTGTCGGCTCTACGGAAGCACGGGCGCCACAAGCGCTACGCGCCTTAGCGCTAATCCTGCACGCCGAGGGCATCGCCGCACACGTGCAACCCCATGCGGCGGATGGCCTCTACTGGCGGGACGATGGTTGACAGCGCGGTTGTAGGCGCGCAGGATGGCCTGCATCTAGGCAGAACGGACCTCGTTCATCTTCATAGATAAACGGGAGAGAAAGGGCGTGTCCGGTTCCGTCGGTCGCCCAGGTTCACGTTTGATGGAGCGTGGCATGAAGACAAAGCAAGGTGGGCGTCATCGACGGCCCCGTGGACGGGCACGATCCGATGCCGCGATTCGCAAGGCCGTTCTGGATCTCGACGCCACCAACAGCGGCGATCTCCGCCAAGTCGTTCACCGCCTGGCACGTCTAGGCCATCAATCCGCTAGAGATCGCGAACTGGTCCTGGCGAAGCTATCCAGATTCATCGAGGAGAAGGAACGCATCCTTTACGATCCCACTCCCGATGGTCTGAAGCGCGGACAAAAGCGCAAGTATACTGCGATGATTCAAGGGGCGACGAAAATACAGGCCTCCATCCAGACTGTGCTGCGAATCCTTGGCCCGGCCGCGCTCCTGGACGACCCGCATTGGCTCAATCAGGTTGACCGGTCTGGCATGCTCGGTCGGCTTGGCAAGTGGCAGGATCATGTCCTGACGATGTGGGCCGAAGCCGCAAAGAGGGCACGGCATTTCACCGAAGTCCACCGCCGGCGGAAGCTGAACGCCGTGAAGATCTATGGGCTCGGCGGCAGCGCAGCGCCACATGACATCGCTCGAGAAGTCATCGACAACTTTCGCAAGTCTAGCACACCTATCGAGGTCGTCCGCGCGGACGCGCCCAACCCCGATCATGTCACACGCAACACGCTGGCGATCCTCGCAAGCTTCTCCGGCAACACCGAGGAGACCTTGAACTGCCTTCGCGTTGTGAAGAAGCGGACCTCATTGCTCGCGGGCATCTCCCGGGGCGGAAAGCTGCGCACATCGGCACGTCGACTCGGAATGCCCTTCATTCAGCTGCCCGACAAGCCCGCCCATCCGGCGTATGTCCTGCAGCCGAGGGAAAGCGTGTGCCTCCAGATGACCGCATCCCTCGTCTTCTTGGGGAAGATCGGATTGCAGCCGGGATCGCGCGGTCGATTCACGCCGGCAAGCCTGCGCCGCGACCGTCTCCTACAGCTTCTCGACCGTTGGCGAAAGCGTTTCGGCCCATCCGTCCCTTTCGGTCGGAACCCCGCGAAGCAGCTCGCATTCTTCTCCTTGTATGGCGCCCAATGGGTCGATCCCGGGCCCCGGAAAGCGCCACATCTTCCCGCAAGGGCACTTCCCTACTTGCTGGGCGACCGCAATCTCAGCGCAGTCATCCACGAGGCCGCCACCCAGTTTCGCGAGCGCTCGAAGATGAACGTCATCGAAGGCTCAGCACCGGAGGACCTACACAACTCTGTCGAGTCAATCCGTGCCAATGTCGAAGCTAGACGCGCGAACCTGGAATGCCCTCGCCTTGCCTGCATCTTCTACGATTCTGTCGACTCAGAGCCAAGGATCGACGTGCGGCTCCAAGTAACCCGTGACCTGGTCATCGCTAAGACGGCAACCTACGCCGTCGTTCAAGCACAAGGCGATACGCCCTTTGAACGCAGCCTGTTCTTGACGTACTTCAATGCGCATGCGTCGACCTATGCAGCCATCCTCAACGGCCACGATCCCCTTCCCGTCCCCACCATGAGCTGGCTAAAGGAAGTGATGGGGGCTATCCCGCGGAATGCGAACACGAAGACGCCCGGCGCCCGGCAGCGCCGTTCCGTCCTCCGATTTTCGCGCCGTCGCACGGTGCGCCCCTGAGCCCCTGGCTTACACGGCGTACGTAAGCGATTCTCGCTCCCGACAAGGCGAGCGTTGGCGGCGCGGCCTCGGGCTGCGGCCACTAGATACCTCCGTTGGCCGATCAGTGCGATCTCGTCGAATAACCGCACGAACGACACGATACTCGTGTGCGGAGCGTCATTGCGTCTTTTCGACGCGCCAGACCTTCTCCCATTGGCGCTCCTTGGCGAACTCCAGGGACGTCTGCTTCGCGATGTTGTCCAGAAGCCGCTGGAACAAGGCAGGATCAGCTCGAAGACGCCCGCTCTTGGTTGAGCTGTGTTGGCGCCAGGTGATCTGTCCGACCTGTGCAGCGTCTGCCCGGTTGACGATGCGCACTCGGGCGTAACGCCCGACGTAGTTCAGGAATCGGTCCAGGTTCCCTCCGCCGCCACCGCCACGGATGTTGTCCGGCGGATCGGGGGCCTCGACGTACAGCTGGATGTCAAACTTGCCGTACTCAGACCCGAGCGGGCGCAGGTTGAAGCGGCCTGTGGCAACGAAGATGTCTCGTTCCACCTCATCGGGGACGAAGCGTACGCGCATCTTCAGCTCATCATTCAGGATCCTCTGAAGCGCCGCGAGAAGATCTTCGCGTTTGGCGCTCGGGCGCTTGATCCAGTCTCCCGAGATGCCTCGCTCCAGAAGCTGCGTGGCGCCCACGAATTCCCTTTCGTCGAAGCCGAGGTATCGTAGAAGATAGACGAACCGCTTGGTTCCGAAGTCCATCCCGCCCTCTGCCTGCTTCTCCTGCTCATTCCAAACTAGCCAGGCGCTCTCCGGTGGGCGCGGGATCATGCGCGTTGGCACGTTGAAGCTCCCCCACCGCGTGAACTGGCGGAAGAAGAAGTCCTCGCGCTCGGGGATATGGCGCCCTGAAACGCGACGGAGCACCTCACCCTCTTCCAGGCGGTAGACCTTGTCGAATCGCTTCCGCCACGCGGGTCGCTTCGCTCGGACACCCAGGACGTCTTCAAGACCGGCGATCATGTCGTCCAGTTTAGGAGCGTGGAATCTCCCCAAGACCTTGCCATCCGGCCCGATCAAGACGGCGGTTGGGAAAGAAGTGATTCCGTACGCGGCCGTGGTCGCCCCTCGGGCGGAGACATCGGTCCCCTCGATCTTCGTATCCCCCCCACCGTCGATGGCGACGGGATACCGGATGTCGCGGCCCATCCAGATCTTCTCCCGCACCCTCGACAGCTTCTCGTCCATCTCCTTGACCGATCCCACGGTGTCGTTGTGGATCCCCACGACCATCAGCTTGTCTTCGGGAAAGGCCTTGGCGATGGCCATCAACGCCGGAACGTCGCGGACGCAGGGCCCGCACCAATACCCCCAGAAATCGAGCAGAACGTATCTGCCACGCAGCTTGGCCAGCGTGAGCGGCTTGCTGTTCTTCCAGGCCTTGATCTTCTGGAAGTCCGGAGCGGTTTTCCCGACAAGTCTCGCCAGATGCTCCGGCGGGTCGACGAGGATGCCCGAGCACTCCCCCACCTGGGCGGATCGCCCCGGTGACGTACAACCCTCGGCGAGAATGCACACTGTGATCAGCAACGCCGGCGCTATCCCCTTCACGATGGGATACCTCCTGCAGCCCCCCTGCCCGATGGTTGAACCGCTTGCGCTATCGCCGAGGCGACGTACTCACGCAGGTTGCCAGCCGGCTTCCAGCCGGCGCCACCGTTAGGCGCGGGCTTTAGCCCGTGCATGTCTGTCATGCCCCCGACGGCAACCCACCAGGACCAATGCGAGCATCATTGGTGTCCGCTGTTGCGCGACTGTCAAGCGCTGAGGTCATGCTGGCGGTCCACGGCATCTCCCGCGGACGACGCGCGCCACGGCAAAGCATCACGCCCCTTGACGCCAATCCTGGGCGTGGAGGGCGGCGCGGTAGAGGTGCAGGCCGACGTAGCGGACCGGTTCGATGGGGATGGAGACGGGCTTGCGACCGACGAAGAAGGGCGTGGCGGCGTTCTCGGGCGCGACGTGGCCGGACAGGACGTGCGGGGTGATGACCTTGCCGGCGTAGTTGCCCAGCGCGACGCCGTGGCCACTGTAACCGGCGGCGTGGAAGATCGTGCCGTGCTTGCCGCCCGCGCCGAACGTGGGGAACATGTCGAGCGTCACGCCTAGGACCCCGCCCCACCGGTGCGTGATCTTCACGTGTCCGAGGGACGGGAAGTACTCGCGGAACCGCGCCTCGAGCCGGTGAAACGTCGGGGGGTGCTCGTCGAGGAGCTTACCGCCGTAGAAGAGGGTCGCGTCCTCGCCGCCGAACAGGATCCGGTTGTCGGCCGTCAGGCGGAAGTAGTGGATGAAGTTGCGGGCGGTCTCGAGGCTCGTTCGCTTGGCGCCCCAGCCGATGGCGCCCAGGTCCGCGGCGGCGAGCGGCTCGGTCAGCACGATGTAGGTGTGGACCGGATAGATCCGAGACGGCATGAAGCCGAGGGCGGCGCCGTAGCCGTTGACGGCCAGGACGACCTTGTCGGCGCGAACGGTCCCGCCGGGCGTTCGCAGGACGACCGGCTGGCCGTCCGTGAGCTCGTCGAGCGGGGTCTGCTCGTAGACCCGCACGCCCGCTTCCTCCACCAGCGTCTTGAGCCCGCGCGCGAGCCAGGCGGGATTGATGACGGCCGGATGAGGATCGAACAGGCCAGCGGAAAACGCGTCGCTGCGGATGTGCTCGTCGAGGTCGGCGCCCTCGAGCCATTGGCGATCCAGGCCAAGGCGACCGGCGACCTCGAGCTCTCTTCGGAGACGTTTCGTCCGCGCCGGACACGTCGTAAGCGCCAGATAGCCCGTCTCCTCGAGGTCGCAGTCGATATTGTTCTGGCGGATCGTCTGCTTGGTGTGGGCAACGGCGTCCTCCATGAGGCGGACCGCCTCAGCGGCGGCCTGGTCACCCAGCTTCTCGACGACGTGCAGGAGGTCCCAGCCGATCAGGGACATGACGAACCCGCCGTTGCGACCGCTGGCGCCGTGCCCGACGACGGCCCGCTCCAGCAACACCACCTCCAGGGCGGGCTCGGCGCGCTTGAGCTCGTACGCGGTGGACAGCCCCGTGAACCCACCGCCGACGAGGGCCACGTCGCAGGAAACGTCGCCGGCCAGGGCCTCCCCGGGCGTGATCGACACGGTCTCTTGCCAGTAGCTGGCGGGCTGGTAGGCACCAGTGTCAGACACCGGGGCAGCCAGGGACGCAAAGGGCGAATTGTCTGCCCGCAGATCCATGGTCGTGTGTTGATACACGCCGAGTCGGGCGTGTAGGCTATCGGGACGAACAGGGATGCTATCAGACGCAGACGCCTCTTGAAAGGCCGACGACATGGGCGAAACGAACGTGGTGGGCATGATCCCGGCGCGGTATGCCTCCACGAGGCTGCCAGGCAAGGCGCTCAAGCCCATCCTCGGCAAGTCGATGATTCAGCGGGTGTACGAGCGTTGCGTGCAGGCCGACGTGCTGGACGTCGTCTATGTCGCCACCGACGACGAGCGAATCGTCCAGGCCGTCGAGGGATTCGGCGGGCGGGCGATCATGACCTCGCCCGATCACGCAAGCGGCACGGACCGGCTGGCCGAGGCCGCCGAATCCGTGGACGCAAACATCATCGTCAACGTCCAGGGCGACCAGCCGTTCATCGATCCGCTCATGATCGACGAGGCGACCCGTCCGCTCCTGGACGACGCGTCGCTCGAGATGGCCACGCTCATGCACCCGATCCACAAGCCGGAGGATCTCGACGACCCGGGCGTGGTCAAGGTCGTGGTCGACCGGGCGGGAATCGCGCTGTATTTCTCGCGATCGCTGATCCCCCATCCCCACAAGGACGTCCCCCACCAGGTGTACGAGCACGTAGGGCTGTACGTCTACCGGCGGGATTTCCTGATCGAGGTGGCCCGGCTGGAGCCGACGCTGTTGGAGCAGGTCGAGTCGCTCGAGCAGCTCCGCTGGTTGGAGCACGGGTACCGGATCCGCGTGGTGGAGACGGAGGCAACGGACAACGCGTTCAGCGGGTTCAGCGTGGACACGGCCGAGGACCTGGAACGGGCCGAGGCGATGCTCCGCGAGCGCGGGCTGGACTGACCGGTCCTACTGATGACGGAGACAGCATGATGCCAGTTGATTTGCAGGCCGTAGCCGCACTGGAAGACGAGCTCGAGCCAGAGATGCTCCTGCGCGTGGTCGAGGCGGTGGATCAGATTGTCGCGGCCAAGGAGCGCGGCGGCCGGGTGGTGGTCGTCACCGGCAGCGGGCCGAACGTCCATGAGGGCGTGACGACATTGATCGCCGAGCTGATGCGCCTGGGCGTGGTAGACGGGGTGTCCACGAGCTCGGCCGTGGTGGCCCATGAGATGGGCGGCGTGCTGGACAAGGTCCGCCGCGTCGACGGCAAGGCGCTCGGCATGGATACATCGATGCTGCCCCATGGTGGGACGTTCGAGCTATCCCTGCTGGACGAAGACACGCTGTCGGCGATCACGGGCCAGATGCCGCTCGACCGGGGCCTCATGAAACGGATCGAGCAGGCGGACGGCGATGTGATCATCAAGGCCGCCGGCAATCTGGGCTATCCGATGGGGCTGTACCTCGAGCGGCTGGCTGCCGAGATCACGTCGATCGCACGTTGCCAGGGAACGACGTTTGAGGAGATCGCGGGGCTGGGCGGCGACGAGCGGACCATGATCGGCGTGGGCGCCAGGCGCGGCCTGCCCGTCCTGGTCACGATTCCGCAGTTGGTCGGGGGCGGCGCGGTGGGGTTGGCCATCGGCGACAGTGTCAGCATCACGGAGCGGGCGGCGCGGCTGGCGAGGATGCTCGGCGGAGCGGATGTGATCATCGAGTCGGCCGTCGCCTTGACCCAGGAGGTCCACGACGGCCCGTTCGAAACGTACACCGGCCATGGCCTATGGGCCGCGTGGCAGGGGCACGCGACGTATTCCCTCGAAGGGAAGTCGCTGATCCGCATCGACTTGGACCCGGCGCTCGAGCAGGTCTGGCAGGCCGAGCGGCAGGACAGCGCCGTTCAGGCCGCCATCGACAAGGGCCTGCCCAAGACCAAGCTGTTCAAGGTGCCGTTCCGGATGGAGATGTCCGGCTTCGCCCGGCTCGAAGGAAGCGTGGCCGTCACCGGCGACATCGGGGTGGTCTGGCCCATCCTCGCCCGACGCGTGACCGAAGGTCTGGGCCTGACGCCTGAGTTCATGTCCTATCCTCAGCAGACGCCTCAGGGCCAGACGATGCGAGAGTGGATCGTCTCGCAGATCCGTCCCCTGGATCGAGATCGGATGGTCCAGGCCGTCTGCGACGCCGACCGGCTGGCGTGATTCGGCCGTTTGGCCCGGCAGGTGCTCCCGAGGTCGTCAAACACGACCGGCAGAATGTGGCCGCTTCGCGGGAACCAGACCGTCTTTGCTGTGTCTAATCATGATGACACGGGGGTGATAGGGTCTGCGCTGACGGGCGCACAACTGGGATCGGGGGCAAGGAGATCGGTGGAATGCTCCGAAGCTCGGACACGTCGACGCGTCTGCTGCTGACCACATGTATCCTTGGCCTGCTGTCGGCGAATGCCGCACCATTGATTACCGGGGGGCGTGGAAACGAACCCATGGAAAACCGCGGCTGGCCGCTCGGGGCCGAGAAGGTGGCCAACCTGGCCTGCCGCGTGGCCTGGTGGGAGGGCCCGCCCTACGGGGGCGGACAACATGTCTTCGAGTATCGCAGCAAGGACACGGCCGAGTTCAACGACGCGCTGAAAGCGTTCGCCGCGATCCGAACGCCGAAGCTCGAGCTGATCGTCCAGGATGGACCCCACAAGAGCTTCATGGAGCAAGAACAGGTGGACTGGACGTTCATCGTGTGGCGGCCGGAGAGCTGGCACTCCCTGTACAACAACCCCAAGAGCACCTTCCCCCGCAGAGGAGACAACACCGGCAAGCCCGTACCCCCGCCCAGCCTACACGCCTACGTAGGCGGCAAGGGGGCGATTGTCTGGGAACAGGTCGAGGTCCCGCCCAATGTCCACGTCATCGATCGCCGCGCGTCGGCGGCCAAGGTCAAACCGGTGGGCGGCGGGATGATCCATGCGGACGTCTACGACATGGCCACCGGCCAAACGATCGCCGGCGCCGAGGTCACGGTGGCCAAACGCAGGGGGCGCGATGATTGGGACGAGACGATCCGCGGCAAGACGGACCCGCTGGGCGCCGTCGAGATCCAAAAGATCCCGCCGGGTCGCTACGAGATCCGCATCCGTGCAGCCGGCTACGCTTCCCGAGGACAGGGCACGTACAACAATGCCGGCAACACCTACCACGAATTCGTGGTGGAACTGATGCGCACGGCCAGCATCAGTGGGAAGGTCGTTGACACGAGCAGGAAGCCGATCGCCCAAGCGATCGTGACAGCTAAGGGCACGTGCGGGATCGACGGAAGGTCCTATCCTTGCATCGACGCCAAGCCCGCCACGACAGACAGGGACGGCGCCTTCAAGATCGAAGCACTACCGAAAGGCTTCGCGCAGCTCCGGGTCCGTGCCCCGTCGCTCTATCAGGTCACGTCCAGCACGGTGCTGTACCAGGTGCCACCAGGCTTCTGGGATCCGCCCGACGGGATCGAGATCAGGATGACCCCCACCGGGGTCGTTCGCGGCAAGGTGGTCGGCGCGGCCGGCCAAGCCAAGTCGGGCAAGGTCCACGTCCACATTCACCCGCCCGGCCCCAGCCGCGTCGGGCAGTGGGGCGGCTCGATGCAGTGCAATGACGATGGCAGCTTCGAGTTCAAGAACGTCCCGCCGGGCAGCTACCTGGTCGGCACGAACCCCGTCGTCGCGAGGGGCGGCAAGGACCCCGACGCCAAACAAGTGATCGTCAAACCGGGTAAGATCGTGGCTGTCCAGGTGACTCACAAAGGCCGCGAGGCGCGCCGACGGAGGCCCCAGAAACCGCTGGGGCGTCCATCGTTCTGAACGATCTGCCTGCCCAGGTCTTTCTGGATCAACCGGCGATCTCCGGCCGGGCCCCTTCGCCTATCCCAGCAGCTCTCGCACGATGCCAAGCAAGGCCGATGCGGGGTACGGCTTCTGAATGAAACCCGCCGGCTTCCTACCGGGGATCCGGTCCCTCACCTCCTGTTCGCTGAAGCCGCTGGACAGGACAACCGTCACGTCCTCGCGAATGCGGCGAAGCTCGCCCAGCGCCTCTTGCCCGTCCATATCCGGCATGGTCATGTCGAGCAGCACGAGGGCGATCTCGTCGGCGCGTTCTGCGAAGACGTCAACGCCCTCTTGGCCGCTCGCGGCCGTCAAGACAGAGAACCCACCACGCTCCAGGCACGCCCTCGCCACGGAACGGACGTTGTCCTCATCGTCCACCACAAGGACCAGACCGTGGCCTAACGATGGCACTTCCGGCGCGCGGGCTTCCTCCCGGTCCTCGAGGGATACTTCGGATGCGGGGAACAGAATCGTGAAGGTGGTCCCCTCCCCGACCTTGCTTCGAACGTTGACGGCACCGCCGTGGCCTCGCACGATGCCAAGCAGGGCGGCAAGACCAAGGCCTCGTCCGGCGAACTTCGTCGTGAAGAACGGATCAAAGATCCTCGCCTGCGTCTCGGCGTCCATCCCGGAGCCGGTGTCGGAGACTTCGAGACAGACGTAGGGTCCGTTGCTCAAGTTCTCGCTCAGGAAGGTCGGCGCTGGATAGGATCGGTCCACGTGTACGGCGCTCGTGGCCACCGTGATGACGCCGCTCTCCTCGCCAATGGCCTCGGACGCGTTGGTGATCAGGTTCATGACGACCTGGCGGATCTGGGTCGGGTCGACCTCAATGGCGGGCAAGTCGCAGGCGAAGTCGTAGTTCAGGACGATTCTCTTGGAGATGGCGCTCTCGAGCAGATGCCCCATCTCCTCCACGAGCGTGGAAAGACTCGTCGGCTGAACGACGAACTTCCCCCGGCCCGAGTAGGCGAGCATCTGGCCCGTCAACTCCGAAGTGCGCAAGGCGGCCTTCTCGATCTGCTCGAGACTGTATCGTGCGGGCGCGTCTTCGGGTAGATCCATCAAGGCGAGACTGGCGTTGCCCAGGATACCCACGAGCAGGTTATTGAAGTCGTGTGCGAGCCCGCCGGCCAGGACACCCAGGCTTTCGAGCTTCTGGGCGTGCCGAACCCGGACCTCCAGCTGTCGACGGTCCTCCTCCGCGCGCTTGCGCTCGGTGATGTCGCGGGAGTTCACGACGACACCCCCGATCGCCGGGACCTGCAGGAAGTTGCTGCCGACGGACTCCACGTGGACCCAAGAGCCATCCGCGTGTCGGAAACGATACTCGACCGGGGCCATGGCACTCGGATCTCGGAGCGTGTTGTCGAATGCAGCTCCTACCCTCGCAACATCATCCGGATGGATGTAGTCGAAGACATTCTTGTCATTCAGTGCTTCGGGGCCATAGCCAAGGATTCGCTCGATCGAGGGGCTCTGATACTTGGTGGTGCCGTCGGGCGCGAGGATCGAGATGATGTCCGATGAGTTCCTGACAAGCGAGCGAAACCGTTCCTCGCTCTGGCGCAGCGCTTCCTCGGCCCGCTTCCGCTCGCTGATATCCAGTGCGGTGAACGTAACACCGGCCGAGGGGTCGGCCGGATCGAGAGGGGTCGAGCTCAGCAGGATATCGCGCACCGCGCCATCCTTACGGACCCAGCGGGTCTCTACCGTCCCCGTGTCGCGCTCGGCGATCTGCCGATACTTCTCGGTGCCGACGAGCTCGTACTCCTCTTGCGTCGGGTAGAGCACTCTCGCGTCCTTGTCCAGCAGGTCTTCGGGGCAACACCCGACGATTTCACACAGGCGGTCGTTGACCCGCTTCAGAACCCGGTCGCAGACAACGCCGATCCCGATCGGCGCTGCGCGGAGAATGCTGGCCAGCGTCGCCTCTCTTTGTTTCAACGCCTCCTCCGCCCGCTTGTGCTCAGCGATGTCCTGAACGGTGGAGCGTACGCCGATGATGCATCCCTGCCCGTCCCGAAGCAAACGGTCCTCCATGAGGACCGGAAGCGCCGTTCCGTCCTTGCATCGGAGGGTCCGCTCAAAAGCCCGGCCCGGCGGCGTGGCGCCCTTCAGCTTCCCTTTCGTGGCCTCACGTGACGCCTCGGTTGCCACCACGAATTCCCACGCGAATTTGCCGAGAACCTCCTCGGCGGCGTAGCCAAGCATGTCCAGTTCCGTGCGGTTGACGCGGGTGATGCGCCCCTCCGCGTCAAGCTCGTGGTACCCCAGCGGGGCTTCGTCGAACAACTGCCGGAACCTTGCCTCGCTTTCGAGGAGCGCTCGCTCCGTCCGTTTGAGCCCGGTGATGTCCCGAGCCGTCCCGACGAACCCCGCTACGTTCCCCTCCTCATCCTTTAGCAACGTGGTGGTCATCCACGTCGGAAAGGTCGTGCCGTCCTTCCGTACGTGCCCGATCTCGCCTTCATGGGCACCGGCCTCCATGACCCGCTCATTGAAGGGGATCACGTCCTCCCGCATCTGTTCTTCCGTATGGAAGATGCTCAGATGCCGCCCCAACAGCTCGCCCGCCTCGTACCCGTGCGTCCGCGCCCAGGCCGGATTCACGAACTGGATGACGCCCGACACATCAGCCACGGCGATGCCATCCACTGATTGCTGCACCGCCCTCTCCAAAATGCGCAATCTGCCTTCGGTCCGACTGCGTTCGGCCTCTCCTTGCTCTAGCGCCGCGACGCGAGCGCGGAGGGTCTCCAACTCCTCCAGGAGTTGGGCCTTCGTTTTCTCTGCGTGGTTCATGACGCAACCGCCTGCCGGAATGATCGGTTTCTCGATCGTCTCTCCACGCGGGCCGCGGGAGACATCAGCGCGCGATGCAAACGTCCTCCTGACGAAGGATGCCGTCCCTGGATTCGGTCAGGCCACCCGACGCCAGCAAGGAGCCAGCGCTTCGCGCACGCACCACCTGCCCGCGCGCGTCTTCCTCGGGTAGTCCACACGTCAGTGAGGTGCCCATACCACCGGGGGCCTCTAAGAGGGATCGCCCCGACGAGATGCTCCTGAAATACACTACGGCATTCCGATGCCCAACGCAAAGCACCGCGGAAGCCGGTTGTTGTGCGGCTGCGTTGGCAGCAGGTGAACTACTCGGCGCTCGGAGGCCGACGACTACCCGCCGAGCCGATGCTGCTTCAGTTTCCGCTTCAAGAAGGCCAGCCCCTTCCGGGCCAGCTCGTCGCCGTCCTTGGCCAGGGGTCGCCAGATGGCAGCCGCAGCGGCCAACTCCTTGATGGCCGGGACGAACGACTCGATCGTCAACCAACCGTCGTACTTGATGGCCTTGAGGGCGCCGAACGTGCCGTCCCAGTCGACGTGCCCCGTACCCGGGATGCCACGGTCGTTCTCACAGGTGTGCACGTGGCCCAGCAGCTTGCCCAGCTTGCGGAGCGCCGCCACCGGATCACGCTCCTCGATGTTGGCGTGGAACGTGTCGTAGTGAACCTTGACCTTGGGGCTGCCCACCTCTTTGCACAATGCCGCAGCGTCCGCCATCACGTTCAGGAAGTACGTCTCGAACCGGTTGATGGGCTCCAGGCCGAGCATCACACCGGTGGATTCGGCCACGCGGGCCACCTTGCGGAGTGACTTGACACACCGGTCCCACTCCTGTTGCGTCCGGCCCCGACCGACGAGATGACCGACCGGCGCGTACTCCGGGCCGGACACGCCGTCCGCCCCAAATGCCGCGCCCGTCTCGAGCACCCTGCTCAGGAAGTCAACGCCCGCCTGACGGACCTTCGGGCTCTTGTCGATCAGGCTCTGGTTGGGCCCCAGTACGGTGCAGATCGTGCACCCCAGTCCGCTGTCCTGCAGGGCCCGCGCCGTCCGCTTCACGTTGACGATCTTCTCGTTGAAGATCGGCAGCTCCACGCCGTCGAAGCCCATCCGAGCCACCTTGTCGATCAGCTTCATGTCCGTCCTGGAGTTGAAGCTTCCCGTCCACAGCATCAGGTTCACGCCCAGTCTCATCTTACGCCTACCTCCCATTCGGGCCTGACGGCTGCCCACCTGCCAACACACGAGATCCCCTGTTTCGGCTCGCATTATATGGGCTTGCCGCCACCCGGCAACCCAATCCCGCTCAGGGCGCGCCGACGTCTACTCCACGGTCGCCTTCACGGGCGACGCGGCGCGGGCCTGGTCGCGCTTGGCGAAGTCGGCGCTGGTCGCGCCGGAGTGGAACACGTACCGCATGGCGATGCCTTTCGTCGCCTTGGTGACCAGCCCGATGCCGCCCCAGTTGACGTCGTCCCAATAGCAAACGTGGTCGAATGCCGAGAGCGCCACGCACGAATGGGCCCAATCGGCCGCGAAGACGGCAAACCACTTCGGGTCCTTACCCTTGCCGTAGATCCCCTCGTCTCGCCCCTGGCCATCGATCTTGCCGCGGGCATCCTTGTCGTTGACGTACGTCGCCTCTCGTAGATAGAAGCCCCGGCTGTACAGCCCCCCGGCGCCCTTGTTGACGTTGATGATCAGATCAAACCACCGCGGATAGAAGGTGTAGGTCTTCTCGTACACCACGCCGGCCGCCAGGGCCTTGCGGACGAAGACCCGGGTCCGGACCGGGCCGGCAAAGCGGACTTCGAAGTCTCTAAGGCTCCCCGGCTCGTCCACGAAGCCCGTCTCCTTGGACGAGACCACGAGCTTGGCCAGGAATGGCTCATCGGCCACACCGTCTCGCCTCGTCGCCAGCCGGACCAGCGCGCCATCCTCGAAAACGACCCGGTAGTTCGCGCCCTCAATCGCACATGCTGTTGCGTCCCACATGCTGTTCGGCGGCGAAAGCACCGCGCCAACGCGCCGCTTGGCGTCGTTCCACAGCACCCAGAACCGTCGCGTGGTTTGAGCAGGCGCCTTACCGACCATAAGAAAGCACAGCTCGGTCCGTCCGTCCTTGCCGACGTCGAGCTGCGCTGGCACGAGTGCCCCTGGGCGGCCTTGCGCGTCGCACGTGGCCACCCGAACCGACCCCGGATCGACCCCGGGCAGCTCGATCGGGACGATCACGGGCTCGTCCTCACGTGCCAGCCCGCCTGTCTCGACGCGGACTTGACGCCGCCTCGACCAACGCCTGATGTCGGACTGGACCTCGAGACAGCAGGAGCGCGTGTTGTTGCGTTCGCAGAGCTCCGGGACCTCGTTCGCCGGGTCGGCGACCACGAGGATGCGGCGCGGGCCGTCGATCGACGACGTGTCGATCTTGACGGCGATGGTTCGGGTCTCGCCCGGGGCGATCCCCACGGCCTGGCCCGTCAGTCTGCGATCCCACCGCACACTGTCGGCGTAGAAGCCGATATCGACGTCCGCTTCCGCCCCGCCCACGTTCAGCAGATCGACTCGGGCGATGACCTCTTGCCCCTGCTTCGGTCCACTGGGCGTCAAGGCGACGCCCGTTGGACCGAAGGCCAGGTCGGCAAGTCCCGCCTTGGATCCACACACGACGTCAAAGCAGGTTGTCTCGGGCGGCGGCGTGATGGCGACCCGGCCATCCTCGAAACGACGCCAGGCAGCCTGATCGGTCCGCTCACCGGCAGCGTCAAGCGCGTAGACGCGCGTGCTGGCCAGGTCCCAATGGGCGGCAACGTCCGCCGGCCGAATCGCAATCGCCCTTGCCCCCCCTGCCACCCGGACACGCAGGCGATCCCGCGCCACGGCCCGAAGCGTCGTCGCCACAGCGCCGCCGTCCGTGAACCGGTATCGCCGCGTCTTGATGCTCGCCACGGGCTTGCCGTCCACCAACGTAAGCGACTGCTCGATCAGCGGACCCTTCACCGCGAACCCGTTCTGGGGCAGTGCATAGGCCCGGCCACCCACTTCGGCCGTGTAGGGCTTGGCGCCGAAGTTCACGACGACGTCCGTACCATCCGAGAACCGCGTCCGCTGCACGGCGTGATCGGGTGTCACGAACGCGTGGCTGAGCATCTCGGTGCCGGCGATGGCCTCATGCAGCTTGCAGGTGTTGCGATACGTGCGGAGAAACGTCTCGCGGTCGGCGTGCCAGGACCCCGCCTTGTTGGCCCACATCATCGGGATCGTGCCGTAGAGGACGTTGAACGCGTCCTTCTTGGCCGTAACCTCGGGCGCCGCCTCCAGCAACCAGTCGCTCGCGTCGCCCCAATACCACGTGCTCACGATGCAGTCGTGGAAGACCAACTCCCACAGCGGCGCCCGCCAACGATGGCCCATGCTCCACGTCTCGTACTGCTCCCACCGAGCGAGCTTGCCTCCCCACGGGCTGGTGAACGCCTGGTCCTTCGTCTTGGGGTGAATCAGATGCCCGGCCGGCCAGGGGTAACACCAGGGACTGCCGCTCATCATCCCCTCGATGTAGTCAAGGTGCGGGACGGCCCACCAGATGCCGTGCTCGCCGCCGACGACCAGCCGCTGCGAACGAACATAACTCAGCAGGTCCATACCGCACTGACGCTTCTGCGCCTTGGTGAGGGGGTGCTTGGGGTCGAAGCACTCATACAACCCCTCGGCCGTGGTCACGTCGATGAACCGCCCCAGATACGGGTACTCGCGGAGCACCTTGGGCACGACCACCCGGGCCGTCTTGACCCACAACGACGGACACCGCTTCATGTACTGCCGCTTCTTGTCGAACGTCAGCCACGCAGTCATCCGCTTGCCGTCGGCCTTGAGCACTGCGCTTTCGGGCAGCGGAGCGTGTTGTGCGTCGATCTCCCGGCCCTTCTCGAGCGGCAGGATATCGGTGTAGTTGTCGTACTCACTGGTCAAGAACTCCAACTCGTTGATGCCGCGCGTCTGTTCGGACGTACTGCGACCGTGGACAAGCATCTTGTCGACACCGGCCGCCTGGGCCCGCCGGGCGAACGCCAGCGTCGCATCGCCCCAGACGTCCGGCGCGCCGAACAGTCGTCTGAGGTTCGGATTTCGCTCTGCCTTCTGGGAGAGCGTCACGAGCAGCCCCCTATCCCGGGCGTAGGCTCGGAACGCCTTGGCCAGCGCGACGTACCCTCCCTTGGGCAGAAACCGGTGGATCAGCCGCCGCGGGTAGGCGAACTTGCGCTTGCTCGAAACCCAGATCACCTTCGGCGCAGCCAGCTTCTTGCCGCCAATGTCGTAGTGCTTGAAGTGGACATGCGCGTTGTCGCTGGTGTCGATGATCATCAGCCAGCCGAACCCGCGATCCAGATCGCACAAGCCCACCCACGGCATGTCCAGCCGGTCGGCGGCGTGGTAGGTATGCGTCGTTGGATACCCGTCAACCGGATAGACGTGCCCGTTGCAGTAGTCGGCCACCGCCATCACGCCCCGTGGCGCGTCGAGAACGAACGGGTCGAGGAACGGCATGTGGTGCGCCTCGATATCGCGATCAGGCATGTCCAGCGTGACGATGAGGGTGTCCGACCCGGTCGGCACAGTCAGCGAAACGGTGCCCGCGTTCGGACGTCCAGCGGTCGCGCCTAAATCAGCCTCAAACGCAATTCCCGGCCCCGTTGCGCCGCTCGCCTTGGGATCTGTCGGCAGGCCTCGAACGCGCCGGAACTTCGGCGCAGGCGCCTTCCCGTGAGTTGCAGGAGTACCGCGCTTCTGCTCGGGCTGCAGCCACTCGTACCTGCCGACCTTGTCGAGCACGCCGATCGATCCGCGGATCGGATCCACCGACACGCAGATTCGGTCGCTCTCGATCTGCCAGACGTCTCCTTGTCGGCGTGTCGTCGTGGCGGAGGCAGCAGCGACTGTCGCCATCCACGCGACGAGGAAACACCCGCCCGTCACTCGCATCGTCATCGCGTCGTCCCCTGAGCGACGATGGTCAGAACCGAAGGCCGCAGGAGGGCGGTCGCCGAAACGGCATCTCGTGTCAGGCCGGGCGGTCCAGTTCCATCCGACGGCGCTGGTCGTCGGTCCAGCCGGCCATGCCAGAACGCGTCGGGAAATGGAGGGCCAGAAACAGCACCATCGCTATGCTCACGCCCAGCGCCAGATGATTCCTCTCGACCAGATAGGCAACCCCCAGGAACAAGGCAGGCCCCTCGATGAGGGAGCATCGAATGACGGTCTTGGTGTAGAAGAGCCTGTACAGTTCCCCATCGACGATCGCGTCCGGGGACGCCTCTGCGAGGCGCTGCGCGATCTTCCGTCGCCCCGCCGTCACGACCAGATTCGACACGAACGCCCGCGCAAACAGGGCACTGATCGCAGCCGCGATGGCGACGTACGTTACGACAGGCGCTCTTCCATCCTGTTCGGGCAGAGGTTTGAGCGTCGGGCCTGCGACCGCGGCAACTACAAGGAGGATGATCACGCCCAGCACCATCGCCACAACGATGATCTGCAGGGCCTGGAAGGGCGGGACTGGCTTGCTCTGCGGGTCAGAATCAGACATCACGTGCTGCCTCCCCTTCGGGCATTCGTTCTGCGTCTTGAACGGATAGCGCCTCGAAGCCTGCGCGCCGACGATACCTCATCGGCCTTGCCTGTCAAGCACACGACGGCGCAAGCCCTGCGCAGGACCCCGCCGCTTGTGGCACCGCACCGAGCCCGGTAGCATGCCTAGCCGATGGATGTGCGGGCGACGGATACGCCCGTGTAACGCCAACCAGCGAAGGCGCCAGGGCCCAACCGGAGAGCGCGATGCCCGTCGATTTCTTGGCCGAGCTGCAACGTCGCGACGAGCAGGTGGTGCGATACTTCCTGGACCCGCGCTTCCGCGAACGCTTCCGTCCGGCGCATCTCCAGCGGGCGGTGTACGCCTACCTCGAGCGCCCGGGCAAGCGACTCCGACCGGCGGTGTTGCTGTTCTCGTGCGGTGCGGTCGGAGGCGACGAGCAGGCGGCCATCCCCGCGGCGGCGGGCATCGAGGTCTTCCACACCTGGACCATCGTCCACGACGACGTGATCGATCATGACGAGAGGCGTCGCGGCGGCCCGACCGTCCACGAGCAGGGACGTCAGCTCGCACAGGACGAGCTCGGCATGGGCCCGACCCAAAGCGCCGACTACGGGAACGACCTGGCCATCCTGGCCGGCGACGTCCAGCAAGGGTGGTCGGTGTGCCTCTTCGCCGAGCTAGCCGAGCGGGGCGTGCCGCCCGACGTCGTCCTATCGCTGATCACGCGAATGGAGTCGCACGTCATCAACGAGCTCATCCGCGGCGAGCTGCTGGACGTACAGTTCGCCGGCATACCGCTTGAGGCGCTGGCCCCCGAGGCCGTCCTCGAGATGCTGTGGCTCAAGACGGGGATCTTGTACGAGTTCGCGGCTACGGCGGGGGCGATGATCGGGCTGGCGACCCCGGACCCGGAGCACCCGCTCGTCCAGTCGATCGGTCGCTTCGCGGCCGACTGCGGCACGGCGTTCCAGCTCCAGGACGACGTCCTCGGGCTGATCGGCGATGAGCAGACGCTGGGCAAGCCCGTCGGTTCGGACATTCGCGAGGGGAAGGGCACGCTCATCGTCTGCCATGCGTTGCAGCAAGCCAACGACTCCCAACGGGCGTTCCTCAAGCGTGTGCTCGGCCGTCGGGATGCCAACGACGATGACGTGGCCGAGGCGACCCGGCTCTTGAGGGATCTGGGAGGCGTCGAGTACACCAACAACCTGGCCAGGGAGTACATCGTTCGGGCCGGTCCTTGTCTGGAAGGGCTCGAGCCGTCTGCCGCCAAGGAGCTCCTGCTGGCCTGGGCCGATTTCATGGTCGAGCGGGAATTCTGATCCCGCGGACCGAGCCAAGGAGGTCGGATCAATGCGGTACTGTCGTTTCATCCCGGACCGGGCCACCGGCGCGATGATGGCCCTCGCTCTGGTCGTGGTGGGCGTGGGTGGGGCACTGAGCAAGCCGGTTGAGGCATCGGAACGAGCGCGCGCGCCGTCCGCGGCTGGACAGCTCCCGTCGAAGTTCGCCCTGGCGAGGGCCGTCCCCGCGGATGTCTGCCTGTACGTCCACTGGGTGGACAACCCGGAACGGGAGGTGGTACGTCGGGCATGGAAACGGTTCTGCAAGGAAGCCTGGGCGGCCAAGCCCCACGAGCCACTCAAGCAGCTGATCCTCCCGTCCGTCCGCCCGGAGAACCGCAGAGCATTCGAGCAGGGCTGGCGAAACGCGGTTTCCCGGTTCGCCGAGATAGACTGGGCCAGCCTGACACGGAACGAGGTCGTGCTCCTCGGGCGGATGAACGGCCTGACGCCCGAGCTGATGCTGATGTTCCGCGACAGCGCGGAAAAGGTCGAGGCCAACGCAAAAGCGCTGCAGGGGGTGCTGGAAGCCCTGGCAGAGACGAGCGAAGACGTCCAGGTGATCCCACTCGACATCTACGACGCCAAGACGGCCATCCTCGCGTCGGCCGAGTCGAAGGTGTGTCTCCAGATGGCCCGCCGCGGGAACGTGATCGCGTTGTGCTATGGTCCTCGGCCGCCGGACCTGATGGATGACGCGTTGAGCATGCTGGCAGGCAAGTCAAGTCATCCAGGCTTGACCAGCTCGGCCCGGTTCAAGCAGGCAATGGCCCCCCTGCCCGCGCCGGAAGACGACCTCGCCTTCGTCGACGTGCAACTGGCCGTCAAGCAAGTGGCGGCCCAGGAGTCCCGCCCTGCGGCGCAGCCAGCGGAGAGGTCGCAAGACGGCGGACGCAACCGGGCGATCCGGGGACTGGTTCAACTGTTGAACGTCTACGACGCCTGGGCTTCGGTCGGATGGACGGAGGGTCGGCGGCAGTACCACCAGAGCGTCACGGCGTTGGCGGCCGACGCGAAGCGCAAGGACCTCTTCCCTGCGGTCGCCGTTCAACGGCTTTTCGGTCGCTTCGATCGTTACGTCCCGGTTGAGGCGAACGCCTATCGGCTGTGGGGGGGCGTGGCCCCCTCGTCGCTCTACGACGCCGTCCTGGCAGTCGTCAAGGAGGCGGCCGACGACCCGGATCAGTTCACGGCGGAGTGGCTCGGCCTGCAGGAGGCGCTCGGCGTGTCGTTCCGGCAGGATCTGCTCGAATGGCTAGAGGGACGGGCCATCATCGTCAGCCTCCCCGACCCGCAGCAACCGGAGGGCGGGTCACACGTGACCCTCATGCTGGGCGTGCGAGATGCAGCCCGGGCTGAAGCGAAGGTGGCCCAGCTCGTCGAAGCGTTGTGCCGGGTCTCGTCGGGCTGGGAGCGTCCGCTCACAAGCCCCTCGGCCGTCGTCGCCGCGGGCGACAGCCGCGGCGGAGCGGGCCCGGCCAAGTTCTACTCCTTGGCTTCAGCGGGAGACGCACCAACCATGAGGCTGGTCTGCGGGGTCGCCGACCACTGGCTCATCCTCTCGAGCAGCCCGGTGGCCGTCAGCCGATGCCTGGCGACGGGTCGAGGAGAGCACCCTTCCATCCGCGCGAATCCTCGTTTCAAGAACGAAGGGCTCGTGCCGACGGGGGGCGTAGCATCGGCGTCGTATGTCGAGCTCAACCACCTGGGCAGCGACCTGAAACGTCTGATCAGCCTGCTGGCAGGCCTCCGCGAAAGGCTCCCTGACGGTCCGGAAACCAAGATGATCCCGGCTCTCCTGTCCCTCCTCGACCGCTTGGGCGCCTCGGTCAGCAAGCTGGACTTCTTCGCGTCCAAGTCATCCATGACCACCTTCGACGGCCGGCGCTGGACGACGAAGAGCGTGACAACGTACAACGCCCCCGCGCCGTAACCGGACCGCGGCGCCGCCCCGAGCCGAGCCGTCCGGAGCCGCGCTGTCCCCAGCCCGGCCTGACCCGCCTGAGGACAGGCGGGCTCGGTTCACACCGACGCGCGGCATTCATCGCCGCGCGCATCACGGCAGGGTCAGCCCGCCCGCCGATGCCGCCATTGATCCAGCGCGACGGCCGCGACGACAATAGCCCCCGCGATGACCTTCTGCCAATGCTGCTCGATCCCCACCAGATTGCACCCGTTGGCCAGGAAGCTCATCAGCAACGCCCCGATCACGCACCCCCCTACCGTCCCCATGCCCCCGCTGAGCGATCCGCCACCGATCACGACCGCAGCGATGACGGTCAGCTCCTCGCCGATGCCTTCCGTGGCCACGCCGGCGCTGAGCTTGGCGGCCAGGATCATCCCGCTCAGCCCCGCCAGCCCTCCGCAGATCATGTAGAGGATCGCCTGCACCCGCCGGATCCGAACGCCCGACAGCCGTGCGGCCTCCGCGTTCGACCCGATCGCATACGTGTACCGCCCCAGCCGCGTGCGTCGCATGATGTAGGTGAAGGTCAAGACGACGACGACCATCAAGACCACCGGCACGGGCACGGGGATCTCCAAGCCGGCCACCTGAATCGTCGTCAGATCGGAATACAGCCACCGCCACGCGGGCGCCTCGATGTACCGCGCCTGGCCGCCGTGCGTGACCGCCTCGCCGAGCCCGCGGATCGCCCACAGCATGCCCAGCGTGGCGATGAACGGCGGGATCCGCAGCAGCGTGATCATCCCCCCGCTAACCAGGCCGCAGGCCGCGCCCGCGCCAACCCCCATCAGGATCGCCACCGGCACGGGCACGCCGGCCGTGACCGCCAGCGCCCCCGTCACGCCGCTGAATGCGAAGATGCTCCCGACCGACAGATCGATCCCGCCGCTGACGATGACCATCGTCATCCCGGCGGCCGCGATGATGACGTAGCTGCTCCGCTTGATCACGATCGTGAAGTTGTCAATCGTCAGGAACGACTCGGAGCGGAGAATCGACAGGACCGCGAGCAGCACCGCCAACCCGGCATAAGGGAGCCCCGCCTTCAGCAACCGCCACAGACGTTGCTCGGAGATCCCGCCGTTCACGGACGCCGTCGACGATTCGGTCATGCGGCCGACTCCTCCAAATCACCGCCCACGGAAGCCAAGTGAATGATCCGCTCCTGGGTCAGCCCTTCGATCGGCAGCTCGCCCGCCAGCCGCCCCCGGTACAGGACCAGCACGCGATCGGCCATGCCCAGGATCTCGGGCAGGTAACTGGACACCATCAAGACCGCCCGCCCCTCAGCCGCGGATTCGCTGATGATGCGGAAGATCTCCGCCTTGGCCCCGACGTCCACGCCTCGGGCGGGCTCGTCGAGGATCATCACCTCGCTGTTGGCCGCAAACCACTTGGCCAGCACGAGCTTCTGCTGGTTGCCGCCGCTCAGTTCCCCTGCCAGCTGTTCGATGGACGACGCGACGATCGACAGGCGTTCCACCTGCTCGGCGGCCAACTGTCGCTCGGCGGCCGCCCGAACCCCCATCAGACTGCTGATCCGCGGCAGCGACGGCAGCGCCACGTTGTGCCTCAACGTCAGGTTCAGCGCCAAGCCCTGACCCTTGCGGTCCTCGGGCACGAGGCCGACGCCGGCCTCGATCGACCGCGTCGGAGGCAGGCCCGTCACCTCCCCGCCGCGCAGCCAGATACGTCCCCGATCGATCCGCTCCAGCCCGAACAGCGCACGGCACAGCGTGGTCCGACCTGACCCCACCAGGCCCGCCACGCCCAGGATCTCGCCGGCACGCAGCTCGAACGACAGGTCCACCAGCCGTTCGCCAACGGTCAACCCCTCCACGCGAAGGACCGGCTCGCCGATCTGGGCGGGCTGTTTCGGGAACAGCTCCTTGACCTCCCGGCCCGCCATCGACCGGACCAGACGATCGATGCTCGCCTCGGCCATGGAGAGGGTCTCGATCTTCACCCCGTTCCGAAGCACCGTGATCCGGTCGCCGATGTGCTCGAACTCCTCCAGACGATGGCTGATGTAGACGATCGAGACGCCCTCATCGCGGAGTTGGCGGATCACGTCGAAGAGGTGACCGATCTCGCCCTCCGACAGGGCCGCCGTCGGTTCGTCGAGGATCAGGATCCGACTGCGGAACGCCAATGCCTTGGCGATCTCGACGAGCTGCATCTGGGCCGTCCCCAGCGTCTCGACGATGGCGGTTGGCGGGACGGGACAGTTCAGTCTATCCAGGAGTCTGGCGGCCTCATCGTTCATCGCCCGGTAGTCAATCACCCCCGGTCGGACACGCAGCGGCTCACGACCCAAGAAGATGTTCTCCGCCACCGTCAGGGCTCCGGCCAGTGCGAATTCCTGATAGACCGTGGCGATCCCCAGCTCGAACGCGTCGGAGGGTGAATCGATCACCGCCGGCAGCCCGTCCAGCAGGATCTGGCCGCTGTCGGCCTGCTGCGCCCCCGCCAGGATCTTCATCAGCGTGCTCTTGCCCGCGCCGTTCTCGCCTACGACGATGTGGACCTCGCCCGCACGCAGATCGAAATCGACCCCGTCGAGCGCCTGCACGCCGCCGAATCGCTTGCTGATGCCCTGCATGTCCAGCAGCGAGGCCGCTGCCGGTCGGTCTGCTCCCATCGCACCGCACACTGTATCACCCCGATGCACGGATGAGTAGCCCCAACGAATCGGCGTCACTCCCAAGGGATCGACCTTTTGACGGTGCGCGCTCCCTGCGGTAGGGTGACTGCCTGCTGCGTGATCTCGGCTCGACTCGTACAACCGACGTCGTCTTCTTGCAGGAGGATGTCACATGCCGCGTAGACCGTACTCACTCGTCTGGATCGTTCTGCTGTCCGCCGTGGTGACCGGCTGTCAGACACAACAGGCCACGCTCAAGGGCCCCGACTACACGTGCCGCCTCGCGTCGGACGGCATCAAGATCGACGGCAAGCTGGACGAGCCGGCCTGGACCAAGGCTGACAAGATCACCCAGTTCCACCCCCTCCAGCCGAAGGACGCCAGCTACATATCCCCCACGATCGTCCGCATGCTGTGGGACGAGCGGTGCCTCTATGTCGCCTTCGAGTGCACCGACGACGACATCTGGTCCTACTCCAACAAGCCTGACGACGAGCTGTGGAACGGGGACGTCGGCGAGCTGTTCATCAAGCCCAGCGCAGCCGAACGCCCCTACTACGAGTTCGTGACGGCCCCGAACGGCGCCCAGTACGACGGTCGATACACCAGCCGCGGGTCGGGCGGCTACCACCGGTTCAAGGGCTGGTCGTCCGGCACGAAGATCGCCACGCGCATCGACGGCACGGACGGCGACGGACGCGACGACGACCGCGGGTATACGATCGAAATGGCCATCCCCCTCAAGGCCTTCATCGGCGCCCAGTCGCCCGCGGACGGCGTGACCTGGACGTTCGGTGCGTTCCGCTACGACTACTCCAAGTCGTTCGAAGAGCCGCTGCTGATCATGTCCATCCCGGAATCCCCCTCGGGATTCCACTACTACGAAGGGTACGGACAACTGATCTTCCAAGCGGCTAAGTAGCGCGGTCAATCAGATGGCCGACTGCTAGGTTGCCGAACATAGTCGTCGATGGTCGGTCGCTTGATGGGGGTGTAGGCGCGCTCAGGCGTGCGCGCGCCGGCGAGGACGGATGCGATCTCCTGGACGACCTCCGGATAGCCGGCCGCCAGGTCCGTCGTCTCCCCGATGTCGCCGACCAGGTCATACAGCTCGATCCGTCCCGCCCTGTTTTTGACGAGCTTCCAGTCGCCCCGCCTGACGGCCTGCGCAAGGGCCTTCCCGCGGCGGTATTCCCAGTACAAAAAGTCGTGGGCGGGCTGCTCACTCGAGCCGAGCAAGGTGGGCAAGAAGGAAACGCCGTCGGTCCCGTCGGGCGGCCGGACCCCGGCGACGTCCGCCAACGTCGGCAAGACGTCCTGGAAGCCCAGGACGTGATCGCTCGTCGAGCCGGGCCGGATGCGACCGGGCCAACGAGCGATCATCGGCACGCGCAACCCACCCTCGTAGAAGGAGCCTTTGTAGCCGCGCAGCGGGCCGTTTCCCTCGAAGAAATCGGTCATCCCGCTCCAAGGGCCACCCTGCCCGCCGTTGTCGGAACTGAAGAGGATGAGCGTATCCTTGTCGATACCAAGCTGCTTGAGGAGGGCCAGGATCTCGCCGACGCCGCGGTCCATCCGGCTGACCATGCCGGCGAACGTCGCGTATCCGTCCTCCGAGCCGATGTACCCGGGCCGCGGGTCGTTGATACGGACCTTCGGGAACCTGCCCCGATACGGTCCCTCCGAGTCCTCGGGCACGACCAGCTCGACGTGCGGGATGATGCAGGGGATGTAACAGAAGAACGGACGGTCCCGGTTGTCGCGGATGAACCGCAGCGCCCGCTCGTGTAAGACGTCGTGAACGTACTGGCCCCGCTGGTTTCCCTCGTTCTTCGGCAGCGGGTACTTCTCGTTGTCCTTCCAGATCCAATAGGGATAGTAGAAGTGCGCGTGGACCTGTTCGAGCTGTCCCATGAACGCGTCGAAGCCCTGCAGGTTCGGCTGGCCGGGCGTGGTCTCATTGCCGAGGCCCCACTTGCCGAACGCCCCGGTCGCATAGCCGCCCTTCTTGAGCACCTCGGCCACGGTCACGTCGTCATCATAGAGGTGTTTGCCGGCCCCGTTCGCGCGAACCGGCGTGTGTCCCGCATGCAGCCCGGTCATCAGCACGCTCCGTGACGGAGCGCAAACGTGCGAACCGGCATAGGCCTGCGTGAACCGCATCCCCTCAGCCGCCAGCCGATCGATGTTGGGCGTCCGGATCTTCTTCTGACCGTAGCACCCCAGCTCTCCGTAGCCGAGGTCGTCGGCCACGAAGAGAACGACATTCGGTCGTCGGCCCTGTTGGCGCAAGCCCGTTTGCCGCGCGGGCGTTCGCGCCGCGAGTGTCTGTCCTGCGCAAACCCCGGATAGCATCTGCAGAAAGCGTCTTCGGTTCATCGGGACAGGCCTCCCAACAGTTCTGAGGAGCGCTGCGATTCTACCCGATCCGTAAGCCGTTGGCCCACGCGCCTGCTCATCCCGTCCCACATCGGGCCCGACACAGCGCAAACGCCACACCGTTTTGACAGCGCCAAACCGGTCGCCTAGGATACGGCCCGCCGGTGCGCGTCCCCGTTCGCCGGGACGCATCGGCAAGGAGACTCTCCACATGAAGAAAGTACTGATCGCACCGCGCAAGTACGTACAAGGAAGGGGCGTCCTTAAGGAAATCGGCAGCTACGTCAGCATCATCGGCGCCAAGCCCCTGGTGCTGTGGGATTCGCGCGTGAAGGGCCTCGTAGGCCAGACCGTGCTCGCGAGCTTCAAGGAGGCCGGGCTCGACGTCGTCGACGTCGACTTCCAAGGCGAGTCCACCCACGCGGAGGCCGAACGGGTCGGGGCGATTGCCGCCAAGAACGGCTGCGACGTCTCGATCGGCGTCGGCGGCGGCAAGACGCTCGACGTCGCCAAGGCCGTCGGTATCGACAAGAAGATCAGAATCGTCACCTGCCCGACGATCGCCTCTAACGACTCGCCGACCAGCGCCGCGACCGTGTGGTACGACGAGAAAGGCAACTTCATCAACTTCGACTGCTGGCCCTTCAACCCGGACCTGGTCATGGTGGACAGCCAGGTGATTGCCAACGGACCGCCCCGCGCGTTCGTCGCCGGGATGGGCGACGCGCTGGCCACGTGGGTCGAGGCCAAGGCGGCCCACAAGACGCGGGCGCTCAATCTGGCGGGCGGCGTCTCGACGGTGGCCGCCATGACCATCGCCCAGCTCGGCTATGAGGTGCTGATGGAGCATGGCGTGGAGGCCAAGCGGGCGGTCGAGAACAACGTCGTCACGCCGGCGGTGGAGAAGGTCATCGAAGCCAACGTCCTGCACTCGGGGCTGGGGTTCGAGAGCGGCGGGCTGGCCACCGCACACATGGTCGCCAACTGCCTGCCGGGGTTCCCCGAGTGCGAGGGCTTCATGCACGGCGAGGAGGTGGGCTTCGGCGTGATCACCCAGCTCTGCCTCGACGAAGATATGGACGTTGACGAGATGTACGACATCGTTGACTTCGAAATCGCCGTCGGCCTGCCGGTGACGCTCGCCGACCTGAACCTGGAGGGCGTCACACGCGATCGCCTGAAGACCATCGGCGATATCTGCGCCGGCGAAGGGTCGCTATGTCAAAGCCACTCCTTCGAGGTGACGTCGGAAGGCGTCGTCGACGCGATGATCGCCGCCGACGCCCTGGGCCAAGAGCGCAAGAAGCTGCAGGCCAGCGCCTGACGAGCAGACGCCGTCCCCGGATTCAAGGTCCGCGGGTCGGCAATCGGGACACGATGCGCCCGAAGATGACACGCCAGGTCTCGCCGCTTGGACCCTAGACATGTGTGCGACCGACCGTCTCGTTCCTGTGCCGCGATTCGTCAGGCCGATCCGAATCCCCGAGAACGTTGAGTGCCAGGTTGCTGACCCGCCCGTCGCGCGGGCTGGCGAGAGGGGCAGGTGGTTGCTCAGGTTCATCTTGTCCGAGGCGGTGCCGGGCGGAACGGAACTGCGCCTCCTTTTCCATGGGGGCCGCAACGTCAAGGGCGCGTGGCAAGGCATTCAGATAGACAATCCCAGGACCGAGGGCTTCGTGGCGGTTCGACGACGTTCGGGCGAACCGATTGGGCCTCTGGCGATGCAGGCCCCCGGAGAGGTCTCCTTCCAAGCCCCCGCCGCCGGGCTGGCCAAAGACGGCTGCTTGGAGGTCCTGTTGGGAGATCAAGCCGGTATCGTGGCGCCCGAGCTGACACTGCCCAGCAAGATGTTTCTGCTCTTCGTGCCCTTGCCGCCTGAGGCCAGCAGAGCGCCGAGCTCGAATCCGGAACCGCCGAAACGCATCGCCGGCGCCTGTCTGATCCATGTGATCGGTGGCGATCTCGACCACTTGCGCGTCTACGCACCCAGTCAGGTGCAAACCGGGCAACCCTTCAATGTACTCGTTCGACCCGAGGATCGATTCGGTAACGTCGCGAGTCAGCGCCCCGGCGAGCTTCACGTGCAAAACGGCGATGAGTCGGTCTCCGTTGGCCGGCGCGCCGATTCGGACGCATCGAGCTGCTGCATGCTGGAAGGCCGGGTGCTGGACGATCCGGGCGTCTTCAGGCTGACGGTCGAGGATCGCGCCAACGAGCTTATCGCCCGAAGCAACCCCATTCGATGCGTTGAGAACTTGGACGCACTCGCCGATCTGTTGCTCTGGGGGATGATCCACGGCCACACGGAGACCTCGGACGGCACCGGTTCGCTGGACCACTACTTCGCCTATATGCGTGACGACTGTCTGTTGGACTTCGGTGCGCCGGGCGACCACGACCACGTCTTCGAGACGTCGGACGAGATGTGGCGCATGACTCAGGAGGCCACCTGCCGCTACGACGAGCCTGGCCGCTTCGTGACGTTTCTCGGCTATGAATGGGCCAAGTGGCGGAGGAACGGCGACGGCGACCGCAACGTCTACTTCCTGGACGATCACCGACCCCTCTACCGGTCCGACGAGGGCCATTGCCCAACCCCGGCGGATCTCTTCGCCGCGTTGCAGGGCGAGACTGCACTGATCATCCCGCATCACTCTGCCAACGCGGGGAACTTCTGCGACTGGAAGGACCACGACCCCGAGAAAGAACGCCTGGTCGAGATCTTCAGCGTCTGGGGATCTTCGGAACGAAGCGTTCATCAGGGCAACCTCCACCCCATCCGGCCTCAGGCAGAAGGTTCCCCCGACATTGACGCGGCGGAAGTCCAGTCGGGCTTCGTGCAGAAGGCGCTCGAACTGGGTTGGCGTGTCGGCTTCACGGCAGGCGGCGATGATCACCAGGCCCATCCGGGCGACGAAACCCAGCGAGGCACCCCCCCTTGGCGCTGGAAGGCGGGGCTCATGGCCGTGCGGGCGTCGGCGAAGACAAGGGAGGCGATCTGGGACGGCCTGTGGCGGCGCAACTGCTACGGCACGACTGGGCCGAGGATCATCGTGAGCTTCTCGCTCGACGGTTCGCCGATGGGCTCCGAGTTGACCTTGGGCGAGCGCCCGGAGCTGGCCGACCGCCGAACGCTCTCGGTGGCCGTCCACGGAACCGCGCCCATCGAGAAGATCGAGGTGGTTCGCAACAACATCGACGTCTACACGCATCGCGGCAGCTGCGAAGATGCGTCGTTCGAATGGGAAGACAGGAAGCCCCTCGCGCACGTCGCCCTGCTTCCGGCGAAGTACTGGGCCACGCCGTTCTGTTTCTACTACGTTCGCGTGACCCAGGCAGACCGTGAGATGGCCTGGGCCAGTCCGATCTGGATCTCGCCGTAATCATCGCAGACGGCTGGCGTGTTGCAGGACTGAAGAGGCGTTCTAGGTAACTTCGGAAGGCCTGCCGCAAGAAACGCGGCGGAAAGGTGTCAGAATCATGAGAGGATTGCTCGAAGAACAAGTCGCGATCATCACGGGCTCGGGTCGGGGGATTGGCGCGGCGGCGGCGACGCTGTTTGCCGAGCACGGTGCGAAGGTCGTCGTCTCCGACCGCGACGCCGAACCGGCCCAGGACGTTGTGAACCAGATCGAGCAGGCTGGCGGCCAGGCCATCAGCGTGCCCGGCGACGTCACCGACCCGGCCTTCCCCGAGGCGCTGACGAAGGCGGCCGTCGACGCCTACGGCAAGCTTGACATCCTGGTGAACAACGCCGGGTACACCTGGGACGCGGTGATCCACAAGATGACCGATGAGCAATGGCACGCCATGCTAGAGATCCACAACACGGCCCCCTTCCGGCTGATCCGCGCCGCCGCCGCCTACATGCGCGAGGCCGCCAAGGCCGAGGTGAACGCCGGCCAGATCCCCGAACCACGCTGCATCGTGAACGTCTCGTCGACGTCGGGCACGCACGGGAACGCCGGCCAAGCCAACTACTCCACGGCCAAGATGGGCATCATCGGCATGACCAAGACGATCGCCAAGGAGTGGGGCAGCTTCGGCATCCGCTGCAACGCAGTCGTATTCGGCTTCATCGAGACCCGCCTGACCCGGCCCAAGGAGGAAGGCCAGACCATCGAAGTCGGCGGTGAGCAGGTCGCCATCGGCGTGCCGGGCAACATCCTGTCCTTCATCCCCATGCTCACAGCCCTGCAACGCCCCGGCCGCCCCGAGGAGGCTGCTGCCGGCATCCTGCTGATGGCCGCCCCGTTGGCCAGCTACGTCACCGGACACGTCTTGGAGGTCACCGGCGGACTCGGGATGTAGTGCGACAGCTCGACGGGTTCGAGGGGTTTTCGGTGAATATGGCCTCATCTCCTCAGAGGTGAGGGACATGCTGCGCTTTTCCCCCACCTCTTGCCTTCGCCGTTGTCACTATTCCTGGGGCGCGCCCGTCTTGTAGGGTGAGGGGCATGATTTGACCGAGATCGGCCCACAACCCAACCGTCCGAAGGTGCGTCCAACCTGGACCAATCCGGAAAACGACGACGCCTTCGAGGCCCTGGTTCGTCGGCACGCCGCGGCTGTGATGGCCGTCTGTCTGGCCAACACCCACAGCCGACACGATGCCGAGGACCTGGTGCAGGAGGTTTTCGTCCATGCCTTCCGGAAGCTCCATAGGTTGCGGGACCGCGACAAGGCCCGCCCTTGGCTTCTGCAGATCGCCCGCCGCCAGTGCATCGACCACAGACGCCGACGGCGGTCAACGGGGCTGGTGCCTGATGACCTACCCGCGCCGTCCGAGGATCGGGATCCGCGCCTCGACCGCCTGCACGCTGCACTGGCGCAGCTTCCCGAAAACTACCGCGAGACGATCAGTCTGTACTACCTCGATCGTCGCAGCTGCGCCGGCGTCGCCGCCAGCTTGGGTATATCCGAAGCGGCTGTACGCCAGAGGCTGCTGCGCGGGCGCCTCATGCTGCATGACCTACTGACGAGGGATACGCAATGAGCGATCCAGAAGAATGTCAGGACCGCCGAGAGTCGATTGTCGCCCTCGTGCTCGGCGAGCTGGACGCAATCGACGTCGAGGAACTCAATCAACATCTCAACACGTGCGACGTCTGCCGAGGTTTTCGCGAGGCCTTGGCTGACGAAGAGACCACGGTTCGATCGGCATTCGACGCGATCGCGCGCGGCGTCGGGCCCATCGAGCACCGAATCGTCGAGCGGATCGACGACTCCGAGACACAACCTGGATCCCAGGCCGTGCCCAGATGGGTGCAGCTGGTTGGAGGACTCCGAACCATGAAACGCCCGTACAAGATCCTGGCCGCCACCGCCTCGGTGACCGTCGTGCTCACAGGGCTGGGGGCCTGGTTTCTCCCGGGAGACCACACTGCCGGCATCGCGTTTGCCGACGTCCTGGAGCAGATCCGCCTCTCCCGTCCCTACGCCTGCGTCAGCACCACGCAGTACGAAGGGAGGCGGCCTTCCACCCGGCGACTCATGCTGCTGAGTCTGACGCGGCGTCGAGAGATCTGGCCTGACGGCAGCATCCATGTGTTTGACCTTTCAGGCCAGGACCTCAAGATCCTAAGCCTCTATCCCAAACGGAAGATCGCCATCGAAGAGACGATCCTGGGCGCGGGACCCCGGCGCGATCCCGACCTTTTGGCCATCGTGGCCGCCAAGCGTGAGGCGAAGGCTGAGGATCTTGGAACAAGACAGATCAACGGTCGACTCGCACAGGGGTTTCATGCGCCAGGAAAAGCCAACGACTTCACCGTCTGGGCCGATGCGCGAACGGGGCTCCCGATTCGCATCGAGCTGCGTCAGGAGTCGCTGGGGCGAACGATCACGATGCACGCGTTCGAATTCGACGTCGACTTCGACGAATCGCTCTTCAGCACGACCGCCCCCGATGGCTACACGGTCAGGAAGGTGCAGCAGGACGCCGGCACCGCCACGCGGCCCGTCGCTGCGGATCTCGCGGAACGGATTCGCGGCCTCCATCCGTATGTCTGTACACGAACGGTCCAAGAGAAGGGCAAGCCCGATCGCACGTGCAGGATCATGCGGCTGAACCTCTCGCGTCGACGGGAGATCCTGCCCGACGGACGGATCGTCATCTGGAACCTGTCGAGGGACCCGACGCAATGCCTCACGCTGTTCCCGAAAGAGAAACGTGCTACCGAGACGACGGGGTCCAAGGGACCTTCAAAGGATCCCGATCTGCTGAAGATGGCGTTCACACTGCAAGACGGTACCGAGGAGGACCTCGGCGTGCGGCAAATCGAAGGCCGCAACGCCAGAGGCTTCCGTTCGATGTCCTGGTCTGGTAACGAGCTGACGTTCTGGATCGACGCAGAAACCGATCTCCCCGTCCGCCTCGAGATCGTCCACACGAACGTCGGGCGGAAGATCATCCTGAGCGACTTCGAGTTCACTGCTGACCTGGACGAATCGCTCTTCAGCACCGCCGTGCCGGACGGATACACCCTCCGCATCGCGCCACCATGGTAGACTCACGCGGACCCACGCGGGCTCATCGGTTAGCGAGCGAGGCAGATGGCTTCCCGACTACGTCTGGACTTCCGTCAGAGCCAGAGCGATCTCCCTCTCTCTTCGAGTCGGGTCCCAGTCGAGACAGTTCCCTACGATCTCGGCCAGCTCCGCCAGCGCGTCTGCGCTGGCCTGACCGAGGAGGGCGATCAGGCTTCGGCGACAGATCAGGTCGGTCAGGTGCTCGACGTAGTCGTGGGCGACGAGATGCTCGATCTCGCCAACCGTGTAATCCGGCAGCGACTTCAGGGAGGCCTCAGCGTTTGGGTCCGCATGTCGGGTGTATTCCTCGGCGGACGTCCCGTACCGACATAGGAGGACGGCCACCCGATCTCGATCCAGACCGGACTCGGATGAGACGCGTGCGATCCAGGCCGCCGCCTCCGTTTCGTCCGCCGGGAAGCCCCTTCCCCCGCCGATGGGGACGTGCTCGGTCGAGCAGGTCCGCTTGACGCCCAATCGCAGGAGAACCTGGTCGGCGGCCTGTTCGGCCAGGGCGCGGAACGTCGTCAGCTTCCCACCGACCAAACACAGAACGGGAAACGCGCGATTCTCGTCGGGCTCGATGGTCTCGATGCTGTGATCGCGGCTGATCTTGCTGGTGACGTCATCCTCGGCCAACGGTAACGGACGCACCCCGCAGTACTTGTAGACGATCTGGTCTCGGGAAATCTCGAGCTCCGGGAACACCCCTCTCAGCGTCGTCATCATGTACGCGATCTCATCCTCGCTGCACGTGACCGAGTCGGGGTCGTCGACGCGGATGTCGGTCGATCCCATGATGACCTTGTCCATGAACCGAAAGACGATGCAGACGCGCCCGTCCTGGTGCTCGTAGTAGACCATGCGATCGCCCAGCGCCTCGTAGAGCGCCGGACAATCCACCACGAGGTGCGAACCCTTCGTCGGGCCCATGAACCGCGTCTTTAGGCCCAACGCTGCGTTGGCGTGGTCGACCCACGCCCCCGTCGCGTTGACGACGATCTGCGGCGTGACCAACACGCATTCGCCGTTCGCCGCGTTCTCCAGCCTGACCGTCTCCCCCTCGGCACCGGCCACGCTCACGTAGTTCAGCGCGCGGCAGTTCGGATTGCCCGCTCTGGCGTCGTGGATCATCTCCAGGCACATCCGCTCCGCCTGCGTGACCCACGCGTCCCAATACGTGACGGTCGCGACGACGCCGGGGTTCAGGCCCGGGATCTCCCACAACGAATCGCGCTTCGACGTCAGGAAATGCCTCGGCGTCCGCCGGTTCTTCCGCGTGACGAAGTCGTAGAACCACAGCCCCATCTTGGCGACCAGCGCCCCGCGTCCGCCCGGCTTGACGGGAAGCCGCATCAGGACCAGCGGCGACTTGACCAGCCCCGCAAACCACGAGAACAGCGGAATCGTGGTCTTGAGCGGCGAGACGTAGTGCGCGGCGTTTTCGAGCAACAGGTTCCGTTCGCGGAGCGATTCTTTGACCAGCTTGAACTCGCCGTTCTCGAGGTACCGCAGCCCCCCGTGGATCATCCTGGATGACTTCGAGCTCGCGCCGGCCACGAAATCCGACTTGTCGACCAGCAGACAGTCGACCCCCTGCAGCGCCAGCTCGCGAAACAGACCAATGCCGTTGATGCCCCCGCCGACGATCAGGACCGGGACCTGGGAAGTCTCCTTGATGTCCTGCCAGATGTCCTCACGCTTCCCCATGCTGCGTTTCTCGACGGTGCCTCGGTCACACTCCTCCTACGCCCAGAACCCGTCCGTCGTCTTGCCCTGCCAGTGCTCCATCGAGATCGGGTAGTTGCCGTACATCCGCAGCGTGTGGAGCATCGCCAGGTAGTTACCCGGCTGGACCGACGAATGGATCGTGTTGCCCGACGAGAGGATGAACCCGCCGCCCGGGCCGGCCTTGCCAATGACGTCCTTGGTCTCCTCGATCACGTCCTTGATCGACCCGAACGTCAGCGTCTGGGCGCAGTCCACGTTGCCCTTGAGCGCGACGCGATGCCCGTACTTGGCCTTGACCTCCTCGATGTCCATCCCGGCGACCGGATCGATCGGATCCAGGCAGTCGATGCCCGAGTCGACCAGCATGTCGGCGATCGGCCAGATGTAGCCGTCCGTGTGCTTGATCACGTACAGACCGAGCTCCTTGAAACCGCCCATGACGCGTTTCAGGCCCGGGTTCAGGTACTTGGCGAACCAGTCGGGCGAGATGAAGGGCTGACGCGACGAGCAGTAGTCGTCGCCGGTGAAGACGAAATCGACGTCGAGATCCGCCACGTGTTTGGCCATCTTCAGGTTGACGTCCACCGACAGCTCGACCAATCCCTCGACCAACTCGGGGCAGTCCACGAAGGCCAACATCAGTTCCGTAAAGCCCATCAGGTACCGCGGGATCGAGAAGACGTCGTTGAGGTGCACACCGATGGCCTTGTCGCCCTTGAACTGCTCGACGGCCGCCTGGATGCTCTCGTACCGACCCGCCGCGTCCGGGTCGGGCACCTCGTAGCGATCCAGATCCTCCATCGTCTTGATCGGGCTCTCGACGGGGAAGGTGTCCTCCTCCCCCGTGTACTGCCGCACGACGCCCCATTCGTTCTTCCACAGATCCGGGCCGACTTGCTCCTTTGCGAAGTTCGGGGCCACCAGGATCGCGTCCCAGTCCATCCGAACGACGAACTCCTCGTACGAGCAGCCCGGACAGAGGATCTCCCGGACCTTCCGATCGACCGCCCACTCGAAGTGCGGGATGCGGTCCGGCTCCTCCCGACGCAACGCCGCCATCACGCGCTCGGCCGACGTCATTTCCGACATGCAACTCCTCCCGTTAGCGTCTCAGGCTTGATGGGCAGGATACAGAAGAACGGCCTGCAGGTCCATGGAATCAGGTGCATGCCGTCTGATGCGACACGATCAAGGGTCCGAGCGACAACAACTTGTAGAAGCCCGTACGCGTCGCGTACGATGACCCCGCTGAAGGACCAACACATCCGTTGATCTCGAGGAGGAGATCGCACATGAGCGATTCAACGCGAGGGCGCGGATACGGCCATTGGACCCTCCAGGCCGTCCTCTATCGCCGTCTGCCAAGCTTGGGGGGCATGGGGGCAACGGTCATGATCTTCCTCTGCGCGGGCCCTGACACGGTGGCGGGTGGGGGCTATCCCAAGATCAACCTGACCGTCGGCTACAAGGTCGATCCCGACTGGCCGCAGCGGCCGCCCGACCTGAAATGGCGCTACGTGACCGGGATCGCCGTCGACGCCCAGGACCGCGTCTGGACCCTCAACGCCATCGCGCCGCACGTCCACGTCTACGCGACCGACGGCAAGCTCCTCGACACCTGGGGCGGCCCGTTCAAGAACCCCCATCACATCCTGGTCGACCGTCAGGGAAACGTCTGGATCACCGACTACGGCCTGCACGTGGTGCAGAAGTTCACGCCGAAGGGCAAGCTGCTGCTTACGCTCGGCACGCTCAACAAGCCGGGTGCGGACGCCTCTCACTTCAACCGGCCGACCGCCGTGGCGATCACGCCCACCGGGGACGTGTTCGTCACCGACGGCTACGGCAACAACCGCGTCGTGCACTTCGACGCGACCGGCAAGTTCGTCAAGGCCTGGGGCAAACTGGGCGTCCAGGCCGGCGAGTTGAGTCAGCCTCACAGCATCGCGGTCGACTCCAAGGGTCGGCTCTACGTCGGCGAGCGGAACAACTGTCGGGTCCAGATCTTCGACCAGAACGGCACGTCGCTCGGGGAATGGCGCAACCTGGTCAACCCGTGGGGGATCTGGATCACCCCCAAGGACGAGGTCTACGTCTGCGGCTCGGCGCCCAAGCGATGGGGCAAGCACAGCAACCTCGGCAACCCGCCGACGGATCAGCTGGTCATGAAGCTCGACACCGACGGTCGCGTCCTGGAGCTGTGGGTCTTCCCGCTGGCCGACCCCGAGCACCTCAGGCCCGGGGAGATCGACTGGATCCACGCCATCGCCGTCGATTCGCGAGGCGACCTCTACCTGGGAGACGTCGCCGACAACAGCAAGACCCACCGCGCCCAGAAGTTCATCCGTCTGCCGCCCGAGGGCTAAGCCGCTTGCATCAAAGACTGAACAGTGTATCTGCGGTGGATCTTCTCGGAGCGCCCCATGGCTTCAGCCGTGGGAAACGCTGATTCCCGTTCGAATTCGTGCCCCTCACCTCTGAAGGAACGGACCAGCCGAAAAGAGGTGGGGCCACCCAACCTCTTTCAACTGTCGAGGCATGCCTGCAAGCCGCCTAGCTCGCAACCATCAGGTCGGTATACTTGCAGAAGCCGACGCCCGTTCTGTTTGGGTACGGCGCGACCAATTCGGAAGACGGAGGAACCCCCGATGTCCAGACGCACACGACCTGCCGGGCGCGCGCGTTCGTGGATCGCCCTGTCTGCCGTCGTGCTGCTCAACGCACTGGCGGGTGTCTGCACAGCAGCCTCGGCCGACGACGCGGCAGCCGATGCGAAACGCGTCTTGGCAAGCAGCGGCGTCCGAGGCGGTTTGGTGGTCCACGTCGGCTGCGACGATGGGAAGCTGACCGCAGCGCTGCACGCGGGCGGGAGCTTCCTCGTCCACGGTCTGGATCGTGACGCGTCCCGTGTTTGCGAGGCCCGGTCACACATCCGTTCCGTCGGCTTGTACGGTCCGGTGTCCGTCCATCATTGGACGACGGCGCCGCGCCTGCCATACGCGGAGAACCTGGTTAACGTTGCCGTCGTCACTGCTGGACAGAGCGTGTCCCGCGACGAGCTGTTGCGCATCTTGGCGCCAGGGGGTGTGGCGTGCCTCCGGCAGGGCGACGATTGGACGACGATTCGCAAGCCGCGTCCCAGCAACATCGACGATTGGACGCACGTGCTTGGCGATGCGACCAACAACGCCGTCGCGGCCGACGCCGTCGTGGGCCCGCCGCACCACGTGCAATGGGTCGGTGGGCCTAGAAACGCCCGACACCACGAAGGCCTGGCCACCGTCACGGTAGTCGTCGTCGGCGGTGGGCGGCTGTTCTACATCGTCGATGAGGCCCCGGCCGCTTCGATCTTGCTGGGCCCGGCGTGGGCGCTCGTGGCACGCGACGCCTTCAGCGGCGTGGTGCTGTGGAAACGGCCCATCTCGACCTGGCATCCACATCTCCATCCATTCCGCTCCGGCCCGGTGGCATTGGCGCGACGGCTCGTGGCAACGGACCGATGCGTCTACGCGACCCTTGGCGTGCAAGCGCCTGTGACGGCGCTGGACCCCGCGACGGGACAGACTGTGGCTACCTACGAGGGAACGGAAGGAACCGAGGAGATCGTGCTGGCGGACGACGTTCTGTATATGGTCGTTACTCGTCCATCCTCTGAGGTGATTCGCAAAACGCCCGACCAACGGACGAGGACGGTCATGGCGATCGATGCGAGCAGCGGCGGCGAGCTCTGGAAGACGTCGGTGGTGGGTCTCCAGCCCGCCTCCTTGGCTGTCGGTGGGGGGCGTGTTTGCTACCTGGACGGCCGGGGTCTGGCCGCCCTTGATGCGAAGACGGGTCACCAGCTCTGGCATACGCCGCGGCGCGTTGCCAAGAAACGTCCCGGATGGTCCGCCCCGACGGTCGTAGTTCACGACGACGTCGTGCTCTGCGCCGACCGACAGGCCGCTCCCGCACCCAACTTGGACGAGAGTACGGGCAAGAAGATGGCCGCCTGGCTGGCCCAGGGCGGGCATCCGGGCGATCTTGTCGCCTACGCGGCTGTTGACGGAAAGGAGCTCTGGCGATGCCGGTGCGGCGAGGCCTATCATGCCCCCATCGACGTCTTTGTCGTCGACGGCGCAGTCTGGTACGGCCAAAGTCGCGCCCGCCATGGTCCGGACTTCACCGTCGCTCGGGATCTGCACACCGGCGAGATCGTGCGACGGATCCAGCCTGACAAGGCCTTCGATACGACCATGCCCCACCACCGATGTTACCGCAACCGGGCCACGTCTCGATACATCGTAGCGGGCCGAACCGGCGTCGAGTTCGTCGACCTGAAGACCGGCGAAGCCCGTCGCCATCACTGGACCCGCGGCACCTGCCAGTTCGGCACGGTTCCGTGTAACGGACTGCTGTACGTCCCGCCGCATTCGTGCGCGTGCTACATCGAGGCGAAGCTGACGGGCTTCTATGCCCTTGCCCCAGCCTCCGCGGAGGCACCGTCGGCCAGGACCACCCCTTCGGAGCCCGCCGTGCCAGCCGAAGGCGCTTCGGATCGCCTGGAACGCGGCAACGCGTATGCATCGATCGGAAGCCGCGAGCGCCAGGCGGATCGTCCGGGTGAATGGCCAACCTACCGTCACGACGCCGCCCGCAGCGGCTGCACGAAGACGTCCGTGCCCACCAGACTGCACGCTGTCTGGCGAGCCAAGCTGGGCGGCCGGCTCACCAGCCCCGTGATTGCCGACGGCGTGGTGCTTGCCGGCTCGGTAGACACGCACACCGTCTGTGCCCTCGACGTCGACAGCGGCAGAGAGCTGTGGCGTTTCACTGCCGGAGGCCGGGTGGACTCCCCGCCGTCCATCTCGCAAGGCCTCGCCGTCTTCGGCTCGGCCGACGGCTACGTGTATTGCCTGCGGCTGTCCGACGGCAAGCTGGTCTGGCGATTCCGAGCTGCGCTGACGCCTCGGTTGATCGTCGCGTTCGGTCAACTGGAGTCGCCCTGGCCCGTCCACGGGAGCGTGCTGATCCAGGACGGCGCGGTCAGCTTCGCGGCAGGGCGGTCGTCCTACATCGACAACGGCATTGTCCTGTACCGACTGGATCTGAAGACGGGCCGGCTGCTCTCCCAGAAGCGGATCTACAGCCGAGGCCCGGGCGTCACGGACCAACCGGGCGAGCCCATCATGTTCGAGATGCCCGGGGCGCTGCCCGATGTGCTCTCGAGCGACGGCAAGCAGGTCTACATGCGCCGCCTGGCCTTCGACCCCCACAGCCTCGAGCCGCAGAAGGCGCGTCCGCATCTCTACAGCCCGGCCGGCCTGCTGAACGGCGACTGGTGGCACCGCACGTACTGGATCTACGGCGATCACTTCTACTCGGGCTACATCGGTTGGTACTTCGCAGGCCGGGAGAACGCCGCCGGACGGCTGCTGGCGATGAGCGACCGGATGATCTACGGCTACGGCTACAGACCCAGCTACTACCGCGGCTCGACGGGACGGCAGTATCACCTGTACGCCACCGAGCGGAAGTCCCTGCCCGACCCGGGCCCGCCGGACTACCGCCGCGCCAACCGGGACTACCCGCATAGCGGCGGCGGCAAGTTCAGGGTGACCTTCGCGTGGAAGCAGAACGTCCCCCTGCTGGCCCGCGCGATGGTCCTGGCCAAGGACACGCTCTTCCTGGCCGGCCCGCCGGAGCGGGCGCTTCGGTCCATCCCCACGTTCGAGGGCAAGCGGGGCACGATGCTCATGGTTGCGTCGGCCGAGGACGGCAAGACGCTCGGCCAATACAAACTCGACGCGTTGCCCGTCTATGACGGCCTGGTCGCTGCGCAGGGACGGCTGTTCGTCTCGCTGAAGAACGGCACGCTGCTGTGTCTGGGCGGGCCGGACCCGGACAAGGGCACCCAGCCGCTCGAGGCGTGGGCAGTCGCCCCCAAGAAGACCGCAGGTCAGCCCAAGGAGCCCGGCCTCGTGGGTCACTGGCCGCTCGACGAAGGCGCCGGCTCGACCTCCGCGGACCGCTCGGGCCTCGGCAACGACGCGGAGGTGACCGGCCAATGGGTCAAGGGTGCGTTCGGCACGTGCCTGCACACCAAGGGCATCCCGGGTGCGGTGACGATCTGGGACAGTTCCGCCATCCAGTTCGGGACCGACAGCTTCAGCATGGCCTTCTGGGTCAAGCCGGACCGCTACGACCGCCGACTGCTCGGCAAGGAGGCCTACCCGCGAACCTGGTGGGTCATCAACCTCCTCCCCGACGGCCGGGCCGAACTCGTCCTGGGCACCGGCCGCGGCGAAGGCAAATCCGTGCGACTCAAGTCCAAGACCCCCCTGAGCCAGGACACCTGGACCCACGTCGCCTTCGTCGTCGACCGCCCAAACCGCACCGTCGCCTGCCACATCAACGGCCACCCCGACAGCACGACCAAGATCCCGCCGACGTTGACCGCCAGCCTCAGCGTCGAGGGCAAAGACCTGATGATCCCATCGGCCCACAAGCCCTTCGCCGGTCTCTTCGACAACCTCCGCCTCTACCGCCGGGTCCTCACGCCCGCCGAGGTAAAGGCGCTGTACGAGAAGGAGAAGCGTCCATGAAGCAAGTCCACCGGCTAATCGGCCTCATCGTGCGTGAGGGGGACGGCTACGTCTCGCTCTGTCCGTAACTGGATCTTGCCAGCCAGGGGCAGACCATCGAGGAGGCGCGACGAAACCTGGTCGAAGCGCTGGAGCTCTTCTTTAAAACCGCCGATCCGTCGGAGATCGAGCAACGACTGGGCGGCGAAGTCTACGTAACCCCGATCGAGGTGACCGTTGGGTAGGCTTCGAACCCTCTCAGGCCGCGAAGTCTGCCGCATCCTGAACGAGCATGGCTTCGCCGAGATGCGTCGTCGGGGCAGTCATGTCGTCATGCAGCGACGCACCGAAGACACCACCGTCACCGTTCCGGTTCCAACCCACGACGAACGGAAGACCGGCACGCTCCGCTCGATCATCCGTCAGTCGGGCCTGCCGCGGTCGCTTTTCGAGGCCCGGTAGCGCCGACTCATGACCATCCGGGAGCCCTCCCAAGCTGTTCTCCGATCCGCCCGACCTCACCTTCCTGCCGGCGTCCACCTCCCACCGCCGTGTGCGAACTCACTGCCCCCGACGCTAGCCACACACCCTAATACCTGATAAGGTGGTTTAGAATCCACGCTACGGCCGGCGCAAGGCACGCGGCGCTAGCGCGACGGTCGGAGCGGAACCTGTCGACCTCTTCCCGTGCATAGGCGAGTCTCTTTGATCGCCGGCGATCAACCCGGGAGGACTATGCGGCGAGGCGGATCCTTGCGCGGGGTACAACTCAGCCTAGTCGGTCCAGTCACGCACGGGGTAGCCCGATGGCCATGAAGAAGGCAGAGATGGAGAGCCATGCGGCGGAGTATCGCGTTCTGATGTGTACGGCGCGGTCGGCGTTACAGGAGAGGCGATACCGCGAAGCCCTCGACTTGGCGCTGTCTTCTTGGGAGCACATCGATGGGATGATGCAGTTCGAGCGCAAGCGCACTCGCAAGGAGCCGACCACTGTTGAAGGCATAGACATCGTGCTGAAGCATGCGCCTTTGCTCCTCGATTTCCAGAGCCTCGACAAGCTCGATGCGCTCCTGAAGAGTCAGCGGCGAATCGAACGGAACACGTCGCACAACATGGCCGAGAAGCTGGTCAAGGCTAGGGGACTCATTTGGGACGCTCATGCCATGTGGGATCATCTGGAGCGGCATCCGGGGGCGAGGGAGGATCAGCTTCGCCAGGCTCTTGGAGGCGATCAGCTGCAATGGCGATCGGTGGCCGAAGCGTGGGAACGGATGGGGCTTGTGTCTCGCACACCGGACGCCGGGTCCCGTCGATTATCGCTGTCCACACAGATGACTGAAGCAGTCTTGGCGAAGTGCCCTTCTTGTGGTGTTGTTGCCAGAGGTGCGAAGGCTAGATTCCTGGGGGAACTTACCTGTCCGAAGTGCAGGGCAACGGTCCTGTTCGTCATCCTTTCAAGACGGCCTGGCACCGATGCCAAGGAGTGACCAATGCTGTACGTCGCGGTTTCGCTTCTGGGGATGCTTGCGGGTGCGGTCTGCGTATTCCTGGTCTTGGAGAACAAGCGCAAGACGACAGCGGAACAGGGACGCCAGCAGGCAGCGCAGGCAGAGCGCAACCGGGAGACCCTTGAGTCGATCAAGACACGACAGAAGGAGCTTGACGGGCAGGACGCTGACTTGGCAGCAGCGCGCTCGCAGTTCGATGCACAGGCGGTCTCGTACAAGGAGTTGCAGGACGAGAACGCGATTCTCAAGCGCGACCTTCGGAACATCGACGTGAACCTTCGGAAGGCCAGCTTGGATCGCGAACAGCAACGCCAGGCCCAGGAGACGCTCGACCAAAGATCCAGAGATCTCGCAAGTCAATACCTCAAGGACAACGTCAAGTGGGCCAGTTCCTCGCTTACCCCGAACAACTTCGCGAGATGCAAGGAACGCCTTCAGAAGGTCATCGAGTCGTGTCGGGGAATCGGGTTTGAGGTTTCGGGAGAGGAGCACGCCGCCCTACACGCGGATCTCAGGGAGGAGTACGAAAAGGTCGTCCGTGCGGCCTTCGAACGGGAGGAGCAGGCTCGCATCCGAGCCCAGATCCGGGAGGAGCAGAAGCTTGAGAGAGAAATCGAACGTGAACTCGAGCAGTTGGAGCGGGAACGTGCGGCGATCCAGGCGGCGTTAGAGAAGGCCCTTGCTGAGGCTGAGGATGAGCACAGCGCGGAGATCGAGAAACTGAGGGCCAGGCTGGCCGAAGCGGAGGAGAAGTCCCAACGTGCCAAGTCCAGGGCCCAGATGACCAAGTCTGGCCATGTGTACGTGATATCCAACATCGGGTCTTTCGGCGATAGCGTCCTGAAGATTGGGATGACACGGAGACTCGAGCCCATGGAGCGGGTAAAGGAGCTAGGCGACGCCTCGGTCCCCTTCCCGTTCGACGTGCATATGATGGTCTCCTCCGACGACGCTCCTGCGCTGGAGAACGCCCTGCACCGGGTCTTGCACAAGCTTCGGGTCAACAAGGCGAATCCGCGCAAGGAGTTCTTCCGAACGGACATCGAAACCGTCAATCGAATCGTGGTAGACCATCATGGGGAAGTTGAGTACGTTGCAGACGCCGAAGCGCTCGAGTACCGACAGAGCGTGGCCATGTCGGACGAGGACGAGGAATTCATCGAGAGCGTCTATGAGAAGCTGGACGAGGAGCGAGGATCCTCTGACGATGACGAGTAGCCGCCGCCGCGCCAGGAATCCCTTCTCGGTGGAAAAGAAAAAAGGGGGGGAAAGTCTACGTTTCCGCCGGCGCGAGAGGCCCGCATTGGGACTTCGTGGTTGGATGGGCCGGCGTCTTCGGTCCTCGGAGAGCGATTGCGTCTGACAGCCATCTCGGACGGCAAGAGCGGACAAGCGCTGGGCGCCGTGCGTGTCGAAGAGCCTTCGATGAGTTCGGTTCAGGGGCAGCCCGTTTCTTCCTGGCTGGATACCCTCGTGACCTGCACCACCTGAGGATCAGGCTGACAGCAAGAGAAGGTTGAGCTTCATGATCTGCGAGGCTGGGACGGTCGCTACATCTGGTGCGCCCACAACGTGCCATGGCGAGCTGCCTGCTCGTCGTCGGGGTCGTTCAGGAAGTCGATCTGTTGATGGGTCTCCGCCTTGACGCCGGGATGCCCGTCCCGCCGCCAATCGCCCAAGGTCTGCTCATGGCGTGCGAAGTGGTTGAGCATGGCCTTACGGTTCCGTCCGGGCCGCGTTGGACAGAATGGTCTTCAGTTGCTTGACCAAGAAAGGGAGTTCGTCCGTCACGATCCGCCACAGGACGTCGTAATCTACTTGGTCGTATCCGTGCACCAGGCGATTCCGCGTACCCACGATATCCCTCCACGGAATCCCGGGATACGCCTCCCGGGTCGGAGAGGAAACACGATTGGCAGCCTCACCCACGATTTCGACCAGTTTGACCAACGCGAGGGCGAACAGGCGGTCGGCGTCGAGATCGGCTCGCGTTCGACGTTGCGCGGCGGCCACGGCCTCTGCGGCATGGTCCAGCATGTGCCTAAGGGCAATCGTGTCGTCACGCCGCGTCATAGAGGACCTGCGCCTCCTGCATCACCTCGTCACGGAAGTACTTGCTGAGGAATCCGGGCGTGTTGAGGTCCACCTTGCGGCCCAGCATCTGGGCCAGCTCTTCCTGTATCCCGAAGAACCCAAAGCCCGGCACGCGCCCCGGCTCGAACTCCACCAGCACGTCGATGTCGCTGTCCGGCCCGAAATCGCTGCGCAGGATCGAACCGAAGAGCGAAAGCCGGCGGATGTGATGCCTCCGGCAGAATTCGGCGATGGGTTGCTCCGGAATATCGAGTCCGTGATAGTCCATCGCTGTTCTCCGCTCCGGTCGCAAGTCTATACGGAAAGGAAGGACACGCGCCAAGCGGCATCCTTGGCGGCCTGATAGACATCGCCCTTCTCGAGTTCGGGATACTCCCGGACGATGTCGTCGGCGGCATACCCGTCCCCGATCAGCTTCAGGACGAAGTCCACGGTGATCCGCAGACCGCGAATGGTCGGCTTGCCGCTGCACACGTCAGGACTGACTGTGATCCAATCAACCATACACGCAAAGATAAGGCAATCGGGTCGGCCTTTCAATTGCGCCGGGCGTCTCTCCCGCTCGCGCGATTGTGATTGGGAAGGAAGCTGGGACATCCTGCTTCTCGTTGCAGATGACACCGAATCGCCCGCTGGCGTCGATCATGCCTGTTCTCGCTCTCTTCGGATCGAATCCTGGTGCGGCAGTATGGTGCCCTCTGTGGAAACGTCTACTCGATCCAGAACGAATAGAGCTTCGCGTCCTTGATTTCGAAGGCAAGCCGCATGCTCGTATCCGGCGGACATTCGATGGCGCTGGTCCCATCCCACGTCACGCGGGCCTTCATGACGTTGCTGACGACGGGCTTGCACTGCTTCAGCGCATAGGGCTCGACGGGCTTGCCGCCGGTCGTTCGTAGCTCGGCCTTGATGTAGCCGCCCTCGGCGATTTCAGCGTTGACGTACAGCGCCTTGCCTTCGAACGTCAGCGGCCGGGTGACGATCGTGCCGGGGGCGGCCCCGCCGTTGAGTGAGACGAAGCCGTCATAGCGCAGCGTCGCCAGGCCGATGCGGTTGACCTTGTCCTCGCCCCGGCGCTTCTCGCCCCACAGGGGGAGACTTCGGTAGTAGAACCACAGCTTGTCGCCCACGCGGATCGGGGGCGTTGCGGGATCCTGGTAGTGCGGGTCCCAGGCGTCGGGCGGCCCGAGCGCAATGAGCTCCTCTCGCTTTCCCACGCGGGTCCAGTGTCGGCCGTCCCGGCTGGCGGTCAGCTCGACGGTCGTCTGCTTGTAGCTGTCCTTGACCCGATCAGCGTGCATCACGCGAATCAGGCCGATCCACATGCTTTCGTACACGAACCCGACATGCCCGTAGATCTGGGCCTTCGGCTCGTCGAGGGCATCGGGGTAGACCGTCATCCGCGGGCGCGTCCAGTGGATCAGGTCGTCGCTCTCCATCATCCCGCGACACCGCATCTTGCCCGGCAGGACGAACTTCACGTCCCCGACGTACTTGCCCAGCCGGCGATCCCACCGAAACGTCGTGGTGTCGCCCACCCCGCTGCAGGGCATCGTGTATCCGCCGGCGTTAAGCGCCGCGGGCTCCTCGCGCACCCGCGTCCAGCGAATGCCATCGGGCGAGGCGTGCAGGTAGTACCCCTCCGGCGGGACGCCCTTCGGATCGCGCCAGTCGAACCAGACGAGCCCCTTGTATCGACGCTGCGGGTCCGGGTCGCGCGGATCGCAGAAGATGCCCTTCAGACAACCCGTCATAAGGACGATGTTGTTCGCCTTGGAGCCTTCATACTCGAACAGGCCCAGCGCCGGTTTCTCCCAGGTCAGGCCGTCCTTCGATTCAGCGTAACAGGCCGGGCGCCGCGCCAGCGTCCCCGAGGGCAGCCTTGGCCGGACGCCGCACGCCCCGTACCACATTCGAAAGCGTCCGGTCTTGGCGTCGCGAAGGACGCGCTGATCGACGCAGCCGGTTCCCTCCCACGGCTTGTCGGGGACGAGCAGGGGGTTGCGCGGATGCTTCGCGGCCCGATGGACCTGCCGCGTGATCTTGTCGGTCTTAGCGATCAGGTAGTCATCGACAAAGAGCTGATGCGAGCGGTCGATCTTGACCGGCCAATCGCTCATGTCGACCGGGAACATCAGATGCTCGTTGGCCAGCACGCCGTAGGCCTTGGGGTACAGGGACCCATCGACGTGCCACGCAGAGGGCAGATCCGCGCCCGACAGGCCTGGTGCGAGAAATGCGACCAGGATCGGAACGAGCTTTGCCGACGTGACGTTTGGCATGGTTCGTTCTCCTCTCGTTCGGTGCGACAAGCACGTATGTTACCGTGTCGAGCAATGCGTTGGCAGCTCGTCCGCGCGGCGCTTCGTCCGACCGCTCTCCGCTGAGGCGAATGGGCATAGGCGAGCCTTTGACAAGACCTCGTGATTCTTCATAGCATGGCTTTAGGCATTGGCCTGGGACGGTTACTCTTGTGCGAACGGCAAACGTCCGCTCGCTGGCGCTTCGGGGAGACGAACATGTCGCAGGTTATCCAGACAGCCAGCTTCTTTTGGTGGTTGTCGCTCGCGACCGGCTGCGTGCTGTGTTGGACGGTCGCGTCTTTTGCCGCTGAGCCGTCCTACCGCATCGGTATCGCTCGGGTCGACATCACCCCCAAGTATCCCGTTCGGCTGTCAGGCTATTCCTCACGGCGATCGGAATCCGAGGGCGTCGAGCAGCGCTTGTGGGCGAAGGCGTTGGCGATCGAAGGCGAAGGCGGCGGCCCGGCGGTGATGGTGAGTGTCGAGAACTGCGTCGTCCCCGATGCCGTAACCGAGGAAGTCGCCAGGCGGCTCAAGCGCAAGGCGCAGGTCCCACGCCCGCGGTTCGTGCTCTGCATGACCCACACGCATACGGCGCCCTGCCTCAAGGGTGCCATCCCCACCATGTTCGGCGAGCCGATCCCCGACGACCACCAGGCCAGGATCGATCGCTACACGGCCGAGCTGACGGATCATCTCGAAAAGGCGGCGTTGGCGGCCCTCGCCGATCGTCGCCCGGGACGCCTAGCCTGGGCCCAAGGGAAGGCCACGTTCGCGACCAACCGGCGCGTCGTCAAGAGCAACGGGCGACGCGCGCTCGGCGTCGATCCCAAAGGCCCGGTCGACCATGCCCTGCTGATGCTTCGCGTGACCGACGCGGCGGGCAAGCCCGTCGCCGTCGTGGTCAATTACGCCTGTCATTGCACGACGCTGAGCGGCGAGTTCAACCGGATCTGCGGCGACTGGGCGGGCTACGCTCAGGAGGACATCGAGCGCGAGCATCCGGGAATCACCTGCCTGATCACGATCGGCTGTGGGGCCGACGCCGACCCCCAACCCCGCACGGGTCTGGACTACGCCAAGCAGAACGGGCGAGCGATCGCAGAGGAGGTCGATCGCTTGCTCGGCGGGACCTTCAGACCGATCACGGGGGCGCTCACATGCAGCTTCGAGCGGATCAAGCTGCCGTTCGGCAAGATCCCCGACAGAGCGGAATGGGAGCGTCGCGCCAAGGCCGGCGACCGGATCGGCTACCACGCCAAGGCCCAGCTCGATCGGCTCGACCGCGGCGAAGCGTTGCAGACAGAACTCGACTATCCGGTACAGACGTGGACCTTCCGAGACGATCTGGCCATGGTGTTCCTGGCCGGGGAGGTGGTCGTCGACTACGCACTTCGCATCAAGAGGGAACATGACGCTCGTCGGCTCTGGGTGACGGCGTATGCGAACGACGTGCCGTGTTACATCCCATCGCGGCGGATCCTGGCAGAAGGCGGATACGAGGCCGAGGGCGCCATGGTGTATTACGATCGTCCCACGCGATTGAGCCCGAAGGTCGAGGATCTCATCCTGGCCGCGGTGAAGCGCTTGCTCCCAGCGGGATTCCGTACGAATCCGACGGCACGCACCGCGCCCTAGGGGCAGCGTGATGGATGCCGCTGCCTGGTACCGTTTCACGCTTGACGCCGAGATCGTCCCGAGCGTAGTGTAAATGGACCCATCAGATCACCTCGGCACACTGGCAGGAGGACTGTCATGAGCAAACTGGCTATGCGCGGGGGCACGCCGGTTCACGACACGCGCGCCCGGCCCTGGCCGAGATGGCCAGACGTGAGCCAAACGAATTGGACCACGCAGGCGCGGGCTTTCCGAGAGGTCTACCTCAGCGCCACCGAAGGGCTCCCGCAGCCGCGGGGTCGGCGATTCGCAAAGGCGTTCTGCAGCTACCTCGGTGCGAAACACGGTTTCTTGACGCAGTCGGGAACGAACGCGTTGAAGCTGGCGTTGGCCGCCGTGACTGACACCATCGGCCTGGGCTACAACGGCGAGTGCATCGTGCCCAACTACACGTTCATCGCGTCTGCGCACGCGGTTTGGGAGATGGGGTTCTCGGTCCGATTCGTCGATGTGGAGCCGGAAAGCGCGTGTCTGGACCCGCAGGCACTCGAGCGGGCCATCAACGCCAAGACGCGCGTCATCATGCCCGTCGACATCCTCGGTTACCCGGCGGACATGGATGCGATTCTCGCGATTGCCCGGAAGCACGACCTCAAGGTGGTCGAGGACGCTTGTCAGGCGCACGGCGCCAGCTACAAGGGCAGGAAGTGCGGCAGCACGGCCGACGCAGGATGCTTCTCGTTCCAGTCCAGCAAGAACCTGACCTCCGGGGAGGGAGGGTTCGTCGCGACGAACTCCGCGGACGTTTACAAGCGGGCTTACGCACTGCATCATGAGGGGACGGCGCCGCCGGGCATGAAGTGGGATGAGCCAAGGGCCGGCTACAGCTACCGCCCCTCCGAGTATATTGGCACGCTGCTGGAAACCCGCCTTAAGGACCTGGATGCCCAATGCGAGCGCCGTAACCGAGCGGCTCGATACCTTGCCAAGGAGCTGTCAGGGATCGCCGGGATCCGTCCCGCCAAGGTTGCCGATTACGTGACCAACCATGCATGGCACCTTTACCCGATGCGCTACACCCCGTCGGCGTTCGGCGGCCGGTCGCGCAATGAGTTCCTCCGCGCCTTGCGGGCCGAGGGCATCCCGTGCTCGAGCGGATACGGGGATCTGCAATCGCGGCACCGCATTACGCTGGGCGTCAAGAAGAGGCATCCCGAACTGGTTGCCGAAGACCCCTGCCCGAACACCAAGCGCATCTGTGCCGAGAGTGTCTGGCTGTTCCAGTCGATCCTCCTGGCGGACGAGAAGGACTTGGCTGACATCCCCGAAGCCATTCGGAAGATCCAGAAGGCATACCACGCATGAGGGGCCGTGTCATGGACATGATACCTCGCAGGCAGGCCGGACCGACCCGTCGAACACTGCTGCAAGCCGGGCTCGCCTGGGCGGCCTCGCACGCCACCTGCAAGACGGGCCAGGCCGCTACCGCTGACCGGTGTCCGGATCGCACGCTCGTCCTGCTGCATCTCTCGGGCGGCAACGACGGACTCAACACGCTGATTCCCTACGCGGATCCTCTCTATCACGAAATGCGACCGCGCTTGGCGCGCGCAGCACGCAACGTCCTGCCCATCGACAGCCGCGTGGGGTTCCACCGGTCGCTCGCGGCGCTGGTTCCCGTGTTCGAGCGCGGGTCGCTCGCCATCATCCAGGGGGTGGGCTGTCTCAGCCCCGACTACTCTCACGTCGGATCGTGTCGGATCTGGTCGACGGGAATGGAGGATGGCACCTTCCGGCCAAGCGGGTGGGCTGGATTGCTTGACCGCTTGCCAAGCGGATCGCAGGGGAGGGTGGTCTTCGTGGGGCACGCGGCACGTGCAATGATGGAGGCGACGTTGGGGCGTGAGGTCCGCGTCGTGGACGACGGCGGCGGGGGGCTGTCTTCCGCGAAGAATCCGCTGGAATACCGCCCGGGCCAGATCGAGCGGACGCTCGGCAGGATCGCGCAGCTCGTCTCCTCGACGCGCCGGCCGGCACTGATCTTCGCGGCCGTTGGGGGGTTCGACACGCACGCCGATCAGCTCGAGGCCCACAAGGAGGTCCTGCGCAAGCTTGGCGACGGACTGGCGGACTTCCAGCGCGGGTTGGAGCGACGAGGCGTTGCACAGCGCGTACTGCTGGTGGCCTGGTCGGAATTTGGGCGCCGACCGGCCGAGAACGCCTCACAGGGAACCGATCACGGCACGGCCGGACCTGTCTTTCTGTTGGGCAAGACGATTCGTGGCGGGCTCTTCGGCGAGGCGCCATCTCTGGCGGAAACCGACTTCGGCGACCTGATCCCCACGGTGGACTTCCGCACCGTCCACGCCATGCTCGCCGACCGCTGGCTGGGCTCCGGAGCCGCTCTGGCGGACGGCCGGGGGTGCGTTTCCCGCAAGGGGGGAGCAGACCATGGGGACACATCAAAGCAGACGGCGTTTTCTTAGAAACGTAGGCCTGCAGGCCACCGCGCTGCCGTTGCTGAAGACCGGGTTCGGCGATGAGGCCGAGGCTGCTCCCGCCGAGCGATCCAGCGACATCGGCGACCGCCCGAACATCCTGTGGCTGATCTCGGAAGACACCTCGCCGGACCTGGCCTGCTACGGGACCGCGCTCGTCAAGACGCCGACCTTCGACCGGCTCGCCGCGCAGGGCGCGCGGTACAGCAACGCCTTCGCGACCGCCCCCGTGTGTTCGCCGGCCCGGTCGGCCTTCATGACGGGCATGTACCAGACGACCATCGGCGCTCATCAGCACCGAAGCCATCGCCGGGACGGTTACGTCCTGCCTGAGCCGGTCGAGGTGATCACCGAGTACTTCCGCAGGGCCGGGTACTTCACCGCGAACGTCAGGACGGCCGCCCCGGGCGTCAGGGGCACGTGCAAGACCGACTTCAACTTCAAGCCGAAGGCCAAGCCCTTCGACGGGACCGATTGGTCGCAGCGCAGACCCGGCCAGCCGTTCTTCGCACAGGTCAACTTCAAGCTGACGCATCGCACGTTCGTCAGGGACCAACAGAACCCGATTGACCCAAAGAAGGTGCAGGTTCCGCCGCACTATCCCGACCACCCGATCACGCGGCGGGACTGGGCCGACTACCTCGAATCGATCCAGGTGCTCGACCGTCAAGTGGGCAAGGTCCTCAAGCGCCTGGAGCGTGAGGGTCTTGCGGACAATACGCTGGTGGTCTACTTCGGCGACCACGGCCGGCCGCACGTCCGCGGCAAGCAGTGGTTGTATGAGGGCGGCATCCGCGTGCCGCTGATCATCCGCTGGCCCGGCCGCATCAAGCCGGGCACGGTCGTGGATGATCTGGTGAGCCTGATCGATCTGGCGCCGACGTGCATGGCCGCCGCGGGCATCTCGCGCCCCACTCACCTGCAGGGGAACGTCTTTCTTGGCCCCAACGCCAAGAAGCGCAGGTACGCGTTCGCCGCGCGAGATCGGTGTGACGAGACGACCGACCGCATTCGCTGCGTGCGCACGTGGCGTTACAAGTACATCCGCAACTACCATCCCAAGCGGCCCTACACCCAGTTCAATGCCTACAAGTACAGGCAGTATCCCGTCCTGACGCTGATGCAGGTCCTTCATAAGCAGGGCAAGCTGACCGACGCTCAGGCAAGATTCATGGCCCCCAATCGACCCACCGAAGAACTGTATGACCTGAAGCACGATCCATACGAGCTCGACAATCTATGCCAGAAGCCGGAAGCGCAATCGATCTTGAAGGAGCTACGCGGGGCCTTGGACAAGTGGGTCGCGGAGACGCGCGACATGGGCGCCACGCCCGAGTCTAAGACAGTCCGCGGCGAGGCGAAGGCGCTCGCGCGGGACAAGCGGGCCAGATGGTTCAAGGCGAGGGGACTGCCCGAAAACTGCACACAGGAGCAGTACCTGGAGTACTGGGAAAGGACGCTGCTGAAGGATGCCAGATGACCGCCGCGCCGGCTTCCTGCGCCGGCAGTGTGCGACCGGTGCCTGGTATGCCACGCCTGGTGGATCCTCGGCTTGCGTCCTGAGCCTGCCTGGCGATCCCCGGATGAGTCACTTGTTGCGTCGATTCCCGGCAGCATAGAGCGATGTGGGGGGCGTTGCGTTGTCGAAGGCAAAGGGGGTCTTGACCCGGCATAGGTCGTTCGAGAGGACGGACACCTGCTTCGAGTTACCGCAGAGCCGCAGGAACACCGTCGCCGCTGCAGGGGGACGGCAACCGCGGACCAGGGCGCTTCGGACGTTGTGGAGGGCGATCAACGCCGGCGCGTCCGAGACGGCCTGGGCGTTGCAGCGATCGACACTGAGCCCCTCGACGTCAACGCAGACCAGCGCGGGGCGGTGGTCCGGTTTGGTGAACCCGAGGTCGATGTCGCGGAACACAAGACCGCGCACGTGTCGGCAGTAGAAGCCGTAGGCGGGCAGCACCCCGAACATCGTCGACTCGGGATACTTGTGCGGGAGTTCGGGGACGGCCCGATCGGCGTCCTGTCGGGTCCCGCCGCCGGCGAAGGTGATCTTGATGTTGGACAGCGTGACGTTCTCGATCGGGTGCCCCGGCAGCCCTGTGATGGAGCAGCCCGTGTGGCCGGCACCCGTGGCGACGATGTTGCTGAGGATCACGTTTCGCAGTGTGCCGATGTCGGGTTTGGGCATGCCTTCCTTGAAGACCCGGCCGCGGTTCCCGAGCCGTAGGAAGATGGGGGCAGACCGGCCCGTCATGGTGATGTTCGATATCGTCACGCGATCGAGCGTCCCGCCGTCGACGATCTCCAGCGCGATGCCGGCCAGGCCATTCTTGCGTCCGTAGATCTTCTTGGAGGCCCGCGACGGACGGATCGCACAGTTGGTGATGGTGATGTTCTTGAACCCGCCGCTGGATTCGGTGCCGCACTTGATGGCGTTGCAGTGCGAGCTGAGCAGACAGTTGCTCACCGTCACGTTCTCGGTGGGGCGGTCGGCGGTGCTCTTGAAGGTCAGGGCGTCGTCATCGGTGTCCGCGAAGCAGTCGGCGATGATCACGTCGCGGCAGCAGTCGATGTCGATCATGTCGTTGTTGGCGTTGCAGTGGTTATAGACGCTGATCCCACGGACGGTGACGAAGTCGCAGTCGAGATAGTGCTGCATCCACATCGGGGAGTTCCGCAGCGTGACGCCTTCGACGAGGACGTTCTTGCACGAGATGAACCGAATGACGTAGGGGCGCTTCAGCCAGGGCAGGCCCTTGTAGGCGGCGCCCTGTCCGTCAATAACGCCCAGGCCCGTGATGGCGATGTCTCGGACGCCCTCTGCCCAGAGCAGCGCCCGGCAGACGTACCGGTCGGTGTAGGAGCGAAAGGCGCAGCGATTGACGGGGTGGTCGGCAAGATCGGTGCTGCCGAGCAGTGTGGCGGCGGAGTCGATGTGAAGCCTCACGCGGCTCTTCAGGTAGACCGTTCCAGACAGGTACCTGCCGCGGGGGAAGTACACCGTGCCGCCGCCTGCCTTGTTGGCTGCGTCGATGGCCTTCTGGATGGCGGCCGTGTCCTTGGTCTTCCCATCACCGACGGCGCCGAACTCCCGAACGGAGAGCCAACCCCTCGTGCCAGGGGATTCCGCGGTCAGGGCGCGGGCATGGGCGAGCGCCACCGCGGCGATCGCCAGGAAGGGGGTCATGTGCGATCTCATGCGATGTCTCCTCGGCTGCTGTACCTGCTGACAGGGTCCAGCCTCGCTACACCTCTATGGCATAGAAGATGTCGCGTCGATTTTCGCGTGGGGCGATCTTCGCGTTGGCCAGCGCCGTCCTGAACGCCTTGACGTCCGCGGGCTTCTTTCCTCTGCCCACGATCGTCGTATAGGCCGGATGCGCGCCGTCTCCCACGTCGGCGACGAACCCGTCGCGGAGCTTCCGGCTCGCGCCGTCCACCGGGATCAGGGCGTTGGTCGAGAACGTGAAGATTTCCACCTTGTTCGGGTGGATCGCGACCGTGGCCGTGTGCGGCGGCTCCCAGACCGCCCGCAGCCCATCCCAGTACTGCGCCATGGGGCAACCGTCTTCTCTGGCGAACAGCAGGAGCAGCACGTGGCGGTCGAGTTGGATGCACTCGGTGAACGCCGTCACCTCCATCGGAAAGCCCTTGAGGGTCGACAGCTCCGGCTCGGCGTGGATGACCGCCGGCTTGGAAAGGCCCAGGTACTTCGCGATGAAGTTCGAGTACTTGTGATGACATCCCGTCCAGTTGCCGAAGGTCTCCATCGTCGCCTTCTCGGGAACGTAGAAGTATCCCTTCTTGGCAAGCTGCTTCTTGAACCCCTCGCTCCATCGTCGGGCGTTGTTGGAGCTCCAGATCTCGTAGTGGTTCCATTCGCCGTGGTTGCCGCGGCCGCGGAACGCGCGGTCGAGGTCGCCTGCCAGCAGGACTCTGGTCGCCGTGGAGTTATCGTTGGGGTCTAGGATACACCGGTCGCCGAAGTGCCGACGCGCCGCGTCGACGAGCCCCTTGTCGCCTTTGCTGCCCTGAACGATGAAGGCGACGTTCCGCTCGTCGGGACCGCGCTCCGCGGCGATCTTCCGCCAATTCTCCTCGACGGGCGGGTTGGGCTTGAGGAGCTCGCGGTAGGACAGCGTCGACGGCGGGTGCATGAACAGACAGATATGCCTGATCTCCTTCCCCTCGGGCTTCTTTGCGCTGTTGGCGGGTTGACCTTTCGGATCAGGCGATCCGCCGGCGGCAAGTGCCGTCGAGGACGGCGTTGCATCCCCCTGCGCAGCACTGGCTGCACCCGTGGCGGCGGCGACCGTCGTTACCGCGGTGGCCGCGTTCTTGACGAACGTCCGACGGCTTTGGGTCTCTTTCTGCGTCCGGGCCATTTTGTAGCATTCTCCTGTGCAGGATCGAGGCCGTTTAACCACGTGCCGCGAGTCTGGTCCGAGATTAGTCCGGGTCTGTCGCTTCACCCAGTTGAGTCCACAGTTTGGTTGCAGCCTGCACGGCTGCGTCTGAGTCCGCAACCGCGACCACGCCAGCGACCAAGCGCCCCTTTCTAAAGACGACGTCGAACGCCCCGCCCATGTCGCACCGCAGGAGCTTCACACCGGCTGTCTCCAGACGCTCTACGCCCTTGCCGTACTTCTGCGCATGCTTCGCGTATTCCGCTACGACCCGCTGTGCGGTTTCAGCCGAATCCCGTCGGGACAGGAAGGCCTCCACGACCGTGCCGCCTTTCCGGTACCGGGCCGTATAGGTATTCCGCATGAAATCCAGGCCCATCGCATCGACCTGGAAGTACCGCAGGGATCGGGGCTCTTGGTTGGCACGCGGCATGACCCGCCGACCCCAGACGCCCTGACCGGAATCGACCAGAGAGCGGGTGAGCTTCTCGGCCAACATCCTGCTGGCCCGGGCGAGCGTGTCCGTCGCGTCCGACGCGATGACTTTGACGTAGTACTGCCCCTTCCAGACGTAGAAGTTGGCGTCTGAGCGGTAGCCCGCGCGGCCGATGTCGACGGGGGGCTCATCCGCAGATCGTTCGACCGAGAACACACCGAAGGCGTGGGTCGGCGTCCCCATGTCGTATACGTGCACGTCGATGACGACGTCGGCATCGGCCGACGCTGCGAAGCTGGCGAACGTCAGTCCGATGACGTCGTAAGACAGGAAGAGCTCCGCCAGACCATTGATCTTCTCATACAGGTTCTGCGACCCGTACGGCTCCACCTCTCCCGTCAGTGTCCACCCGTCGGGCGCGGCGTCGGCCAGACATTCGGGCAGGGGACGGGCGCCGGGTGCATCACCTTGCGCTGGTGCGCCGACTGAGCGCGCGGACTGAGGTGCTCTCTCGGTCGTCCGGGCGACTTGATCGCGCGAGCACGCCGATTGCGCGATCGCAACGGCCGACGCGAGCAGCATCAGCACATCGACCCGCCCGGCGAAGCTATGCCTCGATGAACGCACCCTCATTGTTCCTGTCCTCAGCGACCCGTCGCGGATGCGCGTGGCCACTCACCGCGTTCGCGCCTACATGATACGAACATCTCCCAAGCGAGACCTCCCGACGGATCCGCAGGCCGGCGGCAGCCGCTCATGAAGGAGAGTCTACCATATGTTCCGACCCCAGACCGGTTCGCGCTCGATGCCAAACGCATCTGGCGTTCCGCCCCCCAGTTGACGACGGTCGTCCGTGTGGTCTACTCTCATGATGGTCCGCCCCGCTTGCGCATTGCCAGGCGGAACCCGGAACCCGGAACCCGGACCTCGGAGGTCTCGCTATGAGTACGAATACCGACAGCGGCCCACTCGACAGGCGCGCGTTCCTGAAGCTCTCCGCCGCGGCCGCTGCGGGTGGGCAGGGGCTGTTTGGGGCGAGGCCGGATGCGAACGCCTCGCCGGCGAAGACGGACAGCATGCCCTGTCGGAACAAACGGCCGTCAATGACCTATCAGAAGCTGGGCCGAACGAACGTCGTGTCCAGCCGATTGGTCTTCGGCTGCGGGTCCGCCCTGGCGGGGGGCAAGGGGGTGCGACTGCTCGACCGCGCATTCGAGGCGGGCATCAACCTCTACGACGTCGGCTCCAACATCTACTACAAGGGCTCGGAACGGAGCCTGGCGCCGTTTCTCAAGGCCCACCGCGACGACGTCTGGGTCTTCTCGAAAGCGCCCGCGCCCGTCAGGCCCGTGCGGGGCAAGCCCTTCTCGGTAAAGCAGGCCAAGGCGGCGGTCAGAATGTGGACCAAATTCATGGATGGAAGCCTCAAGGACCTCCAGACCGAACGCGTCGATGCCTACTACCTGATGGCCGTCAACAACCCGTTGCTCGTGCGGTGCGAGGAGGTCTACAACGCCTTCCTCAAGGCCAAGGCCGCTGGCAAGGTGAGCTACCTCGGGCTCAGCGTGCACAACAACACACAGAACACCCTAACGGCCGCCATCGAGACGGGCTGGTACGACGTTGCCATGATTGGCGTCACCCCCGGCGGGTGGTACGACTGGAACACCAAGAACCTGGCCAAGGGCACGCCCCCGCTGACGGAACTGCAGTCTCTTCTGGGCAGGGCCCGCAAGGCCGGGATGGGCCTGGTCGGGATGAAGGCGGGCAGACACCTGACCCCCAGCAAGTCCCTGGGCAAGGGGGACGCAACGGTCTTCGACCGCTTCTACGACAAGAAGCTCATGGCGTCCGGCCTCAACGCGTTCCAGCGCTCCTACGCGTACGTCCTCCAACACGGGTTGGACGTGGTGAACGCCGACATGCAGAACTTCAAGCATCTCGAGGAAAACATCGCTGCGGCGGCGTCCGTTCCCCCTCGGCCTGCGCCGGGCGCGAGAACGGAGACCTAGTACCATTCTCTGTCGGTCAGTTTCGCCCTGGGTGCCCGCCGCTGAAGGGATGGAGCCCCGCTGAACGTCGGCGACTGGGGTTGTGCCGGCGTGCTTCGAGGGCTACCTTTGAACTGGTCTGTCGTTTTACCTTCGGATCGCTCTTCATGATTCGAGACGCGCCAGGGCCCTTGGTCGCTGTTCGTTGGTACGATGCGTGTGCGATGATCAGCGTGGCGATGGTCTGCGCGGCCATCTACGCCAACAGCCTGCACAACCCGTTGCTTCGCGATGACCAGACGCTCGTTCTGGATGATGCTCGGGCAACGGACCCACGATTCTGGCCGCTCATCTTCACGAGGCCATATTGGCAGGACCTGGCCCAAGATCCCATCTACCGACCACTGACCACATTGAGCTTCCTGGTCAATCACACGCTTACCGGCAGCCATCCCTGGGGATACCGAATCGTCAACGTGTTCTTCCATGCAGGCGTATCCGTCGCCGTGTATCTGCTCTCGCTGCGGTTGGGCATTCACGCATTGGGTGCATGGTTCGGTGCGATGCTTTTCGCGGTGCACGCAGTCCATACCGAGGCGGTGGTGACCATCGTTGGCCGGGCTGATATGGCCGTGACCCTGCTTCTGCTTTCGGTGATCTGCCTGTTCCTCGGTCGGATCCCCGTCGTTGACCGTGGGCTGCTAGGGTGCGCAGCGGTGGTAGGCCTGTCGACGATGGCGCTGCTGTCCAAGGAGAGCGGGTTCCTCGTCCTGCCGCTGGTGGTGTGCTGCCTGATCTGGCGTTGGTGGGCCTGGGATCGTCATGCCCGACTGCCCCAAGACAGGTCCCGCACAGCAGCGCGCCAAGCGGGGGTCGCGCTGTCTGTCGCAGCCGCTTGTGCTGTGGTCCTCTCTCTGCGCTACGCGGTCCTCGGTCGACTGCACCGTCCAGGGGCATCGGTACTGATCATCGACAACCCGTTGGGGCACGCAGATCTGGCAGCTCGGCTAATCACAGGGATTGGCCTGGTCGGGAAGTACCTGAACCTATTGGCGTGGCCTCACCCGCTGAGCTGCGACTACAGCTACAACCAGATCCCGGTCGTTCGGACTTTGACGGACGGATCCGTACTCGTCGGGCTGGCATGGTTGGCGGGCATTGGTGTCGTCCTCTACCTCATCAGGCGGGCTGGGCAGACACGGGACTGGCGCCTGGCCGTCGGATTGGCCGGCTTCTTCGTCATCACGTACAGCCTGATCAGCAACACCGTGATCGTGATCGGTACGGCCTTTGCGGAGCGGCTGATCTACCTGCCTTCGGTAGCGTGGTCTTGGGGGTTTGGCGCTTTGTTCTGGCGACTGGCTCGCGGAACCGGACGCATGTGGCGTGCTATCATCGCGCTACCGTTTGTCGCAGTCCTCATCTTCAACGCCGGCTTGACGATGCGCCGGAACGCACAGTGGCACGATGGGTTGACACTCTGGCAACAGAGCGTGCGGGCTTGTCCCAACAGCAACCGATGCTGGTCAGGTCTGGCCAAGGCCTACCAAGAGGCCGGCCAGCTCGACAAGGCGGTCGAGTGCATGGAGCGGGCCCTTGCCATCTACGACGGTTACTGGGGGGATCATTTCATGCTGGGGGAACAGCTGGCCGGTCTGCGACGGTTCGAGCAAGCCGCTACGGAGTTCCGGCGTGCGCTCGATCTCCAGCGCGGGCCGTTGCGCATGATGCCCATGTTTTGTCTGGGCCAATGCTATGCGCAACTGGGCCAGCCGGACCGGGCGATTCGTGCCTACAGGCAGGTGCTTCAGATCGTGCCGACCCATCTTGCAGCCCTCAATAACCTGGCCTATCTGCTGGCGGCTGCCGACCCGCCGCTGCGTGACCTGGAGTCAGCGGCTGAGCATATCGAGCGCGCGATGCAGTTCGCTCCGGACAATCTGGTGGTCCTCGATACCGCTGCCGGCGTGTATATGGCGCAGGGGCGGCGCGATCGGGCTGCCCAACTCATCAGTCGCGCCCTGGCCGTCGGAGACAAACGACATCCGCTGTACCCCCGCTTCCAACAGCGGCTTGAGCAACTGACCACGCCCACCTCCGCCGCGGCCACCTGCCCTCGTACCAGGAACCCCAGCACGATGGGGTCGCGTGGTCCGCTCGGCGGCAGTTCTGACAAGTAGATCACCGTGGCCGATCCCGCGTAGTATCCTCATCTGAGGCCCACGTCGACAGTCCCTGAAGTCCTGGGGGATCGTCAAATGTTCCTACAGGACAAGGCGAGCACCCGGGTGCGTCACGAGGCGATAGAGGATACTCGCACCCCGGGAGCAGCGAAGCGAGCATTCTGCGAACGGCTAAACGCTGGGTGCCCCGCCTCTTCAGAAGTAGCGCACCCATCCAACCGTCTGAGGGGGGTGCCACTGGCGGCTTGCCCGCCAGTCTTTCGCCGGTGCTACTCCAGCACGAAGTCGAGGATGGCGAAGCCTTTCGGCTCGAGCCTTGCGGTGAGCGATAGGATACTCTTCTCCCGCCAGCGGATGCGGTCATGCTTCGTCGCGTCGTTGGCGGCCCACTCCGGGCTCGTCATCAGATGACTCGACCAGTTGCCCCACCGGTCGTCGGCGGCAGAGGTCATGCAGCGAAAGCCCTGCTTCGTGGTGTAGAAGAAGTGCAGCGTGTCGCGCCGGTCGAAGACCACGTCGGGACGCTTCGTCAACGAACCGTGCGGGTCGACGGGGCCACCTACGTGCCACGTCCCGTCCCCGTCACGCCAGTAGTGGTAGAAGCATATCCGCCCGCGGATGTCGGCGGGTGGGCTGTGCTTGAGCTTCTCGGGATGGTAGCGGGTGGGCAACCTGAACGTCACCACGTGCGGCCGGTCCTTTGAATCCAGCGCCATGCATCCGGCGTTCATGAGCCACGAGTAGACGGGGATCTTGCAGACGACGATGCCCGGGTCGGCCAGCTCGATCGGATCGCCGGCGGCGAGATCGGCGATCTTCTCGCGAGCGTTGCTGTGCCACGTCAAGCCCCCATCGTCGCTGTAGGCGTAGTGCAGGTCGTGATTGCTGGCCCACGACGCACCTGTTTCCCGGTAGACCCACGTCACGTGAAGCCGGTTGCGTCGGTCGAACAGCAGGTCATGGAAGTAGGCGCATCGCGACTTGCTGTTGTTCCAGGGCGCGTAGAGACCGCGCGCGCTAAAGGCCATGCCCAACCGGAACCACTTGGCCTGCTTCGGATCGTACCGGTGCAGGTAGTGGTGGCCGTTGCCGCTGGCGCCGACGCGGTAGATCAACAACAGATGCCCCTTGCGGTCGGTCAGAAACCTGGGGTAGGTCACCCGAGACTCGAGCTTGCGATCGGCGAGCATGGGCTGGGCCGGTTCGATGTCACTGGCGCTGATCTTGACGGGCGGTTCGGTCAGAAAGCCGGCACGACTCTTCGAGTACCGCAGCGGGTCGTTGTGATGGTCCCATGACAGGTGCAGCCTGCCGTCGGCGGGACTGACGCCCAGACACGTGTTGCGATGGCGGTCGTTGTTGGTCAAGGTGAACTTGGCCAGACGAAGCCTCTGGAAGCCGCCACCACGAAGGTTCCTGCGGACCAGCACGAGCACCTTATCCGCGTCCCAGTAGACGGTGTACTGGTAGTCGCCAAACGTAACGATCTTCTCCTGATCCCAGCTGGACCAGTTCCACCCCCACGCCTCCCGGTCGACGATGATCCGATCCCGCAGACGCCACGGCCCGGTAGGATCGTCCCCCCTGGTCTGAGGCCCGCCAAGGGCGCACAGCAGACACGTCAGCAGAAGTCCCTTGAACACGTCACCTGAGCTGTAGTGCATCGTATGCTCCATGGCCGTCCGCCAATGATCGTCCGCCGTCTTGGGCTGACCCCCGACTCACCGCCTACCCCTTGTAGGCCCCCCGCCCCAAGCGTCAAGCTTCCGCCTTCGAGCGCATCCAGCAGATCGTGGCGTTGTCTCGGCTCTGAACGTGGTTGCCCGAGCCGCTAGGGTCCAAGCGAACGCAGATAGGCACGGATGTCCTGTTCGCTTCTTCCTTGGCGCGCAAGCGCCGCCTTCAGGTTCCGCATCGCCAACTCGAACCCCGGCTTGAGCCGCAGGGCTTCGGTGAAGTGCTGGATCGCCAGATCGAGTTCGCCTCGCCTGGCCAGCTCGATGCCCAGGTTGGCGTGCGTCTCCGGCAGGTCCGACCGAATGGACAGGGCCTCGCGATAGTGCCGGATCGCCTCGTCAGACTTGCCCTGCCAGGCCAGCGCGATCCCGATGTTGTTGTGCGCGTTGTAGTGCCTCGGGTTCATGCGAAGCACGTAGCGCCAGTTCGCAATGGCCTCGTCGAGCTTCCGCTGCTGCGCCAGCAGGTTCCCCAGATTGTTGCGGACCGAGCAGGTCAACAGGTCGTTCCGGCCGAACGGCGAGTCCTGCTTGGGCACGAGCGCTTTTCGGTAGTGCTCGATCGCCTCGGCCACGAGGGCCTGTGACTGCGGCGTGGGGCCCTTCGACGCGCGCATCAACGCGATCGCATCGGTTCGCAGGGCATCCGCCAGCCCCGAGTGGAGCACGCGGACCTCCGGGGCCAGCGTCAGCATGTACCGGAAGTGCCCCTCCGTGTCCCGCCAGTGAACCAACTGGCTGCGTGTGGCGACGATCTCCAACACGGCTACGACGAGGACCGCCGCGGCCAGGCCGTACCGCCTCGCCGCCGCCCTCGAACGCCCGGCTGCGTCGCCCCAGATGCCCTTCATGACCCACGCCAGGGGCAGCAAGAGGCCAATCGACGGCAGATACGCGTACTTGTCTGACGCGATCGTGTGGGTGAACCCAATCACGCCCATCGTTGGGAAGATCGCCACGAAGAAGAACAGCCACCCCACCAGTAGCGCCCGGGTCCGTCGCCACGAGAGCAGCAATGCCAGAATCAGTACGCACGTGCCGATCACGCCAGCCAGGACCATCGGCTGGGACAGGTCAAAGGGCTCGGGGTAAGGATAGTGCGACGACAGATTGACGGGTCGGAGCATCTTGTACGGGTAGAAGACGATGTTGTGGCAGAGCGTCAGCGGCACGACGCTGGACGCGTATTCGCTCGGCGTTGCGACGGCGGCCGTCCGGGCCTGCGATATGTAGGTGATGATCGCCGAGATCCCCCCGATGACGAAAAACGGGATCTTCTCGACGATCGCCCGCCGGCCCAGCCGCCGACCGGGCCAGGTGTCCAGCAACAACAGCAAGACCGGCAGCGGCGTGCTGGTCGGTTTGGACATCAACGCCAGCACGTACGCGATCATGGCGCCGGCGTAGCATCCCCAGCGCTCGGTCCGCGCGTAACGGACGTACAAGACCAGGCACCACAGCGCGAAGAACGTCGTCAGGAGCGTCTTGCGCTCGCCCACCCACGGGATCGGCTCGACCGTCATCGGGTGCACGCCATACAGCAATCCCGTCATCGCCGCCGCCCACGGATGGCCGAACAGCAGGTAGAGGAACACGACCACCAGGGCAGTGTTGGCGACGTGCAAGACGAGGCTCGTCCGATGGAACGGTCGCAGGTCGTCCACCCGGCCGCCCAAGGCGTGGTCCAGCATCAAAGAGATCATGGTCAGCGGCTGGTAGTAGCCCCGGACGGTGGACGGCTCGAGCACCTCGCCCAGAAACCGCCCCAGCGACGAGAAGCTCGGGTGCTGAACCAGCGCGTTCTCGGTCAGGTATTGGTTGTCGTCGAACGTGAGCGTTCTGGCCGACAGGGCCGGCCAGTGGGCCAGTGCGACGAGGCAGACGACGACGATCACCAGACCGACCAGCAGACGGGTCTGGCCGGCGCGCTGTGACGCGTGCCTCGTCTCCAGTCTCGCGGTAGGCGGGGCGCCTGGTCGCGCGCGTCGTCGTCGGGGCCGTGTCACACGCACACTCTACCTGCCCGCCAGCGGCCCCTTCAAGCGGGGCCACGTCTCGGGAGCGCGTGCGAGGTGACCTCGCATCGCAAACCCCATCTTGTAACCCAGCGCCATTCTCGGTAGGAGGGCTCTAGCGAAGCGATGTTCCCCAGACTGCATTGCGCTGGCTTGCGTTGCCCTGCGTTGCCTTGCGTTGCGTCACGGGGACGTCGTGGTCGGCTCGTTGACAGCCGGCAGCCGGCCTTCAGCCGGCGCCCCCGTTAGGCCCGGGCTTCAGCCCGGGCGTGGGCGGATCGCCCCTTACCCCCCCTCTCCCCCAAGCCGGCTTCAGCCGGCTTGGGGGAGAGGGGGCGACCGCAGGGCGTGGGGGCGTCTGCCCTGCACTGAAGCCAGGGCCTAACGGAGCCAGCTCAGCCTACGTCAGGCAGGAGGCGCGACATGAAGAGGCCAGCCCGGTGTCGGCTTGCGGCGTTGATCAGTCTGCTGGTTTCCAGTCAGGCGTTCGCAGCGGCCCAACAGCCCAACCTGCTAGGCAATCCGGGATTCGAGCAGGTCACCGAGGACCGCCTCGCCACATGGACCCCCTATGGCCTGGGCTGCACCATCGCACCGAAGGGCGGGCGTGAAGGCGGACAGGGCATCAAGTGCGTCTGCCGTTCCAGGAAGGACATCACGGGCGTATCGCAGGTCATCCAGCTCCCCAAGCCCGTGCAGGCGCCGATCGTGGTGACCGGCTGGTCGAAGGCCAAGAGCGATGACGGCGGGGGCGAATACGCCGTCTACCTCGACATTATCTACACGGACGGCACGCCGCTCTGGGGGCAGCAGGCCCAATTCGAGCGAGGTCCGCACGACTGGCAGCAGGCGGTTCGCATCGTCCGCCCCGCCAAGCCCGTCAAGGAGATCCGCGTCTACGTCCTGTACCGCCGCGCGATCGGGACGGTCTGGTTCGACGACATCGCCGTAACGATAGGCTCGTTCAGAATCTTGCCCGTGTTCATCGGTGATGATTGGCCGCGACGGGACAATGCGATTCGGATCCACGCTGAAGCCACAGATCCCGCCGAGTGGACGGCCACGATCCTCGACGACGGCGGACGCCAGATCCGGACACATCAGGCCAGGGGCCCGCGGCTGCGGTGGATCTGGGACGGCAAGAATCAAGCGGGCAAGCCGCAGCCGGGCGGGACCTACGTCGTTCGCCTCGTGGGCAGGAAGACGGGTTCATCCGATGCGTCAACTTTCGAGCGGCGGGTGACGACGTTTCCCAGGCCGACCACGTCGGCCCCGAGCGATTGCACCGTGTGGGTCGAGAGCTCAATGACCAAGGTCCTGCCCGGCGCGTCGCCTCCGAGCACCCGCCGACGCACGATCAACCTGGCCCTCGCCGGCAACGAAGTGGAGGGCGCACAGGTCGTGATCCGCCCGCGCATCGGCCTGACGCTCCGTGACGTCGTCATCGAGACCACGGACCTGCGCAGCAAGGGCGGCCAAACGTTGCCCGCCAGTCAGGTCTCGTGGCGGCAGGTCGGCTACGTTCGGCTGGACACGCCCAGCGGCCATCCCATCGCCAGACCGAAGCCGGGCTGGTATCCAGATCCGCTGTTGGAGGTCGGTCGCTTCGACGTCCAACCCGGCATGGCCCAGGCCGTCTGGGTCAACGTTCGCGCCACCGAGAAGACGCCGCCCGGCACGTACGAGGGACAGATCCGCATCAAGCCCGCCAACGCACCGGCGACCACGGTCACGTTGACCGTCACCGTTTGGCCCTTCATCCTGCCGACGCAGACGCATCTCAAGACGGCGTTCTGCATGATGGATGGTTTCCTCCGTCGGACCTACGGCCCAATCACACCCGCGTTGCGCCGAAGCGCCCTGGACATCATGCTCGACCACCGCCTCAACCCCGACGACATCTCCCGCACCGACCCGCCCGCCATCGCCGATCTCGAGTACGCACGCGGCCGCGGGATGAACGCCTTCAACGTCGTCAACCTGGTCCCCAAGCCGACCAATCCCGTCCCCTGGGTGTGCTACTCGCCGCTCGAGGCCTACACGCCAGCGTTCAAGACGGATCTGGCCCGTCGGCTCGACGCATACATGGCTAAGATCAAACGGCGGGGCCTGATCGACAAGGCCTACTTCTACGGCTTCGACGAGCGCGGTCCGGAGTACCGTCCGGTGATCAAGGAGCTGTTCGGGTTCCTCAAGCAGCGCTACCCCGGTGTCCGGACGCTCACGACCGCCGGGTTCACGTTCAAGCACGACCAATGGCGCGACGACAACGTCGATTGGTACTGCCCGCTGTCGAGCGTCTACGACCTGGCGCGGGCTGAGATGATGCGGCAGGCCGGCAAGCAAGTCTGGTGGTACGTCTGCTGCGGTCCGCGGTACCCCTACGCCAACTTCAGCTCGTTCGACTACCCCACCATCGAGGCCCGGCTGCTGTTCTGGATGACGTTCAAGTGGCGGGTCGACGGCGTGCTGTTCTGGCACGTCAACCACTGGCCGGCCTCGGCGTCGCGACTCGACGGGGCAGACCCGTTCGTCGACTGGCCGTTGCCGCACATCTGGGGCATGACGGGCGACGGCGTCTTGACGTACCCGGGACGGGACGAGTTGCTCAGCTCGATCCGCCTGGAGAACATCCGCGACGGCATCGAGGACTACGAGTACTTGGCCCTGCTCGCCCGCTCCGTCGGCCGGGAGCGCGCCGAGCGGATCTGCACCCGCCTCTGCCCCAGCATGACCGAGTTCTCACGCAACCCCCAAGCCCTGCGCTTGGTCCGGACCCGGGTTGCCCGATTGTTGAGCCGTGCGTCTCGCCCGACGGGAGGTCGTGAGCCGAAGACCCGCCGCTGACCGATACCTGCAAAGTGGTGACCGCATTGCGAGGTGGACAAGGAGGTCGGCTGGCCCACGATTGCGCGTCACGGGGGGAAAAACGCCTGTTTTTCGGACCTAGTTGTTGCTAGCTGGAAAGCCCGTCGTATAGAATGCCGATTGAGGAGATGGGGCAGGTGGGCTCCGCGCGGGAAGGTCGGGCCTGCCGCCGGAGGAACACGAGGATGTCGCTTCGCGGTCTGATAAGGGGACGAGCGAGGGGGGCGTTTACGCTCATCGAGCTTCTGGTCGTCGTAGCCATCATTGCGCTGCTGATCGCGATTCTCTTGCCCTCACTAAATCAGGCCCGTGCCCAGGCGCGAACGACGCTGTGCCTCACCCGTGTGGCCCAGATGGGCAAGGCATTCCTGTTGTACGCCGACGACTACGACGGAACGCCTCCATTCATCTCCACGATGCACTACCACGGAGGCGGACCCGACTCGGACGTTCCAGACCCCAACGAGACCTGGTTGATGAACTGCCTGTCCGCCGCCGACCCCGCCGGGGCCATGCGGAGCATCGCCTATGGGTCCGAAGACCAGTGGGAAATCCCCGTGCCGGAAAGCGGAACGCTCCATACGTACGCGAAGTTCGAGGGCATCTACAGGTGTCCCGACTTCGAGCGTGTGGCCGACCCGCTCAAGACGCACGACGTCTTCAACTACACGCGTCCCATCTGGGGCCGGCGATATCGACCGTACATCGAGATGTACCAGGACTACGGTGACGAGGATTGCAGCCCGTGGGGCGATGTGTCGGGACCGATCCTGCGGATCGATCAGATCTACGCCCCGGCCGGCCTGCCTTTCGTCCTCGACGAGCAGTGGGATCGCCACGTCGCCATCAGCGGCCTGTATGGCCACGGCCCCGTCAGCGCCCCCTACTGCTGCAACGACTACGGCTTTTACCTGGAGAACAACATCGCGGTCAGTCACGGCGTTCCGGTCAAGAGCGAGCTGCACGATATCGATCTGGAGACGCACTGGGGCTCCTGCGATATCTTCCTGTGGAAGCGCGGGGGCGTCGCCTTCTACGACGGGCATGCCGCCCTGATGCGCGACCCATGGCCGGCCTTCGAGCTTGGCAACAACCGGCGCCGGCCGTCCGGCTTCGACTATGCGTTTCGCACCGCCAGCATCGACGGGCGGTACTTCGACGAGGTCCGCGCGCTGTCCGATTTCATGGCCTACCTGTGCTTCTGGCAGCGAGGGTTCGACCCGTACAAGAAGTGGAGTGAGCTGTTCGAGGCCCCCTTCTGATCGTCCGCGCCTCGTCCCCCCTTTTCTCCAGGGGTGCCCGCTTTCGTCGTGACTGGGCCCGCCTTGTCTTTGATAAGCTCATCCTACGTGCGGAATGAGCGGAACGCGGGGGCGAAACCAACGAGCATCTGCACAAGCGCATAAAAACGGCGGTCGGCCCGCGACCGACCGCCGTTCAGAATCGTCCTTTGATGGCTACAACACGCGGCGAACCACGACGGCCATCCCCAGCGCCAGAAGCGTCATGGCGATGAAGGGCGGCACGCTGCCACCGCACTTGAACGCCGCTTGAATCTCCCAGTCGGCGTCCATCGTCAGATACAACACAGTATTGGTGTCGACTGCCATGTAGTTGGCGTCGCCCGGGTGGTTGGGATCATAGATGATCCACTCCTTGAGCGATTTGCCGCTCAGCGGGGCGGCGGTTAGCACGACCTCCGTCCCATTCGTGAACCGACACAGCCGCGCGTCGGCCGTGTTGGGGTCGTTCGGATCGGGCAGGTCGGGATCGATCACGATCGTCCCCATGTGCCCGTTCCGGATCGTCAGGTCGAGCGTATGCGCGACGTTGGTGAAGACGCCCCGCCTGGCCTCGACGTTGTCATAGGCCGCATGGCAGGGCTGTTTGCTCCAGAGCAGACCGTACGTCAACAGGGAGCACACCCCGCTGTCGAGGAAATCATAGTCCGAAGGGTCCCAGTCGCTGCTCGGGTTGCCGACGATCACCTCGCCCGTGTACGCATTGGAGACCAGGTCCCAGTCGCCATCCCACGTGTACGGGTCGGTCTTGTCCCCGTTCCAGGCGGCCGACCGCCACCGCATCGTGTTGGGATCGTTCGAATCGCCCACGTCGAACTGCAGCAGCATCCAGATGCCGCTGGCGTAATCCAGATCGCTCCGGGACAGCCCTGCGCCTCCCCATAGCATCGCCTGGCCGTTCTTGGGAGAATGCATGTAGAGGTACTTGCTGGGATTCAGGCCGAACCACATCCCGCCCAACCAGGTCATGGGTTGGACGTGAAGCCCGATGCAGTTCTCGCCGGTCATCCGGCCCGGTTGGCAGGGGTCTTCGTGTTTCCACTTGACGAAGGCCAGGATGTAGTGACTTTCGTCACTGTTGAACATCGTGAGGATTTCGTTGGGGTCCTCGTTCAAGTCAGGGAATGGGAACGTGGGCGACCATGGAGCATAGCTCATCAGCGCGGGATAGATGCCCGTCCCGATCAGATCGCCGCCGGTCACGCCAAGGTTGAGCCCGTCAGCGTCCACGGTCTCGGCAAACCCGGCGCCAAAGCCGAGATCCCACAGCTGCCAGTTGAGGTTGTCGATGTCCCATCCCACGACGTTGGCGTCATAACAGTTGGGGTCCACGTCAGAGTACGAGCCCTGCCAGTAGATCCTGGGGGTGGGACCGACCTGGAAGTTCGGATCCGACCAGTTCCCGTCCTCGAATCGGTCGTAGAAGTCCGCCATGGCCGGAACTGTCAGCAGAAGCACCAGCCCGGCCATTCCTACCATGATCCCTCGTCTCGCCATCACCGCTCCTCCAAATGTCTACAGAACCACGCTCTGGACGCGCGCTCGCCGCACCACCCGCGTAGGACAGCCGAATCGCGTATCCGTTTCGTTTGAGGGCACTTCCCCTTCCCACAGACAGAGGCCCCCTCCTAGCTAATTGTCTCACAACGGCTGGAAAAGACAAGGGCAAATCCCGCAGAATCGCGCTCGCCCAGGCGGGCCAGGGGGGACCCGCCAGCCCCCAACCCTCATCCCGTGGCGGCAAACAGCGGGGCGGCACGAAGGGGAAGGTGCACCCCACCGCGCCGCCCCAGCCACGAGCCCCCCCGGGGCGCCGGGCTCCCGCATCCGAGCGGGCCGAGATCAGCAGCTGTCTTGACGGTGTAGCGACGTACTGGGAATATGCTCCAGAAGGGCCGTCCGCCGCGTAGGAGGCGGCCGAGAAGACCTGGCAAGACCTACGTCCAAGCGAAAGCCGAGATGCCGAGCACGGAAGCCCGAAAGCGATTCGTCAAGTCGGTCAAGACGATGGTCGTCAAGCTTGGCACCAACGTCCTGGCCGATGAGGCAGGCCGGCTGGACCGCCGGTTGGTCCACAACCTGGCTGGCCAGATCGCCCGCCTCCACGAGCGCGGACTGAGAGTGTGCGTGGTCAGCTCCGGGTCGATCGGTGCGGGGCTGGGCGTCATGGGAATGAAACAGCGCCCCACCAGCCTGCCAGTGCTCCAGGCGACGGCCTCAGTGGGTCAGCCGGTGCTCATTCGGGTGTTCGAGGAAGGACTCCGCCGTCACAAGCTGCACGCGGCCCAAATGCTGCTGACGCGGAGCGATTTCGAGGACCGCGTTCGTTATCTCAACATTCGCAACACCATCACGGCGCTGCACGACCTGTCGGCCATCCCGATCATCAACGAGAACGACACGGTCGCGGTGGATGAGATCCGATACGGGGACAACGACGTCATCGCGGCGCTGACGGCCAACCTGATCCGCGCGGATCTGCTGGTCCTGCTGACGGTGGTGGACGGGCTGATGGGTCGGGACGGGGAACGGATCGACGCGGTCGAGCGGGTCGACGAGGAAGTGACGGCGCTCGCGCAGGCCACCCGGTCGAGCTTGGGCAGCGGGGGGATGGCCAGCAAGCTCCAGGCCATCCGTCGGGTCACCGAGGCCGGCGACTTCGCCGTCATCGCCAACGGGCGGACCCGCGGCGTGCTGACCCGGTTGCTGGACGGGCAGAAGATCGGCACGCTGTTCATGACGGCCCCCAACAAGGTGAGCGCCCGCAAGCGCTGGATCGGCTGGTCGGTCCGTCCGCGCGGGACGATCGTGGTGGACGACGGCGCCGCGGCGGCCCTGCGGCGCGGGGGCAAGAGCCTGCTCGCCATCGGCGTGACGACCGTGAGGGGGCAGTTCGAACGCGGCGACATCGTTCGCGTTCGAGACCCCGCCGGCGTCGAGTTCGCCCGCGGGTTGACCAACTACGCAGCCGGCGACCTTCAGCAGATCAAGGGCCTGCGGAGCAACCAGTTCGCGTCGGTCCTGGGCGAGGACGTCTACGACGAGGTCATCCACCGCGACAACCTGGTCATCACCGCAGCCAGGTAGCAGCGAGCTGCTACCAGCAGTCCTTCGAACATCAGCCTGCATTCTCAACGGCTGGGTTTGCCGTCTTTCTTGCGGCCGATCAGCTTGCCCGTCTGCTTGTCCCATCGGACGGTACGGACCTTCAGGCGGTGCTGACCGTGGCAGTCGGTGCAGACAATCTGCTTGAGGTCGGTCTTGGCCGAACGACGCGCCAGCCAGCGGGCGATGACCTTGACGGGCGGCACGTCGTGCGTTGGATGACACTTCTTGCATGCCTTGTCGATCTTCTCGAGCGGGTACATGATCTCGGGCGGCGTGGTGTTGTTCTCGTCGTTTCGGTGCGCGAACGAATCGCCGTGGCACTTCACGCAACCGATTTTCTGCCCGGCGTGCTGGCGGGCCAGCGGCTCGGCCTTGTAGTTCACATGACAGACGAGGCAGGGCGCGTTGTCGGCAGCCCCTGGCTTGGACATCTTGGCGGCGGCCTTCTGGGTTTGCGTCGGTTCGTCGAGGAGCAACGGCGCGTCCTTGTCCACCACCAAAGGAGGAGGACCGCCCGACTTCCCATCCGCGCCTTGGGCACCGAAGGCGACACCCACAAGACCGGGCACGATCAGGACTGCCGCGACCATTCCTGCCAGCCCGGACGCGACCACAAGAACACGGCGACTCATACGAAAAACCCTCCCATCCGGCGTCTTGGCGGGGCCCCGACCCGACACGTCTCCGCTGGGGGCACGGAGGACGCGGGTCAATGTGCCGACGTCGAGGCCGAGTGCTCCAAGACGACGACGCGTGGCCCCGCCTCCTGCGGATCCCCCGGCCGGGGTCGGGACCGCAGACCGAACAGGAAACGCATAACACGGAACCGGCGCACCAGCAAGTCGTAGGCCAACGTCGTGCCGATCACCGTCGCCAGCACGAGCAGGGCGAAGCGCACCAGGACGTGCAGGTCCCAGTACACCAAGGAATAGCCGATCCCCATCATCACGGTCTGGTGCAGCACATAGAAGGGGTAGCTGGCCTCGCGGACGTACGGCAGCAGCCGGTTGGAGAAACGCAAGAGCTTCGCACCCGCCCACAAGATGGCCACCACGCAAAACCACGTCCGAAAGGCGCAGAACACCGCGTCTAGGGTCCACGCCGCCGAGTAGTCGTGCGGGACCCACAGCTCCATCACGCACCGGCTAAACCAGAGGGACATGGTGATCAGCGCAAGGACCAGCGCGATCCGACCGTCGCGCTCGATGGCCCGCCAGAACCGGTCGTCCGAGCAGAGCACGTAGCCCAGGATGAACAACAGCAGGTACCACGTGAACATCGCCCAGTCGTTGAAGATCACGAAGTTCCATTCGAATCTGGGGCGCAGCAGCGATTCGGAGAGGGCCATGGGGATCGCGAGCAGGAAGATCCCTCCCCGATGCCTACACAGACCCGCGAGCCTAGCGATGAGCCGCCGCCCCCCTTCCCGTTTGAGGAACACGAACACGGGCAGTGCGACGAGGGAATAGACGAGCAGATAGGCAATGAACCACAAGTGGGCGTACGTGAAGTTCCCCTGGGGCCAGGTGCCATCGAAGAAGTGAGGATAGAAGGCAAGGTACGACCCCTCGAATTTCCCCTCGCTCAGACGCTGCCAGTAGACCTGCGGGGGGATCAGAACGAACGTGCCGAATAGGAGCGGCACGAGAAGCCGCTTGCTCCGCTCCCAAGCGTATCGACCCGCAGAGCGGCGGCGCAGCGCAAACCACGTGGCCATGCCCGACAGCACAAAGAGGATCGGCATGTGCCATGGGAAGAACGGCGTCAGGAAGTAGTGCAGCGGTTTGTAGTTGTCCCCGGAGTGGAGGTAGTACCCAAACGCGAAGATCATCGCCGCGTGGAACGGCACGATGAGCAAGACGGCGATCGCCCGAAGCCAGTCGATCTCCGGGCGGCGCAGGTCCAGCGTGCTCCCATCGGTTGGGGTCCGGCTCACCGTCTCTGACATGCTGCGCTCCGCGCTCCTTTCTGTCTCGGGCTAGAAACAAGCATCGCGATCAAGACCGGGCATGACGCCATGAATACGCTGAACCGTTACAGGTGGCATGGAGCGTCGCCCGCGCCCCCACTTCGCGAAGCATGCGAGCCCCGGCAGCGGGACGGGTCCCACACCTCTTACTGATCCCCGCCCCAGACGTCAACCGCGCGGGAAGGGCGGCGCTTCGTCGAAGCGGCTGAATGCGGTACGCTGTGGTCATGGACGGACCCAGCAAGACAGGTAGGACTGAGGTCCGGGCAATCCTCCGAAGACTCGCAGGCTATCTCGAACACCCGAACGCAGCTTCCCTTCTGGTGGGTACGTTCATTGCCGTTCCCCTGTTGTTCCAGGTTGCGAAGCTGGGCATGACGTTCCTGCTTCCGTCCGGCTGGCAAATCAGCGGGTATTACCTAAATGACCTTCCATCAAAACGGGGCCACCCTTAGGCGGCGGCCCTTCGTCGTCGTCTTGCCGCGGCCTTTCGATTCTGTGTGGCGATGAAATGGCCGACCTCTTGCATCAGCTCGTCTAT
>Ga0180432_10000302_pt1 | contig 78618 bp, 74 predicted proteins | sample SS_ome_10_FD_132414 | JGI IMG/M metagenome (GOLD analysis project Ga0180432, IMG submission 132414) | Hypersaline lake sediment archaeal communities from the Salton Sea, California, USA - SS_1_MS_2 metaG | ecosystem: Environmental > Aquatic > Non-marine Saline and Alkaline > Hypersaline >...
AGATTTAAAACAATCATTAACAATTATCTAAAATTTAATGATATATCCTATTTAATTTTATCCTTTTTATAGTATCTCTAAAATTAAATATATCTGAAGTATCGATTCCTTCCTCTAACATTATTTTCTCCAACTCATTTACATTTATTTTTAAATAATCACCTCTATTCGGGTATTTATTTACTAATCGTAATAAAACATTTCCCATTTCTTCTATTCCTCTATAAAAATAAGCTCTTAAAAAACTTATTTCTGGATTTGATTCATATGGAACAAGCTTGTTCTTTTGAATATTCAACCACCAAAGAACATTTACTTTCTTTTCATTTTTTAATAACCTAGAAAAATAAAGCCATCTCCGTTTAGCCTCCTTAAATGTAATTTGGCTCACATTTTCTAACTTTGTCCCTACAGTAGCAAAGAGAGGTCCAGAAGATATAATAATTTTTTTCAATTTAGAAAAATTACTAACTATCTTTTTAACTAAAGTAACATAAGCTTTTAAATGATTAAATGTTTCACCGGGAAAGCCAGTTAAATGATATAGAGTTAATTCAGATAATCCAGCTTTTACTCCATTATTTATTGCTTTAAATAAAATTTCATCTGTAAACCATTTCTTATTTTCTCTCCTTAAATCAACCCCATCAATTAATCCCTGTGCAACTTCTGGAGCGAACACCATTGAATTCTGCCCTATCTCTTTAATTTTACAAGCTACTTCATAACTAAACTCGTCAGGGACAGTAGATCCTATATCAATACGAAATTGTGCATTATGAGATCCTTTAACCTTCTGTACAATATTAATATATTTTAATAAATCCATCTCATTAAGTGTTGAAAAAGACAACCTAACCAGGTATAAATTCTTATACCTTTCTAATACATTTGTAACTATATCTGCTAGCATTTTAGCTTTGATACCTGAAGATGGTTTATTATGATCTACACAAAAAGAACAACCTCTTCCACAACCTCTCTTAATTTCAATCTGTAAAACAGCTTTTGAACTTAATCTTTTATTCCACCAACGATTTATAAGCAAACCCCTATCAAGTGATAAAACATGAGCGAACATTGAATAAGATCTCTTTATATGTATAGGAATAATACATTTTCCAACAGTAGGTACTAAGAATCCATTTTTATCCAAATCATTTATTATTTGTTTCTTATTAAAATTCTCTCTCTCATTTATATTAGCTATCAATTTAAACATATCTCTTGTAGCATCCCCTATCCATGCTGCATCAAAAAAATTTTTAAAAGGTAAAGTATTTAGCATTGCAATCCCACCACAAATTATTAATGGATCGTCTTTAGTTCTATCTTTACTAAGAACTGGAATATTAGCATCTCTCATCTTTTGTAAAGCCCAATAAAAATTAGGCCAAGGAGAGCGAAAAGTAAACAAAATAATTCGACTTCTTTTATCCAGTTTAGAAGTTTCTATACAACTAACTTTATTTTTCTTTAACATTTTAATTAATAAAGATGTAGTCAAACTATATTTATAACCAGCTGGATCACAAACCTGTATATTATGATTCTTAATCATTTTATCTAATATATTTTTAATTTATTCTATAATTTCCTAAAAATCTTATATTTACATATAACATTTTTTACTAATAATATTCTTTAAAATATACCTATTAAATATATTAATAGTTTTAAAAATTATATGATTAATATATTATCTTTGCAAAATTTTACTTAATTCTATAAAATAAAATCACTCTTGGTGACCGAATCATTAAGGTCATAATTGGGGAAACGCTTTACCGAGAAAAATAATATTTAACGGTAAAGCTGCCGTGCAGTAAAATACTGCAAGGTAGGGTGAAAGTCCCTTGCTGTGCCGCAACTGTTATAGCCAGAATGCCATCCACGATATAATTATTCTTTTACTTCCCGAGCAGGAAGATGTTATGACAGTAGTAATTCAACAAGAACAAGCCCCCGAACCAGAAGTACAATCTAGGTCTTTTCCAGATATTCCATTATTTGTTGAGACATTAAGAGATACAACAGTTAATGGAAGGGCTACCTTTACAAATACTCATCTTCCTAATGGCTGTAGATTAGCGAATGAATCAGTAAATTTAACAAGACTAAATGGTGAAGCCACTACAAGTATTCCATGTCTTGAATTTGATTCCAGAACAATCGAAGCTTTACGAACATTAGAACAATCATTTGATCTTGTACAAATAGGTATCGTATTAGATGGTAGTAATATCTATCTTGTTTTAAATAGAGCTTTTAGAAACAAAGAATTAGCTCAGACTGGTTTTGCAGATTCCCCTATCTCAACTCAAACTAAGCTAATAGAATTACCTGCTGTCTTAATAAATCTTATAGGATTAAACTTTGACTCTTTAATTGGGCTTGAGCATCGTTTAATAATTACCAATGATGTAACTCCCAGAGATGATATTGATATAATGAGAGCAGGAAGAATAACACAAGAAAATATTAGTGGCAATACTGCTTTAGTTTTTTCAACTGTTTTAATGCAAAGTGGTTATAATAATCGATTAACTGAATATCAAATAATGGAGGCTGTATTGAACTCATTAGGTATAGATATGAACAAATTATCTCCAGAATATAGATCTTTAGGAGCCGAATTAATAGAATTATTTGCTTCAGGCCATCAAGATGGAATTGTAGAAAACGGTGTAAGGTTTATGCAGCACTCATTAGATATCCAATACATAGTCGATACTGATGGAAATCATATGCCAATAATATTAACCCCAAATGGAGAAATATACTTATATTTACTATCTAATTATAAAGGAGATCAATTCGTATCAGATGAAGCCAATCAATTAACTGCACTTCTTGAACAAAGCGGTTATACCACCATACTAGATGAATCACAAAGAGGACAAGGTTCATCTTCTGGAGGAGGTTTAAGTGCAATTACTAAAATGAAAGAAGAAAAAACTCCAATAGAGATGCAGGGTAATGGTCAATTTGCAAGCCTACGAGTAATCATTAACGGGAAAATAGTAACTATAAATGCAATCGGAATAGGTACTCAAACATTTGCTGATTTAGAACATGCTTTAATAAATAAATTAGATATTTTACAATCAGAAACTGCCTCAACTGAGATAATCGCTGTTGGTAATACATCTCAAACAACTGCACCTATAAATGAAACAGGCTATCCTATACTACCAATAGAACCTAGAATTCCTCAACGACAAATTGTTAATATTTCTTCTCGTGGCAATGAAAGTCATCAATCTCGGATTAGTGCAGGTGCAACAGTGGTATTAGCCAAAAAGATTAATACATTACAACATCCGGAGAACTCATTTACTCAGCAGAATACTCTACCGGTAAAACCAATATATAATCCTCCCTCACCTCAACCTTTAAATCCTTTATCATCAGCAAAAGAATTCTATCAAAAAGCTTCAACATTAAATTCCTTAGGAGTATCAGTAGAAAAAGAAGCCTCTATACAAAATAGAACAGCTGAAATGTCTGCAAGGACAAATATTTCTAACGCGAATGCATCACCTCAGTCAAGTCAATCAAGACAACAGCATTCAGAAGCATCAAAATTAGAAAAAACAATGGAAACAAATGACAAAGCACATTTATCTACAAATAATGTTACAGGAAATTCAGCTTCAACACCCGACAACTTAGCTGAAGATACTGCTTCTTCTATAACTCATACTTATCATCAATCATCTCAATCAACACTACAAAAAGCTCAAGGTACTCACGATACTTTATCCGCTGACTCCCCTAAAACAGAAAGAACACAAGCTATTGAAAGAAATCAGCCTGCTGTAGCAACTCAAACTATCCAATCAACAGATACTGTATTAGGCGAACCAGGAATAATCGTTACCGAAGCAGATCAAAGTAATGATGCTCAACCTAATAAAACTGAAAAATATAAAGAAGTAACTGCTGTTCATGACGAAGTCTCTTCTATCATTCAGAGAGCTTCCACAATTCAATCTACTACTAGAACTAGACAAGATCCATTGACAGAAGCAACAACAAATAGACCTGTTAATGTAAATACAAGACCTATTACAGCATTAGGTAGACAAGATAATCATGACAGAACTTTAACAGCACAATCAGATAAATTATATTCTATACTCCAAGCAATGGGACTTACTCCATTACAATCAGCAATGATCGCAAACAGCGCTACATTAACTCCCGATGGGACTATAGAATTTCAAGGTGATCAAACTGATTTGAGAGCATTAGGAATTGATCCAGGCACACTACCGGTATCAGTTAATTTCACTTCAGATACTGCTGCCCAACAATATTTAATTTAGCAATATAATTACTTATGTTAAAAAAAGATATACTAGAAAAAATTTCTTCAAAAGATTTGAAGGAAAAGAATTTTTTCATGACCGGATATGACAATCTTTATACACGTCTAAAACGAATCGTTACCAGAAAAGGAAATAACAATACAATAATTGTGGGGGATGGTGGAATAGGTAAAACTACACTTGCTAAAAGTCTAGCCTTTGAAAAATCGTATACTTTTTATCAACTACAAAAGGATACTTTATCCGAAATAATTTTTTCATATCAGCCTAACAAAGAGGATATTCAAAGTATAAAAACTATTTTTACAAAAATGGATAGGTCATTTATCTTCATTGATGATATAGTAACTCTCTTTTCAGAAGAGGATATCTTTCAAAACAGATTAATTAATGTACTTAATATACTGTTTAAAAATCAAAAAATATCACTTGTAACTACTATAGATCAAGCAAACTACAGACTATTTATAGAAAAAGATCCTCTGCTTTCTAAATCATTTGAAGTCTTGAAAATCTTTGAACCAATTGAGGGTATCAGTATCTCAATTATAGAAAAACATTTACCCTTATTTCAACAAAAATACGATATTAATATAACTCAAAATTTAGCAAAGAAAGCCGTAATATTAACAGATAGATACATTCACACCCAAAAACAACCGGCAAAAGCATTAAATATAATAGATGAGACATGCAATTACAAAAAACAAAAGGATCAAAATAAAATTAAATTAAACGATTTAAAATACATAATCTCTGAAAAAACTGGAATACCAGTTGCAGAAATTAATATATCAGATATCAAGAAACTTAAACATTTAGAGGAAATCATAAATGAAAAAGTAAGAGGACAACAACACGCATTATCGAAAATTGCCAGAGTAATAAGAAGATCAAGAGCAGGCATAAAAGACCCCAAAAGACCAAATGGATCATTTCTGTTTTTAGGTCCATCAGGTGTAGGTAAAACTTATTTAGCTAAGACATTAACCGAAATTGTCTACAATGATAAAAAATCACTCGTAAGAATAGACATGAGTGAATACAATGAATCTCATAATGTACAAAGATTAGTTGGAGCACCTCCAGGTTACGTAGGATATGAAGAAGGGGGACAATTAACAAATCCAATCTGGGAAAGACCGTATAGTTTAATACTGCTTGATGAAATTGAAAAAGCTCACCCGAGAGTCTTCGATATATTCCTTCAATTAATTGATGAAGGAAGGCTTACAGATGGACAAGGAAAAACAGTTGATTTCAACAACACTATAATCATAGCTACAAGTAATATCGGTATAGATTTTATAATCAAAAACTACAAAGAAAAGAAAGAGTATGTCTTAACCGACGAATTTATCCAGAAAGAAATGATGCCAATTTTACTGAAGTATTTTAGGCCTGAATTTATCAACCGATTTGATGATATAATAACATTTAAACCACTAGATATAGATGATTTACAAGGGATTGCTCAGTTATCAATAGACGAACTTAACGAACGTCTTAAAGATAAAAATATTTCAGTTAGTTTGAAGAATGATACTTTGAAAAAATTAGCAAAGATGAATTATAATCCTAAATTTGGAGCAAGACCTCTAAAAAGATCAATAAGGGAAAATATTGAAGATTATATCGCTCATAAAATAATATTTAATGAGATAAAAAAAGGAAGCAATTTGACTTGGTAAATACTTTCTATACCCACCCTGCAAACATAAAAATGCCTAAAACTGCCATTATCAAACCTGCTATCAAATGCAATATTCTAATATTCTTATCCTTCCATTCAGATACATCTTCAACCTTACTAATACCCAAATATACTACTCCTGTAATAACTAACATTGGAAGTACAAATATCAAATTGTATAAGAACAAATGCGGTATAGATTCAACGATCTCTGAAAATGACAACATTCCTCCTAATATCACATAAGGACCAATTGTACATGGCAAAAGAAATATTGTTACAAAAAAACCTATACCAAATGCACCTATAGGAGATGTAATTCCGGATATTATTTTCTTCACTTTAGGCCTCATGAATAAAGGCATCTCAGTTCCTACACTTCCAGGTTTATATTTAATGTAATCCTTAATCTGAAGTAATCCCAGTAATAAAGCTACGATGCCTAATAATTTATATAAAATTAAACGCATACTAGTTATTGCTTGAATCAATTTAAAGAATCTTATTATTATTAAGCCATATATCATATACATTATAAAAACAGAAACAGTAAAAGCTAAACCTGCCAAGATAATATTCTTTTTATCATTTGGATTATATGAAATGATAGCTATTAACATCATAGTTAAAACAGCCAATGCGCATGGATTTACTGCATCTACAGCAGCTAGAGATATGGTTCTAGCAAAACTAATTTTTGATTGTTCACTATTGGAATCTATATATAAATTTGCATCCTCATTTTCACTTTCTATCTCAACACCTTTAACCGATTCTCCATTCCACTGAAGCACCCACCCATTAATATTCACAGCATTATCAAATGTTACTTCAGATCCTGAAAACGCTACACTTTCAGCTTGAGTTAATTTTGCATTATCATTATTTATAATCTCATTTACATCATAACCTTTTAAAAAATCTATTAATAAATCCCCTCCTTCACCTGAACTTTCCTTTATAGCAATTCTATCTTTAGTCCATATTTTTGAGTAAATAGGTAATGAATCAATATCTTCTAATTCCCCTTCTGTACCATCAGGAAATAGAATCTTGTTTCCTGAACTCTTATTAAAATAACTATCAAAATCAGAGAGTATTGTTTTATCCCCTACTAAAGAGTTCTCTTTATTAAATATCACTAGAGGAATACCATATCCCGAATTACAAGTTTGATTGTATTTTTCAATTAAATGAGCATTCTGGCTTTTCTGATATATCTCATACTCTATAACATAAAGGTTAGAATATTTATTAACCCAATCGTGTAATAATACAGGATCAACATTAGCACAATGGGGACACCCTATACCTGTAAAATATACAACAAAAGTATCTTCACCACTTTGAGCTGACATAGAGACGGGTAATAATAATCCTGATACTACAATTAAAATTGAGATAATATATTTTACTAAATTACTTTTTATTACTTTCATTTGTATAAGATAATAAACAATTTAAAAGCCTAGAAATTTGTTTCTTTTTTAAAGGTTTTATTGAATACTTGATATGTAATCCTATTTTTCTTTTATCCAATAATCCCAAATTGCTTAAAACCTTAAGGTGATGAGATACCAGGTTATTTGGCAGATTGAGCTTAGAAACCAATTCACAGGCACAAGTCTCTCTTTTATCTAGCAAATTTAGTATTTTTATTCTATTTAGTTGAAGGATTTTTTTAACTCTTTTTACATTCTCTTCTAAATGTATTTTGTTCATATCTCTATAATTTCAATAAGCGTTGAAATACTATCAATATTTAATAAACATGTCAAGATATAAAAGGATAAATATAACTAATTTAACTGCTATTAGAAGGTTAAACCGGCCTTAATGTTCCAGCAAACACTTGCCATGCAAGTGCAGATTTAGCAAACAAACTTAATAATATATAGACTTTTTCTCCCCATAAATAATCTTTCCACTTACCAGCCTTTTTATACTGTAAAATCATATTTACTGCAAAAATATTAAAAAATAAGAATATAGAAAAGAATATCCAGTATACAAAAGTTGGAGCTTTAGAATTTTCATCGCCTGAACCAAATAAATATAAAGCTATCACTATCCAAGGCACTACTCCTGCAAAACAACCAACTATATAAGAAATCCAATTAACTTTTTTAGTAGTTTGATTGTGAACTTCCATTATCAGTCCACAGAATATCATAATTGCATTTATACTGAATATAAGAATCAAACCACTTAAGTCATAAACACCAACCAACATGCTTATAACTACAATCATAACAGAAGAACTGAGCGAATACTCATACCACCTTGCATAGTTTATTCCTTTTTTCAAATTCTTTCTATACCATTCATAAACACCTGGCATCGAAATAGATATATGAGCAAAAGCTGATAAAAATAAGAACAAAGCTATCATCGGTCCAATCTTGATACTCCCTATATTTTCCAGCATTGGCTCTAATTGCCTTGTTACTGCATTATATTTAAGATAATTTGTATTAACTGGTAGAAAGAAATCATTGCTCACAAATAGCATAAATACAGCCTGTATAGTATGTAATATACCCATAATGATATTAAATACTCGCATTTTCTTATATTTTTTCATTTAGATTAATTAACATTTAAAATACTTTCTGAGATATAAAATTAGTAATAACTGAAACGAAGCATGTAAGAAACCCTCCCCAGATCATATCTATAATCACAATCTTCCAAGACCAATCCTTTAAAGTTGCCATATTTGTTAATTCATAAGTTCCATAGGCAACAATACCAAGCATAAACGATTTAAAGATTAGCCTCAAAAAGGACTCGACTGAAATATCGGGATAAAATATTAGCAAAAGTATTCCAATTGAATACATAATATAGAAAAACACTATTGCTAGATAATTAACATTTTCATCAAACAAGTGTCCTATTAAAGGCTCATAAACCGTAGGAGTCATAACTCTTAGCCAAATTAAATCTATAAGAAAAATAGTTACAAGAATTATTAAAAAAATACAGAGGTATTTAAAAAATGACATTAAAATATGAAAATTATTAATTATTAACATTTTAAATGAAATCTTAGCAATAATCAAATCATTTCTTAATGAATACCTGCTTTTTTCTCTTTTAAGTAATTCCTCCAATCCTCAAAAACATCCAATATTTTTACAAATGGAGTATCAACAAGTGCAGTAAAGAAAACACTAACAAAATTATATTCTTTCCATTTCATAGAAAACCATTGACCTATTTTAGCTATAGGAATAGCTATTAAATCTAATACAAATTCAAATAAATTAGAACTTTCCTCAACAGTCATCTCCCTAGCTCTTTGTCTGACAACTAAAGCAGCAAATACAATAACAGCTATATTTATTGTATCAATGTACATTGATGTCCATGGAATACCAGCAAATTTAAATAGCATAAATATTAACAATAATGATGTTATTCCGAATATTATAAATATCAGAGTAAAAATTATATTTTTAATGAAATTCTTTTTTCTTCTCAAATCAATTTCATATACATCAATTTCATCTCTTTTATATATGACTTTCTTTACTTCACTTAAAACTCGCTTAAAATTACTCTTCTTTGGCAGTTTTATCAACGCAACAAAAATAAACATAAATAATGTTGGTACAATTATATCCATAGCCAAAGCAAATATACTAAATTTGCCATAAAACATTTTAGCTATTGGAACTTCAATGACAAATAAACTTACACTCGATGCTAAAAAAATTGATAGTGTAGAAAAAACTGCTGATCTTCTAAGTCTTCTTCTCAAAGTTGACAATCTTTTGTCATATACTTCTTTAATTAACTTCTCAAGAGAATCTAATTTCTCGAACTTACTTTTTATTGATTTAGTATCTTTTTGTACCATTGTTAATATATCTCCAATAACAAGATATACTGTATCATACTGCTCGCAAACTCCATAAAATTTCCCTGACTTGTTATACATTAGTTCTTTTTCAAAATATTTATAAATATCCTCAAGCTTTTGAGAGAAACTTTTTAAAATTACCTCTGGCTGTTCTATCCATTTGGGATAATGACATTTAATTAAATGATAAATAATAATCGGAGGATCCAAATTATATAGAGCTCTATGAACAGCTATATAAGTCTGATAAAACTTTCTCTCATCATTCATAATATTTCCTGGCTTAACTTTAATCCTCTCAAATATTCTATGGGTCATAAAATTAATTAAAGCGTTCTCAAAATATGCAGGCTTTAATATCTCTTCTATTTCACAAGCCGCTATAGACAAAATCCAGTTATAATATTGTACTTTTGATTTAATATTAATTGATAATGCATTTCTTGTCGGAACACTGTTTTGAAGAATATAAATATACTTACTTAAGACTTTTTCAACATATTTAATTCTTCTTTTAGATATTTTATCGTTTTCAAAATGCCCTTTTCTAATTAATTCAGTTACAAGAGGCTTCGCAATTTTCCCTGCTTTCAAATCTGAAATAATGCTAATTCCCGAAATCTGACTTATCATTTTCCTCCTAAGAGTTCTCTCAATCGCAAACCTTCTTATTAGATGTTCTTCTTTCCAATCAATTATCATCCTAATTTTTTCATAAAATGATGCTATTTTTGACGTAAGATCATCTACATGTATTGGAGAAACTTCAGCTTCCTTTTTATAGCTTAATATTTGAATATATTCATCAATAAATTGAGAAAATGATGGAGATAATTCCTTCTTCTCCGGTTTCTTCTTAATCTTTTCCCTCGGAGGATTTTTATCCTTTTTCGACAATTTTTTCTTCTTAACCATAATAGAGTATTTTAATAAATTTTGCTTTAAATGTTAATCATATCGAATATATTTATGATATAATATTATTTTGGAAACATTCATATTATCATCAATAAATATGATCAATAAAATCATTAAAATAGTAACATATATACCAGAAAAGGTAATTATAGGAATAATAAATATCTATCAATTTTTTCTATCAACCGATCATGCTTTCTGGTCAAACCCTAATATTTTTCGTATATGTACTTATAAACCAAGCTGCAGCGAATTTACTAAGCAGTCAATAATTAAACATGGAATAATACTCGGTTCATTAATGGGAATTAAAAGAGTTATTGATTGTAATCCTTTTTCAAAAGGAGGATACGATCCAGTTCCAAATAAGTTTACCTTGAAAAGATATCAGGGTAAAGACGCCAAACCAGCTTATAACTAATATATTAATTATCATCCTAAACTGTTTTATTTATAAAAATTAATATGGAAGCTATTATTCCTGAAACAGAACAATTTATTCAAAGAGAGAACATTAAACCGGCAGAAACTAGTCGATTAAGAAGATATACATTAAGATTAGTACTAGTTACTGCCACATCTTTTATATTTTCAGGGTGCAGCGTACCACCTGTAGATAAATATCCTACTACTCCATTTCCAACAGAACCACGTCCAACTTTAGCGTTACCTACCCAAATCCACCTAAGTGAACAGCAATCACTTCAAGATATAATTCAAGTTACTAAAATCTCTCCTCATGATAACATTGTAACCATATTTGATAAAGAAGAACTCTATGGAGCTAATTCTGTCTACTATCTAGCAACTTCTCAAGACACACCTCATTGTAAGGTATTATTTGCTGTAGGACCTAGTGAACAAGCTAACATGTTAAATAGACACCAATTTCATCAAGTAGTTTTATCTGATGAATATAATAATGCTGTTTTATTACAAAGAATAAACACAATTCTAAATGCCGCAGAACAATTATATACTAATCTTCAGGCGCTAGGCATTCCTGTCCCTTCAAATTTTGTAATCAGAATTATACCAAGCACAAATCAAGGCGAGGATTGGACTGGGAAATCTGTCCCAGATGATTTGGAATACAATATGCCTCAAGATATAGATTTTTGCACTATAGAATCTACGATTCCAATTGTAGCCTTATTTGATGGACAAGAAGAATATTTGATTGAAGTTACTATTCATGAATTATGTCACCATATTATGAATAATGCCTATTGTACTCTTTACGAAGCACTTGCCGTTGCTTTTTCATATATAAAAGGTAACTTCACTACTGAAATGAGATTCGAAAACTGGGCTGAAGTCTTTATGGAAAATCAACAAATTCCTATTGATACAAACTCATATGGAGCTTTTGGATTCTACATATGGATTTGTCAAGAAACTGGAATTGATATTGCTGATTTAGCAAACAGATTAGCAAACAGCTGGAAACAATGTGACTGTCCTACAGAAAGAGAAACAAATTCTCAAGTCTTCTTAGATGTATTGGAAGGAACATCACTTCAAGATCAATCTCTAAATCAACTCCTTGCCCATTGGTTAGCCCAGTATATTTCAAATCAAGATGTTTATTCTCCTACTTCTATTTATATCTATGAAGATGTAAAAATAGTAAATAATATAGTATCTTCTGAACCTAATGGTACAATTAATATTCCTGCAGAATCATTAAGAGTTTCTTACGCATCATTCGAATATCTAAGAATAGTTTTAGATTATGATGCTGATATCCAACAATTAATTGAAGGCGGCTTCAGGATTGCATTAAATTTTGATCCAAACGAAATAATCATCTATACACGACAAACTAATGGAGATTTAAAACAATTAAATCCAGGCGATGCAATAAAACCTTCTCAGGAACTACTTATTCTCAATACATCAGGAGGAAACTCATCTTTAGACTACAATTGGACAAATATAGGAAATTAAAATTATTTACGTTTTGCATTTGAGACAATTATAACTTAAAATATTTTCACTATTTAATAAAAACTAAACAACCATGACTAAGACTTATGATCTAATAATTATTGGAACTGGTCCAGCAGGTTACACAGCTTCGATCTATGCCTCAAGATATAAAATTAATCAACTTTTAATTGGAAAAGAAGCAGGAGGTCTTGCATCAGAAGCTCATAAAATATGCAATTTCCCAGGTGAACCTAAAATTACAGGTTTAGAACTTATAGAAAAACTCCGTAATCATATAAAATCAGAAAAAATAAAGGAGATATATGATGAAGTTATCGAAATTAAAAAAGATAAAGATAAATTTTTGATAACAACAAGAGATAACAGTATTTTAAATACCAAATACATTCTATTAGCAATAGGTACTCAAAGAAGAAAGTTAAACCTTCCAGATGAAAAAAAGTTTTTAGGCAAGGGATTATCATATTGTACTACTTGCGATGCATTATTTTTCAAAAATAAAGTTGTTGCAGTAATTGGCGGAAGTGATGCAGCAAACACATCTTCCTTATACCTATCTAAGATAGCTTTAAAAGTAATACAAATTTATAGGAAAGACAAACTTAGAGGTGATCCAACTTGGATTGAACAAGTTAAAAATAATCCTAAGATTGAAATTATTTACAACAGAAATATAGAAAAGCTTATTGGAGAGAATATTTTAGAATACATAGTTTTAGATGATAACACAAAGATAAAAATTGATGGATTATTTATTGAAATCGGCTCGGTTCCAAATTTAGCTTTAATTAAAAAATTAAAAATAAAAACAAATAGGGAAGGATACATAATTGTTGATAATGCTCAAAGAACAAATATTGAAGGAATCTGGGCAGCTGGAGATATAACTACTGGCTCAAACAGCTTTAGGCAGATAATAACAGCGTGTAGTGAAGGAGCTGTCTCTATAAGAGATATCTTTAAAACAATAATGAAGGAAAAATAGTAATTTGTTTTACACACCTCAAATTTATTGCTAAACTTTTATAAGTTAATATAATTGGTACTATCCAAACTATGGTTGTGAGTTCCCCAGAGGAAGAAAGATTTAAAGTTCCTGAATGGTTTGATTATCAAACATTCGAAACTGGCATATTAGATATAAGATCTAGACTAGAGATTGAAGTTAATGGTCAGTTCACTCAAGTAACTGAAGATACAGTAACTAAATCAACTGATACTTATAGCTTTCAAACAAAAACAGGTGAAAGGATAACTGGTGTATATTTAGGTGACTTATACTCATCAATCCTTAACGAAATATCATCTTTATTAGTAAGCTGTATAGATTTTGAAACAGCAAATAAAACATCAGTTAGCTTTTTAAGTTTAATTAAAGCAATAAACCAAAAAATTCTTACAAAAACTAAAGGTGACTTTTTCGTTAATGTTTTAGATGATATTTGTACTACCTATACTAATAAAAAGCTAGACCATTCTGGTCAAGAATCACAACCAGGATTCAGAGAATTATTAATTTCTGCTATAGAAAGCAGGACAATACCCAAAGGAACTGTCTAAGATAACATGACTCATAAAAATCCTTTTTCTTACTTGCAAAGCTGAATTAAAGTTATATCTGAAACAATCACCCAAATTAGACCTCCAACATGGGAATCTGATATATTTTCACTAGATTTATCTCCATTATCATATTCAAGCCCTACAAGAGTAATAATGGCTGTCTTAAGAGCCCACCAGATTCATACTCCTATGATTTTATATGAAAACGCTCACCCAGGGGCTGTAACCAAGGGAATAAAACAAGGCACCCATAATATACAAATCCTTGATTCAGATTATGTGGAAGGCTGTACTCAATGGAATACATTTCTCGATAAAGCAAAAAACGGTACATTACACCCGACTGAGTTTGTCCAAGTTGTAAATATATTAGCAAGAACTAGAAGATATTCACTTCAAGAAATTTTAAGAATCACATTAAACTCTCTTTATGCAAGCTTTGGTAATTTAGAATATAAAATTAGAGAAGGAATCCAAGTTAATGCAGTTAAATTAATATTAGCCAGTTCATATCTTATTTCTAGTACCTTAAAGCTAACATATAATGCTGTATTCGGTAATGCTGATAACTATTATGCTTGGGAAATACCAGGTAAATTTATAGATAGAATATAGATATTATTACTCTAGTTAGCCTTTATGATATCTTCTTTTATAATAAATGGATATATACTATATATAGTATATATTGATAACATATAATCATTATGCTATTATCAATCAATTACAAACGATATTTAATGAGCAAAATTCACAATATTGGTATATACGGCACAGGAGCAATGGGAATTGCTCTAGCAAGAAACTTCGCAAGAAATAATTATAAAGTTGCTGTTTCAAATAGAACAACAAAGAAAGGGTATCTTGCATTAAAAAGTATAAAAAAATATAAAGAATCAAAAAATATCTCGTACAAAGAAACATTAGAAGAATTAGTTGAAGAAGTTAAAGGTCCAATTATACTCCTTGTTAAATCAGGCGACCCCCAAGAGGATTTAATCAACGCAACTTCAACAACACCTATAGATGATGTTATATTCAACGGAAGCGAATCAATTAGTATTAATGGTAAATTAACTATGATGAAACCATTAATAGAACTAGTCAATAAAGAACACATAATCATAGATGCAGGCAACTCACACCCTTATACAACATCAATTCGTGACTTAAAACTTTCTAAAAAAAATATTAAATTTCTAGGTATGGGAGTTAGTGGAGGAGAAATGGGAGCATTAAAAGGTCCTTCATTAATGCCGGGTGGAGCATACTCAACCTATAAGGAAATAGAAAAAATATTACAAAAAGTAGCTGCTAAAAAAAATAATGTAATATGTTGTAACTGGATGGGACCAGCAGGTGCAGGTCATTTTGTTAAAACAATCCATAATGGAATTGAGTATGCAATCATGCAGGCTATAGCAGAAGCATACTGGATGTTAAGAAATGCTTTAAATTTAAGAAATGATGAGATTGAGAAATTTTTTAAGGACTGTAATAAAGGGATTTTTAGAAGCTACCTTCTTGAAATATCTTCTCATATTTTTAGCAAACGTAATTCTAAAAGTGATAAATTTATAATTGATGAAATCCAAGATATAGCCGGAGCTAAAGGAACTGGAAAATGGACAACACAGATAGCTGGTGATCTTGGGATAGGTGCCGGAGCAATTTATTCCGCACTTGAATCAAGACAAATTTCAAATAAGAAAATCGAAAGGAATGAATTATCAAAAATAAACAAGACTAAAAAAAGCATCATCCATCTGAATAATGAAAAAATTATCCAACAGACTAAAGATGCCTTATTTAGTAATATAATAATATCATATATACAAGGATTTCAAATTCTTCTATCTGGTTCGAATCAAAAAATATATACCGCTCCACATATGCAAAATACAAAAAATTTATATAATTATAAAAAAGAAGACCTATTAAAAGAATTAAATCTCTCTAATATTGCAAATGTATGGAAATCAGGATGTATTATAAGATCAAATCTACTATATACAATAGATAAAATTTTTAAAGAAGAAAAAACAAAAAATCTTATTTTAAGTAAAATATTAAACAATTTAATACAAAAATATTATAAAGGTTGGAAAAATGCAATATTATTTGCTATTAAAAATAATATTCCTTATCAACTAACCTCATCTTGTTTTAATTATTATAATACTTTTAGAAGTGATAATCTTCCGCTTAATTTAACTCAAGCTCAAAGAGATTTATTTGGAGCACATACATTTAAAAAGAAGAATGGGTTAGATACTATATATCATTATTATTGGGGTAAAAAGTACTCTTTAACAAAAAGCTATAAACAATGAATATTTTATGTATAGATGCAGGGACTAATAATGTTAAAACTCAGATTTATAATTCCAATGGTCCTATAACAGAAGTCGTAAAGACACCAGTAGAAAAATCCTTTAATCTAAAAAAGGGTATTATCCATTCTAATAAGTATATGTATGCTTTTAAAAAATGTATCAAGAAATTAATTAAAAACAATCCTTCGATAGGTATAACACACATAGGGATAATTGGAATTGGTCCTACACTAGTTATATTCTCTAACTCGAAAGTAGAAAAAACCGTAAGAAATTACAACTATCAATCAGCTGATAAAGGAGTTAAAGAATTTATGAATTTAAACTTATATAAAGAAAGAGGAATTGGTACTGGATCTCAATATACGCCTGAACAGATAATTCAATTAAAATATAATAATTCATTACCTGAAAAACCATTCTTCACAACTTTTATAAATTATTTATGTCATCAATTAGGATCGGATATAAATAAATGGACCTATCCGGAAGCCTCATACAATGGGTTACTTAATATAAACACAAGAGATTATTCTAAAAGGATATTCAAAGAATTTAAATTTAAGAAAAGCTGGTTCCCTAAACTGTCAACAGGATTTGTTGGATATTTAAATAATAAGGCATCTATAGAGTTAAAAATCCAAACAAAAGAGAAAATTCCTATTTATAATTTAGGTACTGATGGTCCTGCAACTCAGGCATATTTTGGTAAAGAATATTCTACTTTTAAAATTGAATCAACAGGAGCATTCAGAGTAAAGGGGAATAATCCTATTTTCGATTCAAATCCAATTGTTAAAGGTTTCCCAGGCGTATGGAATTTATTTTATAAAGAACCAAATGGGAAAAATTATTTTATAAGTGGTTCAACAATTAATGCTGGTGTTAACACCATTAAATACTATTTTCCTGATATAACGGATAACAATTTACAATCACTTGATAAAGAATTAATTAAAATCCTAAAAAAAGGAATTCCTGATTTAAAAGATATAGGAGTAGAATTGCCCTTTGAATATGGAGAAAGAGATGGAATTAAAAGAAAGTTTGGCATATTTCCTACGAAACCAACAAGTAAAATCAAACTATATTATGCATTAAAAGAAGGTATACTTTTTAACATGATGCAAAGAATATATCTAGTTAGGAATGCACAACTAAGCTCAAACAATAAATTAAACGACCAATTTGTAATAACTGGACCGATATCGTATTCTAAACCTTGGATAGATTTAGCGCTTTTTATGCTAAATGTTATCATAGGTATTAAGAATCCGAAATCTATCAATTCAAAATATAAAGAAATAGGATTAGCTTCAGTAGCAAAAGGCATATTAGAAAAAACTAACAATTATGATCATATAAAAATAATTAATAAAACACGTAATTTAAACACAGTATCAATTCCTCTAAATATAAACAATAAAAAACTGCTTCTTAAGAGATGGAATTACTATAATGAATGTTATAAGAGATACTAGATTCTATAGTATCTCTTCTCAATAGCAAGCAGAACAGCATAAACTTTATTACTTAATGATTTTGAATACCTATCTATATAAAGTCTTCTTTTTCTTTTCATTAATACAAAATTACCAACCTTTGGTTTTAAATTTTTAGAAAAAAAACCTATATCTCCCTTTCCTATACTAACTACATCAGATATAACTTCGTTTATTTTATAAGCAAAAATATTCTTAAAATTATTTATAATCCACGTAGGACAACTATAAATTTGTTTAGTTAACTTAATAGCTTTATTTATGTCAAATCCTTCCAATGTTTCGACCAAAGGCACCTCTACTGACTGCTGTAAATTTGATCCTTTCTTAATCAATAAATCTGTAAGTCTCTTTATTTCATCACTAATTGGTGCCTCTTCAACACCAAAAAAATACTGAATAGGCTTTTTTAAAACTTCAGCAATCTTTTCCAAATTTTTTCTTGGACTGCTCTTACCATTTTCATATCTCGAAATCATCTCCCATGTAACACCTATTTTTTTAGCTATATCTGCTTGAGTCATCTGTGATTCAAGCCTAGCCTTCTTTATCTGTAAGCCAATTCTTTTATCGTTCATTTAAAACTAAATAACAACTTATATATATTAATATATCATATTTTAAGAAACATAAACAATAATTCAAATAATATTTTATCTACTATTATGATACAATAGAAAGATGTAATTTATATTAATAATATGAATATTAGAAACTTTTCCATCATAGCCCATATAGACCATGGGAAATCAACCCTTGCAGATAGATTGTTAGAAAAAGCAGGTTCCATTAAAAAACATGAAATGAAAGAAAGAATAATGGATACCTTGGAACTCGAGCAGGAAAAAGGCATAACAATCAAATTACAAACTGCAAGAATGAAATGGAAATATACCGGACAAGATAAAATAATTAAAGGACAGAAGTATATTTTAAATCTAATAGATACACCTGGTCATATTGATTTCTCGTATGAAGTATCTCGCTCTATAGCTGCATCCGAAGGTGTTGTTCTCCTAGTTGATGCAACCCAAGGTATTCAAGCGCAAACAATCTCAAACTTTTACAAAGCTTTAGAAAAAAATCTTGTCATTATACCAGCAATTTCCAAAATTGACTCTTCAAAAGCAAATATTCAAAAAACTAAAGAATCATTAGTAGAACTACTTGGGTTTAAAAAAGAAGAAATTATTCTAACATCAGGCAAAACAGGTGAAGGGGTAGAAAAACTCTTAAATACAATTATAGCAAAAATTCCTCCTCCCACACAATTAAATAAAAACACAAAAATATTAATCTTTGACACTCTTTTTCACAACCATAAAGGTGTAATAGCTCTTATCAAGGTAGTATCAGGTGAAATAAAACATAGCGATATTCTGTATGCAATACAAAAGAAAATAAAAATTGAACCAATAGAAATCGGCTACTTAAGACCCAAACTTGAAAAACAAAAATGCTTAAGAAATGGAGAAGTCGGCTATATTGCAACTGGACTAAAAGATATTAAAAAAATCCATGTTGGAGATACTATTACCAGATTCAATGAATCCAAGAAAAACAAAGTCGCGCCAGTACCTGGATATTCAGCACCAAAACCTATGGTTTTTGCGAGTCTTTATCCTACCAAGACAGAAGAATTTGAAGATTTTAGTCAAAACTTAAAAAAGTTGGCACTTAACGATGCTGCTCTAACCTATGTAAAAGAAAAATCACCGATACTAGGTTCGGGTTATTGTTGTGGATTTTTAGGATTATTACATCTTGAAATAACCCAAGAACGACTATCAAGAGAATTTGACACAGAAATATTCACAACAGTACCAAGTGTTCTTTACAAACTAGATTTATTAACAGATGATCCTAAAAAGATCAGTTCAGTTTCCGTCCCTATATTTGATAAGAGAAATAAACTTTTGGTTCGCAATGCAAGTGAATTTCCAAGACCCGAAATAATTGACAATTCATATGAGCCATGGGTCAAACTAGAAATAATTACCCCTACTAACTATATGGGTCCAATTATTGAACTTGTAAAAAATAGTCGGGGAATTTATGAAAATACTGAATACTTATCTCTAAATAAAAAATCAAATCTAAATAATTATGTAATTCTGAAATTTGAAATTCCTACAACTGAAATTATTACAACATTCTTTGACAACTTAAAATCAGTATCAAAAGGTTATGCTTCAATGGATTATGAATTTCTTGAGTATAGAGAAACAGATATTGTTAAAGTCGCTATACTAATTAACTATGAACAAGTAGCTGCTTTCTCATTCATATCTTATAGAAACTTTGCTCAAAAGCGTGCTAGAAAATTGACCGAGAAATTAGCAGATGTTATACCAAGACAGCAATTTCAAATTCCAATTCAAGCTTCAATTTCAGGAAAAATAATAGCTAGAACTGACATTAAAGCATACAGAAAAGATGTGACATCTAAACTATATGGAGGAGATGTTACGAGGAAAAAGAAGCTTTTAGAAAAACAGAAAAAAGGTAAAAAGAGACTAAAAAAATTTGGTAAGATTGATATTCCTAAAGAAGCTTTCCTTGCTGTATTAAAAAATGATTAATAATTTATTGTATTTAAACTTAACTCAACATCAAAAAAATATTTTATTGCTAAATCAGAAGTAAAAACAATCTGAAACTCATCATTAGAATTTGAATTTATATCTAACTCAGCTTCTTTATAATTATCACCATCATATAACTGATACATTAAGTCACCTTTTCTTACATAAATAAATACATCCTCTATTTCTCTTCTATCCGAAAAAACCTCTGCTCTAACTCTTACTAACTCACTATTATTATTAATTATTTCTCCTATACTAAAATGTTCATCTAATTGATTTCCCGGTGCTATATGAAAATTAACACTATATTTACCATTTTCCTTTGTAAAATCATTAATAAATACTCTATCAGAACTACTAAAATTCCTCTCTATGACAAAATCATTTTCCGAATTATTCCTAGAAGTTGAAACACCAGCTACATTTGATGCTCCAGCATTATATAACTTTGGATCAAGATTAAAAGACACTAATAAGGGAATAATAAATATAATGAGTAGGAAATTAAGTAAAAATATATCACTTACAATTCCGAGCAGTTTTTTCATAAATTATATTCATATTATAAATTTATAATTCCTATATACAAGATATCTCAAAATAAGCTTAGAGTCAATTCAATTCATAAGTTTATGACCATTTGATCTCATTTATTTCTATCTGCATATTCTTTAATATCCTCAAGATTAGTACTATTATAGTATCCTTTAGGAAAAATCTCTTTAAAATTTACTACTTCATGCCCCTTTGAACATGCAACTATTATCTTTATATCCTCCTGCACAACTTGAATAAATTGTGCAATATACTGCCTGCAAACCCCACAGGGGTATGAAAAATTACCTCGTGTATCAAACACACATAAAGCTCTAAACTTATACTTCCCGTGAGATACAGCATTATCAATTGCACATATTTCACTACAATTTCCTAAACCCGAAATGCTATTTTCAACATTGCATCCTGTAAACATACTACCATCATAAGCCAGAATACTACTTCCCATTTTATGTTTATTATATGGTACAAAAGCATTTTCTGCTGCTTTTTTTGCCAGCTTTATCATTTTCTTTATTACATCTTCTGTAATTTCTATATCTTTTAATATAATAATTTAATCTTATGCTAATAAATTACGCCCAGTCATAGTACTAGGTTTTCGAATCCCCATAACTGCTAAAATAGTAGGTGCTACATCAGCCAGTATACCAAGACTTAACTCTCTTCTTTTTACATTTTTCGAAATAAATATAAAAGGCACAGGATTAGTTGAATGTTCTGTATCAACTTTTCCAGTCTGTAAATTTATCATCTCCTCAATATTACCATGATCAGCAATTACTATCATTGCTCCTCCCATCATTAAAGTAGTATCTACCACTTTTTTTAAACATTTATCTGTAACCTCGACAGCCTCTACTGCTGCATCTAAAACACCTGTATGACCTACCATATCAGGATTTGCAAAATTTATTACTATAAAATCATATTCTTTAGACATAATTTTTTTATTAACTGTTTCAGTAACCTCATAAATACTCATCTCGGGTTTCTGATCGTAAGTAGTCACATCTTTAGGTGAAGGGATTTCAATTCTATCTTCACCATCATAAGGAATATTATTGCCACCATTCATAAAATAAGTAACATGAGGAAATTTTTCAGACTCAGCAATTCTAAGCTGTCTCATGCCTGCCTCAGAAACAATCCTCCCTATAGGCAATTTAATATCTTCAGGCGGGAAGGCAGCTAATTCTGGTATCCCTTTCTCATATTCATTCATTCCCACAAAAAGTAAATTTTCAATCTTCTCTCCTCTATCCCAGCCTTTAAAATCATCTTGAATAAAAGCTTTTGTAAGTTGTATAGCTCTATCTGTTCTAAAATTAAAAAATATAACTGCATCATTCTTTTCAATTTTAGCCTTTGGTTCACCATCATCATCTTGTATTACTTTTGGCTCAATATATTCATCGGTCTCACCTATATTATAAGCATCTTGTATTGCTTCCCTCCAATTTTTATATCCCTTACCTTCTCCTAAAGTAAGCAATTCATAAGCTAACTTTATTCTGTCCCATCGCTCATCTCGATCCATAGGAAAAAACCTTCCTATTATACTAGCAATTTCTCCAATATTATTTCTTTGACATTCAGCTTCAATCTCTTCAATATAAGCAGTAGAACTCTTCGGAGGAGTATCTCTGCCATCAGTGAAAACATGCAGAAACAACTTACCCTGTTCAACACCATTTTTCCTACACAGATCTATACAGGCAAAAGCATGATTCATTGAAGAATGAACATTTCCCCTGCTTATTAAACCAATTAAATGCAATTTACCTCCTGTCTTTTTGATATGCTCAACAGCCTTTAATAAAGATCTATTATGATAGAAACTCTTATTTTCAATTGCTCTATTTATTCTTGGTAACTCCTGAAAAACAACTTTTCCAGCACCAATATTAGTATGTCCTACTTCACTATTTCCATTTATACCTGATGGTAAACCAACTGCACTTCCTGAGGCATGTAAATAGCAATGAGGGTATTTGAACCAATATGAATCTAGCGCTGGTGTTTTTGCTAAAGTAACAGCATTCCCTGGACCTGGCGGAGCAACTCCTAAACCATCCAAAATCATTAACAAAATAGGTTTAGGTCTTTTGATTTCATAATTAGGATCCATAAAGTTCTTGTAGAATTAATATAATATTATGATTAATTCTAGTGGAAATATTTTTAAGTGTAAAGCTATTAAAAATAACAGGAGTGTACTTATATATAAGTACACCCCTGCCCCCACCTTTTTCCTCGATCTAGCGAAATGATATTAAATTCTTACAAATTAACACCACTCACTATTACCCCAGAATCTTTAGAGGAAAAAGCTTAAAATAGTAATTATTTAAAAGCTTTACTATCTAATACTTGTATCTCATCTGAAATAACAGTTAAATCTGCTTTTGGTTCGCCCTTTTTTGAAAGATAAGTTTTTACAGCTAAATCACCTACACTTCTTACTAGCATACCTTTATTGAAGTTCTTACTCTTATTAGCCAAATTTCCAAATATTAGTATTTGATAATACGTAGCAACGTCTTCTTCTTTCCCCTTTTTATTCTTTATCACACTATTCACCGCAACCCTAACCTTTGAATATTGCTTTTTGGATTTTGACTTCTGTAGTTCAGGTTTAACAACAACCCTACCGATTATTTCAATCTTTTGTTTATTCATATTTTATGAAATAATATAATATATAATATAATCTTATATTCTATATACTATATAATCTTATTCTATGTCAAATTACATCTGTGTATATATTATATACATTTTGTAAGTTTATCTTAATATTATAAGCTTTTTAATAATATAAAATTACTAAATTTCAAATATTTTTCAGTTCTAAATTCTTATGCTATACTGACCTGAATTAAATTTAGATAAATTAATATGATAAAAAAAACAAAAATTATCGCAACAATAGGTCCCTCAAGCTGGGATAAAAAAATTCTTAAGGAAATGATTCATAATGGTCTCAATGTAGCCAGAATAAATGCTTCTTTTGCTAATCATGCTGAACTTAGAAGAGTATCAAAAAAGATACACAAATTATCAGATAGTATTGCAATCATGATGGATACAAAAGGACATAAAATTAGAATATCTAACTTCAGTAAACCAATTAAACTTAAGAATAAATCAAGTTTTTCACTATATACACAAAAAGTTAAATCAGGTGTATATCTTGTTACTGAATCAAATTTAAACCTAGAAAAACAGATCCCCATAGGAACTACAATTCTAATAGATGATGGTCTGATAAAATTAAAAGTTAAAAACATTAAAGATAAAAAACTAGTATGCAAAGTTATACAAGGTGGTTTTTTGACAAAAAGTAAAACAGTAAATATACCCGGAGTTCATATAGAATTTCCTGATTTGTCTAAAAAAGACTATGAAGACATATTATTTGCTAAAAAAGCTAATTTCGATTTTATAGCTGCTTCATTTATCCGAAATGTAAATGACGTAAAGGCTATTAAAAATCTTATCGATGGCTCAAATACGAAATTAATAGCAAAGATAGAAGATAGGGAAGGTGTTGAAAATTTCGAAGATATCCTTAAAGAAGTTGATGGTATAATGATTGCACGTGGTGACTTAGGTGTCGAGATCCTTGCTGAAAAAGTCCCTACTCTTCAAAAAGAATTTATAGAAAAATGCAATGAATTAGGAAAACCTGTCATAGTAGCTACTCAAATGCTTCAATCAATGACTAATAATATTACTCCAACAAGAGCTGAAGTAAATGATGTCGCCAATGCGATATATGATGGAGCTGATGCTGTAATGCTTTCAGCAGAAACAAGCACCGGTAAATATCCAATTAAGGCAGTATCAGTTATGAATCGCATTGCTTTGTCTATAGAAAATTCAATTCAGTCAGTGGACAGAAAACATTCACCTTTAGCAAAACCTACAACAAATGCCATTGCTAAAGCAGTAATTGACAGCTGTTATTCTCTTCCCATTGATAAAATTTTAGTAGCAACAGCTACTGGTACTACAGCAAAAACTATCGTACGATTTAGACCTAAACAACCAGTTTTTGCATTTACAAAAGATAATTACTCGAAAAGAAAATTAGCTTTATCTAGAGGCATTGTATCTGACATATTATCCAAATCATCTTTAACAAGAGATCGAGGAGTTAAAATCATTGTTCAAACTGCAAAAGATAAGGGATATGTATCAAACTCGGACTTAGTTATTGTCGTTGCAGGTGCTAATATAATGGGACAAAGAGGAACGAATATGCTTGAAATTAATAGAGTCGAACAAATTATATAAATTTAATATCTATACTATGAACAAAGATAAATCATTTATACTTTGGTTCTCAGAATTAGATAATGACGATGTTGCTTTAGTTGGTGGTAAAAACGCTTCATTAGGAGAAATGTATCAAAAATTGACGTTAAAAGGAATCGAAATACCAAATGGATTTGCTCTTACGTCTTATGCTTACAGATACTTCTTATCAAAAAACAAATTAGATAAAAAAATAAAAATAATTCTAAAAGGATTAGATACATCTAATGTTAAAAATTTATCAAAAAAAGGTGGCAAAGTAAGACAATTGATTTTAGCATCACCATTCCCTCGAGAGTTAGAAGAAAGTATAAAGAAAGCATATAAAAGTCTATCTAAAGAATATAATACTTCTAATCTCGATGTAGCAGTTAGAAGTAGTGCAACTAGTGAAGATTTACCTTCAGCCTCATTTGCCGGACAACAAGAATCTTATCTAAATATTCAAGGTAAATATACATTAATTGAAACATGCAAAAAATGTATAGCCTCACTTTTCACAAACCGCGCTATTTCATATCGGGAAGATAAAGGGTTTGATCATTTTAGTGTTGCACTTTCTGTAGGTGTACAAAAAATGGTTCGATCAGATAAAGCAAGTTCTGGAGTAATGTTCACAATAGACACTGAATCCGGATTCGATAATGTAATATTAATTAACTCTTCATGGGGACTGGGTGAAAATATAGTTAAAGGAAGAGTTACACCCGATGAATTCCTTATATTTAAACCTATGCTAAACACTAAATACAATTCGATTATTTCAAAAGAACTTGGCAGTAAAAAATTAAGGATGATTTACTCTTTAGAAGGTAATAAAAGCACCAAAAATCTAGAAACCTCAGCCACTGACCAATATAAATTTTCTCTAAAAGATAAAGAAATTATAAAACTTGCTGAATGGGGAAACATGATTGAAAAGCATTATAAAATGCCTATGGATATAGAATGGGCAAAAGATGGAAAATTAAACAAACTTTTTATTGTTCAAGCTAGACCCGAAACTGTGCATGCCCAAAGAAAAAAGAACTTTTACGAAGATCACGAATTGACAAAAAAAAGCAAAGTATTATTAGAAGGTACAGCAATAGGATTTAAAATAGGACAAGGCAAAACTCAATTAATAAAAGACGTTCAAAACATCTCGAAATTCAGAAAAGGAAATGTACTAATTACTGACATGACTGATCCTGATTGGGAGCCGATAATGAAAAAAGCTTCGGCTATAGTAACTAATTTAGGAGGTAAAACATGTCATGCTGCTATAGTTTCTAGAGAGTTAGGTATACCCTGCATAGTTGGCACAAAAGTTGGTACTGAACTTTTACCTAAATATAAAAAAATTACAGTTAGTTGTGCAGAAGGAGAAGTAGGAAAAATATATAAAGGAATACTTCCTTTCAAGATTATAAAAACAAACCTTTCAAAAATACCAGAAACTAAAACTAAAATAATGTTGAATCTTGGCAATCCAAATGCAGCTTTTGAAAATTCACACTTGCCAAACGATGGAGTTGGTCTTGCAAGACAAGAATTTATCATTTCAAATTACATTAAAATCCACCCAAATGCTCTAATATATCCTGAGAAATTAAAAGATAAAGAAACAAAGGATAAAATAAAAGAAATGATAAAAGGCTATAAAGATGGAATCACCTATTATATTGAAAAATTATCACAGGGGATTGCTAGAATTGCCTCTGCATTTTATCCTAAGGATGTAATTGTCAGGCTTTCCGATTTTAAAACCAGTGAATATGCAAACCTATTAGGAGGAAAATATTTCGAACCAAAAGAAAACAACCCAATGTTGGGTTTCAGAGGCGCTGCAAGATATAATAGCAGAAATTTCAAACAAGCATTTAAGCTTGAATGTAAAGCTTTGAAAAAAGTCAGAAATGAACTGGGATTAACAAATGTCCAAATACTTGTCCCATTCTGTAGGACTATTAAAGAAGGAAAACAAGTCTTAGAGATGATGAAAAAATATGGTCTAAAAAGAGGACAAAACAATTTAAAGATTCTTGTAATGTGTGAAATCCCTTCAAATGTAATCTTAGCAGATGAATTCTCTAAAATATTTGACGGGTTTAGTATTGGCACTAATGATCTGACTCAATTAATCCTTGGGCTTGACCGTGATAGCGAGCTTGTAAGTAATTTGTATGATGAAAGAGATAAAGCAGTAAAGAGAATGGTGTCAGAAATAATCAAAATTGCACATCAAAATAATAGAAAAGTCGGTATATGCGGAGAAGCACCTTCAAATTATCCTGAGTTTGCTAAATTTTTAGTCAGAAATAAAATTGATTCAATGTCACTCGAACCTGATAGTATCATAAAAACAAGAATAAAAATTTCTAAAATGAAATAGTATCTTTCATCAAATATACAAAAAAAAGAGCCTCCATAAAAAGGAAGCTCTTTCTTATTAAATATAAAATTTAACCTTCTACTGGAATTGGGATATCAGCATTAACTACAAAATTAAACTCTATTTCAGTCTCTGTATCCTCAGGAGTAAATTGTCGTTCTAGTCCAACATACATCTCATAATAAGCTTCCTGATTTGCAGGAAGTTCACTAAAAGGACTAAAACTTTCCTCAACATAATCTGCTAATGTTCCACTATAGACTATTTCATAACCATCTTTATATACTCTACGCATCTGTACATAGAAATCATCAGCAAGTTCATTTACTTGTCCATTAGGATCTTCATATTTAAACATTAATCTAACAGGCATATCTGATGCATTATAAACATTTAAATTGCCCGCAAATTTTATATCCCCCTCATATGTGACTTCATTAGCTATAAATGTTTCACTAACTTGTTCTTCTCGAAACTCATTACTATCTGACAAAAGTATATAAGCTGTAGAAGAAGTTACATGTGCACTAAATCTGTTCTCAGTGCTTCTTGCTGTAAATCCTGATATAGTAGAAGCCATTATTGCTGCACTACCCCCAAGTAAAAATACCCCAAGGATAGTACATATGATCGCAGCTCTTTTAACTTTTCCCATAAAAATAAATTAATAAATAAAATATAATATATATATGTAACAAAAAAAATGAAAAAAAGTAACACATAATATTTTTATATTGAAATATTTATAGATATCAATTAATATGATTTTATTAATTAATAAAATTGTGATTGCTTATAAAAAACATCATCTGTAATAAATAAAATATATTTGAACTTCTAATCTTTTTAAAATGCAACAATCTAACTTATCACAAATACCAAAACCAGTAATTTTAATAATTCTTGATGGATTAGGAGTAGCTCCAGCCAGCAAAGGAAATGCTGTAACTTTAGCTCAGACAGTCAATCTGGAAAATCTCTGGCAGAGCTATCCTCACTGTTATTTAAATGCTTCGGGAAATAATGTTGGACTTCCAAGCGGAGTTGTCGGGAATAGTGAAGTTGGTCACATAAACATTGGTGCAGGAAAGGTAGTGTTTCAAGAAATTGCAAGAATAGATAAAGAAATTGAAAACAAAATCTTTCTTAATAATAAAACTATGAAACAGGCAGTTGAACATGCTAACAAAAATATGGGTAAACTACACTTAATTGGTTTAGTTAGTAACGGAAAAGTCCATTCATCAATTGACCACGCAATTGCATGTATAGAATTCTGTAAAATTCACGGGTTAAAGAATCTTTTTATTCATGTATTTACTGATGGAAGAGATACAGATCCTAAATGTGCTTCCCGATTTCTTGAAGAAATTGAAAAGCATTGTGGAAAAAACAAATTAGGCCAAATAGCTTCTGTTATCGGTCGCTACTATGCTATGGATAGAGATAATAGATGGGAGAGAACAAAAAAATCATATGACTTAATGGTAAGTGGAATTGGTACCAAAGTAGAAAATTGGCAGAATGCCTTAAAAATATCCTATGAAAATAATAAAACTGATGAATTCTTAGAACCTTTCATTATAACAAAAAATGGCAAACCTATTACAACAATTCAGGAAGGTGATTCGGTTATATGCTTTAATTATAGAGCCGATCGTGCAGTTCAAATCTCTAAAGCATTTGAAGATGAACAATTCGAGGGTTGGCAAAGAAATAAAATTCAGAAATTATTTTATGCCGGCTTTTCAAACTATGAAAAAGGCATCCCTATGACTAGAGCGAAGGAGGATATTGAAACTCACGGCGACGAAAGTAATATGGTAAAAAACCTTTTCTCTCAAGAGTTAAAGAAATCAAATGAAGGTTTCCCTAAAAATCAAGTATTTCCTCCTGAAAGAATACAAAACTCATTAGGAAAAGTAATATCAGATCAGGGACTGAAACAATTAAGAATAACTGAATCTGAGAAATATCCTCATGTAACATACTTCTTTAACTGTAGAGAAAAAAATCCATTCCCAAACGAGGATAGATTAGAAATTCCTTCCCCAAAGGATGTACCTACTTATGATCAAAAACCAGAAATGAGTTCTTTTGAAATAACAAATAAATTAATCGAACTAATAAACAAACAATATTATGACTTTATACTAGTTAATTATGCTGCAACAGATATGGTATCTCATACAGGAGTACTTGAGGCTTCAATCAAAGCAGTTAAGACAGTTGATAACTGCATGGGCAATATTGTCAAAACAGTTTTAGATAACCAAGGCGTAGCTATTATTACAGCAGATCATGGTAATGCTGAAGAGTTAGTTAATCTACAAACAGGAAATGTAGATACAGAGCATTCTACTAATCCAGTTCCATTTATATTTGCTGCAAACGGATATAATCCTCAAGAACTGACTTTTGGTTTACTAGCAGATATAGCACCAACTATCTTGGCAACTCTAGGAATACAAAAACCAGATACAATGACTGGAAGAAATTTAGTACAGTAATAGATTACAATATCACTTTTTAAAGTTAATATCTTTTTTTAATTTATCTAAAACATTTCCCTTTAACAAAAAACGACTTGCTAAATACGTTGTTATTGGGACTGATAGAATTAATGCTATACTACCAATTAAAGTCCTAACAATTTCAGTTATAATAAATTCTTTATTTATTATTTCAAAAAAGCTCAAATTACTCATTAAAAAAACTAAAATCATAGGTAAAGATACTGCAAAATAAACCATAAAAAGAGTGTTTATCATAGAAGCGATATGACTCTTACCAACATTCATAGCTTTTTTATATAACTTACTGGGAAATAATCTCTTATTTGTTTTTATCAATTCTTTCACAATTACTACTTGACTCATAGATACATCATCAACAATACCAATAGTACCAAGTATAAATGCACCAATTAGTAAATTCTTCATATCAATATCTACGTTAAAGTTTGAATTTACATATATACTCAGCTCATTAGATAATCCACTAAGTTTAAGTATATTAATAAATACTATACTTAATAAAAGTGAAATAATTAGTCCAATCAATGTTCCCACAAATGCTAAAAACGTTGCATTATGTATTCCATATAGAATAAATAATGATAATGCGAGAATTATAACTCCTGCTGTTAAAATAATTAATATTGGATCATAACCTTTAATTAATAAAGGCACTACTCCATATATAAGAACCAAAAATGAAAGTACTAAAGAAAATAATGATTTAATCCCAAGTATACCTCCAATTAAAATAGTCACAACAATAAATGCTACTGTAAGAATAGCAATATCATACTTTCTATCATATCCCCCATAAGTATATTCTCCTCCATCAATAGTATAAACAATTATTCTATCTCCCTTCTTAATCTTTTCATCTTCTGATAATGCATCAATACTCATCTCTTTATACTCTCCATTATCCGGTAAATTAAAACAAATCACATCATATTCGGCCTTGTGTAAATTGCCCATTACATCCTCTTCCTCTTTTATCTCTACTCTAGTTTTAATAATTGTAACAGATATCTCCCTAACCACATTAGAATCTTTTTGAAATAGATCCTCAAAATAATTAACATTTTTAATCACTAAGGATAAAATAAATATTATAAAGATATAAATAATAATTAATATTATATTCTTTTTTCTTTTATTGAGAATTTCTATGACTTTACTTAACATTTCATGATATTTCAATTATTTTAAAAGACAATATATATTTAATAATTAGCTTTATTTTATCATTAATTTCAATAAATTATATAATACTTGCTGGATCTTTCATATATTAGGTATAATAATTTAGCTTGTAGATCTTTTAAAAGGTATATATTAATTTTTTAGTTCAAATTCTGAAACAACAGTCTATCCACCTGCCGTTTCAGGTCACGTAGCTCTACCTATCGGTAGACAGGCAAGTGGTTTAAGGCAGCGGTCTGCCTGCCCGCCGTTTCAGGTGACGTAGCCAAGTAGTTAAGGCAGCGGTCTGCAAAACCGCTACACGCGAGTGCAAATCTCGCCGTCACCTGAAACTCTGGCAGGCGGGCAAAACCGCTATACGTGGGTTCGAATCCCACCGTGACCTCAAGATTTTCATACATCAAGTATTCAGTTCTTTTTACAATATCATTTATAATAATGGTATAATATTAAGATAATCTTTGTTAGAAGTTCTTTAAAATTATAAGTTTATATTTTATTTATTGCCGTCGTGGCGGAACTGGTAGACCTGCCTACCGGCAGGCAGGCGCGTTGGACTTACCCAAAACCACAAAGGTTTTAGGTAATCATGAACCCAACGTGGTTCATGATAAAATCCAATTACTTTAAAAGGCAAACCATGTATTTTACATACTTACTCTTTAGCAGAAAAGACAAATAACTTTATATAGGATATACAAGTAACTTAAAAAATAGAATTAAGGAACATACAAATGGTAAAGTAAAATCAACTAAACGGAAGAGACCATTGATACTATTATTTTATGAATCATTTTCTTCTATAAAGGATGTTAGAAGAAGAGAATATTTTTTCAAAACTAGTAAATGTAAATCAAGTTTAAAACAAATAATTAGAAGTTCTTTAAAATTGTATTATAATTAATATTTATTTCTTTAAATGCCGCCGTGGCGGAATTGGTAGACGCGTTGGACTTAAAATCCAATGAGGTTTTTCCCTCGTGTGAGTTCGATTCTCACCGGCGGCATATATATTTAATAAAAAGTGAAAAAGGTAATATTTATATTGGTTCAACAAATGATCTAACTCGAAGACTTAAGGAGCATAATCGAAAAAATAGTAAGTATACAAAAAAAGATAAAAAATGGAAACTTATATACTTTGAAGAATATAAGAATATCAAAGAAGCAAGATTAATTGAAAGAAAAATCAAAAAAAGTAGATATGAGAGAGATAGATTTTATAAAAAAGCAGGCATTAAAAAATCATATGATTTCTCTTGATAAACTCAAGACTAAATATTTTGATATAATTAAGTCATAAGAATATTAGAATTATCGAGTTTATTTTAGCTCAGCTGTTTTTTAATTGACAAGCTATTTTTAAAAAAGAGTCGGGGCGTAGTTCAGTTGGCTAGAACGCACGGTTTGGGACCGTGAAGTCGCTGGTTCAAGTCCAGTCGCCCCGACTTATTTTTAAATGAATTTAATGATATATAAAAACGAAACATAATAAACTTAAGAATCTATGAATTTTATCTTTAAATACAATCTAACAGCAGGAATCTGGGCAGAAATTACACTAGGGAATAATAAAAAATCTATATAATTCTCATTCTTCTATCTATCAAATCCTTTGCTAGATTTAATTAATATTGCCATTACTCTTGATAATAATTATAAAGAACAGAAAACCTCATTTCTAGAAGAACCTGGCGAAATAGTATTGTTAGTTCAATCTAATACCAATGGTAAATTATCCATTAACTTATATAAATTTCAAGACTGGATAGATACTAAAACTATTGAGTGGATAAAAGAAAACGGAAAACATATATTTTCAATAGAAACAAGTATACAAAATTTCCAAAAACAACTATTTAATGCTAGTCATAAATTATTGGAGAAATATGAGGTAAAAGGTTATAAAAATAATTGGACAAATTAACCATTCCCCATAAAGGAATATCGAAAGTTAGAAAATATCATTAAATAAAACTTCATATCATCGTAAATTTTTTTTACTTTACTAATCTTTGTTCTTAAAATCATCCATAAGCCCAGCCCTCTTCACGTAAATCGTTTTCACTATACCCTCTTGATAGTGCAAGTATTCTATATACTACTCGAATCACTTTAACTGAAGTACTATAAATATACCTAAAATCTACCCCTATAATAGCCCATGGAATATCACCTGATAGTGATATAGAAACCTTAAGCCCTTCAGGATGACGATATTCTAAAGAAAATCCAGTTATAATATAAGGAAAATCAAAATCACCACGTGCTTCTTTCTGAAGCATACCTCTATAGGGAGAAAAATAATCAGGTGCTAAAATATAATCAACTTCACTAGTAACCAAAATTTCATCTCGAATACATATTTCAGTTTCTCTAATAACCCTTCGATCCATTCTTTTTTTCAATCCATGCAATGTTCTCTCTTTACTTGGAATAACTAATTTTATAAAATATCCTCTTCCAATATCAATTTCTAATACAAATATATCATCAATAGAACCATCATGAACCTCTACCTCACCTTGAATAATATCCCTTAATGATACACCATTTAAAGATTCAGCTATTGCATTTGGATCAAACTTAGTATCTGCATAAACTACTAGATCCCCACAAAATCTTACAGCTATTTCTCCCGTATTTGGTCTATGAGAAAGAACACAATCCCAATGTAATGGGAAAATATAATCTGGATCTCGTTCTGATCCTTTAAGTCCAAAAATATTCCTAGTATATACTATATGCTGAGCTCCTGCTTTTTCTAAAGCTTTATCAGGTACTTGATTAGGAAACACAAGTAACTCCATTATATCTATCTTTATAAAAAATATTAAACATTTGCTATTTATTATATCATACCCTTCTATGACTTATAATTATTCCCTCTTTCGATACAACTTACTAATTAGTATTGATAACCCTATGATTTATGAGATAATGACCTTATATAAATATTTAATTAAAAAAAATTAACACTAACATTCTCAACTCTATAATTAAGAATAATTATACTTATTCTTTTTATTTTGGAAGCTTAACTAAAAAGGGAGCAGAGTTACAAAAAAAGATCTTAGGTAAATATCTATATCATTGGACCTATATACAAGATGAGTTAATCACCAATTACTTATTGCCTGCCATTGCATTACCATCACTTCACATATCTAATATACAATATAAGTTATTAAATAAAGCTGAAGAACTAGTAGGTAAAAAAATAACTGGTGGTTCAAATGAAGCTGTATGGTTAAGTAAGTATATTGAAAAAAGAATAACTTTACCTCATTTTAACCATAAACATAAACTTAATATAAGTAACAATGACTCTTCAAAAGACATTCTATTTAAATTTATTAATTATTATGAAATTACACATAATTGGAAAAAGTCCTTAATTACCCTTTCAAAAGAAAATATTTTATTAGAATGGGCATCTAAATTAATTAGAAATTTCTCGAAATCAAAATACAATACAAATACTAAACTTGTTATTTACAAAATACCAACAAATAAAGTTATTAAACAGGGTATTCCATATTCACTCTCCATCAGATCTCCTGCGGTAGTTGCGATTCCCTATATTAATAAAAACTTGCTAGAAAGAATTAAGAAAGAAGATATACCAAAAAGTATAATCATAAAAGAAAAGATCTGTGAAAAAGATCGAACTAAATTAACAAAGGTTAATGATAATGACTCTTTTAAAACAAAAAGAATGAATGAGAATCTAACAAAGTTAAAAATGATTTTAGATAGACAAATAAAAATTCCAAATACAACAACAATACAACAAGTTAAAAAATACTTTTTCCCACTACCTGAGATAAAAAACATTTCATTAACATCTCCTTTTAACACCTTACTAAATAATAAACATAACAGAAAACAACTAGAAGATTTTCTAATCGAATGTAATATTCCATCTAATTAACATCATTAGTCTTTTTATCCAGTTCGATTTTAATACAGATACTATTATGATAAAATACTAATAATTAATTTGAAATTCTTTTATTAGAATATGTTCGTATAGTATAAATAATTTGGTACAAATTACGAAAATATGTCAGCTAGTAACTAGTTATACGTTATATTACTGAGAATAAATTAGCAAAAGTTTTAATAAATTATTGGATTTGATATTATCTATCAAGATGAAAATGGAAAAGAAATTGATAAAGTTATTGATGAGAATAATTTAATTGAGAAAATCATTCGAGACTACAAAGATTTATCTTCATATTGTTTAAGATTTATTGATCTATATGGAGATACAACGATTAATCAATTACAGATTAATCTACTAGAGATAGAACTTAAACCTGTTTTAAATAAAACTAAAGATAAAGAAATTAAATTATTCATAAAAAAATATTGGTTCTAATAAACAAATGTAAAGAGAATACTCATACTTATATTAAATTCTATGGAGACTAATTTTATTTCCCATAATATCGTTGCCTTCGGCGATTTTTTCTTGCAGAAAAAACGTATAACAAGGATTTAGAGATTACAACTTGCAGACTCCATCTAAATTTCTCACTACGTTTGAAACTTCTCTGAACCCCAATGTTAGGCAATATATATTTTTTTCTTTTACACTAAAAATACGGAAGATACTTACCTATATAAAAATTTTTTATTCTGTAAGGAAGCGTTTGTTGCAGAAAAAGCAGATGAACTATGTATTCCAATGTCTTTAGAAAAGGAATATAGATAAATTAGATACAACATATACCGTTTATTTATAATTATTTCCCAATTTGATATAATTTTTTTATTAGACTACTCTCAATTATATGAGTACTCAAAAATATAGAATTTACATGCATATAAACTCTCAATTAGAAAATCCGCCAAAGGATATGGATTCACTTGGTATATTCATCAGTAATATTGAAGGGCTAATTTATGCAATAGATGAACCAAATTTTGACCCGCATAGCCATCCAATTTATAAAACATTATTTAACCTTGAAGAACTATATGCAGTTAATTTAGACAGAAAAAATCATTAAAAAATGATGACCTTCAATATATAGAAGAAATAGTTAATAAAATGAAAATGGAGCTGTATAAACTCATTTAGTTTACAGAAAAAACTATTTAATGCCAGTCAAAAATTATCGGAGAAACATGGAGTGAAAGGTTATAAACATGAATAGATAAATTCTCATTTCTCTTTAAAAGAATATTGAAAGTTAAACAGTTTCATTAAAAACAATATTGTATAATGTTTTCTATAATAATTCTTTAATTATAAATAATCTTTTAATCAACAAACTAAATATATTGCGTATATATTCTATTTTTTATATAACTAATACGTTCATAGCTTATCTTTAAAAAAATATAAGAATGTTTAAAAATATAAAAAATAATTTTACACTATTTTCTCAAATAATAAATATATTTGTACTTTCTATTTTACTATTCAACATTTTCTCAACCCCTGTTATTGCTGGAAATGCAACCGTTTCTGTGATTATAAAGAATACGAGCGGGCAAGGTCTACCCTCAGTTCCTATCACTTGTACATCAACAGCTCCAAAAGTTGGAACTGAATTACCTCCAGCACCTGATATTAATTATTTAACAACTAATGGAAATGGGATTGCAAATTGGTCTGTTGATGGGATAGAAGGTTATACTTACAAATGTTTTGCAAGCTCTGCAACGTATACAGTAAATAATGTTACTTATTACTTTAGTAGTCCTTCTCCTTCAGAAGCATTTTCATTAATACCAGGTCAAACTCAACAAGTAAATATAACAGGCACACCATACAACACTGGTAGCTCAAATAATAACTCAAATACATCAACTACATCTGAACCTGAAATTGAATATGCTCCTGTTTCAGAAACCGAAATCTCATCCACTTTTACTAAAGAAGGTTCAGAAACGACTTCATTCACCGATATGACATTAGAAGATTCTAAAACAGTAAGTGAACTTACTATAGATGATGCTGAATTTGGAAAAATTAAATATCTTGAAGATAAAGACTTATCTGATGATAAATTCTTGTCAATATTCGAAGATCTTGATAATTATTTTAATTTTATGACTGGAAAAGTTACTGTAGATACACAAGATGTATCAGAGTTTAATTCAAAAGCTTTAGTAACTTTTTATAATATTAACTTAGTAGGAAATGAAATCAAGATAGCTTTAGATGACGAATACAACGAAGAAATAAGCAGCAGTGCTGAATATAATAAAGAAACTAAAGAGCTATCTTTTGAAGTCAGCTCATTTTCAGAATATGAGGTAATGCCAAATATGCAAATCTCATTAGAAAAAGATTCAATAACTATTGATACTTATAATTACACAATTTCCGGAACAGTAGAAGACTTGGATTCAACCATTGAAGTTGAATTAAACGGTGAAAAAATAGAAGAGAATATCGAAATAGATAAAAACGGTAATTTTAATATTGAACTGACTCTTAAAGAAGGTGATAATACTATTAATATAACAACAACCGGAATCTCAGGATACAGCGAAAGTATCAATAAGAATATCAACTATACACCTCCTACAAATTACATATATTGGATAGTAGGTGGCGTTGCACTCTGTATACTGTTCTTAATTTCAGTAATAACTGCTGTGTTCTTTATTATTAAGAAAAAGAAAAAATCTAAAACTAAAAAAAAGATTTGATGAAAATCCTGTCGTATTTATGAACAGTGTCAAACACATTACTCAAACACATATTCATATTCTTCCTGGTAAAGGTGGACTTCGTCTATTAATATCACCTTTCGAAAACATTCCAGACAAAAAACAATGAGAGACCAGTTATTAAACATTTTAGAAAAATAATATTAGAATCCTAGAATTAAATCTTAATTTTTAGTTTCATATATCTTTTATTTTATGCTATTATGAATAAATACCCTTTACTATTTAAATTTTAAAATTAAATTATATGAAATATGCAATTCCTATAGAATCCCAGGACATAAAAGATGAGATATCGGAAGTATTTGGTAGAAGTAAATTTTTTGCTGTATACGATTCAGAAACAAAGAGTATAGATTTCCTAGAAAATCCTGGAAGTAAGGAATCTAGAGGGGCTGGTATATCAGCAGTTCAGTTTCTGATAGAAAAAAAAATAAACAAAGTATTAACAACTAATATCGGGCCAAATGCTGAAAATACATTAAAATCGTCTGGAATAAATCTTGAAATAATAGAAAGAAATACTCTAGAAAACATCAAAAACGAATATTTTGAAAAAAATGAAAAATAGAAAAATTGTAGTAACAGGTGGCAAAGGAGGTACTGGCAAGTCGACTATTGCTATTTTAATTGCTTTTAAAGCTCTCAATCAAGGTAAGAAGGTTCTTCTTGTTGATTTAGATATTGAATGCCCAAATGATTACCTAATACTTGGAATTAATAAACTAACGAATCCTAGTAGCAATACATATTGCTACTATCCAGAAATTGACCCCAAAAAATGTAAGAAATGTGGTCTTTGTATATCTTCTTGTTCTTCGAATGCACTATTTAAATCAAAAGATTCTATCCCAAAGCTGCATAAGACACTTTGTAGTTCATGCGGTGTCTGCTGGGAAATTTGTCCTCATAATGCAATAAAAAAAGTTAAAGAAAAAAATGGAGAAATCTATATAAACAAATTATCAGATAATTTTACTCTTGCAACAGGAAGAATAATACCTGGTATTCGAGAAACTAGCCCTGTTGTAACCCAGACAAAAAAATATCTTGAATCATATTACAAAAATTTCGATTTAGTAATATTTGATACAGCAGCTGGAACTCATTGTAATGTCATTAAAGCACTTGAAGGAAACCAAAGAGCTATTGCCGTCACTGAACCTACACCTTTAGGCAAGCATGACCTAAATATAATTTTAAAAGTACTTAAAGTATTAAATATACCCTCACATATTGTAATAAATCAATTTGATATTGGAGATATTAATTTAATAAAAGAAATATCAAAAAATAATCATAGTCCAATCATTGGGGAACTACCATATAATAAGAAACTAGCAAAAATATATTCTAATGGGAGATTTTTTGAAAATAAAAATCTAAGTAAATTACTTAATTTAAACCTTGTTATATGAATAAAAGAATTACCATAGCTTCAGGAAAAGGTGGAGTTGGAAAAAGCATGATCTCATCTATGATTTCTATTCTTTTTTCAAAAGATAATAATGTTGTAGCCATAGACTGTGATGTTGATGCTCCTAACTTAGCACTTTGGCTAGGAATTGATACAAGTAATAAGAATTTAGCAGATAAAACTAAATTTATCAGTACAACTAAAAAACCCCAAATAGATAAATCAAAATGCAACAACTGCGGTAAATGCGTACAAAAATGTAACTTTGATGCTTTAGAAAAAGGAAAGTCATATCCTAAACTGATCTCATATAGATGTGAAGGTTGTCAGTTATGCAAGATAGTATGTCCGAATAATGCTATAAAAATGGTATCCGTAAAAAACTGTTTACTAAGCATTTTTCAAACTGATTATAATTTTTCAGTAATTCAGGGACAAATACAACCTGGTGAAGCAGAGTCAGGAGAAGCTGTAACTGAAATCAGAAAATATGCTAATTCCATTTCTAGAAAAGATAGTATATTTATCCAAGACGCTGCAGCTGGTATTGGTTGTCCGGTTATAGCTTCTATAGTAAACAGCAACTATGTAATTATAGTCGCCGAACCATCTAAATCATCGTTTTCTGACATGAATAGAATTATTCGAGTAATAAACCAATTCGAAATTCCTTATGGAATAGTAATAAATAAATATGGATTAAATAATAATATTTCTAACGAGATAATCAAGCAGTCAAAAAATAATTTTTTAGGAAAAGTCAGTTACGATCAAGAAATAATAAAATCAATAGTAAATATGACTCCTATCTTCGAAACCAACCTAAAAGCTAAAAAAGAAATTAAAGATATATTTAAAAAAGTGAATGATTTAATATTTAATGATAAATAATAATAAAACAAGTAACTTTCAAAGAAGATTTAGAGAAAACATAGAATCTTGTTAAAAGTCTATTTAAAATTAATAATAGTTATCTTGGAGATATAGCTCTTTATAAAAAATACAGAAGAAAATAATGAAGAAATTTGACTGTAAAACTCAATATTTGTTTTATAAGAAATTTTAAATAATAAATCGCTAAAATATGATTCTTCTTATTTATACAAATCCGGTATTTTTCTTTCATACCCCATATACTGAAAAATCCACTGCCATTTATCATAAAGCTCTTTTGCCTCTGCTTTCAATTCTTTATCTAAATCTATCAGTTTATATTTTTCATCAACTTTAAACATTGCATATTGAATAGCCTTTTTAAAGCTTTCCTCCGTATTTTTATAAAACATAGTAAATATATGAAATACTCCTTTTGGATCTAAAAATTTAAAACAATCAGCATTTTTATATAGTTTTGATTCAATATACTTCTGCTTTCCTCCATGATGAGTTTCTATGATTTCAAAAATTATTTTAGCTTTATCTTCTGAAATATCATTTTTTTTAAATATCTTTTTCGCATAATTCAAAGCCATTGGGATATGATCTTTTATGTTTCCCCCCTCCTTCGATTCCCAAATAAATAAATCTGCTAAGTATGTACCCAACCATAACACATCACTATTATGCTTATATTTCTTTGTTAACTCATTTAACTTCTTATCAGTCAAATTATTTAAAACCTCTCCAGGAGCAGGTTTAGAATATAATTCTTTTTTTATCGTTTGAATTAAATTCTTCATAATAATAAGCAAGTATTATTATAATATAATCTTGTCATATTATAATTATAAAAGGAATAAATTTGTCTATAAAAATTTTAAATAATAAATCTTCTAATATTTATTTATATTCCTTCATTTTGTCCTCAATATTTGACTTCTTAGCCTTAATACTAGATATCTCAGTTAATAACTTTTCCCTCATCTGCTTATCATAATTCTGAAATCCCGAATAATATTCACTTTGTGCATCTGAAAATTCCAACTCCAACTTAGCATATTCATATGTAAGCAAAGTAATCTGATATTCATCCCCTACTATACTCGCTTGTATAAACTCATCTGTAATTTCCGCGTTTTCATTTAAAAAATTAACAATATCATCAAGATAATCTTTTATAACCTGATTTTTTATATCAGTATCTTCATTAATTTCAATATCATTTATAGTACTCTTTAACTCTTCATACTCCGCAGCCCAATCTGAGCATTTTTGAGACATAGTTAATAGTTCTTCCTCTGTATCATACTCATACATCTCCTGGTACTGTGCATCAATGTTATTAATTGTAAATATATGAGGCTGAATTTCTTCTTCATACTCAACAATATCTTTATACCTCTGTCCTATGCTGATGGATAAATCATAATACCTATGTAAAGAAGTATCTAAATCAGCAATTAAAGAATTTGAAGAAGGTATCTCATCCTTATATTCTGAAATACTGCTTATAAAATTATTAGATATATCCTTTGAATTAGTAACAACCTCTAGCTCTTTCCAATTACCTTCTGTCTTAATATTTTTATCATCTAAGTTTAATAACTTCGGTATATCTTCTTCTAGATTTTTAAGTAATGTCTTACTTTCATAATAATTAGCCTCTACAGAAGAAACATAACCCTTTGATTTCTTTGGTAGATATACATATCTATATAACAAGTATCCACCAACAGACAAAAGACCTATTAAAAAAACAACTATTCCACTTATGATTAAGATTATTTTTAATCCTTTACTTTTTTTAGGATTTTTCATGAGAGAAAATTTAAAAAAATATACACCCACAGTTTAGCAGAGAGTATTATTTGAAACAAATACATTTTTTATTTAAAATGACTTACTCCAAAAACTATCACTAAAATCCAAAGCTTTTTTAACTATCTTTAGATTATAATTTTCATCTACTGAATGCATACCGCAATCTTCATTAGCAAGAGGTGCTAATATCTGAGGAACGGATAATATATCATTAAAATATGTAACAATAGGCAGACCTCCTCCGCAGAACTTAACAAGAGGTTCTTTACCAAATGCTTTCTTTAGATGTTTCCTTGCTGTTTTAATATATTCGTTATCCAAATTAAGTTTTATACCATAATATGGACTTGCTATATCCAATTTATAATCAACATAATTTGGAACCTGCTTTTTAATAAATTTCTTAAATAATTCGACAATCATTTTAGGATCCTGAGATTTAACCAATCTGAAATTAATCTTTGCAGTTGCATAAGAAGGAATACTGTTCCTGTACCCCTCTCCTGTATAACCCGAATCTAAACCCGTTACAACTACTGCAGGTCTAAGACCTGTCTGTGTATAAAAATCATTATTATCTTCAGTTACAAGAGCCTTAGTTCCAGATAGCTTCTTATAATAATCCAAATCAAATGGAATATTCTTATTCATTTCTCTTATTTCATCACCAATATCATCTACATTATCATAAAAACCATTAATAGCAATAGAACCATTCTCTTTATAAATTCTATTAATAATTTTAATCAATTCATGTGAAGCAATTGGGGAAGCTCCTCCATATAAACCTGAGTGTAAATCCTTATCTGAAGTAATACACTTCAAAGTAGAATTAAAACCTCCTCTAAAACCTGCTTCAACAACCGGATAATCTGAAGTTATCTCTCCATCAGAAATCATTATAAAATCACAATTCAATAACTTTTTTTTATCTTTAATGCATTTCTCTAAATTAGGAGACCCAGTCTCTTCATTCCCTTCAATAAAGAATTTAATATTATATTTCAATTTTCCTTTCTCAATTAAATTAAAAATATTTATAATATGGATCATCACCTGCCCTTTGTTATCAACTACTCCTCTTGCATAAAGCCTTCCTGATCTCTCTGTTAATTTGAAAGGATCAGAACTCCAACCTTCTGACTCAGAAGCAGGTTGAACATCATAGTGTCCATAGATTAAAGCTGTTTCATATTCTTTGTTCTGAATATACTCTGCTAATACAACCGGGTTATCATAACCTTTAATTATTTTAACTTTAAATCCCTTGCTTTTAAATGTTCTTTCTAGCCATTCAACTGTCTTCTCAATTTCAGATTTAAATTCATCTGATGTTGAGACGCTTTTAAATTTGATGAATTCTTTTAAGAGGTTTTTATATTTTTTATTCATAAATTATCTTTGATAATATAGAATAATATACATTATTCAGCTTCATGATACAAATTCTATAAAATTTTAATATTTATTTTTCCCAAAAACATACTCAGGAATTTCGAATTGATTAATAATAGTATTATTAGATTCAACTCTCCTTACAAAAATTATTGTCCAATCATCTACATAAACCGGTGCCCAATCATCATCCTCTACCCGCTTTATCAAAAATTCCTGTGCCCATGGAGTCATATCCAGTCTATAAAAAAATATGGCATTAAAATTATACTGATTATCAATTTTTTTCCATCTTTCTTCATTTTCCTGCATTTTGATATAAGTATTTTCCATAAATTCAACACTATATGCTTCAGGTCTGTTATCAACAAATAATTCTTCCTCAGGAAATAGATTATAAATAAGATATCCACCAATATCGTAATTATTAAATATTGGACCAGTTAGCTTGTTCTTCTTGAAAAATTCACTAGAAGATAAATTATTTTCCCACAGATCTATACCAGAATTGTAATTAAATATAGAGAAGTATTGATTTGGTATAAGAACAAAAATAATTATAATAATTACAGACAACATTACTAATATTTTCTCTAAAAAACTTTGCAGTTCATTCGATAATAATTCACTTAATTCATTTAATATATTTGATCCACAAGAAATCAAAAATAGCCCAAAAAGAGGAAATGTCCTTACCATTCTTATACCTAAAATACCAAATGCAATAAGTAAAATGGCTTCAGATAAATATTTAATAAATTTCTTCTTAATTATTAATAACAAAATTAATATAACTGTTAAAATAATTAATAATTCAAAATGTATATAAAAGAAACTCGAAAATCTCTTCTGCATGAAAAATACTGATTGGTTTTCAGCAAGCATATATCCATAGTTGTCGAAAATATTCAACGGAGCCAATATACCTCTTAGTCCATTTGGATTAATCAAACAAGCCAGCAATGATAAGAAAAAAACTATAACTAATTGTTTTAACTTGTCTTTACTATTAATTAAGCTATCAATGATAAAAACTCCAATAACAAACAATCCCAAGATAAAAAACAGATGAAGATTAACCCAAAATGCTTGCAAAAATGGAAAGATATATAGAAATTTATAATTTAATTTGCCCTCATTATATTTTGTTAAAATATAATAATAAATTCCTAAGAAAAGATAGCTTAATCCTTCAGGTCGGATTTCTGCTCTGCTAGTAATAAGTGGGATGCTCAATAATGCTAGAAAAAACACTAATATAAATTTTTTCTTTCTCTTACTAGAAAAAATAAATAATAATAGAATAATTGTACTTAACAAGGTATAGATTATCGATAATCCTTTAAAACCTACTAATTTATTTAAATAATAAAAAATAACCCCACTTCCCCAATGATGATTAATCGTTTCATATTCAGGTTCTGTATAGGAATAATAATTTGAATTTAATAAATTCGAATCTTCAAAAACTAACTCACCATTTTTAATATGTCGCCCTAAATCCGAATTAATCAGATTAATCTTTCTAGTAAAAGATAATACAAATATTATGCATAAAATCACCAAAGCAAATAACTTTATATGTTTTGAATCTATACAAAATGAACTTTGACTTTTATCCATATAGGAATGAATAATTTTATTTGCTATTGACTAAAGACATTAAACATTTCTTAATAATTCACCTTATATACTACCATCTCACCATCAACAATAGTGTATCTATCAAGTTTTACTCTGTAAATTTCTTTTAATTCTTCTTTTTTCGATATCTCTGGGTACCAATATGGTAATATAATTAAATAATCAGGTTTTTGAGAAATCAGATAATCCCATAAAGGCTCCTCTCTTTCTTTTTTCGATAAACCTTCAGTTACTTCTAAAACCTCAGGAGAAACTAGTCCAACCATATCAATAATCTCTCTTTGGGAAATATAAGTTATCGCTCCAATATCATTTAATGCTATTACTGAATCTTCTGGAATATTCTCATTTACCCAATTCCCAATATTTATATGCATATCATTTATATTCTTTACATTCAATCCAAAAGTTGATCCCCAATTAACCAGCATTATTATCAGATAAATGAATGTCGAAATTATTGAAACAAATATAGCTTTTCTATTCATTCTAACTTTATACAAAAATTCTTTTATTCCACATATACCAATAATAAAATAAACTGGAATAAAAGGAATAATATATCTTCCATGATGGCGTAAATTAGGAGCTGTTACGCTTGCTATAAGAGGATAGCCAATTGAAATTAACACTAAAAGTAAATACTTATAATTTTTTACACACCTTTTTGCAACAAAGAATAATCCTAATGGTAATAATAAAGTTAATAATGGATTATCAAGCACCAGTAAATAAATATATCTTAATAAATATATAGCTGCTATCTTTAATCTCGAATAAAATGCGAAAGCCCCAACTGCATCTTGTGCATTAAAAGTATTCGGCAAAAAGCTGCCCGTTACTTTAAAACTAAAAATTAGATAAGGTAAGATAAAAATTAGATAAATAATATTTGGTAAGATTAAACTACTAATAAAATGTTTAACTGACTTCCAGCTTCTAATTTCTCCTACAAGCTCATTTAAAACATAGAATCCAAACATTAAATATCCCTCCGGTCTAACGACAGATGCTAATCCTATTATTGATACAATCAAATACTTGTTTTTATCTTTTATATAAAATAATAAAAATAAGATCAGAAGAAATGTAAAAAATGTTACTTCCATTCCGCTTAATGCAGCCCAAGCAAATCTCCCGCAAAGCAAAAATAAAATTGAAAAAATCAAGGCTTGTCCTTTAGATTTTAAAATCTTTTTAGATAGAAAATAAGATGCTATACCAGACAATATATAAAAAACAGCACTCAATACTTTCGCAATCAATAAATGATCTTTAATAACAATAAAAAAAATTGACAACATCAGAGTCCAGGCAGGAGAAGTAGAACCTGAAGTAGGATTCATCGGATTAAATGAAAAGCCCTTACCTTCAGCTACATTTTTAGAGAATTGAAAGTGTATATAAACATCATCAAGAGGAAACCCTAAATTATCTGATGTAATCCTTATCTCAAATAATAGAAAAAGTACTAATACTAAAACAGATATTATTATTAAAAATAATATATTATTTTTATCCTCTTTATTTATAACCTTTTTCATAAAAAGATTATATAAGGAAATTGAACGAGTTCCAAGACATCATAACTCACCACAATTGACAGTAAAAATTGCCTCACTCTCTTTTTCTGTTGGTTCTGTTTTTAATACACATACATTATTTCCTTTTTTAAACCCCTGAAGACTGTCTCCCGCATCAGATCCAAAAATATTTCCATTATCTAACTCAAACCCTTTATCAAGAAGATAAGTCTTGCTCTCTTCAAAAATTTTATAGTTACCAGTATCAATTATTGAATAAAGTTTAAGGCCTGATACCTTCAATTTATTTCCATCTTCAATCCAATATAATTGGTCTTCCTCAGTTTTAAAACCATAACTACAATAATTCGTTTTAATAAAACTATAAAAATCATCTCTGTTAAAATCAGTATTTTTAACTCCAGAAGATTGAAATTCCCCAGCTATGTCATCTTCATTATTTATCTTTCTATAATCACTGTTAGTTTCTAATTTAATACTAGCATCGGAATTATTATTATCTTTATTAAAATAAAAATACCAAACTAACAAACCAATAATAATAACTAAAACCAATATTTTTCTTTTCATGATAAAAAATGAAAGATTAACTATTAGACTTTTGAAGTCGAAACGCCTACAAGATCAATATATTTAAAATACTTTCTTATTTCATCCCAGTATTTATCAGCTACTTTAGAGCTATATAATCTATGACTACTTTTTTCCATTTGTCTACACAAATCATTTTCTCCTTCTATCAATAACTTATGCACTGCTTCTCCTACCTTCTGGAATCTATCTTCTATTTCTCTTCTCTTTTCTTTCTCTTCATAATCACTATTCAAAATGAAAAATTCTTGAAAAAGTACCTTGTTTTCATCCCAAATTTCTTCAAATATCTTTTTATATTTAGCTTTTGCCATTCTAATAATAAAAAAAAATAATCGATAGCTTTACAATGTTATCAAATATCAAAATTACTTTGCAAACTTTTATTAAATTCTAAATTAGTGTAATATAACAAAGTCTAATTTTTTAAAATTTATCAATGCCCAACAAAAACAAAAAAAATAACTCCTTAGATCAAAATAAAATAGAAGAATACTTTCAGTTAAAAAGTAGTTTAAAAACAATTAGAAGAGATCTTAGTGAAATGAAAAAAGAACACGAAGCTAATGACGAATTAAAACAATTAAAAGAAAAAGCGAAATTGTTAAAGAATAAAATTAAAAATGATGAAGAAATATATCAAGTCCAACAAAAGTTAGACAATTTAAATGAACGAATAAAATTACTAAAAGAGATAATAAAAGCAGAATTAATCCAGAATAATAAAAATGAGGTAAAAAGAGAAGGAAGGAAATTAAAAATTGTCCCTGTCTTAAAAGAAGTAAAAGACGAAGATGACGAAAATAACAAGTCATTTAGAACCAATAATATATAATTCCTTAACAGCTCTAGTTACTGCTGTATATAGCCATCTTTGCCACGATTCATCATCTATCTGCTTGAAGCGCTCTTCAAATAGAATTACTCTATCTGTTTGACTACCTTGAGCTTTATGCACGGTTAATGCATAGCCGAAATCAAACAAATCACCTTTTAAAATATTTTTTCGCTTTTTAGTAAAATTAATTGGCTGAGGATTATTAAACTGATCAGCATATATCAAGCCTTTATAAATATAATCATTATTATCTATGTTAATATTTGCATAAAACCATTTTTTATCATCCCGTTCTAAGGACTTAATAGTACCTAACATTCCATTATAAATATTTTTTCTATGATTGTTTCTTAGACAAACGACTCTATCATTTACACTAACAACAGGATCTTGAAATCCTAAAGATTGACGCACAAATTTATTTAACTTAATCCTTGTAGAATTATAACCACATAAGATAAATGTATCTTTGTTGTATGAACTTAATAATTCTTCCACTTCTTCTCTTGAATCATTATCTTCTTTATCAATCTTTTTAACTGTATCTGAATATTTATTTACTGGTATATATCCATATTTTCTAGCAATAGTTGATATTCTAATAATAGGATTATCTCTTACTTGTCTATGAATTTGTTCTAATCTTAAAATTGGATCCGACATAAGATTAAAAGACCCTCTAATAGGGGGAAGCTGTCCATGATCTCCAACTACAATAATAGGTTTTTGATAAGATAATAAATCATTCCATATTATCCCATTAACCATAGATCCTTCATCAATTATAATAAGATCATAAATAACCTTATCTTTTTTCTCCCATCCAATAATTTCATCGTTATTATCAATAATTGGAGAATAAATTAACGAATGTATCGTACCCACATAATCATTCTTATAAATAGACTTTGATTCCTTAAGCTTTATGTCTAATACTCTCGCTGCTTTTCCAGTAAAAGTAACAAAAGCTACTTTAACTTTCTTTTTGGATTTCTTTAATGAATCTATTTTTTTCCTAAACAAAGCAATTAAAGTAGTTTTACCTGTACCAGCATATCCTCCTAAAGATATATACTGAGACTTACTATCATCTAGATACCAATCTATAAGACTATCCAAAACATTTTTTTGATCTCTAGATAATTCAATCATCAATCTATTATATCAAAATAAATTTAAATTAATTCTTAATATCCACTTTACGAATTTCATATTTCTATAGTAAAATAAATCATCACCAATGAAAAGAAAATTTATATATATTCTAACAATTCTATTTATTATAATACTAATTTCTTCTTATAATACGACTGTCAAAGCAGAAGAAGAAAATAATGATAACCCCATCCTTTTCGTAGAAGAAGATTGTTCATACTGTCAAGCTACAAAAGATTTCATTGAAGATAATTCCATATCGAACAAAATTAATATTCTGTATATAAGAGAAAATCCCGATAATGCTGCCTTTTATAATAAAGTCTGTGAGAACGCAGGAATATCTTTATATGAAAGAGGGATTCCTCTCTTATATGATAATGACAATGTTGTCAATTCTGCAGATAAAATAATACAATACTTAGGAGAAAAATATTCACTTTCAACTGAAGGTTATGAATTAGAAAATAACAATAAGAACACATCCAATAAAATAGTATTTCTTATACTTGGAATTGGAATCGCTTTTTCTTTTGTTTTCTTAAGCTTATCAAAATTAAAAAAGAAATGAATAAACTAACTTTACCATTAATAACAATCGGAGCTTTAGGAGACTCTATCAATCCGTGCGCTCTTGGAGTATTAATCTTCCTAGTTAGTTTCTTAATTTCAATACGAAAAAAAGGAAAAAGTTTTCTAGCAATAGGGGTGGTATACATTCTCTTTATTTTTATTACTTATTTCTTAGCAGGTATTGGATTGTTAACTTCAATTCGAAGATTGGGCATCTCTAATATTATCTATAAACTAACATCAATTGCAGTTATCATAGCAGGATTAATAAACATGAAAGATGTCTTTTGGAAGGATCACGGTTTTTCACTTAAAATTCCCGAATCCAAAAAACCTCTTATTACAAAATATATTCAAAAAGCTTCCATTCCAGCTACAATCGTTCTTGGAATTCTTGTCTCGATAATCGAACTACCATGTACAGGAGGAATATATATTGCAATTATTGGATTAATCGCTGAACAAGCTACATTTATAAATGGAATATTATACTTAATTTACTATAATATTATTTTTGTGTTACCATTAATAATAATACTCTTTATGGCTCATTTCAGTTTATCTTCAGAAACCCTGAAAACATGGCAAAAGAAAAACAAAAGAATCTTAAGACTTATCATGGGAATCGTCATGATAACCTTAGGATTACTAATGCTAATTTATTAATTCTAAAATATAAATGAAAACTTGCTTCAACGTTATTCGTAGTTTAATTGCAGTAATATTAAGTATCCTATTGTTGGTAGTAATACTGGTGGGAATTCCACTATCATCTTTATCTTCATCAGTTTCAAACCCAGAAAATGTAAAGTCTTGGTTTGTAAATAGCAAAATATATGATAACTTTGTTGAATCTCTTATTAATATGACAGGTGAAATGCCTGATGAAAATCTTCCTGAATTCCTTATACAAGAAGATAATAAAGAAGAATTAAGTAATGCTTTAAATACAGTTATTACTCCAGAATGGCTTCAAGTTACCGTAGAAAGAGCTATCGACGGAACTTATAAATGGCTGTCTGGAGAATCGGAAATTCCAGACTTCGAAATAGACTTTGTTGATAAGAAAACAATATTTTTAGATGAAACAACAAACTACATAAAGAAGTCACTCGAATCTTTACCAGAATGTACTGAAGAAGAATTAGAAAAAACAGAAAATAAAGATTTTAATCCTATGGAAGCATCTTGTATTCCACCTGATTTTAATCTTGAAAATACTGACGATCTTAAAGCTGAAATAGAAAACCAGTTAAATGAATCCGAGATTTATAAAGAAGGAAAGGTTGAATCAGGTAAGTTCATTACAATAGATCAAGATATCACAGATAAAGTACAAAAAATATATGGTATATTCAATAAGCTTCCTCAAATTATCCTCGTCGTAATAGCAGTAATATCTTTAATTCTATTTATAACTATCCCTGGACTTTCTGGAAGCTTACTCATAACAGGTTTACTTTGGTTAATAAGTGGCAGTTTCTTGATAGTAGCTAACCTTATCATTAAGAATAAGTTCGATCATATTTACCAAGTTAACATTGCTGCATTAACTCAAGAACAAAAAATCTCATTACCTAACTTCGTAAAAAATCTATTACAAACAATTCTTTCAGATATAAAAGGGGATATCGTACAATTATCGTTAGTACTTGTTATATTAGGTTTTGTATTTATAGTTGGAGGAATAATATTGAAATTTTCAAAAAAAAGATACTTCATTAAGGATGAAGGTAAAGAAACAGTAAAAAACCCAAATCAAGACAAACCCTTAGAACTAGGAGGTGATAAAAAACAATCCCAACAAACTAATAAAGAAAAAGGTAACGAACCTGAAGTAACATTAAAATAAACCTAACAACAATCTTTTAAACTTTCTTCTAATTTTTCTATAGCTTGTTGCTTTTCCTTATCAATTAGCTTTGAATTATCTTTCTCTTTTTCTCTCTTTTTTTTATCCTTATTGAATAGTCTCACAATTTTTATTCTAAAGTAATGCCAGTAGAGTAAGAAATACCTGGAAGAGGAAATATACCATTTGATACAAATTCAACATCTTTATTTAAATCATCAAAAAAGTTCCCAAATATTATTGTCTTCACAGAACCAACTACATTACCGTCTTTAATATAGAGAGAATATGGTGAAGATAAAGAATAATCACCTGTTATAAAGTTCTGAGTATGTAATCCTAAAATAGAAGGTACATATATCCCCTCTTCACAATTAGAGATATATACACTTGTATTTTTAACATCTTTATCACTTTTATGAAAATATTCGATTATATTTGGTGTATTCAAGGATGCAGTAGTTGGTTTCATACTCAGCTTTTTAGCATTCTTTAAATCTAAGACTGGCGTAATCAATTTCCCCTTGTCAATGAATGTAACAGTATTAGCTCTAACTCCTTCTCCTGAAAAATTAGTTCCTCCAGGGGTTAATCTCTTTAATGGATCTGTTTTTAAAGAGAACCAGCTACCAAACTTTTTCACCCTTTTAATAAAATCCTTTTTATGGAAATGTGACATATTATTAGCAATTTTTGTCCCGTCTAAATTAGCATATATGAAAAATGCAAACAACTCATAAGTTTCCTCAGGTGATATAATTACTTTTAGATTTTTAGTTTTAAATTTACCAATTTTAATAATATTATTTGTTGAGTCATACAATTGACCCTGAAACTTTAGATTATTTTTAAATTCATTAATCTTTAAAGGTTGTCTCGAATCTAATATAAAATAGAATCTATTATTCCATACAATTCCCTCACTATAATTAGTCAACTTTTGCTCAAGTGTTAAACCTTTTGAATTATATACTTTAATTTTAACTTTCGAACTTGATAAAATTGCTTCATGAGACTTTATGCCTACCCTACTTTCAATTTGAATCGTTTGTTTTAATTGATCTACTAAATAATCTTTCCTCTTATAGATAATTTTATCTACTTCACGAGAAAATTGCTTAACAGGAAATCTAATATTGTATGGTTCAACAAACTCCTTTCCATATTCGTCTTTATAACTAACTAATTTTGCCCTATTTAACAAATATTTTGGATCTTCAAAATCATTACTTGTTATATTTACTGTACTGATCTCATCATTTTTCCATAATATTTTTATCGATCCGCTAAGATTTATTGCATTCTCGATAGGTGAATAAGGGCCACCAATAATTTTACCATTTATTCCGAAATCTACCTTTTCAGTTTCAATCTTATTGATAAGAAAATCTTTTACTTGTGTATTCTTTTTTAAAACATTTACAACATTTTTCATTAACTAACTGTTATAAATTTATTCGGTGATAAAAGAATTAATGGAGCTTTTTTTGATACATTTACAGATTGTCCACTCTTCCCACAAACTCCAATAGAAGTATATTTTTTACCGAAAGCTAATTCTGCAGATCTTAAAGCTTCTAAAGTCACTCCACTAAAAATTAAAGGCTTCAAATAGGTTATTTTATCTTCTTCTAATTTCACCGAAGCTATAGAGCCAAATTGAAAATTCCCTTTTTGCTGATCAACCTGTCCTCCCCTAGATCCAATAAGATATATTATTTCAGGATATTTTTTAAAAATTCCCTTATCTCTTAATACCTTTTGAATCATCTTAATATCTGTAATAAGATGATTAAATCCTAGCTTGATAGTATGTCTATTATCTAACTCTATCTGTGTAGAAGACATTCTTGGTACAGGAATATCCGAATATGACTCCATTCTTGAAGCTCCTGTTAAGTCACTACTTGTCTTTTTTGCAGTAATAACATCACTTAATAAATTATAAACCTTACCATTTTTGACAATTTCAGCTTTTGTCCTCTTGACACCATAACCACTATATGGGAAATAAGCAAAGTCTTCTTTTCCAGCATAATCAAAAACATTAACATACGAATTAGCAACTTTTTTGCCCTTATCTATCTGCCCATTCTTTAATAGAGGACTATCGCTATAAAAGTTATCCGATTCAGCTGTATGACCAAATGCTTCATGTACAAACACACCAGCGATTTCTGAATCAATCAAAAGTGGATATTTACCCCCTTTTAATCTATCTGCTTTCGAATAACGCTTTATTAAATTGTACATGAATCTAATTCTTCTTTTTAACCTTCTCACTTTTTTCTCATCGTGTAACAAATTATACCCTTTTCCATGAATATTCTCATAAATTTGATTAACCTCACTATCTCTTCCAGTATGCATATAAATATTCAAAAAACTATATATCAACTCAAATCGGATATCAGTTTTATCACTTCTAAAAACTCTCCAATTAGTATCATTAAAAGCTACAGAATTTGAAATCGATTCATTTGGATATTTACTAATAAAATCATTGTGTATCTTAAATAAATCTTTTTGTAATTTAGATTGGGATACTTTAAAAGGATTACCCTCCAATTTATCTACTATCTTATCTTGAACAGGCTTAAGATTGAATATCTCCTTTACTGGCTCAAAATTATTTTTAGCCACATCTGAAGAACTAATTGCTTGATCTAAACATTCAAATAATCTATCTTCATTGCTTACAGTATCTACAGACGAAAATCCCATATGTCCTGTCTTTTGAAATGCTTGGATACCAGTACCCTTTGATTCAACTAAACTAGATTCATCAATCTTTTTATTTTTACAATTTAGAAACCTTGATTTATTTTCTTGACAGCGTATTACCAAGTATACTCCTTTTTGATCTGCACATTTTATTAATTTTTCATAAATATTCTTATTTATACTCATTATTGTGAAGTATATAATAAATTATTAACAAAATAAATAACAGTTAGGTAGTGCGTAATAATCAATTTACAAACTACAATTTTTGCTAAACAAATATCTTAAGCTATAATTATTATCAAGATAGCTCTATTCGAAATTTTATTTATAAAGTAGTATACTATTAAAAAGTATAATAATTGATTTTTTTATCAATAGTCATATATGCATCATTTAGATAATCAAATAACTATCTGCCCGAAATGTTCTGGATGGGGTAATATTTCAAATCAAGAAGGCAGTGCCTGCAATGAATGTAATGGGCATAGTGTATTTATTGAAACAAATAATCGAAACTATATATTCGATTTACCTATGTATATAGATTATGGAATCAGACTAAAAAAACGTGTATTAAAGAAAATTACTATTATTATCTTCGCCTTAATTTTTATACTATTATTAGCTTTTCTATTAGTAAATATATTTTGACTTAATTTAAACTGCCTTGATTTCTAATAAAGATTTCGAAAATATTTCAAACAAATTCTCCCAAGAATCTCTTGAATCAATATCTCATGCATGTAATATTGCTTATAAAAATGGGAAAAAAGTATGCACATCAATAGATTTATTTCAAAGTTTATGTCAAAATCAATTAATTCTCCAATTCCTTGAACAAATTAAGTTCGATTACAAAAGCATTTTAGAAAAGATTAAATTTCAAACGAATAACTTACAAGTCCCTATTAGAATACGAAAAGGAGTTGTTGTCTTTTCTCCTGACCTTAAAGTTACAATTTACAGAAGTTTTTTAATATCGAAGAATTCACCAATAGATATTGTTGGACTGGAAGATATATTCCTATCAACATTATATAGCTCTCAAATCAATCAAATTGCTAAGAATTTAAATATTAATATTTCAAAATTTGAAAATTTAATTAATTCTTTGAAAGGAGATAAACCAAAAAAATCATCTCATCAAGATATAACTTTTGACAGATACTTTATAAATATTTCAAATAAAGCATCTTCAGGAAAACTTGATCAAGTAGTTGATAGAGAGTCTGAATTTTCACAAGTATCTCGCATTCTTTCCAGAAAAGATAAAAATAATGTAATAATACTAGGAGAAGCCGGAGTAGGAAAATCATCAGTAGCAAATTTATTAGCTATAAAAATATTAAATAACAACTCGTTATCAAAATTGCAAAATATTGATGTTTTAGAATTTAATATTTCTAGTTTTACTTCGTCTTTACTATCTCGTAATTCAAATGATCTGATTGAAATTTTTAAGGACAAATTAATAGAAATGGGAAGAGCAATATTAGTGATAAAAAACTTTAATTTAAATAGCAATGAAACGACTTATGAAAATACTATTTTAAAGGAAATACTTGGAATTTTACTATCAATTAAAAATTTACGCATTATACTTACAATGAACAGTTCAGCATATAAGAATGCTCTTACAAATGAGCCAAATCTTTTTAATAAATTTGAAACTGTTAAAATCGAAGAGCCATCAATTGATTTATCAATTAAAATCTTAAAAAGTATTTCTAATAAATTTGAAAAATTCCATAATATTACAATTAATAAAGATACCTTAAAAGCTTGTGTTTCTTTATCTAAAAGATATATTCAAGACAGATTTCTTCCTTCAAAAGCAATCGATTTACTAGACGAAACCTGCTCTCAGATAGTATTAGAAAATAAAACCACATTAACTATTGATGACATAAAAGCAGTTTTGTCTGATAAAACCGGTATTCCAATTGAAAAATTATCTGTTAGTGAAAAAAAGAAATTAATTAATCTAGAAATAATCCTAAATGAAACGATAATCGGTCAGAAAGAAGCTGTTCACATAGTAAGTGAAGTTGTAAGAAGAAACAGGGCTGGACTAAAGGATCCTAAAAAGCCGATCGGTTCCTTCCTATTCTTAGGACCTTCAGGTGTAGGTAAAACTTTTCTAGCAAAAAATTTGGCTAAAATCATCTATAATAATGAACAATCTATGATTCGTCTAGATATGAGCGAATTTAGTGAATCACATACTGTTCAAAGACTCATCGGCTCTCCCCCAGGATATATAGGATACGGTGAAGGCGGACAATTAACAAATCCTGTTTGGGAAAGACCATACAGTTTAATACTTCTTGATGAGATTGAAAAAGCTCATCCAAATATATTTGATATCTTTTTACAAGTGCTTGATGAGGGAAGACTGACAGATGGTCAAGGAAGAACCATAAATTTTAAGAATACTATAATTATAGCAACGAGTAATATAGCTACTGAGGAAATACTTGCAAAATTTTCTAAAAAAGACAAAAAATTATCTGGGTTTGAAAGAGATAGATTTTATGAAGAGGAGATACTTCCTTTATTAAAATCTGGCTTCAGACCTGAATTCATAAATAGATTTGATGAAATAGTCGTTTTTAATCCTCTAGGAATTAATGACTTGAAAATCATTGCTAGATTACAAATAAATAAAATCCAAAAAAGACTCACTGATAAGGAAATTAAAATTAAAGTCAGTGATACAAAACTTCAAGATCTTGCACAAAAGTCATACAACCCTTCTTTTGGTGCAAGACCCTTAATTCGGCTTATACAAGAAAATATTGAAAACGTAATTGCAAAAAAAATAATTAATGGAGAAATAAAAAAAGGTGATACTATAAGTCTTTAAAAACTATGAAAAAAATCTTTACAAAATTAATGACAATCATAACTGCTATAGCATTAGCTTTATTCCTAGTGTTAGGCATTATTGTTATCATAGTTGGACCAGAAAAAACTGAAAATTCAATTAAAGCACTCTTCAATATCGATAATTATATTAAAGATTACAAAGAAATCTTACCATTTCTAGGTAATTCAGATAATAATAACGATATAAACTTAAATCAAAAACAAGTTCTAAGTGTCTTTAACAGAAGAAAAATAGAAAGTATTACTAATAATCCTCCATTAATAGTACCTACTACCGGAGTTGTCCCTACAAATTTTTCTCTATACTCTGGCCCGATTGAGGAAGGAAAACATGAAGGTATAAATATTTGGACGAATTATAATGGGACAGGGATGGATGGTAAAACTTATAATAAAGGTAATCCAGTTTATGCAGCATGTGATGGTACAGTCAGACAAGTTTGGGATGATAATGGAGATGTGTCAATAATATGTGATGAATTAGACCCAATTTATAAAAAAATATTACCTTCATTAAAAATTAAAACTATCTATGGTCATATGGCTAATAAAGCAAATGCTGATGTTTATATCTATGTAGAAGAAGGACAAAGAGTTAAACAGGGAGACCTAATAGGAAATCAAGGAAATAGGTGTTACTGGTCTCCACAAAATATAATGGTAACAGTTCATTTTGGAATTTACGATATTAGCGTTGCACCGCAAGTACCACTTGATCCTTCTCCTTACATAGGTGTCAGTTGTACTACATTAAACCAAACTTTTACTGCAGGTATCGAAGAGTCATCTATTTAAAATAATATTGTTAATTTAACAAATGCCAAAACAAATAAAAGCAATAATTTGTCCAAAATGTAAAGGAAACGGTACGTCATCTAGCGGCGAAATATGCGATAACTGTAGAGGAATAGGTTTCATTGGTTCTGATGGATTAAATGAATATTATCTCTCATCTACCCCAGACGGTAAATTAAAGGTAGTTGATATCAAAAAACAAAATAGGAATTACCCTGAAACTAATAACCACCATCATTCTTTCCAAAAAAAATCTATTATGAAAGATCTTTATTTTATTTTTATTATACTTTCATATATAGTATTTTTAGCTATATACTTCACTACAATTAAAGAACAAAAAATTTTTTATTTAGTTACAATTATATTTTTAGGATTAATTACAATAGTTTTTATATATAACACAAAATCTCTAAACATTATAGTAAACAATTTAATAAACCTTATATTCAAGGATACAGAAGATTATCTACATGCTTTAGATAAAATTAAAAAGAATACAGAAAAAGAGAATAGAAATATATATTAAATTTAATATTGAAGCAATTTTAAATCTTTGTTACTATTAAATTGATTTATTTGAAATATATCAAATAATTTAAAAATGAAAAAATATATAATTATAATAATAATCTGCTTCGCACTTATCGGTGGTATTGTATATTATGTAATTACTAATAATACTCAAGAAGATACAAATGCAACTGAATATTTAGCCCAAGCTGATGATTACTATAACGATAAACAATATTCAAAAGCACTAGAACAATATAAATTAGCTATAAATACAGACCCATCAAATATTGAATCTTATCTGAAAGCTGCTGAAATTTATTTTCTAAAATCCAAGATTGATGATGCCATTGAATTACTATTAAATGGTGAGAATACAGTAACAAATCCTGATATGCTTCACTATAAATTAGGCCAGTTATTTTTGGAAAAAGACGATAAACAGGTAGCATTAGAATATTTTGAGCAAGCTAACAAAGAAAATCCAAATAATTGGGAGAATTCTATTGAACTTGTAAAATTATACTCTTATTATCCAGATAAAATTGAGCAATCAATTAAGACATTAGAGAAAATCGAAACTGAAGATAATGAAGGTTACCGGTGGACAAACTATTATTTCGCACTTCTTTCCTATAGCGAAACCGATAAAGCCTTAGAATATCTTAACGATTCAACAAACATAAGTGACTCTGAAGTAAAAGATAGAATAAATAATCTAATTGAGATATTAAACAAGACTAAATCAGATCCAGAAGATATTGTTCAAAACAATACTCTAATAGCATATGAAATGATTAGATCAGAACTTTATCCATACGCTATTACTTTACTAGGGTCAGTTATTTCAGAAAATGATGAATATTATGCAGCTTATATGTATCTAGGTATTTGTTATTTAAATATGAATGATTTGGATAAAGCTGCAGAGAATCTTACAACAGCAACAAATACAGACTCAGATCAAATTCAACCCTGGATCTTTCTAGCTCAAGTATATACTAAACAAAGTAACCAAAAATTAGCAATAGATACTTTTGAAGAAGCTTTAAATATAAATCGTGAGGATGAAACAGTTAGATATGATTATGCTAAAACATTAGAAATTTTTGGTCTTTATATGCAGGCTAAGACCCAATACAATGAGCTAATAGAGTTAAATACATCAAACCAAGTACAATACAAAATCGATTTATCCTTAATTCATATAGACTACTTAGAAGAATATGAAGAGGGACTAAATCTAATTAAAGAGGTTGTAGAAAACTGGAATAGTTCCCTGTCTGTTAACAGTAATCTAAAAGCAGAAGCTCTTGATGTTTTAGGATGGGCATATGAAAATAATGATGAAAAAGATAATGCTTTAAAATATTTAAAACAATCTCTTGAAATAAATCCTTATAATGCAAGTGCATATTATCATTTAGGTTATGTTTATTCTGAAATTGATAATTATGTTGAAGCTAATTCTAATTTTGAGAGAGCAATCGATCTTGATTTAGAAGGCGATATTAGTTCTAAAGCTAGCATTGAACTTGAATATTTAACAAATGAAAATACGGATTAGAATTAAAACCCCTAAAAAAATCTGTTTTAAAAATACCTTTTCTTTTGATTCCATTAAAAACTGGTATATCAATTTTAAACATAAATATCCAAATCGGCTCTATTTAACAATAATAACAATAATTATTGTTACACTAACTATTATATTAAGACCGCATATTTTAAATTTATTATCACAAGGTGATTTAAAAGCCCAATCTAGTAATTCAATTACAGATGACATAGAAAAACAAAGTATTGAAGCACTTATCTCTGAGAATTATAATGAAAATATACAAGGAATTTCTACCAGTTTAAATAATGAAAAAATTCAAAGCGATGTTGGGTTTGTTGATCTAAGAGTATTAACACTTGAAGATTTTTTCAATCATTATGGTTCCTCACTAGCTGAATATAGCGATGATTTCATCGAAGCAGCAGATAAATATAATGTAAACAACTGGCAATTAATTCCAGCAATCGCAATTGCAGAAACAAATGGATGCCAAACTGGTCTCTCGTATAAACAAAAAAATTGCTGGGGATGGGGAGGTGCTGGTGATAACAGATGGGAATTTAACAGCTTTGACGAAGCGATAGACTTTATCACTAGAAGCATGATTAACGGTTATGGTAACGACAGAATGAATGCTAAAGATATTCAAAATACTTACTGTGGTCCTTCATGTGCACCATATGGATGGAAATGGGCAAGAGGAGTAAATCATTATGTGATTATTATCAACGACTTCGGAGAAAAATATGGTCTTACAAGAACTAATGAAATTTACAACTTTAACGAATAAATTTTTTTAACTTCTTATTACTCAATTCTTTTTCAAAAACTAACTCTTTTCCATCATCTCTATCAATTGGACTAATCTTTATTTTCGGTTCTTTATCTACCATTACAATATACTCTGTATCATTATCCAAAACTTCTCTTAATACCTCCTTAATCTTATTTTCTAGCTCTTCAATTTTTATATATTTAACATTATTCATTATATCTATAGGCTATCATAAATTCATAGTAATTCCAATAGTATGTTCGGGTTAGATAAATATCGCATACTTTATAATAAACTAATCATAGTAGAACCCACCAATCGCCTACTACAATAGTAACATTCCCATAAAATCCTGAACTTATGCTGTCTTGATAAAATAATCATCATTAAATGCCTGAAATTAACTATACTGTCATCTTTCGTATGGTTTTGAAAGTCAGGGTTTCGGGGAATTTCACTTGGGTGGAAAATTTAAATATCGAGTGTATTTTTGGGCAAATTTTTGCCTGCTGGCTGGTAGGAAAACACCAAGAACTTTTGGTACTTTTAGTTATAAAAATTATATCAACACTAAGGGATTGAATAGACTCCTTACATAAAACGTATTAATTACAATTAATTCACAATATCTATCGTAACTTCTTCATAGTATTTTTATAATAGTATTTTTTATATATAATGAAATCAATTCCAAAATATATAAATTAAAAATGAATAAAAAAACAAAAATAATATTAATAATCTTATTTTGCATACATTTAATACTACTAACACTAGTATTAAGCAATAAATTGAATTCCCTTTTCAATGATGCAACACTAAGAAAGGGAAAAGCTGCAGATTTTTTTGCTGTTTATCAAGCTGGTAATAATATACTAGAAGGAAAAAGTTTATATCTTGATACCGAGGGCATATCAACTCCATACTCATACCCTTATAGATACCTACCATTCATTGGTTATTCAATTGGAGTTCTATTTAATTTATTAGCTCCATTCACTGCCTATTATCTTTGGATTTTTATAAACGAATTACTTTTACTATTCAATTTATATTTAACATGGAAATTATCAAAAAGTAATAAAACCTTTATACTTGCTAGTATTCCATGGTTTATATTCAGTCCATACTTACTAGAAATGTATATGGGGCAATGCAGCTTTTTAATGACCTCACTAATATTCTATTCTATCTATGGATTGATTAATAAATCCAAATTAATTTACTCATACCTTCTTGCACCACTAGTAAAACCTAATGCATTAATTTTATCTCCCCTATTTTTAAGATTAAAAAAGTTCAAATTATTATTACTAAATGCTTTAATAATAATTCTTACATCTAGTATATATTTTCTATTTTTTAAAGAAGATATTAACATTTTTCTCAAAAATTTCAGCGACAGCTGGTACTCACATGGAGGGAATCTTGGCTTCAAGAGTCTTTATTATTTAATATTTATTAGATATTTAAATATACCACTACCTCGTCTATGGTTCTTTGGTTTTATAATTACTTTTGGTTTAATGACACTTTATTTCACTTTTAAATACAAAGATATAATATTGACTTACACTCTATGGATTTGTTACTTCTTTTTAATTTATAAAGATGTATGGGAACATCATTATGTTCTTTTAATGCCAGTTTTCTCCCTTTTAATAGTTAAATATAAATTAACAATAAATAAATTATTTTCCAAAAAATTTATTTTAATACCAATTACTTTCCTTTTAATATCACTACCTTCAATCTTTGCACTTCAATATTTTTTTAATACTGGTAACTATGTTGAACCCGATACACTAAACCCTTTATATGTGATCTCCTATCATTCAATAAAAATTTTCGGGGTTATGATTCTTTATTTCTTTTCAATAAATTTAATAAAATAACTTGACTTTTAAACACATTTCTTTAGAATTAAATTATTAATATTATTAATAAAAACAAAAATGCTGGCACAATTTCCTATAGATATATCAAAAGTTAATAATGATAAAATAGATCAAGAGCTTCTTAGGATTGGAATGATAGCTGAGCTTGACGCAGTTAACCTTTATGAACAACTAGCTGCAAAATCAGAAAATATAAATCTAAAGAAAGTATTCCTTGATATTGCTAAAGAGGAAAAAGCTCATCTAGGAGAATTCCAAACACTTCTTCATATGCTTGACAAAGAACAGGTAAAAGAAGGAGAAGAAGGTAAAAAAGAGGTGGAAGAAATGCTTGGAGAAAAATAACTGATAAATAATATATTTTTCAATTTCCTATATATCTATTTCCATAGTTTAATTGCAAATTGATACATACATAATGTAAAATTACTTAACTGTAATCATTTATTGATTTATTGGAGAGATGGCTGAGTGGTCGAAAGCGCTGCTTTGGAGAAGCAGTGTCCGTCTTTGGCGGACCCAGGGTTCGAATCCCTGTCTCTCCGTGGTTCGACAAGCTCACCAAGTTATTTCTAAGGTTGAAAGACAAATTTATACTAATAAAGAAAAACTGTATTGTAAAAATTGAACAATAATAATTTACATCATTTAATACCAAATTAAGAACGATTCTTCACAAACAACTGGATGCTGCCCTAAATTTAATCCTGAACCTTGGGATGATAAAATTTTTGATTCAGCTTTTAATCACTTCTTATTCCGCTCTTGGTAAATCGACCCAAAATACATTTAATCCATTTTCATCATCTCTATCAACTCCAACTTGCCCTCCCATTAATGTAGCACATATATAGACAATATGCATACCTAAGCCAAAACTATTACTACTTCCTGATTCATGAAAAGGTTCAAATATATGCTCTAATATTTCTGGAGGAATTGAATCACCAGGATTCGAAAATTGAATCCTTACCATATCATTATTCTCAAATATTCTTATATCTATAGTTTCTCCATTCTTTGTATTTTTTATAGCATTATCTAACAAATTCCGCATTAAGTGGCTTAACAAAGCACTATCACCAAAGACTTTTACTAGTAATTCTAAATTATCTATGTTAACTACTCTCTTTCCTAATTTATATTTGTAACTAGCCACTAGTTTTTTTGTAGTGTCTATTACTTGAATAGGTTCATATTTTACTCCATTTCGTTGAGATCTTCTTAAGTCTAAACCTTCCTCTATTATTGCTTTTAATCTTCCAACTGCTTCTTTTACTCTTTTTTTTATTTCTTCCATTTCAAACCCTAAATCAAAACCATTAAGAATTACTGTTATTTCATTTCTTATATCGTGCCATAACGTATATAGAATTCCTCTATCTAAACAACTCTCTGTTACATCAATACATTGAACAGTATAAAATTCACCATCAGAATCAGGTAATTTAACTCTCCACATATAAAAATCAAATACAATACATCTATTTTCTACATTAACCAGTATTGAATCTTGGGAACAATTAGTAGAGTTAGTATCTCTTATTTCTGAAACCATACCATGTATTAATTCTCTTAAATCACCCAAATGAATAATTAATGATGCTTGCATAGCCGGGTTTTGACCCATAATTTCTCCAGAACCACTAACAACAAACATAGGATGCGGACATCCTTCAATCATAGATGATAAAACCTCTCTTACAGGTGCTCTTTCTCCTACTGGATCTGAATCAGGTTCTCTATTATCAGGCGTAATAGCCATAATTACTAAGAAAATTCATTATTAAATAAGAAATATTAACTATAGGTTTATATCAGATACATATATAAACGTTCAATACCACTTCATTTTTTTATAATATTTGATTGATTTTATTTTATCGAGGTAATTATAAGACATTTCTACTATTCTTTAATCCCTTCCTCAATTCCTATTACAATCACATAATCCTCCCCTGCATAAGCTTTTGTCCCATCTGCGGTATCAGTAATAATTTCATCAACTTCAAAAAAGTTCTTTAGATATTCCTCAGTCTTTGTTTTATCTTCCTCTGTAAATTTATAAATGCTAATTCCAGTATATTGATCATTTAAATTTTGTATTACTCTATTATCTTGGTTAATAACTATCAGCGGATTATCTTCTTTTAATTCAGCTGCCCAATCCCTAGTAAGATTATAATTTCCTGTAGCATTATAAATAGAAATCACTGGCACTTCATTATACAAAATTGGATATTCCATTATATAAGACAACATCTCGTGAATTACTTCATAAGTTTGATCATATGCAATAATATAATATCCTCTTTCAGGATTTGCATTTGGTCTATAAATATACTTCGCAGGAACATTTCCAAAATATGGATCAAGCACAACATTTCCAACTTTATCAGTATCAATTTCATCTTTTAAATTCAAAACTGCACGAATATCATTTATAGTAAATGGACTACTCTCTATATTATCCTTTATAACATTGTACATTTCCCACAATTTCTGCGGATCTAAGAGTGTATCAGAAGATAGAATCTTTATTTTTACAGAATTAATTACCTCTTGTTGTCTTTGTGCTCTGTCAAAATCACCCTGAGGGCTCAAAAGACGGCATCTGGCATAAATCAATGCTCTTTGTCCATCCATGTGCTCCGTCCCTTTCTTAAATTCAAACAAACAATATTTGCCGTCATGATAAAAAGGAATACAAGTAGCCTGTAACTCAAAAGGCAATTCAGATGCAGGGTATGCATCTTTATAATATTCAGGAATGTAAACATCTACACCTCCTATAGTATCTACAATATCTATAAATCCCTGTAAACTAACTTTTACATAATAATGGATTGGTACACCTACTATATCCTCAACTGCCCCCTGCAATGTCTCTATTCCCTTTCCTTCTTCTTGATACTCTCCATTTGCATAAGCACTATTAATCTTTGATGAAGCTGTATTTCCATTTGGTAAAGTGTATTTTACCCAAAGATCTCTAGGTATAGAAGTCATAATAATATTTTCATCTTTATGGTTTATAGTTACAATAATTATTGTATCAGTATTCATTAATCCGGAATTTTCTGACCTTGTATCTATACCAACAACTAACATATTGGTTAAATAATCGTCTTGCTTTAGTTTAGGTTCAATAGTAGCAACAATAGGCTTTAAAATCGGATTGCATTCATCTCCTACACACTGAGTTATATGGCTATATATAAAATAGCCGCCAATCAATAATACTAAAAAAATAAATACCAATGATAAAGTTATTTTCTTCTTAGTCTTCTTTCTATCCCTTTTCTTTCTTTTGTCATTTTCAATTGTTACAGAATACACTTTTGACATACTTATACCTCTTTAGAATCTAAAACTATATTAACTAACTTATCTGCTATTTTATTAAATTCTCTTTTTATATGTATGAATTCTACTTTCCCTAAATTTGAAACCATTTTATCAATTTCCGAATTAAATCCCTTTATTATAGCATTTTTCACCTTATATTTCCCATTTAGCTGCTTAACAATCAACTCACTATCTAAGTAAAATTTCACCTCTTTTACATCCATTACCTGTATCATTCTTAAAGCGGTCAATAAACCCTCATATTCAGCCTGGTTATTTGTTGCCTTTCCAATGTATTTAGCATTTATTTTAAGCAGTTTATCGTTTTCATCAAATATAACAACTCCAATAGCTGCATGACCAGGATTACCACGTGAACCACCGTCTGTATATACTTTTAGACTTTTCGTCATGACTTTTTGAATAATAACTTATGTATTATACATGGTAACATTTTACAGGTAAACGGTAAATTGAAATATTATAAATAAAAAATTATATCTTAATTATTTAATTCTATTGATAACTGACAATTAATTGATACATCGTCGTGATGTGGGATTGATTACGTACGGTTGTTTTCGTAAATCAGATTGTTTACTGAGTGACTTAATCAACCCCACGAGTTTCTCGCCTTCGCGTAGCCGCTACGGTGTAGCAATGTGGTACTTTTGCGATTAAAAGTACAAAAATAATTTATATAAACTTTACAAAAAATATCAGATATTACTTTACATAATTTCCTCTACCAGATTCATAATTCCTTAATATTTCTTTCAAAATTACATTTCTATAATAATTTTTGATAAAATGAGTAATAATAATAAAGCTTAAATGAGATAATACGAAGTTCATTAATAAAGTTTATTTTGCGGGATCGTCTAATGGTAGGACAAGCGCCTCTGAAGCGCTGAATCTTGGTTCGAATCCAAGTCCCGCAATGGTTCGACAAGCTCACCATAGGTGAGGTTGATGAACCATTTTCAGAAAGGTGAGAACCAACGGTTCGCTCAATGACACTTAGATTTTTTTCAAACGAAGTGTAGAAAAATCTTTAGTGGAATTAGTACTGGGAGAGAACGAAGTGAGCGAGCATGTAAATCCAAGTCCCGCAATATTTGAAAAGTCTAATTTGGTTCGAGCCATCTAGTTAAAGCAAAAGTTGGGTGGGTTCGAGTTTTGTACATTTAACCCTCTTCGGCAAATTGGATTTTGCATGGAACATATTTTACTTATACATAAAAAGCGATGGAGAATATCCAATCAATAATACAGATTATTCAAGTTGTTGTGATTATTTTAGCAACCATGTTCACAACTTGGTGGGCTTACAAAACCTTCGCTCACAAAGAAAAGATTAATGAGCTCAAAAGGATAATTGGCGATATTGAAGAACTCTATTTTGAACTCTATTTCATCCAAAAAATCGAAAAAGAGCTAGATAACGGACGTTCTTTATCTAAATTTCTTGATATTCTACTCCAGCTTAAAAAACATAGTTCAGAGATAGTTTACCTTAAAAAGAGCGAGAAGAAGAGGATTATGGACGGTGTAAAAGAGCTAATAAATCTTGCTCACGAAATTGTTTTAGAGCATAGTGATAAAAAGTGGAAGAATAGCGAAAAGGAATTTCATAAAAAGTATACTGAATTGAAAGAAAAAGTATATAAGATAGGTCAAAAATACGTTTAGTGATCCTTAATGAGGTAAAGATAGCGACATAGAAGTGATCTCGACTTATGAATAGATTTATTAAAATCTGGCAAGATGTTAGAGATAAAATTATCTCAATATACTTCTCAGAGAATGAACAGAAAGTAGTGATCCGCATTCCTGAGGCAATTGTTGAAATTCCCAATGGTCTTAGAATGCTGGATTTCTTGTTTCAGGAAGAGATAAACAATCAGTTTGAATCTACGTCCGAGAATCCTGAAATTTATTTTAGTGAACATGAGGAGAAACTTCCTAGATTTATGGTCCGTATTCACTTTTTGGTTAACTTTGTCGTCATGTTCGAAGTGATATTTAATCGTTCTTATACAAGTTCTATCGCCGTTTTAAGAAAATACAACTCAGAAGTCAAAGTAGCTGAAAAACCAATACAAAAAAGATGGACAGAAATATCAAATATTTGGCATAAATTACTAAAAGGAACGGGAATTGATCCAATTGATATGCACTCCCCTTTATGGTTCTGGAGCAGGAGTAATTTTCAATATAGATTACCTATAAACTAATCTTCCTTCAACCTCCCTGCTTATATTCTGATGACTTTTTAAATACTCTTCTAAAACTTCTTGAGCAGATGTAGTAACAACTTTTGACTCCTTTGATTCAAGCAGTTCTTTATCTGTTATGTTTAAATTATCTTTTGAATTATTAAAATGATATCCTTGCAGACAAATTTTATAAAACCTAGTATTTGAAACTTCTTCATCATCAATCTTTAATGTTATTAGAGACTTCTCAGAATCAGAATATTCTGCTTTCACACTGCTATTTATTTGATAACACTCACCTTCACTATTCCTATTTTCTTTCCTCATTATAAATTTAAAAATCTCTTTTAATTTAGCTCCACTAATTGTATACCTACTTAAGGTATCATCATATGGAAAACAAGATATGAAATCTCTTAATGTAACAAGCGGACCGAGTTTCTCTATTCTTATTGATCCGCTTCCTACAAACATCACATCACATTCAGATACCTCAGCAAATGCATCAGCAATTAAATTTCCAAGAGACGTTTCCTCCTCTCTCTTTGGATGAGTTAGTTCCTTTGCGAATTTACACACAATAGTATTGTATTTACGATCTACTTTTTCCTTAAATGAATCAATAAACTCTGCAAGTTTCTTATCAGGCTCTGCTAATTTGTCGTCAATTGGAATCAGCTTCCATTTATAATCAACTATACTATTAGTATCATCATCAACAGTAACATCAAACCTTCCAATTTGATCAGTTCCTACACCAGCTTGAGTAATTAATATGTTATTTACTTTTTTAGGTTTCTTTAATATGGTATGAGAATGCCCGCCTACCATCATATCAACACCCCATTCCGGCTTTAACAATTTAGCAAGTTCAATATCTGATTCTATTCCAATATGAGTAAGTAGTATTGTTAGATCAATATCATCATTTTTATATGCATTGCAAATTTTCCCAACTTCTTTACCAGCCTCTTCTAAACTGATGAAACTTCCTACAAGCTCTTCCATTTTTATTGTATCCATTACTTTTTCAGTAATAATCCCAGTAAAAAGAATATCAAATCCTGCTTTCTTGATTATAAGATACGGCATCATCAATCTCTTATTATATTTTTTTATATATAAATTAGCATTTACAATTGGGAAATTTGCAACTCTTTCTAAAAACAATAAATGAGGCAGCCCATAATCAAATTCATGATTTCCAAGAGCCACTACATCAGGAGCAAGATAATTCATAATTTCTATAGTAGATATACCTTTATACTCGGAATCAATAATTGATCCCTGCAACATATCTCCGGAAATTACATAAAGTACATTTTCTTCTTCTTCTCTTACTTTATTTATATATCCAGAAAGTAATGCTAATCCTCCAATCAATTTACTTTTTTTCCCCTTGTCACTTTCCAACACCTCTGAAAGAAAATCACCATGCATATCGTTGGAATGTAGAATTGTGAATTTCTTTGTTTTCATGTATTTATTTTTTAAATTAATACTGTTTATCTTAACACCATAGCATTAATAAATCTATCCTTAATATATTTTCATCCACTCATCATTCCCTTTCTCCCAGCATGCTAAGTGAAATTCTGTCCCCCAGATTAACACTGTATCAAATCCAATTTCCTCCAATTGTAATAAATATTCTTTTACCATATCTGGATTACATGTCTTGTTCTTAAATGCATCTGTAAAGCTTACATTTCCAAACTGCCAGGGTTCAGCCTGCAGTTCAGTTACTATACATTCCTTTTTACACTCTCTAACCTTTTTATTAATTGCTTTTAAATATCCCCAAGCTAATTTTGATGCTGAAAAAGTAATATTAGTGTTTAATAAAGTCTTTCCCTCAAATTTAGGAAATACATTCACACCAAACACATCAGATAATCTAATTAGCTGCTCCTTATACTTCTTTCTCCCTTTAATATATTCAGCTAATAAACCAGTAGTAGGAAGCCCTTGGGAATTTAATATAACTTTTAAGTTAGTCCTGTCTTTAACAAATTCAGTTTCCTTTTTCAAGAACTCAGATGAAATTCTTAGCTTATTTTCACCAACATTTATAAAAGGCTCATTCTCAACCTGTATATATTTAATACTACTTAGCTTTTTATATCTTTCTAGAATGCTTGATATAAAATTATATAATTTCTCAGTTAGAAAAGAATTACCAGATTTAATCACTGAGGTTTTCCCACCAAGATCAATCCAATCAGGTACAAAGAATTCTGGCCAGCGGGGAGATTTCATACCAACAACCAAAATTACATCTATATTATGTGAATTAAATTCGTTTAATATATGATCATATATCTTCCAATCATATTTATCCTTCCTAGTCTCTACCTTGTTCCATTTAACGCCTATACGTATAGGCGAAAGCTTCAAACGAATAATGTCTTTTAATACCTTCTTATAATCAAGTCCTAAATTTAGCGCCTGTTCATAATCAAAAGTAGCTCCTAGACTCATATTTATTACTTACTATGTTTATTTATAACGCCTTTGATTTTTATCGGATATATTGTTAGCTTCTTTATTTTCTTTATACTCATCCACAATGGTTTGTATGAATCTTCATCACAATTTCGTCTAATCTCTTCACCTTTTAATTCCACAAAAGGTAATCCTTTATCATCTTTTAAAATTGATTCAATATCTTTAATACTGCATAAATAATATATTGTTGTATGACTATCACTTTCTTTTTGAGAAAATAATTTTTTATTACAATTTACTCTTAAACCAGTCTCTTCATATACCTCTCGTATACATGCTTCTTGATACTCTTCCTTATCTTCCAGATGACCCCCGGGTAAGACATAATATAATTGTCCCTTCTTTCTTCTTTTTATTAGAAGTACACTCTCTATATAAATTATTAATCCCCTTACACTTATACCCATAAATTTAAAATCAAATTACAATTATAAAAATATTATCATAATAACTATGATTAATTAAATATCTGACTTATGATTGTTAAATCATGGGTGTGGTGGTATTACGTGGTGGAAATACTAGTTAATGAGAGTTTCTCGTCAGACATTAATTCCCCCACGATTTTTTGTGGTACTTTTTTCTATAAAAAGTACCAGAGTATAAATTTTTAACATAATCTGCTTATAGTAAATTCTTTTATGATTAGTTTATTCTAAAGTATATAATATATATGCAGACCGTAACTATTCTTGCATAATTTAAAATAATCTGTAAAATTACTTTAATAGTGTCGATATTTTACTTTTCAATTATAAATAAATGAAGAAAAAAGGACCAGTTATAATTATTATAATAATTGTTGCAATCTTTTTCGTACTTGGCTTATGCGGAGTAGGCGGCTATTTTATATACACAAAGGTAATCAAAAAAGCAAAAGATACCGTTGGTGATAAAATTGGAGAGGAATTATTAGAAGAAGCGATAGAAAGCGGAACAGGATCTGATGTAAATATTGATAGTGATGATGAATCTGTAAGTATCGAAAGTGATGATATGTCAATGAATATAGAAGAAGGACAAGACTGGCCTGAAGATATACCAAGTACTGTACCTGAATTTACTTATGGTACTATTTTGGGAGTTACCCAAAGTCTTAATCAAGAGGAAGACTATTGGGCTATCACTATTCAGGACATTGATTCCAATGCTTTTACAAATTATAAATCAGATCTCGAAGACAATGGCTGGGAAATAGATTATACACAAACTTACAATGAAGTAGAAGCATTATCGGCATCCTTAGATAATGATACAGTTGTATTGACTATAGCTACTGAAGAAAATACTGCAACTATGTCAATATCAATTATGAACTAACTAATAAAAATTATAATCTGCCGTCTTTTGTCCAGTAACCTTCTATATGTTGGATAGCTTGAACAAAGTCATCTAGCCTATTATCAACAATCCAGCTTAATCTTGTTATATTTATGTCTACTCCGCCTCCCATAATTTCTGCTACTCTCGAAGAGTATCCTTCAGGATTATTTGGTGCGTATTTTGAAAAAAATTCTAATAGAGTACAATCACCACAATTATAAACACTATAAGCAGGATGTAAACCTGCATCAATTGCTCGAATATATGCTTTAACTGAATTATAACCTATCTCATATGTAGCAAAAACCATAAACCCTCCTTTTTCTCCACAAGGAGCAGTCCCTCCCATCTGTACTATATAATCAGAACGATAACCGCTATACCTTATATTGCTTGGATTATTATTTTGGCAAGCCCATCCTAAATATCCATTCACTTCACCTTCTTCATATCGACAATATTGCTCACCTATTTCACATTTCACGCAACCTAGTGTAGATATAGGACATGCAGGTGGATCTTGAGGTGTTTCTATCTCCTCACCTGAATCTTCAATTCCGACATTAACATTCTCATTTTCTACTACCTCTCCTGTACTACTCGAGGAATTATCTTCTGTTTCCTCTTTAAGAGAATTAAACTTTTCATATAAATACTGAATAATATCAGAGAATCCATCTTGTAAAACACCTTGGACTTCAACTTCCTTATAAATTAAGCCTTCTTCAATTCCAACAACCTCACCTTCATAATTTGATGAATTTATATTCTCATTACCAATCTCCTTCACTATCTTTCTTCTCCCTAATAAATATAAACCTGATATTACAAAAGTAATTAGAATCAACACTAAAATATATTTAATGATCTTTCTTTTTCTAATCATCTCCCTAAATCAATATTTAATATGATATATATTCTAAACACTTCTTATTTCTTTATCAAATTACTTTTTACTTTTCTATAAAATAAATGCTAATATTTAAAAACTATGAATAAATCAAAAGCTATCTTCAAATTGAGCTTAATAGAACTATTAACTGAAAAAGAAGTTATTTTTATCTGGTCATTATCAAGTGCAATGGGATTGATTACAATAATGGCCACTTGGCTTGCAAGTGATAAAGAAATAATAGGAGGATATACTAAATCTCAATTAGTTTCCTATTATTTTTTTATGTATATAATTTCCCAAATAATAGGCTGGTATATATGTTGGGGAATTAGAGAAAGCATAATGAATGGAAGCATTTCAAACTTTCTTATAAAACCGCTAAATTATATAAAATACCTTTTTATTCATGAACTTTCTTATAAAATAATCAACATGGCAACGCAGATAATTGTAGGAACAATCTTAATCATTATCATTAGAAGCTATTTAGAATTTATAATCACACCAAAAATAATTATTGAAATTATTCCAGTGTTAATCATTGGTATAGGTATAAACTTCCTATCGCATTTTATACTCGGGTGTACCACTTTCTTCTTTCTTGAATCCCACTTCATTATCTTTTTTTACGAAATATTAAGTTTAACTCTAAATGGATTATTCATTCCTCTTTCATTTTTTCCAAATAATGTTTTATCTGTAATTAAATATAGTCCCTTTAGATTTACTTATTCATTACCAGCTGAACTAATCTTTAACAAATTGGATTCAAAAGAATACTTAATAAGTCTAATAATTGGAGTAGCATGGGTACTTATATTAGCAATGCTTGCTTATTTAATATGGAAAAAAGGTTTAAAAAAATATTCAGCTTATGGATCATAAATAAAAATGCTTAAATATCTAAAGTTATACAAAACATTTATAACAAATTGTCTAATGAGAGATTTAGAATTTAGAATTAACTTCATTTTATATACAGTTTTAAATTTTCTTTGGACAGGATTAACTTACTTCTCAGTCTTTATAATATATGGACAAGTTGATAGAATTGGCTCATGGGATAAAAATGAAATGTTACTTTTCACAACAGTATTCAGCTTCTCAAATGCTCTATTAAAATTATCACTTTATCAAAATTCAAACAAACTGTCTGAGTATATCCGTAATGGAGAATTAGATTTTCTGTTATCTAAACCTAAAAATACAAGGTTTATAATTTCAACTAGATATTTTAAATTTCAACAGATCCCACGGTTATTAATGTTCTTTTATCTAATCTTTCTGCAAACATTTAAATTAAACCCGCAGGTAAATATAAGTTCTTTCTTTTATGGATTTATATTAATATTTTTAGGTGTCTTTGGAATGTATTGTTTATTATTTATAATCAACTCTTTTGCATTTTGGAAACCAAGAATATGTAATCTTTTCGCTTTAACCGATAAACTTGAAGGTCTCGCTGACCGTCCGTCTGATATATACAAAGGAATATTAAAATATCTATTTACTTTCTTCCCTATAGCAGCATTCTCTACTATTCCAGCTAAATTCTTTTTAGGTAAAGGAACAATTGAATTGTTTATAGAAGCTGCTATTATTACAGTTTTCTTCTTTTGTTTATCTCATATTATATGGAAACTTGGTTTAAAGCGTTATGAAAGTGCTTCTTCATGACAAACATTATTCCTCCTCAGAGTTTTTGGTGATGATATCTATATTGTACTTCATCAAATCTATATAACTTTGGACCTCACTACTCCCTCCGATTTTATCTAATGTTCTTATTTCAACTTCTCTATTGTTCAGAATATAATCAATTAAATCGTTGCTCGTCTCTAATTCTTTAAAAATTAAATTTGTCCCATTTACTTCCATCGCATCATCTAATACATTTAGATACTCCTCTTTACTTTCTTTTGTATATTCTATTATCTCAAAACTAGTTAATCCATATTCATCCAAATAATATGCAAATGAGTCATCTAGTATAATTATATGATTAGTGCTAAGCTGATTTACTTTATCTTGGATATATGTCTTTGTCTCATCTAATTGTTGAAAATAGTCTGAGTAGTTTTCATATAATTCGGGATTATAAGTAGGCTTCAAATCAATCAATTTTTTATAAATTTCACCTGCTATAACTTTAGAATTCTCAATTGAATGCCAATAATATGGATTATAACTATCTTCAACATCATTACTAAATTTACATAATTGTATGCAAACCTGAATACACATATCAGTATCATCATCATGCCTACAAGCTGATGCACACTCGTCATAATCACCATCATTATTCTCGCATACTTCTGGACCGATTCCTTCACATTCCGAATAATCTTCCAACCAGTTACCGTTATTCTCTTCACATATACTTTTATAACTTACTTCAACTTTATCACTTTCTATTAATTCAACATTTTCACTTAAATCTATAACATCAATTTCATCACTTAATTCAAGACTATCAATCCAATCATCATATCCTATCCCTATTTTGAATACTGCATTAGAATTCTTTATTACATCTGTTTGGCTATCAGTAACACTATAATCAATTGGATCTGTACTATTTGGAATTATTTGAACAATTTCAATATATTCATTATCTCCTACAATATTCTTTGCGATATCATATATTGGGAATACGGTAGCAATGACGGTAACTTTCTCCTCCTCTTCACCTATTCCCCTACTAGACCTCCAATAAAAAAACATAAAAATCCCTATAACAACCAAAACTACAAACACAATTATTGAAGGAATTGACTTTTTATCGAAATCAGCATCTTGTAGTTTAATAATTTTCTTTACTTCCATATATTAGTTCAAATATAATTATAATGTCAAAACAACCTAAAAACTATATTACTAAAAAATCATCTTCACTAGCTTCCATCAAAGTTCTATTAACAGGTTATTCTGAATGGAAAGGATACGCTACTCAAAAAGCGTGCGGATCCATTACCCTTATTATCTCAGAAAGTAATTTAATAAAAAAGAAAAATAAGAATATTATAATTGTAGATACAGGTGTTCCATCTTTTAAAAATAAACTAATAAACAAAATTGATGAAGCTAAAATCCAAATAAAGGATGTAAATTATGTAATTTCCACTCACAGTGATATTGATCACATAGGAAATTTAAATTTATTTCCAAACGCCACTTTTATTGCTGGTAATGATATTATAAAAGACGACTTATTCATTGATTTTTTCGATAGACGATATGCAATTGATGAAAATGTTAAAGTAATTACAACCCCAGGACATGATTCACATAGTATTTCAGTCATAGTAAAGACAAAAGATAGTATAGTAGCAATAGTTGGTGATTTATTTGAAAAAGAAAATGACTGGAAAGAAACTGGGACATGGGAACCATGGTCTCAAGATCCTAAAACTCAAATCAAAAATAGATCAAAAATTTTCAAAATTGCCGATTATATTATTCCTGGCCACGGTAAAATGTTCAAAGTAAATAAGAAACTTGATTTAAGAAGACTCGACGATAATCGACTTAAAAGTTTATCATAAAAAATTTTATTTATTCCTTCTCTTCTACCTTATCTTCTTTCTTATCTTTATGCTTTTTCATTAACATCACTAATATTACTATTAATACAACAACTCCAACTCCTGTCAAAATTAATAACACCCACCAGAATTTAATAATAAAAGTTATCGCTACAATTATACCTAGAGATATTATGCCAGCAGCTATACTAGCAACACAACTTACAGCTTTACCAGCAATTGGTATAAAATCAGCTAAAGATAATATCGGATTTAATATCATTAAAAATCCAATCGTCAATAAAATCCATGCAACTCCTTTAATTGTCCAATATAAAGCTGTCTCACTAGATTTAAGACTGCTTATCAAATCACTATCTGTCTTGTCAGATATTATTAACATTTCCCCTTTCTTTATTGTATTTGACGAAATCTCCCCAACTATTAAAAGTTGGGTATCTATTGGTAAATAACTTACCGTTATTCTATAATCTCCAACCTCTGGAGTTATGCTTTGACTAGATGATAATTCAAAATACTCATCATTTTCTTCCCTATACTCCTTTTCAGCCAAATTAAACTTTAGATCCGCTCCACTAGTATTAACATTGTATTCACCTAATTTAAATTCAGACCATTCACTCTTTGATTCCATATCAACCCACTTCTCAACTAACTTTGTTCTTTCAATTTCTTCTTCAACATCTTCACCATCTTCTACATACTCTACTGTTTCATGTTCAGTTTCTTCCACTTCCTGATATTGTTGTCTTTGATATGAATAGTACAATACCTCCCCTATTTCAAGTACTTCAACTGCTTCAACTACCGTCGGTTTACCTCGCATTTTATGCATACCGCTGTCAGCTTTTACCTCACTTGCGTCCTCTAATTTTAACTCCTCTACTACTTTTGATTGTTTTTGAAATTTTTCTCCATAATACAAAAGCCCCAGAGCAATAATAACTATAACTGGAGCAATACAGACACCCCCAAAACTTCCCTTCAAATTTCTAAACTTCCTAGCAATCGGATTTGCTTTACCAACAACTTTTCTTGATACGACTCTTTCAGAAATTACTTTTTCTTTCATTTTTAAAATAATAATAATGTTAAGTAATTAACAATAAGATAACTTTTTTTTACAAAAAATGCAATTTAAACTTTGAAAATATATCAATTTATTAATATAATATATAAACAGTTAATTGCGAGAGTAGTTCAGCTGGCTAGAACGTCTCCCTTCCAAGGAGAAGGTCGCGGGTTCGATTCCCGTCTCTCGCTTTTTTTTTAAATCCCAAATATGTCATATTATGTTTACGTCCTTAAAAGCTTAAAAGATGATATTAGATATGTTGGCTATACTAAAAGATCTATTGATGAAAGACTATCTGAACATAATATTAAAATATCTTGTTGGACTTCCAATCATAAACCTTGGAAACTTGTTTATTATGAAGAATTTAAGTGTATTAAGTGTGCTATAAATAGAGAGAAATTCTTTAAAAC
>Ga0180432_10000303_pt1 | contig 78555 bp, 82 predicted proteins | sample SS_ome_10_FD_132414 | JGI IMG/M metagenome (GOLD analysis project Ga0180432, IMG submission 132414) | Hypersaline lake sediment archaeal communities from the Salton Sea, California, USA - SS_1_MS_2 metaG | ecosystem: Environmental > Aquatic > Non-marine Saline and Alkaline > Hypersaline >...
GGTTTACTATGGTCAGCCGAGGGAATGCCACGTGACGCCAACGAGCGTGCGATGTATACCGTCGACTTTGTTTACAAGGCTAATGAGATGGGCATCCCCAATGAGAATATCTGGATAGACCCGATTGCCAGTCCGGTATCAGTGGAAATCAATCAGGTAAAAGCGTGTGTCGAATTTATGAGCATGCTGGGTGAAATTGCTCCCGGCTGTAAGTCCACGGTAGGCCTATCCAACATTTCCAATGGTACCCCTACCAACCTTCGGCCACCTCTAAACAGGACCTACCTGATAATGCTGATGAGGTATGGACTATATTCGGCTATTGCTGACGCCTTCGATGAGGAACTGATGACAATTGCCAGAGGTGAGATGCCGGAAATAGTCGATCTCGTACACCGGGTAATGGACGGTGAAAAACCGGATATGGCTTCGTTAAGCCCCAAAGAGCAAGAATATGTTAAAACGGTGAGGGTGCTCACCGGAGATTCGCTCTATTCCCATTCCTGGCTCGATATTTAAGCGCAGGAATTCCAGTTAGACCGGGAGGGGGAAACATAAACATAGAAACGGATGAAAGATAATAAAATAGCGTTACCGAAAAAGAAATACGAATACGGTTATGAGCTTGCCTATCAGATTGCCAGTGAGCAGTTAGCCGGCATTGGCGATATTGAGAAGCAATGTTCTAAAAGCGGGGCAATCTATTTAGACTCGCAAAGGGTCAGCCTGGAATATTTAAACCAGCCTTATCTCATCCACATTCCCGATGCTGAAGTGTCCCCGGCTGCGGGAAATGAGGCGGTGCCGGTAAGAGAGAAAATACTCATCCTGCACTATTTCACCCAGGCCAAAGGCACTCCTCTCTCCGGTAAGCAAGTCACCTACCGGGAATTGAAAGAGGGTTCCCTGTACGCACCGGTATTTTACCAACGGGCGATAAAGCCCCTGGTTGATCATTTCGGTAGTGAGCCGCACCGTTTAGCAGAAGTCGCGCAGGTCTGGGGCAGCCAGCCAGCCGAATACGGGGATATTTCCGTAACCGTCCCTGCCTTCCCCTGTGTACCGCTAACATTGATACTATGGAAGGGGGATGATGAGTTCCCCCCGGAAGGAAACTTAATGTTTGATAGTACTGTCCCTGATTACCTGACCAGTGATGATACCCATGCACTTTGTGAAATCGTAGCCTGGAAGCTGGTCAGCCTACTCAAGGCGGGAGGTGATAATGCTGGTAAAAGATAGTCTTTCCAAAACCGATATCAAAGAAAAACTTAAGGATATTTTCGCCCACTATGGCGGCCACAAGCAGGAGTTAATTCCGGTGCTTCAGGAAACCCAGGAACAGTTCCGCTATCTTCCGGCAGAAGCAATGCAGGAGATTTCCCGATTCCTGAAAGTGCCGGAAAGTACCGTCTATGGAGTAGCCACCTTTTACTCCCAGTTCAAGCTAACGCCTCTGGGCAGGAAGATTTGCAAGATATGCCGCGGCACGGCCTGCCATGTACGCGGTGGAGCCAAGATACTGGCGGAAGTGGAAAAACAACTTGGCATCAAAGCGGGTGAGACCACAGAAGACCTTGAGTGGACACTAGAAACGATAGCCTGCTTCGGCTCATGCGCCCTTGCCCCGGTCATGGTGATTAACAATGACGTCTACGGCCGGATGACACCAAGTAAGGTAAAAGAAGTTCTTGCTGGCGCTGAATAATTGAAGAGGTGCGACAAGTGAATTTCGATGAGATTAAAAAAAAGGCAGCAGCAGAATGGGAAGCTCTGGAGAAGAGTGATAAGCTCCATATTATCATCGGAGCGGCTACCTGTGGCCGGGCAGCCGGGGCTCTGGCAGTTATTAACGCCATCAATACGGAACTTGACAAACATGGCCTCCAAGCAATTATCACCCAGGTCGGTTGTATCGGCATCTGCTATGCGGAACCCCTGGTAGAGATAGCCAAGCCTAACCACCCCCATATAATCTACGGCAACGTCACCCCGAAAATGGTTTCCCAGATTATCGAGGATTACGTAATCAACGATAACCCCCGCCCGGACTTAGCTCTGGGCACCATCGGTGACGGAGATATTGACGGTATCCCTAAATTCTGGGATATGCCGATGCTCAAGCCGCAGGTAAGAATATCTCTGCGTAACTGCGGGGTTGTTGATCCGGAGAAAATTGACCACTATATTGCCCGTGGCGGCTATAGAGGCCTGACTAACGCCCTGAAAATGACGCCGCAGGAAGTGATTGAGGAAATTAAAAAATCAGGACTGCGCGGCCGTGGCGGTGCCGGTTTCCCTACCGGCATGAAATGGCAATTCTGCCATGATGCCAGCGGAGCACCCAAATACATCATCTGCAATGCCGATGAAGGTGACCCCGGTGCTTTTATGGACCGCTCTCTACTGGAAAGCGACCCTCACGCTGTTCTTGAGGGATTGCTGATTGGCGCCCATGCCATCGGCGCCACCGAAGGCTATATCTACTGTCGCGCGGAATACCCCTTAGCCATTGAGCGCCTGGAGCTGGCGCTGCGCCAGATGGAAGAATACGGATTAATCGGCGATAATATCCTCGACACCGAATTCAGCTTCCATCTCAAGGTTAAGGAAGGTGCCGGGGCTTTTGTTTGCGGTGAGGAAACCGCCTTAATCGCCTCAATTGAAGGCAGCCGGGGTATGCCCCGTTCCCGCCCCCCCTTCCCCGCCCAGTACGGACTCTGGGGCAAACCGACCAACATCAACAATGTGGAATCATGGGCTAATGTCTCCGCCATCTTGCAACATAGCGGCGACTGGTATGCCAGCTATGGTACTGAGAAAAGCAAGGGCACCAAGACCTTTGCCCTTGCGGGGAAGATAAACCGCACCGGTCTTATTGAGGTACCCATGGGTATCACCCTCCACGAAATTATCTATGGCATCGGCGGCGGTATCCCCGGCGATAAGAATTTCAAAGCGGTGCAGACCGGTGGCCCTTCCGGCGGCTGTTTGCCCGCTGACATGCTAAATTTGCCCGTCGAATACGAATCCCTGGCTGAAGCCGGTGCTATCATGGGCTCCGGGGGCATGGTGGTCATGGACGAGGATACCTGCATGGTCGATGTCGCCCGTTTCTTCCTGTCATTTACACAATCAGAATCATGCGGTAAGTGCGTCCCCTGCCGCGTCGGCACCAAGCAAATGCTGGATATACTGGAGAAGATATGCCGGGGTGAAGGCAAACCGGAAGATATTGACCTGCTCCTTAGACTCAGCAAATCAATTAAAGCCGGGGCACTCTGCGGTCTGGGACAGACAGCACCCAATCCGGTGCTGACCACCTGCCGCTATTTCCCCGAGGAATACGAGGCTCACACCCGGGAACACAGGTGCCCGGCATTAGCCTGCACTGATCTGATCACCTTCTACATACTGCCGGATAAATGCCAAGGCTGTGGCATCTGTCTGCGCAGTTGCCCTGCTGAAGCCATAACCGGCGGTAAAAGACTGGTTCATATTATTGACCAGAGCAAATGTATTAAATGCGGCACCTGTCTTGAAGTCTGTCCCGCCAAATTCAGCGCGGTGACCAAGGTATCCGGTGAAGAAATATCCGTACCCAGCGAGCCGGTGCCGATAACAGCGGGAAAGCCGGATTCCGGCGCCGCATCTCAAGGTGAATGATACCGTAATTATACAATATGGAAAAGATCACCTTAACCATTAACGGTCAACAGGTTGAAGCTACCAGAGGGATGACGGTACTGGAGACTGCCGAGGCTGCCGGGATCTATATTCCTACCCTCTGCCATCACCCTGACCTTGAACCATACGGCGGGTGCCGTCTCTGTATTGTCGAAATCGAAAGCGTGCGCGGCCTGCCCACCGCCTGCACTACCCCTGCCACCGACGGCATGGTAGTAACCACAGAATCAGATGCCATCAACGAGGTGCGCCGTACCTCGCTGGAGCTATTGCTTTCCAACCACCCCTGTGAATGTCTTGAATGTCACCGCCGGGACCGCTGCGGACCGTATGACATTTGCCTGCGCCACGTGGCGGTAACCGACCGCTGTGTCGTCTGTCCGTCGAACGGAAACTGTGAATTACAGAATGTGGTTGATTACCTGGGTGTGCAACAGTTACACATAAACAAGGACGCTAAAAAGGTGCCGGTGGATACCAGCAACCCCTTCTTTAACATTGACCGCAACCGGTGTATTCTTTGTGGCCGCTGCACACGCACCTGCAATGAGGTAACCGCGGTTGGTGCCATTGACATGGCAAACCGGGGCTACCAGATGAAAGTGTCCACCTTTGCGGATACGCCACTGATAGAGTCAATCTGCCGCTCATGTGGTGAATGTATGGTGCGCTGCCCGGTAGGTGCTCTTACTCCCAAGAACACGTACCAGGCAGAAAGGGAAGTTAAAACCGTCTGCCCCTATTGTGGTGTCGGCTGCCAGATGTATCTGGACATAAACAAAGACCGTATAGTGGGAGTACGTGGTGACGAAAAAGGCCCGGCCAATAACAGCCTGCTCTGTGTGAAAGGGCGCTTTGGTATTGCGGAATTCGTCCATCATCCGGAACGGTTGACCACACCGTTAATCAGGAGGAACGGATACCTGGAGGAAGCCTCCTGGGAAGAGGCGCTGGCCCTGGTAGCCAGCAAACTGGAGGACTACAGGGGTGACCAGGTGGCTGTAATTTCTTCAGCCAAGTGTACCAACGAGGATAATTACGTTGCCCAGAAGTTCTCCAGGGCGGTACTGGGTACCAATAATGTTGACCACTGCGCCCGTCTCTGACATTCCCCCACCGTGGCCGGTCTGGTCACCACCTTCGGTAGCGGAGCAATGACCAACTCCATCAATGACCTCAAGGCTGCCGCCTGCATCCTGTCAGTCGGCAGTAACACCACCACCGCTCACCCGGTTATCGGCATGTACGTCAGGCAGGCTAACCAGCGCGGCACTAGGCTGATTGTCGCCAACCCCCGTGAGATTGACCTAGTGCGCTCTGCCGACCTGTGGCTACAGCACCGCCCCGGCACGGATGTTGCCCTGCTCTCGGGGATGATGAAGGTTATTCTTGACGAAGGACTGGCCGACGAAGCCTTTATCGAACAACGGTGCGAAAATTTTGATGAGTTTGCGGAATCTTTAAGGCAGTTTACGCCTGAGCAGGTGGAACGCATCACCGGCATACCTCAGTACCAGTTAATTGAAGCTGCCATAATGTACGCCACCAATAGTCCGGCAGCTATTCTCTACGCCATGGGCATTACCCAGCATACCCACGGTACGGACAACGTTATCGCTACCGCCAACCTGGCCATGCTTACCGGTAATATCGGCAAGCCGGGCAGCGGTGTAAACCCGCTACGAGGCCAGAATAACGTCCAGGGCGCCTGTGACATGGGTGCTTTGCCTAATGTATACCCCGGCTACCAATCGGTTGCCGACCCGTCAATAAGGAGGAAATTCGAAGATGCCTGGGGCTGTTCACTGAATCCCTCGCCGGGTCTGGTCCTTACCGAGATTATCCCGGCCGCTCACGAAGGCAGGATAAAGGCAATCTACCTCATCGGCGAAAATCCATCACTGAGTGACCCTGACGCCAGCCATGTAGACGAGGCACTGGAGAATTTAGAGTTCTTCGTTGTCCAGGATATCTTCCTCACGGAGACCGCCAGGCTGGCCGATGTTGTCCTGCCATCGACGACTTTCGCCGAGAAAGAGGGCACCTTTACCAATACCGAGCGCCGGGTACAACGAGTAAGAAAAGCCATCGACCCGATAGGCAACTGCAAACCAGATTGGTGGATTACGCGCCAGATTGCACAGAGAATGGGCGGCAAAGGCTTTGACTATGAGCACCCGGCACAGATAATGCGGGAAATAGCTGAAGTAACTCCCAGCTACGGGGGCATTTCCCTGGAGCGTCTGGATAAAGAAGACGGCTTGCAGTGGCCCTGCCCCACCGATGAACACCCCGGTACACCAATACTACACACGGCACAGTTTAGCCGGGGCAAGGGAAGATTTATACCTATGGAATATAAGCCATCCGCGGAACTTCCCGATACTGAGTACCCGCTGATTCTGACTACCGAGCGCGACCTGTTCCACTTCCACACCAGCACCATGACCCGAAAGGTCAAGGGGCTTAACACCTTCCGGAGTGAAGAGCTACTGGAAATAAACCCCCAGGATGCCGGGGCTCTGGAAATCGAGGACGGTGATATGGTACAGGTGTCTTCACGGCGGGGAGAGGTGAGCACCAGAGCCAGAATCACTGACAAAACCCCGGCCGGCGTCGTTTCAATGTCCTTCCACTTCGCGGAAAGCCCGACCAACAGGCTGACTAACCCCTCCCTAGACCCGGTAGCCAAGATACCTGAGCTAAAGGTATCCGCGGTGAAAATAAAGAAAAACGGAAACGGAAAGCCGTAACGGGCGTTCTTACCCCAGTACTTGTTTATTTAGTTCTGCTTCCTTGACATCTGGTAATGAAAACACTTCATCTCTTGAACAAAAAGACTATCAGCAGGTTTAACCCTCGCTCAATATTTATGGGGATGGTGCCGCTTTTTGTTCTGGCCCACTCCGCCCACCACATCATCAACTCACTGACCGTACCGTTACTGCCGATGATTCGTGAAGAATTTACCCTTAGCTACACCCAGGCAGGGTTAATCGCCTCAGCATTTGGCCTGGCTTACGGTATCGGCCAGCTACCTTCAGGATGGATTGCCGACCGTATCGGGCCCCGCGTCATGATTGCCATAGGTATCTCCGGTGTTGCCCTGGCCGGGCTGTTGGTGGGTCTTTCGCATACCTATCTCATGATTCTCGTCTTTATGGTACTGATGGGAATCGCCGGTGGGGGCTATCACCCCAGTGCCTCACCATTGATATCAGCCTCCGTACCGGTTGAGAAACGAGGCCAGGCGCTGGGACTTCACACGATTGGTGGCAGCATTAGCTTCTTCCTGTCACCGCTTATCGCGGCTGCTATCGCCGGTATCTGGAGCTGGCGTGGAGCTTACATCGTTTTGTCCATACCCGCCATTATTTTGGGAATTGTCCTTTACTTTCTCCTGAAGCATGCGCAAGCTACCAGGACTGCCCGACAAGACGTCACCGTCACTTATACTGAAAAACCACCATTTCCCGGCCAACGGCGCCGCCTGATACTGTTTATTACCTTAACCACACTTACCCAGGCAATAACTCTGGCGGTAATTTCATTCATACCGCTGTTCCTGGTTGATAAATTCGGTATCAGCGACGAGACGGCAGCGGCTTTGATAGCACTCATTTTTTCAGGCGGGCTCTGGGCCAGTCCCCTGGGTGGCTACCTTTCCGACCGCTGGGGAAGGATCCCGATAATGATAGCAGTATGCCTTATCACCGGACCTTTCCTCTACCTGCTTAACCTGGCATCATACGGACTTGCTTTCGGCGCTCTAATGGTAGTGCTGGGAGCGACCAACTACGTCCGCATGCCCGTTTCCGAAGCATACGTTATCGACCATACTTCAGAGCGCAACCGCTCGACAGTGCTGGGCATATATTTCTTCGGTGGCATGGAGATTAGCGGCCTGCTTACGCCGCTAATCGGCTATCTCATCGACCGTTTCGGTTTTTATGCTAGCTTCACCGTTGCCGGAGCGGCAACACTGGTGATAACCCTGGTTTGTTCCGCTTTCCTGTGGCAGAGCCGGGACTAAATAATTCATTTTTAGTAAGGTTGCCGCCACTAACACCTTCAGAAAGAAGATTAGTTACCATTGCCGCCAGCCCTCAATCTCATCTTGATGGTGTCTCCCCGGGCGTTAAGATTCTCTACTAACAAGGTCTCTCCCAGGAGGGCAAGGAGGGGCAGCGGCTCAACTATGTCAATGTAAATAGAAGCATAGTCATCATTAGCCGCCTCTCCACTTAGTTGGATACTCGGGACCTGCTTCAGGAATTCTACCAACCTCTTTTTTTGCAGCGTATCATAAGGCGGGATTATTTTCAGTTCTCTCCACCCCTTAAAAAGCCGGGCGTCACTATTTTTCCCACTGGCTTCATATTTGCCAGCTTGACTAATTTCCTGCAGAATGTTTCTGTTTTCCAGGTTGTCTTTAGCTTTGGCAATATCCAAAAGCAAGTTTTCCAGTTCCGCCATCATCTGTGTCCTGAATTCATTAGAAATATTCTCAGTCTTCTGGATAATTTCCGTTATTAGCTTATTCGTCTCGATAACGTGAGCCACAGACTCTTCATTCATTTTCTCCGCTTTCACTTTAGCCTCATCAATAATCTTCATTGACTCTGCTTTAGCTTCTGCCTTCACACTTTCTCTTGCCTCTTTAACAACCTGCTCCGCGTCTTTCCTCGATTTTGCAGTAACTTCAGCCGCTTCTCTCTCCGCTGCTTGCTTCGTACTGGTTATAATTTTTTCTACTTCGCGCTTGGTCCTCTCTTTGGCTTCTTTTTTAACCCGGTCATCTGCCTCTGCTACAATTTGTATAGCCCTATTTTTAGCCTCAAGAAGAATGCTTTCAGCTTCCTCAGTAGCCTTTCGCTTTACTTCTTCAGTAAATTGCTGGGCCTTTTCCTGTCCCTCGGCAATGATGCCTTCTGCCTTTTGCCAAGCACGACTGATTATTTCCGCTGCTTCCTGCTCAGCGTGTTCCAGTTTATTTTTATATTCCCCGAAAATCTTCTCTAATTCAGCAATTCCCGAATTAGAGCTTTCTCCTGCTTCAGTCATTTTTCATTAAATCCTCATTAAAACTTCTCCGTTGATTTTCAGAGTGAGAACATAAATGTGCTTCACCATGAAAGCAACAGCACCCGCCATTAAACCGGCTCACATACATATTCTATACTTTAATTAATTCATACTGAATAGTGCCTTGGTAACCTCCCCACAGGTACTTTCGGGTTATTTACTACTCACCAATACAGGATTCCTCTAAATCCACATGAGACAAAAGTGCTATGCTTATTGCGACTAATGGTGGATACCCTTTAACCCGCCAAACCAGTATCCTGACTGAAAGGAGGTGAGGAACGATGGTTAATCCAATAACCTGCGGTGATTTGTTATCACTCGGGCTTAACTTCAGAATTCAACGAGTCTCAAAGCTGATAACACAGGAGGAGATAGCGAATATGGCTGGTGTTTCCGTAAAAGACGTTGAATCGTTCGAGAACGATAGTTACATAGATTCAAATACCAGGGATAAGCTGCTCAGGGCATACATAATTATACGAGAGCTGCGCAAACCATTCTATTAGCCTCACACTCCTTCCGTAGCTCTCTCAAGCACCTCAGCCTGATTAATATAACTTCACCCTACCACCAGCCCGGTGATACCCATAGCCCTGATTACTTAGTTATCAGCCGTTAGCGCATCTTCTGATTGTTCATGACCCTTTTTGCATAAGTCTACCGTAATAAGGACTGTTTGAAAGATAAAGAGCTGCCATCGGATTGTGACCGGTGACCCTGTCCTTCACTGCCAGTACTGTCAGCGGTACATGGCAGTATTTAATAAACAGGGTATCGTGCCCGATACAAAGACCCAGCATAATTGCCAGGTCAACGTTTGCCTTATTTAAAACCTCGGCCTGGGCAATGGGACTGCACATGCTCTCAAACCATTCGGAGCCAGCTATCTTTTCCTCAGCCTTTATTCCAATCCTTTCTTTCGGAGTAGCGCCAACCTTACACTTTACTGATACCACCTCAAATCCCGCATTTTCCAGGACATCAGTCAAAAGGCGGGCTTCATTACTAACCCCGCCACAGAAAGCAATTCCAAGCCTCTTATAACCACATTTTTGCGCAAATTGAATCAGTTCATCAATCCGGGTGTTTTTTGTTCTCCTGCCGGTAGGTAAACGCTCATAGCACTCAAATTCTTGAATTGAGGCCAGGCGAGCAAATTCCCTGACCTCGGGTTTGTCATATTCTGTGACACTCTGTTCAATAACTTCCGGCATGAGCTTCATCGGGCAGAAATTCGGCGCTTTTTCAATAGAAAATGCCTCACCCACTTTTACCGCCGGAGAGCAAGCCCTTACGGAACACCTGGCACAGGCAGGATTTAGCTTTTCAGTCACTTATTAACCTCCTAATAATTTAACCTTGCTTCAGATATCAAATTCTTTCCTGGCACATAAAACCTCTGGCAACTTATTAAAAAGAACTTCCCAGACCATTACAAGTGAAAATTAGCTTCGGTAATGGCAAGCGGGGTATGCTTGCTTTGCTTTTAGCTTCGCCGCGTCACCCATCAGGCAGGTGAAAGCCCTTGACCATTAACCAATTAAGTGTTACCATGATATTGAGCATATGCTCATAATAGCAATGGGATTTAATGATGTCAAGACCGCCTAAATGTCGCCGGGTTTCGTTCCTTCCGGAAGTAGTCTATTTTAAACCGGAGGGAATACCCGTGAGGGCTTTAGAAGAAATCATAGTCTCTGTTGAGGAGGCTGAGGCGATACGCCTTAAAGACATAGAAGGTCTGGAACAGGAACAGGGTGCAGAAAGAATGAGCGTTTCCCGCCCTACTTTTCAGCGTATACTGGAATCAGCCCGCCACAAGATTGCTGAGGCTCTCTTACATGGAAAAGCAATAAAGATTGAAGGCGGTAACTTTGAAATGATAACGAGACGCTTTCGCTGCATCCGTGGTCACGAGTGGGATGTACCCTTTGATGCGATGCAAGCCGGCCATACCCAGCTTTGCCCGGCTTGCAGTATGCCTGATATCACGACACCGTCACCGCAAACAGGTAACCAACGCAGAATAAACCGGGGAAAGCCAGCGTCTTCAGGAATTTGAAGGCAGAACTATAGAAATATAAACAAAAATTCGAAATGGTAATACCGGAAAAATTAAGAACAACCTAAAAACACTGGAGGAAGACCTATGTCAACTGTAGAAGAAGTAAAGGATGCTTTAAAAAGTGTGCTTGTTCCCTCTGTCAAGCGAAGTATTACAGACATGAACCTTGTCCATGATATCAGCATTTCCGAGCAACAGGTCAAGGTAGTGCTGGCATCCGCAGGATTGGCTGAGGAAGCTCAGTCCTGGATCGAGGCAAAGGCGAAGGAAGCTATCGAGAACATGAACAAGGTTAAGGAAATAACGTTAGAATTTACTGACGCCAAGCCCAAGGACTTAAACGACATACACCACATCATTGCGGTAATGAGTGGCAAGGGGGGTGTCGGCAAGTCGCTAGTGTCCGGTCTTATTGCCGTAGCTCTTAAGCGCCAGGGCTATGAGGTAGGTATCCTGGACGCCGATATTACCGGACCCAGTATACCCAAGATGTTCGGCATCACTGACAGTCCTGCAGGCAGCGATACCGGACTCCTGCCGGTACTGTCAAGGTCAGGAATTGAGGTAATGTCCATCAACCTCCTCCTGCCCAGTCAAGACGCCGCAGTAATCTGGCGCGGGCCTCTTATTGGCAAGGCGATTACTCAATTCTGGGAGGAGGTACTCTGGGGAAAACTCGATTACCTGGTTGTTGACCTTCCTCCGGGAACGGCTGATGCTCCACTCACCGTGATGCAGACATTACCGGTATCAGGCGTAGTCATCATTTTTACGCCTCAGGACCTGACCGCAATGATAGTCAAGAAAGCGGTACACATGGCACAGCAGATGGGAAAACCCATACTGGGAGTGGTTGAAAATATGAGCTACCTGTACGTGCCTGAAATTGACAAGAAGATTGAACTCTTCGGCAAGAGCCGGGGAGAAGAAATGGCTAAATCAGCCAATGCGCCGTTTCTGGGCCAGTTACCCATAGACCCGGCACTTGCCAAACTTTGTGACGAAGGTAACATCGAGCATTACAACGATGATATTGTCAATAAACTTGGCCAGGCACTTTCCCAGGCGATACCATCTTAATAAACCGGTAGAGGCAATTACCAGAATGATGCCGGATAGGTAATGTCTATCGCCCGCTTGGGGCACTCCATCCAGCATATGCCGCAGTGCCAGCACTCTTCCTCATAAGCCACTACCGGTATATCCTTCTCCTCGTCCCAGGCAAAAACGTCCAGGGGGCACAGGTCATAGCATCTGCCACAGCCGATGCATTTCTTATATTCAATCTTCGCGGGCATCTTATCTCTCCTCCTTATGGTCGTCTGGTAACGCGATTGGTGCTTGTTTCCTCATCTCCAGCACCGGCTTGCCGTTTTCCAGTCGCTGGTAAGTAAGCATACCCTCCCATTTCGGGTCTGCTTCCGGGTAATCACGCCTGAAATGGTAACCTCGCGTTTCTCTCCTCTCCAGGCAGGCTCGCATATGCGCCTCGGCCATTTCCATGATATTCCGTACTTCCAGTGCCCTCATCAGGTAATGAGGGTTCTTCGCCATAAGCTGGGGCAGGAACACCCTGCGCAACGAACCCATCCTCCTCAGCCCCTCCCTGAGGGTACCTTCGCCTCGATTCGGGCAAACGTACTGGTCACATAAGCCGCGAACAGACATTTCTAATTCCATGGGATCGGTACCGTCCTTCACCGCCAGTGGTGCCAGCGCTGTTTCTTTCTGGCTTTCTACCTGGGCTTCATCAATTACTGGTTCAGCAGCCCCATTCACGTATGTACGTATGCTGTCACCAACCAGAAAGCCGGCAGTAGCCGCATTGGCGACATCATGAGAACCGGCAACGCAATCCCCCGCTGCGTAAAGGCCCTTCAACGTAGTCTTGAAGTCACCATCAGCACTAATGCCGGGCTGAGCATGAAGAATGGTGCAACGGTTACCCACTCTCTGGAACCAGTGCTTTCTGGGGTTAAAGCCTCTGTCCTGGGCTATCTTGAATGATAGCAGTCTCTCGTCAGCGTAGCATACCTCTATTCTCTTATGGAAGTCATCAGGCACATCCTCAAGGCTCATGTAGAAAGGGCCCCTGCCTTTTAATTCCATCTCATCCAATTTGGCGGCACCCTGCGTTCCTATAAAGCTAATCTCTTCCCCATCCCAGGTTAACGCTTTTGCGGGGATTCCTTCATTAATAAAGTTGCCGAAGGAAATGGTTAGATCATCATTGGTACCGCCTCTCCGGCGAGCCTGTTCCATGTTAGACAACTCGGCGCCGGCCCGGTAAGCCATAGCCCCGCCATCTCCAGAGACTGCCGCCGGGCAGCAGTGATAGCGGAACTTGTACCTCCCGGGGCAAGGCTGCTCCGGGTTGTAGCAGCGGGCAAACATTCCGGTGGCAACGACTATTGCTTTGGTTCTGATCACGATGAATTCGCCGGTACGCGAGTTTACCGCAGTGGCACCCACCACAGCACCGTTATTGGTGAGAAAGTCAACAATCATGGTCCGATCAAGTACATTCACCCCTCTCTTGCGTACCCCGGCCGCCATTTCCGGCTTGACATTCACCCAGTGCACCCTTAGAAAGGGCGATCCGCCACCAAAATTCTTGATGGGACGGAACTCCCCATCAGTCCACCTCATAGTGACACCGAGCTTCTCTAACTCCTCTATTGCCCAGTACCCGTTGGCATACTGCCGGTATATTCTGGTCAGATTTGAGTACGGGACCCCACCGTAGAAAGCCGACTCTCTTCCCAATTCCTCCAAGATTTCGGTAAAATCCTTCGGTGTCATGCCGCGGGGAAAGGCACCGCCGTAGTGGTCAATACCCTGCCCGGAAGTACCGCTCCTCTCAATTTTGGCCTTCTCGGCCAGCGTTACCTTCAGACCATTCTCGGCTGCCTTGGCCGCAGCCGCACAGCCGGCAATCGCTCCGCCGATTACCAGCACATCGGTCTCGATAACCTTGTCTGCAACCTGTTCCAGAGACATCATTTAACCCCCTTCGATTTTTATGAACCACGCTCACATTCAGCTACGCAAGCATTTAAGCGCCGTTCATTATAACACAATAAAATCAATTATAAAATAAGCATAGCATCGCCAAAACTATAGAAGCGGTATTTCCGCACGACAGCCTCTTGATACGCTTGCATGATGCGCTCCTGGCCGGCAAAGGCACTGACCATCATCAACAGCGTCGAACGGGGCAGATGGAAATTGGTCACCAGCGCGTCAACCAGACGAAACCGATAGCCGGGTAAAATATATATACTGACCCAACCGGCAAATGGCTGAAGATCGAGAGGCCCACTAAGTTGAGTTGCCTGTTCCAACACCCTCGCCGTAGTGGTACCCACGGATATAATTCTCCGTCCTTCTTTTCTCGCTTGAGACAGCGCGGCGGCTACTTCACCACTCAGCATAGCGTACTCAGTGTGGATAACATGATTAGCCGGGTCATCTTCCCGCACCGGCTGAAACGTGTCCAGCCCGACATGCAGGGTGACAAACAGGCAGCGCACCCCCTTCCCCTCTATCCTATCGAGTAACTCAGGGGTGAAATGCAAGCCGGCGGTAGGCGCCGCCACACTGCCCGCCACACGGGAGTAAACCGTCTGGTACCGCTGTGGATGCTCCAGGGGGTTATGGATATAGGGCGGTAGCGCCACCCTGCCCAGATCACCGAGCACGTCTTCATCACTGAAACTGATTACCCGGATACCCTCCTGCCGCTGCTCAACTACCTCGGCTATAGCCCTAGCCCCATGCGAGCTATCATCTGAAGAACCACTGACTATCTCAACCCGGGCGCCGGCATGAAGCCGCTTTGCCGGCCTCACCAGAGCTTCCCAAGCATTAACGTCAAGCCGGCGCAGCAACAGTATCTCTACCCTGCCTCCGGTATCAACCTTTACGCCATTAAGCCGGGCCGGTATAACCCGGCTGTCATTAAACACCAGAACATCCCCATTGCTCAGGTAGTCAACAATCTCAAAGAAACGGCGGTGCTCCAGAGAACCATCGCTACGGTTCAGTACCAGAAATCGCGAATGGTCTCTGGGCTCAACGGGGTTCTGGGCAATGAGTTGCACCGGCAGATGATAGTCAAAATCACTGGTTCTCATTAAAACACCCGAAAATATTTGAATGATCCGGCGGCATTCATACTATACAGTAATACTTCTGGCAAAGGCAATCGTAATACTTTAAGCTACCGCTGTCATTTCCTTGAAGATGCCTCACCACTGTGCTAATATACTATCGGTATTGAATTTGCTTTTCTAGAGGTCAGATGAGTCAGGAATCAGCTTGGGAGCCCAAAATTCTCGCCTTCCTTTGTAAGTGGTGCAGTTACGCTGGTGCTGATTTAGCCGGGACCAGCCGCAAAAAATACCCTCCCAACGTAAGGATAATCAAAATCCCGTGTTCGGGAAGAATTGACCCGCTTCTAATCCTTAAGGCTTTGCGCTTGGGCTTTGACGGGGTGCTGGTATCCGGCTGCCACCCGGGCGATTGCCACTACCAGACAGGAAACTACCGCGCCCGAAGAAGAATGGCTCTCACCAAGAAGTTCCTGGAATACATGGGCGCGGAACCACAGCGGATTCAGGCCAGCTGGGTTTCCGCCTCAGAAGGAGATAAATTCGCCGGGGTAGTTGCCGATATTACCGGGGATATAAGAAAAATAGGCCCCAACCGACTGTTTGCCGATGAGCGAGATAGAACAGAAGTTACAGACCGAAGCTAAAGCTTTACTGGAGCAGGGTAAGGTCGATTACATCATCGGCTTTACTCAGGGGAGTCTTAGATTTACCACCACACCACTGATAACCAGGGATAAAGGTGATACTGAAAGCCTGGTAATTAACCCCTTTATCGTGAACAACCTCAGCGTTTACCTCAATGAAATCAAGGGCAGGGTGGGCATAGTTGCCAAGGGGTGTGACGCCCGTTCCATCATCAGCCTCATCCAGGATGAGCAGATTATCAGGGAGGATGTCATCATTCTGGGCGTGCCTTGTCCCGGAATTATCGACCTTGGCAAGATAGAGAAACTGGTTGGCACAGATAGAGATAAGCTGGATGACATCACCCGCGAGGGAGACAGGGTAATCATAACAACCGGCAAGGAAAAGAAGGAATTCCCCATCACCGAAGCCCTTTTTGACGACTGCCTTGGCTGTGAATCCCCGATACCGCAGGAATACGACATTTTGCTCGGCGAGGAAAGCCCTCTGTCCCGCAATACTGAACTAAGCCGGAGCAAGATTAAAGAATTAGAAGATATGCCTCCGGAAAAAAGATGGGAGTTCTGGAAGAGTGAGTTCAGCCGCTGTCTGCGCTGTAATGCCTGCCGGCAGGTCTGCCCGGCCTGCTTCTGTGAACGGTGCTTCGTTGAGGAATCTGAACCACGGTGGATATCCCCTGTACCCAGATGGCAGGATAATCTAATGTTCCAGGTAACGCGGATTATCCATGTCGCCGGCAGATGCACCGATTGTGGTGAATGCGAGCGCGCCTGCCCGGTAGACATCCCGCTGCGAAGTTTGACTGGCAAGATGGCCGAGATAGTTGACGAGCTCTTCCATTATAAAGCAGGAACCGATAAGGATGCACCACCACTGATGACTGCTTATGAGCCGGAAGAGGCAGAGGACTTCATACGATAAAACCATGAAAAAGATAAAGAAGAAGGATATCGGTAATCTTCTCCGGCAGTGGCAAAGTGATTTTGCCGTCTTTACCCCGTCAAGGAAAAGTGGCACGGCCAGAATGGAAGAGTGGGACGGCCAGGATACCAGCTTTCTGGAATGGTACCGTAATACGGTTATTCCGCCCAAGGGCAACATATTCCCCAATATGGAGGAGATGTTCAGCTTCCACAAAGACGGGGAAGGCTACCATCTGGAATTGCCGGCACAGGATGAGGCCAAGCACCTGATTTTCGCCATACGCCCCTGTGATGCCAGAGCCCTGAAGATAATCGACCCCGTTTTTCAGGATGCCTATGAAGACAACTACTACCTTACCCGGAGGGAGAACACGCTGCTTGTTGGCCTGGGGTGCACTGACCCGCATGAAAGCTGCTTCTGCACTTCTCTGGGCATCAGCCCCGGCGAGTCCGGTGATGTTGACCTTATGCTGACCGATATCGGTGAGGAATTTTCTATAGAAGAGGTTACCGAAAAGGGTAAAGAACTGCTGGCCAGGACGGAGGGTCTGGTAGAAGCAGCCCAGCCAGACGAGCTAAGAACCAGGGAGTCCAGAGAAGCAGCCGCGAAGAAAATAAGCAGAAAGCTGGATACCACCAATCTCAAGGAAAGGCTTCTGTCCTCGTTTGAAGATAAAGAGTTCTGGGAGAAGGCAGCTGCTAAGTGCATCAGCTGCGGTATCTGCACCTTTCTCTGCCCTACCTGCTACTGTTTTGATATTAATGACGAGACGTCCGGAGGAAATGGAACCAGATTCAGGAGCTGGGATAGCTGCAGCTTCTCCGTCTATACCAAGATGCCGGCGGAAAATCCCAGAGAGGACAAGTGGCAGCGGGTACGGCAGAAGGTATGCCATAAATATGAGTTCTACCCGCGGCTTTTTGATATCACTGCCTGTACCGGCTGCGGCCGCTGCATCCGCCTCTGCCCGGTAAACTGGGATATTACCCGGGTACTGGAAAGCGTGCCCGAAGAGACCACAGCCCAGAAGGAAAATAGAAATGCCAATTAAAGATATCAGCCACAGGGAGAAATTCCTCGCCGGCGGGAATGTTTACCTGCCGCATATTATCGTCATCGAAAAAATCATCGAGGAGACTTATGATACCCGAACCTTCCATTTTAATTTCAAAGACGATAATTTGCGTGAGGAATTTACCTTTGAATCGGGGCAATTCGGTGAATACTCAGTTTTCGGTGTGGGCGAGGCTACCTTCTGCATTTCTTCCAGCCCTACCCGCCGCGACCACCTGGAATTTGCGGTAAAACGGGCCGGCAAGGTCACCAATGCCCTGCACCGACTCAGCGCCGGGGCTGAAATTGGCTTTCGCGGCCCCTATGGCAACAGTTTCCCGCTGGATTACCTTAAAGGGAAAAACCTGGTTTTCGTTGCCGGTGGCATCGGGCTGGCGCCACTGCGCTCACTCATCTGGAATGCCATCGACAACCGCGCGCAATACGAAAATATTGACATTATCTACGGTGCGCGCAGTCCGGCTGACCTGTGTTTCCAGTATGACCTTGACGCGTGGGAGAAGGATAAATCAGTCAAAATGGTAACCACCATCGACCATGAGCATGAGGGCTGGCAGGGAAGGGTAGGCTTCGTGCCTCAGGTATTGGAGCAGGTGGCTCCGGCCGCTAGGAACACGGCGGCTATTGTCTGCGGCCCACCGGTAATGATAAGGTTCACCTTCCCCGTTCTGGAAAAATTGGGTTTCACCCCGGAGCAAATGATCACCACCCTGGAAAAGAGGATGAAGTGCGGGATCGGCAAATGCGGCCGCTGCAATATTGGTGATATCTACGTTTGCCGTGACGGGCCGGTATTCAGTTTCGCCCAGATAAAGGATTTCATCTCCGGCGAGTATTAAAGCTCTCCTCAATCACGCTATTATACCGGCCTGGGCATCAGCCCGGCTTTCTCCACCAGCTGCGGAACTATATCCTCCCAGCCCACAGCCATAATGTGTATGCCGTGCACGCCGGGGATATCCTTAAGCTGCTCAATAATCTCCAGTATTATGTTAAGTCCCTCTTCCTTGGCACTGGGAGCGCTTTCCATCCTGGTTATTATCTCGTCAGGCACACTTACTCCGGAAACATAATCCCTCATGAAACGAGCCATACCCACTGACCGGACGGGAATTACTCCGGCAAGTATGTACACCTGCTTATCCAGTCCCCGCCTGGTAATCTCCCCCATGTATCTGGTGAACTTGGGTACATCATAGACTGCCTGCGTCTGAATGAAATCCACACCGGCTTTCACTTTTTTCGCCAGCCTGTCTACGCGGTACTCAAAGGGATCAGCAAAAGGATTAGCCGCCGCACCGATGAAAATAGGAACCTCACCGGAAATATCCTCATCATTAAGAAACTTCTTTTCGTCACGCATCTTCTTCAGCATTTGAATCAACTGAACTGAGTCAATATCATAAACCCCCCGGGCGGTGGGGTGATTGCCAAACTTCTGATGGTCACCGGAGAGGCAGAGGAAATTACCGACCCCCATAGCCACCCCGCCCAGCACATCACTCTGCAGGGCTAAACGGTTCCTGTCCCTGACCACCATTTGCATCACCGGCTCAACACCGTTCTGCCTTAGCAGCACACAACCGGCCAGGCTGGACATACGGACGATAGCCGTCTGGTTATCGGTGATATTAACCGCATCACAGCAGTTCCTGAGCGTCTCAGCCTTCTTCTGTATCACGGCAGCGCTGGTACCCTTCGGGGGGCCTGCTTCGGCAGTAACGACAAACCGGCCGCTTTCCAGAACCTTCTCCAGATTAGTTCCCGCTTTCATCAGCGTTACCTCCTTAAACTCTTACCCGGCTTCAGCTTCGGCTTTCACCGACAAGATGCCACACTCGGCTTCAACGTCAGCGCTCCGTGGCCCGCCGGAGCTGCTGACGCTCCAGTCTTTGACCGGAGCTATCTCCTCCATCTCGTCCAACCTCCCCATCTCGGCAAGACGGTCATAAATCAGCTGCCAGGCACAGGGGACATCCGGGGATATCTCACATTTGCCACCGGACGAGCCACCACAGGGCCCGTTGAATAAACTCTTGGCGCAGCGCACCAGGGGGCAGATGGCGGCTGTCCGTCCTAGAACACAGGCACCACAATGCATACAGACTTCAGTGAAATGACCAGGGCTTTCCTCAATACCCAGAAAGAGGGTATCCAGCGCCGGATAAACCGGTTTCGTATCCTTGAGATGAAGTGCCACTGTTTGCACTCCGGTAGCACAGCTCATAACCAGCAGACAGTCTGCCTTACCGATGTCCTCGGCCTCGGCCCGCAGTGCATCCCGGGTAAGCTCATCACAAACCGTCGGTATCACCATCCAGCCGCTGACTGTCTTACCTTCGGCTTCCAGCTTTTCTTTCATCCGGATAACCTCAGATTTGCCGCCGGTACGACACATGGTGGCGCAGGTGCCACAACCAATAAGATAAACTCCATTACACCTTGCCAGGTATTGCTTGATCTCTTCAAATGGCTTCTGTGCCGTGATTGTCTTCATTTCATCTCACCACCTTTGTTTCCTTAATCCGGCATTGATAAGCGTCAGGAAAATATTTCAGGGTATCCATCACCACGTTAGGTGCCGCCTGACCCAGGCCACACAGAGAAGAAATCATCATAACATCGGACAAATCCTCCATATCCTTGACATCCCTGGACACTGCCTCACCTTGGCGGAACTTCTCCAGTATATAGAGCATTGCCTCGGTCCCCTGCCGACAGGGAGTGCACTTACCGCAGGATTCCTCAGCCAGAAATTCCATGGTCTGGTAAACAATATCGATTACGTCCCGGCTTTTATCAAAAACAGTTATTGCACCGGCACCGAGTATGGTTTCAAAAGCCAGCGGTGTACCCATCATTTCCCAGGACACCACCCTGCCGGTAGCGCCACCTATCTGGATCAGGTTCGCTTCTTTGGCCTGGGCCAGGTCCTCAACCAGTTCCCGCAGCGGGCTGCCCAGCACCAGTTCATAAACACCGGGGCAGGCCACGTCACCGCTCACCGAAAATACCTTGGTACCCTTGCTCCGCTCCGTTCCCATTTGATTGAACCAGTCAGCCCCATTGAGGATGATTTGAGGTATATTCATCAGGGTTTCCACATTATTGATGGTGGTGGGTTTATTCCACAAACCGGCGACTGTCGGGAAAGGCGGGCGATAACGTGCCTCCCCCCTTTTCCCCTCGATAGACTCCATCAAGGCAGATTCCTCCCCGCAGACATAAGCGCCGGCACCCTCACGTATCTCAATATCAAAGCCCGCCAGCAGTTCAGCCTCTTTTGCCTGATTAACCGCCTTCGCTAACAAATCCAGGAGGTAATGGTATTCGGCGCGCAGGTAGATATAGCCTTTGCCGGCACCGACGGCATAGCCGGCAATCGCCAGGCCTTCAACCAGCGTAAACGGGTCATTTTCCAGGATATACCTGTCCTTGAAAGTCCCCACCTCACCCTCGTCGGCGTTACAGATAACATATTTGGCATCAGACGGTGTCCGGCGTGCTCCCTCCCACTTCAGGCCACAGGGGAAGCCGGCGCCTCCCCTCCCCCTCAGCCCTGATGCCTTCACTTCAGCAATCACCGTCTCCGGAGTCATTTCCTGCCGGGCCTTACCCAGAGCCTTAAAACCTTCTTGCTTCAGGTAGCTGCCGACATCTTCCGGATTAATAACCCCACAATTTTTTAGAGCAACCCGTTCCTGCGGCATCTTATACTCTCCTTACAACACGGAAAGTTATTTGTACCCCTCCAGAATTTTAGCTATTTTACCAGGCGTCAGATTAACATGAGGATCATCATTAATCAGTATTGCCGGTGCCTGGTCACAAAGACCGATGCAGTTGACTAGCTCAAAGGAGAAGCGGCCATCAGAAGTGGTCTCCCCGGGCTTAATGCCGATTTCTCTCTCAATAGCTTCAACAATAGACTGGTAATTCTTCAGATAGCAGGGGAGGCTCTTGCAGACCTTGATAACATTCCTGCCCACTGGCCGGGTAGTTAGGAAGGAGTAAAAGCTGGCTACTCCGTAAACATCATGCAGCGGGATACCGAAGGAACTGGCCAGTTCCACCATTGCCTGTTCCGAAACATAGCCGGTTTTGGCTTGCACCTCTTTTAAGGCTAAGAGTAATTCTCCTGGAGACCGTCGTTGAGTAGCTACCTTCTTGCTCTTACTCACTGCTCGCCCCCTTACCACTTTCGTGATCAGCCTTTAATATACAGCACAGTACCTCGCTTGCCCTGTTCCGGTATGCCCGGCTTGCTTAACGCTCCGGTCGGGCATAAATCAATACAGGTATCACAATCCTTACAGACTTCCTCATCCACGGGTTGATCCAACCCGTAAATAACCTTACTGTCGAAACCACGGTAGGCAACGCCAAAGGTCAGCTCACCACTGGTATTCTTACAGGCAATAACACACCTACGGCAAAGGATACACTTGGACATATCACGAATTATAAAGGGGCTCCGGTCTTCCACGCTATGATAATGCCTCCGCAATCTATAACGCGGCAATCCTATTTCCAGGTCAGTAGCGATTTTACGCAGCTCACAGCGGTTAGCCTCATCACAGACCAGACAGGAGTCAGGATGGCTGGCCAGCATTAGTTCTACCAGAATCCGGCGCGTCTCCACAACCTTGGGAGAATGGGTCTGTACCACCATGCCTTCGGTGACAGGGGTATGACAAGAGCCCACCAGTGTCCGTGAACCTTCCACCTCAACCACACAGAGGCGGCAGGCACCGACCGGCGGCAAACCGGCTACATTGCACAGTGTGGGGATATCTATGCCGTTCTCTCTGGCTGCCTCCAGAATCGTCGTTCCGGCATTGGTACTGACCTGAGACCCGTTTATGGTTAAGCTTACTTTCTTATCCATATTCTCGCCCCAAACATTATTTCATTCGAGACTTCACTTCCGGTATCTTATTATACCAGTGCCCCTTCCATCTGGGCTAGTAACTGCTCGTTAGTATAATGATTGAGGCTCACAGCATCACCGGGGCACCCGCCCACGCAAACGCCACAACCCTTGCACAGAGCCTCGTTTACCTGACAGACCCCCTTCTCCTCATCGAAGGCTATGGCACTATAGGGACAATTCGCCATGCAGACCTGACAGCCGGTACAAAGATGCTCGTTAATAACGGCGGTGGCGGCTTCAATCTCAACCTTGCCGCGACTAATCATGGCAAGAGCCTCAGCAGCAGCAGCCGAAGCCTGAGCCACCGTATCCGGTATATCCTTGGGGCTCTGGCAGCAGCCAGCAATGAATATGCCATCAGTCATGGTAGCTACGGGGTCCAGTTTGGGGTGCTTCTCCAGGAAGAAGCCGTCAGCACTGCGGCTGATATTGAAAAGGCGAGCCACTGTTTCTGAATCCGGCTGTGGCTCCAGTCCGCAGCTCAGCACAACCATATCCACCGGCACACGGCGCTGCCGGCCTACCAGCGTATCCTCAAACTGAACGATCAGCTTGCCTTCCTCCTGCGGAGTCTCGGCCACATCAGTTATCTCAGCCGGCTTACCACGAAAGAAGACGGTACCCTCCTCCAGAATCCGGTTGTAAAATTCCTCATAGCCCTTACCGAAGCTCCTGATATCAATATAGAACTCATAAACATCAGCACTGGTGTGCTCTTTTAGCAGGTGGGCAAATTTCATCGAGTACATGCAGCAAACCCGCGAACAATACTTGTGGTACTGTTCATCCCGGCTACCCACGCAGTGAATCAGGGCAACACTCTCCGGCTCCGTTCCGTCTTTAAGCAAAACATGGCCGCCGGTAGGTCCGGCGGAATTGACCATCCTCTCAAATTCCATACTGGTAATCACGTTGTCCAGCCGCCCATATCCATATTGATGTATGGGGGTGGGGTCAAAGAGATGAAAGCCGGTGGTGACAATTATCGCGCCCACCTCCACCTCAACCACCTCATCCTGCTGAGTAAAATCAATAGCTCCGACCTCGCAGCCCGGTACGCCCTTCTTTTCAATCCCGCGCTGGCAGAGACGGCAAACGTCCTTACCCTCGGCAAGTCCTTTCAGATGGCGGCAGTTTTCGGCGTCGATGACCACCTTGTTCGGCACCGCCTGGGCAAAGGGCTTATAGATAGCTTTCCGCTTCCCCAGCCCCACTTCAAACTCATTAGACACAATAGTAGGGCAGAGCTCCTGGCAGCGTCCGCAGCCGGTGCATTTGCTCCAGTCGACATACCTTGCCTTTTTCCTGATTTTCACCTTGAAATTACCGACATAGCCGGCGATTTCCTCGATTTCACTGTAAGTAAGCAGTTCAATATATGGGTGCGAGCCGACCAGTGTCATTTTAGGCGTGAGGATACACGCCGAACAATCAAGCGTGGGGAAAGTCTTATCCAGCTGTGCCATATGCCCGCCAATGCTGGAGCTTCTTTCCACCAGATAAACCCTGTGCCCGGAATCGGCAACCTTCAGAGCGGCCTGAATACCGGCGATACCGCCGCCAACCACCAGCGTATTGGGGTTAATATCAACCTCTCTGCTTTCCAGTGACTGGTGGTAGTAAACCCGCCGCACCGCAGCACTGACCAGCGCCATGGCTTTTTGGGTAGCCTTCGCTCTATCCTCGGTTACCCAGGAACAGTGTTCACGAATGTTCGCCATCTCAAAGAAATAGGGGTTCAACCCCGCTTCCTGACAGGCGCGGCGAAAGGTAGGCTCATGCATTGTCGGCGAGCAGGAAGCCACCACGACGCGGTTAACTCCCAGCTCTCTGATATCCTGCTTGATAAGGTCCTGGCCCGGTTCAGAACACATAAACTTGTAATCACGGGCAATAACCACACCTTCCAGACCCTGAGCGAAGCGGGCTACATCCTCACAGTCCACCGTACCGGCAATATTGCTGCCGCAATGGCAGATATAAACACCAATTCTAGGTTCCACTCTTAACCCCGGCTAATTGCGTTAGGACATCTCGCGGAGAAACAATATTTGTATCCAGCCCCAGAGACTTATCATCAAGCCCCAGAGCCAGCCCGATTAATTGCGTTATAAAGAAGACCGGTAGATTGTAGCCGGTCTTGAACTTGCTGTTAACCTTACCCTGATAGGCGTCAAGGTTGGTCTGGCAAAGGGGACAGGGAGTAGCCAAGCAATGAGCGCCATTATCCGCAGCACTCTTTAACAGCTTGTTAATCAGGCCCAGCGCCAGGTCTTCCTCAGAGAGAATTAATGAACCGCCGCAGCACCGCGCCTTCACGGGATAGGGAACTGCTTCCGCACCAAGGCACTCAATAAGGCTGTCCAGCGACCCCGGCAACTCAGCGTCATCAAAACCATATTGCGGACGCACCAGCTGGCAGCCGTAATAAGGAGCCACCTTAAGCCCTTCAAGGCGCCGCTTTATCTTCTCCGTGATAAGTCCGGGGGTAATGTCATCGGTCAGCACCTCGACAATATGCCTCACACTCACCTTGCCGTGATACTCCAGACCGGCAACCGCCAGGGCTTCATTTACCATAGCCATTAACCGGGGATGGTCTTGCAGATGCAAGTTTGCTTTCTTCAGGGTTACGTAGCAGGAAGAGCAGGGTGTCACCAGGTCAAGGCCGGTTTTTTCCGCCAGAGCCAGGTTGCGTGCGGCAACAACCATTGCCTCAAGCTCATTCAAGGAACCATAGGGAGTTGAACCGCAACAGTTCCAGTCTTCGAGTTCGATAAGTTGTATTTCCAGTGACCCAGCTACAGCCTGTACTGATAGACCATAGCCACGCCCGGTACTCTCCGCCGAGCAACCGGGATAAAAGGCATAATCCTTCAACAGCTACCTCTAATTTCGCTGAATTTCTGCAAAATCTCGGGTAATTTCCCTTTTTCCTTTACCTTGTGAGGCATCAGCGGTAAGCGCCGGTGTCTCCATAAGCTCCAGCCCACGGGCAGCATCTTGATTGTGGACAGCGGACGACTTATTAAATAAGGTATAACCGACAGATAAAACCGGACCATCATGCCAAATTCGTGAACCCGCCCATTACGCTTAATCGAGTTGACAAAGCTGTGATACAAAGCCGGGGTAACGGTACCGCTCACCCGGTAGCCTTGCCGTACCGCCAGGCTTTCCAGGGCATGAGCCAGTTCGGTAGGTTTTACCCCGCGCGGGCAACGGACGGTACATAAATAACAGGAAAGACAGAACCACATGGAATTACTGGAGAGAACCTCATCACGCATCCCGGCACGAACCATGGCGATTATCTTACGGGGTGGATATTCCATGCTATCCGCTACGGGACAACTACCGGTACAGGTACCACACTGAATACAGGAAAGAACATGCTCACCGCCAGGAGTGGCAGCAACCTCATCAACAAAATTCCTCATTATCAGCTCAATATTACCACATGGCTAAACATACAACAAGTCCAACCGTTGAAAACTGCCGCTTCTTTGGTCATCCGTTCACCCTTATGCTAAACTAAGGGGAGTTTATGAACATAATTGTCACCAATGACGACGGTATACAGGCCGGGGGGCTCTGGGCACTGGCTGGAGAGCTGGCGAAAATCGGTAAGGTGATGGTTGTGGCGCCGGATAGAGAGCAGAGCGCCATCGGCACTGCCGTTACCCTGCGGCAACCGCTGCGAGTGCAGAAAGTAGCCCCTTTAGTACCGGAAGTAGAAGCTTACTCAATAGATGGCACACCCTCGGATAGCGTCATCCTGTCTCTGGAAAAGCTGGCCAAAGGCAGGGTTGACATGGTTGTTTCCGGCATAAACCGCGGTCTAAACCTGGGTGAGGATGTCCTGATTTCGGGAACGGTGGGGGCTGCCATGCAAGCTTATTTGCGTGGTTTCCCGGCCCTGGCTATCTCGGTAGCCTACGCCAGCAACCAGCAGCATCTGGACACCGCCGCCAAACTGGCCGCGCTTCTGGTTAAAAATATCGTCGCGGATCACAGGCTAACCGACATCTTCCTTAATGTAAACCTCCCTGATATACCGCAGGCGGATATTGCCGGCGTAAAAACCACCCGGCTGGCCAGTGAAAGTCACCTCAACAGTATTGCCGAGGAAGAAGAAGGCGGACAAAGGTACTACCGGCTGGTACGGCAGCAGGCACCTAAGTCCTTGAATAATGATACCGATATCTCGGCAGTGGAAACCGGGAATATATCCATCACGCCCTTATACACCAGGAGGTTCAATAAATCCTTATTACCCGTTCTAAATAAACTTAGTGCCGACCTGCTTCAGGAATTATCAGAAGGCTGATCAGAGCCAGCAGTATAAAGCCACAGGATACTTTACGATGAATTACGTAGGGGTCGATATAATTGAAATATCGCGCATCGAACAGGCAATAGCCCGGTGGGGAGAGCGCTTCCTCCAGCGAATATACACCGAAAGAGAGCTTGAACTATACCGGAGGAAACCACACTCGCTGGCAGCACGTTTCGCCTGCAAGGAAGCGGTCATGAAGCTACTCGGAACCGGTAACCGGGGTGTCAGCTGGCGGGAGATTGAGACTACATCTCAGCCCAGCGGCAAACCACGGCTTAACCTTCACGGCAGAGCGCTCAGGAAAGCCGAGAACCTGGGGCTAAAAGAGATTGATGTCAGTCTTTCTCATTGCAAAGAATATGCCGTCGCTTCCGTCGTTGGAACGGGAACAACCGGACAACAGTAGCCGGCCCGCTGTCTTTATGTCAACTTTACCCTCAGCGCCGGATATTGAGCGGCCGGCGGTGAGATAGTATACTATTCCTGAACAAAACAACAGGGCAAACTGAATGAACACGGAACAGCTTACTGATAAACTTGTTTCATGGATAAAAGAGAAGGTACTTTCCGGCGGGTGCCAGGGGGTGGTGATTGGATTGAGTGGTGGTCTGGATTCCTCGGTGCTGGCAGTATTATGTCAGCAGGCTTTCCCGCAAAATACACTGGCAGTGTATTTGCCCTGCTACAGCTCAGCAGAAGACACAGAACATGCCCACATGGTAGCCAGCAAATTTGCCATCCCCATCAGAGAAATAGTCCTTGATGACACCTATCAAAATCTGCTATCCACCCTGCCCGATTTCCCTGCCGACCCCACAGCCGGTAAACTGGCTCAAGCCAATCTCAAGGTCAGGTTGAGAATGGTTGTCCTGTACTACATGGCTAATCAGCTTAATTACATGGTGGCCGGTTCAAGTAACCGCAGCGAGCTTGCCACCGGCTATTTCACCAAGTACGGTGACGGCGGGGTTGACCTGCTGCCACTGGGTAACCTGTTAAAGGGGCAGGTTGTAGCACTGGCCAAATCACTCGGTATTCCCCGGCCGATTATCGACAAGCCACCATCCGCCGGTCTATGGACAGGGCAAACTGACGAAACCGAGATGGGCTTCAGCTACGAACAGCTTGACCGTTACCTGCTTACTGGTGAAGCCCCGGCTGAACTAAAAAATAAAATTGAAGCGATGATTGCTAACAGCAACCACAAGCGTTCGCTGCCTCCGGTAGCCAAACTTTAGTTTTCCATTTTCAAAAAATTTAGCCCTGTCACGTTAATCAGGCACCCCTTGTTTTGTGAAAAACGTTATGCTATTATTCACTTGAGGAGAGAGATGACCACAGAGAGAGAAAAAGCTCTGGAGCTAGCTATCGGTCAAATTGAGAAACGGTTTGGCAAAGGCTCCATCATGAAGCTGGGAGAGTCAGCCATCGCTATTGCGGATGGGGCTATTTCCAGCGGTGCTCTGTCTTTAGACCTGGCTCTAGGCGTGGGAGGTATTCCCAAGGGACGAATCACGGAAATATTCGGCCCGGAATCATCAGGAAAGACCACCCTGGCCCAGCACATAATTGCCGAGGCACAAAAGCAAGGAGGTATAGCTGCCTATATTGATGCCGAACATGCCATGGATCCTTCATATGCCGCTAACTGCGGTGTAAATGTTGATGACTTACTTATCTCACAACCGGATACCGGGGAACAGTCCCTGGAGATTACCGAAGCGCTGGTCAGAAGCGGTGCTGTTGACGTTATTGTGGTAGACAGTGTCGCGGCACTGGTGCCCCGCGCTGAAATCGAGGGGGAAATGGGAGACGCCCATGTCGGTCTGCAAGCCCGCTTGATGTCACAAGCATTGCGAAAGCTAGCTGCCGCCATCGGCAGATCAGGCACTTCGGTAGTTTTTATCAACCAGCTACGTGAGAAAGTCGGCATCGTTTTTGGCAACCCTGAGATAACTCCCGGTGGCCGGGCTCTCAAGTTTTACAGCTCGGTCAGGATAGAGCTGAGACGCATAGAAACCATAAAGCAGGGTAATGAAGCCGTCGGCAGCCATGTCAGGGCAAAGGTAGTCAAGAACAAGGTAGCCCCACCCTTCCGTAATGCCGAGTTTGACATTATGTTCGACCACGGCATCAGCCGGGAAGGCAATCTTATCGATCTTGGTGTAGAGCTAGATTTAATAAAGAAGGCTGGAGCTTTTTTCTCCTACGGTGATATCCGCCTCGGGCAAGGCAGGGAAAATACCAAGCAATACCTGACACAAAATCCTGAAATTGCCCAGGAAATTGAACAGCGGATTAGAGCCTCAGCCGTTCCAATTCAGTTAACAACGCCCGCCAGTAATGGTAATGAAATAGCCAGCAACTGAGGGGCTTTTAAACAAATAGGCAACTGAACAGGCACAGGTACGGTAAGGCTGAGGCGATAGCTTCGGCCTTATATATTTTTAGGGGAGCAAGGGCTGGTTAATGGGTAAGATAACCGAATTACGTAACGGCAAGAGCCGGAATAAGAGAACAAATATTTTCCTCGATGGCAATTTCGCCTTCAGTCTAAACGCGGAAATAGTTGCCCGGGAGAACCTGCAAATCGGACTGGAGCTGTCCGCCAGCCGGATTACCGAACTAACCGGCTCTAATCAGGCCCAGATCTGCCTAGATGCGGCAACGCGCTACCTTGGTTACCGGCCAAGGAGTGAGGCCGAGTTAAGACAAAAGCTCCGGCAACGCGGCTTTGACAGCACCATTATTGAGACGGTCATTGCCAAACTAAAGGAGCAAAAATACGTTGATGACCTAGCCTTTGCCCGGTTCTGGAAAGATGACCGTGAATCCTTCAGCCCGCGCAGTCAGTGGTTAACCAGACGAGAACTAAGACAAAAAGGGGTCTCCGAGGAAATTATCAACCAGGTAGTCGAAACAATTGATGAAGAGGATAGTGCCTACCGGGCTGCCCTCAGTAAATCCCGCCGCCGGGTATATCCTGACCATCAGATCTTCCGCCGCCGCCTGGGAGAATATCTCCGGCGAAGGGGCTTTGGCTACGAGGTGACAAATCGCACTGTGGAACGGCTCTGGCAAGAACGCAATAACAGTACATAGCATTTTTTGAATTAAATCATAACATTAATCAAACAGAAAATACTTAGAAAGGGGGAGGAAGTAATGGGAATAGAAGTTGTCCTGGCTATTTTCTTCAGTTTCCTCATCGGCGTGATATTCGGCGGCATGGCTGCCTTTCTTTCCCGCCGGCTCGTGTTTAACCGGCAAATCAGAATAGCGGAGCGCAAGGCTGCCAGAATGCTTGTTGAAGCCAGAAATGAAGCCAAGGGAGTCCTCCAAGAAGCTCAGGATGAAGCCAAGAAAATCAAGGTAAGCACTGATGCTGAATACCGCGAACGGCGTATTGAGTTGCAACGGCAGGAGAACCGCCTATCACAGAAGACGGAAACACTGGATCGCAAACTGGAAGGTGTCGAGCAGCGGGAACGCAATTTAAATAACAAGGAAAAGGATATAGAATCAACCAGAAGCCAGATCGTGGAACTCAAGGACAGACAGTTGAAGCAGCTCGAGCTGATTTCAGGTATGTCCAGTTCCGAAGCAAAACAATCACTTCTTGATGCCATGGAGGTAGAGCTACAGCAGGAATCTTCCCGGCGCCTACGTGAATGGGAAATCAAGTTAAAGGAAGAGGCTGATGAAAAGTCCCAGGAGATTCTGTCGCAGGCAATACAGCGCGGTGCCTCGGAGATTGTCTCCGAGACTACAGTCTCGGTGGTACCCCTGCCCAATGATGAGATGAAAGGCCGTCTGATCGGGCGGGAGGGCCGTAATATCAGAGCCCTGGAGCAGGCTACCGGCATCGACCTTATTATTGACGATACTCCGGAAGCGGTAACTCTGTCCAGCTTTGACCCGGTACGCCGTGAGGTAGCCCGCGTGGCTCTAACCAAGCTGATCCTTGATGGCCGTATCCACCCCGCCCGCATTGAAGAGGTGGTCAACAAAGCTCAGGAAGAAGTGGAGGCAGATATTGTCAACGCCGGAGAACAGGCGGCAATTGAGGTAGGAATACACGGACTACACCCCGAATTAATAAAAATGCTCGGCCGGCTTAAGTACCGCACCAGCTACGGACAGAACGTCCTGACACACAGCATAGAGGTAGCTCATCTGTCCGGGGTGATTGCTTCCGAGATAGGAGCTAACGTTACCTTAGCCAAGAGAGCCGGACTACTCCATGATATCGGCAAAGCAGTTGACCGCGAGGTGGAAGGCACCCACGCCGACATCGGCGCCGATATCGTCAAGCAGTGGGATAAATCACCCGAGGTAGTTAAGGGTATATCTGAGCATCACCTGGAGACCAGCGATACCAGCGTTTGGGGTTTCATCGTCGCCGGCGCCGACGCCATAAGTAGTGCCCGGCCCGGAGCACGGCGCGAGTCGCTGGAGAACTACCTGAAACGGCTGAAGGACCTGGAAGATATCGCCAACAGCTTCAAGGGAGTAGAAAAATCTTATGCTATTCAGGCTGGCCGTGAAGTCCGCATTCTGGTGAAACCGGAAGATATTGATGACCTGGGAGCGATGAGAATCGCCCGGGACATTGTCAAGAAAGTGGAAGATACCCTGCAATATCCGGGACAAATCAAGGTTACCGTAATCAGGGAAACCAGAGCTATTGACTACGCCAAGTAAGGGGATTTAATAACTGTGCTAATACTGGTAATTGGTGACATAATCGGCCGGCCCGGCAGGCAGGCTATAGCCAGCTTCCTGCCAGCTTTGCGGCAGGAATATGGCCTGGACATGGTGGTTGCCAACGCCGAGAACACCGCCGGCGGATTTGGCTTGACCCCGGAAACAGCAGGTGAATTGCTGGATACCGGCATTGATGTCCTGACCTCGGGTAATCACATCTGGGCACAGAAGGAAATCATCCCCTGCCTTGACGGTAATATGCCTATTCTACGCCCGTTAAACTACCCGCCGGGAGTGCCCGGCCAGGGCTACTTAATCAGAGATAAAGTAATGGTGGTCAATCTAATGGGCAGAACCTTTATCCCGTTTTCCCTGGACTGTCCCTTTCAGGCTATGGACAGGCTGCTGGCTGACCTTGAGTCCAGGCCGCCGGTGATTATTGTTGACATGCACGCTGAGGCAACTTCAGAAAAGATCGCGCTGGGAAGATACCTGGATGGCCGGGTGACCGCCGTTCTCGGCACTCACACACATGTCGGCACCATCGATGCCCAGCTACTGCCCGAAGGTACTGCCTATGTCACTGACATCGGTATGACTGGCCCGGCAAACTCGGTTATCGGTGATGATGCCGCCGCGGTAATTCAGCGTTTCCTGACGGGGATACCGCACCGCCTAACGGTAGGAAAGGGGAAATCAATATTTAATTCGGTATTGGTTGAGGCAGATGAAAGTACCGGACGGGCATTAAGCATCGAACGCATTGACCGCAAGATGGAGGACAAGTGAGTAAAGCCGATTTACACATCCACACTACCGTTTCCGATGGAAAATACAGCCCGGAAGAGATAGTCCGCAAGGCGGCGGAACTGGGTTTAACCGTCATTGCCATTGCTGACCATGACTCTGTGGACGGTATCGAACCGGCTATGAACGCCGCCCAGGCCTTCCCCCAGCTTAAAATAATCCCTAATGTTGAAATCAGCACGGAGGACGCCGCCGGCGACGTACATGTCCTGGGTTATTTCATAGACCATACCAACGCCGAGTTAAAATCTTGCCTCGCGACGTTCCGCAACTCCCGTCAGACACGGGCCCAAAGGATGATTGCCAAGCTTGAGGATTTAGGCATAAAACTTGAATGGCAGCGAGTCCAGGAACTAGCCGGTGACGGCACCATCGGGCGCCCCCATATTGCCCGGTCAATGCTGGAGAAGGGATATATCAGCACACTGGGTGAAGCCTTTGACAAGTATCTGGCTCATGGCGGCCCCGCTTATGTAGAGCGATACAAGTTTACCCCGACAGAGGCAGTAGAGCTAATTCTACGCTCTGACGGGCTACCTGTGCTGGCGCACCCTTTTACAGCGAATGAACCGGAAGACTTGATTGCCAAACTCAAAGCCGTGGGGCTGGTCGGTATCGAAGCTTACTACAATGGCTACACCGCTGATGAAGTTCAAAGCCTGGTCAACCTAGCTAACAAATACAACCTTATTACCGGCGGTGGCACTGACTACCACGGCCTTGACGACAATAAGGAGACCATGATAGGTGGCGCTGACTTTCCTATGGAATCAGTGGAGCAAATCATCGCCTTAGCCCGGCAGCGAGGGTTAAAAGCAGCCAGTCCCACTGTATTTCTAAAGTAGCACTACGGAGAAGCAATGATTATCTGGCTGTTAGTATTACTGGCTGTAGCTTATCTGCTCGGCTCAATACCTGCGGCACAAATAGTGACCAGGCGTTATCACCGGATCGACCTTAGAGAGTACGGTACCGGCCAGATGGGTGCTGGTAACCTGTGGCGGATGACCTCATGGCGGCTTGGCTTGCCGGTGGGTATTTTTGACTTCGCCAAAGGTCTGGTCATGGTACTGGCAGCGAACCTGCTGGGGCTGGACATTGCCCAGCAGATACTGGTGGGGTCAGCTGCAATTATCGGGCACAACTGGTCTGTTTTCTCACGCTTCAGCGGTGGCCGAGGAGTCGCCACCACCTGTGGCATCATCTTCATTCTCCCTCTCATCAACGGGATAACACCATGGGCATGGATATCACTGGTCTTTTTCGCTATTCTCGCCATCGGCTCCGTCACTCTACGCAGCTCACCGGTGCCGGTGCTCGCCTGCACAGCGTCATTACCCCTGGCTGGCTGGGGGCTGGGAGTAGGACTTCCCATCACCCTCAGTTACCTGGCTATCTTGCTGATACTCATTATTAAACGCTTAACACCGCCACTCTCGGCAGAAGCGGCTCCAATCAGTCTGGGGCGGGTATTGCTCAACCGGCTACTTTTTGACCGGGATATAATGGACAGGAAATTCTGGATGTACCGCAACAGCCATAAAAATACAGAGACGGGTAACAGTCTGGCTACAAATAAATGAAGTGTGCTACTCACCCTGCGGTAGAGACAAACCTGCGCTGTGGCAAGTGCGGCAAGCCGATATGCCCTAGATGCATGGTACAGACTCCGGTAGGAGCCAGGTGCCGGGACTGCGCCAGATTGTACAGATTGCCAACCTATCAGGTCTCCATCAGTTATTACCTGCGAGCTATCGGAGCCGCCCTGGGTATAGGTATCATCGGCGGTGTCATCTGGTGGGTAGTTGATATCTTCTTGCCCTTCTACCTCGGCTTGATTCTGGCGGCGGGCATTGGTTACGCTATTGGTGAAGGGGTCAGCCTCTCCGTCAACCGCAAGCGCAGCCCATGGCTGGCTGTCATCGCTGGTTTCGGTGTGGTCATAAGCTATCTGGTAACTGTACTGCTTCCCGGTATGTTTGTCCTTAGCTTGAGAATACTTTTCGACCTTCTGGCACTGGCACTGGGCATCTATATCGCCGTTAGCCGCCTGCGTTAAGGGCGCTCTCTTTTGAACCGGAATTCAACCCCTGAGTTTTTCTCTGACACCAGCGGCTATCCTGGTCATTATCTCGCCGGCCTTGGCATGGATAAGGACAGCGGCCTGGTGGTCCATAGAAGTCTCACTGAGATTGATGATAACCAGTCTGGCCCCGGCCTCAGCCGCGTAGAGCGGCATATATGCCGCCGGATAGACAACCAGAGATGAGCCAATGACGATAAACAGATCACATTTACGGGAACGAAGAGCCGCATCGCTGACCACACCCTCTGGTAGCTGTTCACCAAACATGACCACATCCGGCTTTAACATGCCCCGGCATAGCTCACAGGCGGGGTCTTCTTCACCCCCGACCAGCCTGGCCAGAATAAGGTCAAAGGGGTAACGCTGCCCGCAGCTCAGGCAGACCACCCACTGCATATTCCCATGCAGCTCAAAGACCTTACTGCCAGAGACACCCGCTCGCTGGTGCAGGTTATCCACGTTTTGCGTGATGACACAGTCCAGCTTCCCCAATCTGTCCAGTTCGGCAAGGGCATAGTGGGCCGGATTTGGCTCTGCCCCACCATGCAACAATCCCCCGCCGAGCAACTGCCATTGCTTTTTCCTTGACCCGGCATCATTAAGAAATCGCTGATAGGTGAATTCTTCCGGGTCAAATCGTTCCCAGACACCGCCAGGACCTCGAAAATCAGGAATCCCTGATTCAGTGCTGATGCCCGCGCCGGTAAAGGCAACTACCCGCCGGGCACCGGCAATCAACTCGGTAACCCGGTCAATCCGTGTTTCGAGCTCACCATTGTCCATTTTGCCCCATCTTAACTGACTTCGCCACCAGCGTCAAATCAATTATCGATATATTTTTAGCGCTCTAACCAGGTTATGACTTGATAATTTTACCTCCGGATAGTATAGTTTAACAGATGTACCAAAAACAGCTCATGGAAAACTGCAAAATTTATGTCAATTCTGACGCATCTTTCCTTTTAGCCAAGGTCCAGCAGATTCTTGCCAGGGAAGGCACCCGTTCCTATCTTGTCGGCGGGTTTGTGCGTGATATGCTACTGGGACGCGATAGCGGTGATATTGATATCGCCGTAGCCTCCAGCGCACTGGAAACCGCTGCCAAAGTAGCCGCTGCTTTAAATGGCAAATACATCCCGTTGGACAAGGTGAATGAGATCGGCAGAGTAGTCCTGTTCGGCAGTGGTAAAGAAGGTACATGGGAACTGGATTTCTCCACACTCAAAGATAGCATTGAAAATGACCTTGCACAGCGGGACTTCACCATAGATGCCATGGCTGTTGAACTTGAGGAAATCACCCTTGAGTTCTTAACTGCCAAGCCAATAAGTGATACCGGCACAATTATACTTGATGTTCCCGGGCTGATAGACCCGTTTAACGGTCACGATGACCTCCGCCAGGGGACAATTCGGGCGGTCAGTGAACCGGCTTTCCCCGCTGACCCGGCCCGTCTGCTGCGGGCGGTGCGCCTGGCTGCCGAGCTTGGTTTCAATATCGACGGGGAAACCGAAGCCCTCATCCGGAAGTACGCCCATCTCATTACCACTGTCGCCGGGGAGCGTATAAGAGACGAGCTATTGCCCGTATTTAACCTGCCCGGAACCGCAGCACTCTTAAACTGCCTTGACCGGCTGGGATTGCTCACCGAATTAATTCCGGAGCTATCCCCGGCCAGGGGAGTTGACCAACCCCTGATACACTACTGGGATGATTTTAACCATTCCATCCAGACCGTGGCTGCCGTTGATTTCCTTCTGGAACATGAGGAATGGCCACATATTGAAACCGATTTACTCGCGGCGGTACCCTGGTCTGAAGAACTGAGCCAGCACTTCAACCAGGAGATAAGCCACGGCAGTACCAGAAAGGCACTCCTGAAACTGGCGGCGCTTCTGCATGATATCGCCAAGCCCGCAACAAAAACGGTTGACGAAGACGGGCGGGCGCGTTTTCTGGGACACGGCAGGGAAGGTTCCGCCATAACCACCGCTATTCTACAAAGGCTGAGGTTCAGCACCAGAGAGACCAGAATGGTGGAAATCATGGTGAGGGAGCATCTCCGACCAACCCAAATGAGTAACCACGATGTCCCCTCCCGCCACGCCATTTACCGCTACTTCCGTGACACCGACGATACCGGCATTGAGATACTCTTTCTCAGCATGGCTGACCATTTAGCCACCCGCGGCCCTACCCTTAACCTGACCGAGTGGCAAGCGCATGCCCGTATGGTAGAATACGTCTTAACCAAGCGCCTTGAAGAGGAGCAGGTAACCAAGCCCCCCAAACTGATCGACGGACATGATTTAATCAATATTTTTGGCCTCGAACCGGGGCCCGCCGTCGGAGAACTTCTGGAGGCAGTACGGGAAGCGCAAGCCGCCGGCGAGATAGCCGTCCGGGAGCAGGCTCTAGATTATGTAAAGCTTTTGATAACCAATGACCGGCATATTATTCCAGACAAGTAACCAGGAGTAAAATGTTCAGAAGAAACGCGCTGTTTATTGTTCTGATACTGATTCTTTTCGGGCTGGCCCTGTGGACGGTCTTACCCTTGGACGCGAACAGGTTTGGACGTGAGGGCATGCGCCTTGGTCTGGACCTGATAGGCGGGGTTCATCTGGTATATGAGACCGACTTCCCGGCAGATGCCACCGGTGAAGAAAAGGCGAGGGACATGCAACGGGCGCGGATGATTATTGAAAGGCGCATTGACAAATACGGTGTTACCGAGCCGGTTATTCAGACGCAGGGCACGGAGCGCATTATCGTCAAGCTCCCCGGCTTCACAGACGTTGAAGCCGCCAAGAACCTGGTAGCGCAAACAGGCTTTCTCGAGTTCCGCACCGTAGAAAGAAATAGTGAAGGGGGAGCGGTCTACCTCAGTAACTACCTTGATAGTAGTGGGAATGATTTTTTTGATAAATCAGAACAGGGCAACCGTATCTTCGTTGACAGCACCGGCAGCCCGCTAGTCTTCCTCACTAAAGACGAGGAGGGCCTCAAGTTTACCGATGAGTCAGGCAATCCGATCGATACCGGGGCGCTGCCGGCGGAAGCAAGGGGAAGTCTTTCCTGGATTGCCGCGCGGGGAACTGACGGCACACAGCTTACCGGCGACTTTCTGGACAATGCCGCGCCCGTCGTCAGTCAGGAAGTGACCGGCGCTGAATATCAGGTGAGTATTGAATGGGATAGCCAGGGGAGAGACGTCTTTGACCAGATTGCTGACTATCTTTATCATTCTGCGGAATACGGCAGCCCGCTGCGAGCCCTGGGTATCTTCCTGGACGATAGCCTGATTTCCTCCCCGCAAATCTTGCAGCCGGCTTACCGTGGTCAGGCAGTTATTACCGGTGACTTTACACCGTCGGAAGTAGAGGACCTGGCCAACCTGCTCAAATCCGGCGCTTTACCTATGCCGCTAAAAAAGCAACCCTTTTACCAGGGGAAAGTCGCCGGGACACTGGGGGCTGACTTTATTAACCGGAGCATCACTGCCGGGATAATCGGTATCATACTGGTGATGCTTTTCATGATAGCCTACTACCGCCTTTCCGGCTTTTTAGCCAGCCTGGCCTTGATATTCTACGGGGTGCTGGTACTGGCGATATTTAAACTGATACCAGTCACTCTAACACTGGCCGGCCTGGGCGGCTTCATACTGTCCATAGGTATGGCGGTGGACGCCAACGTCCTTATCTTTGAAAGGATGAAGGAAGAGCTAAGAATGGGGCGGACACTGGGAGCCGCCATTGAGTCAGGCTTCAACCGGGCTTGGTCTGCCATCAGGGACAGTAATGTCACCACCTTTATCGTCTGCGCCATTTTATATTGGGTGGGGAACAGCATTGTAGCTGGAGAGCCGGTGATGGGATTTGCCCTGACCCTGTTCATCGGCGTAGCCGTCAGCATGTTCACCGCCATCGTGGTTACCCGTACCCTGCTGCGTATCCTGGCACACACCGGGCTGTCCCGTAAGACCGCTCTATTCAGCTCCTACCGGAGAAAGAAATAATGTTTGACGTTATTAATAAAAGGTTCTGGTTCTTTCTCATTTCAGGATTAATCATCCTGATTGGCATCATTTCACTGGCTACCTTCGGTCTCAAACTGAGCATTGAGTTCAGCAGTGGCTCCAGGTTGAGGTTAACCTTTGATGAGCAGCAGGTAACCCAGGAACAGCTCCAGCAGGAGATGGCTAACCTGGGCTATCCCGAAGCAATTATTGAAACAGAACTTCTCGCTACCGGTCAGGGAGATTTCTTTATCCGCACCCGGGAGCTGTTTGAAAATGAGAAGGATGAAATAGAGGCAGGACTGGAGGCTAAATTCGGCAAGGTTACGGAACAGGAGTTTGGCCATGTGTCTCCGGAAGCCGCCACCGAGACAACCCGCTCGGCAGCTATCGCCATAGCCGTGGCCGCAATTGGCATACTGCTCTACGTTACCTGGGCATTCCGCCGCATGCCCAAACCCTTCCATTACGGAACCTGTGCCATCATCGCACTGATACATGACACCCTGGTAGCACTGGGTATCTTTTCTCTCCTGGGTGGCTTTTTAAACTGGCAAATTGACCTTATGTTCATCACCGGTATCCTGGCAGTCATCGGCTACAGCGTGAATAACACGGTGGTTATTTTCGACAGGATACGAGAGAATCTGCTACTGAATACCAGTGCCGATTTTGAGATTACCGTCAATAACAGCCTGGTGGAGACCCTGGGACGCTCCCTGAACACCAGCCTGACCACACTGGTCGTGGTGCTGGCTCTGTTCCTCTTCGTCGGCGTCTCCATCCAGAACTTCGTCGTTGTCCTCATCATCGGCATAATCGCCGGGACTTTCAGCTCAATCTGCATCGCCCCATCCCTGCTGGTAGTCTGGGACAAGGGGGAATGGGACAAGTTCACCCGGTGGCTTCCGTTACCCCGGTCAAAAGCCTAAAAGTAGGTACTTGGCTATGTTATCCACCAGAAGTGGTGCGGCTAAGCTTTCCATCATCTCCGTCAGCCTGCTGATAATTCTGAAGGTAATTGCCAGCATATTAACTGGAAGTATCTCTATTCGGGCTGATGCTATCCACAGCGCTATTGACCTCACCGGGGTAATCATCGGTTACATCGGCATCAGGATTTCGGGTAAACCGCCCGATAAGCAACACACCTTCGGACACGGCAAGGCTGAGAATATCGCCAGCGGCATTATCGCTGGCTTGATTTTTATTGCCGCCGGCACCATCGTCTACGAAGCGATAAAGAGGATAATTACCGGCGGAACCGTAGAACTGGTCATTGTCGGCATCTATGTGACCGCAGCTGCGATAGTTGTTAATGGTATTACATCCTGGTATACACTGAGAGTAGCCCGTACCACTGACTCGGCAGCTCTGGAAGCTACTGCCCGCGACATGTTTGCTGATGTTCTAAGCTCCTGCGCGGTGCTGGTGGGGCTGGTCTTGGTGAAACTAACCGGACTGACCATACTCGACCCCATCGTCGCCCTGCTGGTAGCCATATTGATTATTAGAACCGCCTACCTCACTCTGAAGAAATCATTCCAGGACCTCATTGACGTCAAATTACCTGACGAAGAAGAGAGATTGATAAAGTCCTCACTCACGGAACACTATGCCGAGATAGTCAATTTCCACAAACTGCGCACCCGTAAGTCAGGCAACCAGCGCTATATCGACCTTCACGTGGTTATGCCCAAGGAATCCAGATTAGAACAAGCGCATCAGCTATGTGACCACCTTGAGCAAGAAATCGGCAGCAAACTAAACAGTGCCAGTATTACGATACATATCGAGCCCTGCGACGGAAAATGTGAACAATGCCCGCTTACCTGCCCGAGCCGCTCGCCAAATACGGACACTTAAGACTGCAATCCGTGTATTTCCTTTACCGCTACCACCAGAGATGTAATATCAGGCGCATTTAGCCGGTGTGGCGGTTGACCCAGTGGATCATCACTATCGGCCTTGCCCAGCAACACTTCAAAAGTAGCCTTTACTGAAGCCGCCAACGCATCAAGATTATAGCCTCCCTCAAGGCTGAGGACCAGCCGTCCACTGCATAAACCTTCAGCCAGTCCCCTGATGGCTTTCACCATCCCGGCAAATCCGCTGATGCTCACCTGCATCAGGGCAAGCTGGTCAGCCCAGTGAGTATCGTAGCCAGCCGAAACCAGGATAAGCTGCGGCTGAAAACGCCTCACCGCTGGAACAACTATTTGCCCGAAGACCTGCTCATATTCAGCGTCACCACAACCAGCCGGTAGCGGCACGTTAACTGTAGCTCCACGCCCCAATCCACTACCAATCTCACTTATAGCACCGGTTCCCGGGTAAAAGGGAGACAGGTGCACGGAGCAATAAAGCACCTGCGGGCTACTGTAAAACGTCTCCTGGGTACCATTGCCATGATGGACATCAAAATCAATGATAGCAATACGCTCCAGACCGGACTCAGTCAGGGCATGTCGGGCAGCAACCGCCACATTGTTAAACAGGCAGAAGCCCATAGCTCGCTGGGCGGTGGCATGATGACCCGGCGGCCTCACCAGGGCAAAGGCACTTTCTACCTCCCCGTTAATAACCGCTGCGGTTGCTTCTATTACGCCACCGGCGGCATAAAGAGCCGCCTCATAAGACCGGGCTGACATTACCGTATCCATATCAAGCCAGCCCCCACCCTTCTCCGCCTCATCCCGTATGTGCGAGATATATCGCTCCTCATGTACCAGGGCCAGTTCCCGGACAGTCGCCGGACGAGGTATTACTGATACCAGCTCGTTTTTCAAGCCGGTCTGCTCAAGGTGAGCCATAACCGCTTCCAAACGGCGAGCATTTTCCACATGCTGCCCCGTGTCATGTTTGAGATAGATTGGGTCATAAACAATACCTACATTCATAATATCACTCCACGATATGAAACTATACTACCGACTGTACTCCCGATATGATAAACCATACCCCAAAACCAGCTAACAGCAGGCTACAGACAATAAACAGCCATTCCTGGAACCTCGGGTTCCAGAGCGACTGTGTCTTATAAATAGTCACGGAAACAAAGGAAAGCCAGACCAGGTCACACATCCAGTGGACGACAGTAAAAACGACCAATCCGGTTATACCAAAGTCCAGGAACCTCATAATTAACATACTGCCGATAGTCGCCCACCACAGCAAAAAAAACGGGTTCAGCCCACTGGTAATGATTCCGGCGGCAAAAGCGTTGTAAGGCAACTCCCTGCTCCCCCGCACTATCTCACTCCGGGCGCGGAACATGCTGATTCCCATCCAGACAATCATGGCCCCGCCCAATACGCTCAGCACCAGCTGCACCAGCTCGTTCTGGAAGAAACGGGCAAAGCCAAAGTATATCAACAGTACCAAGGGGACTTCAATAACGGCATGCCCCAGAGCGATAAAGGCACCAGCCCACGGCGACCTATAGCTCTTGGCCAGAGTCACGGCAAACATGGGGCCGGGTGCCATCACCCCGGAAAATGAAATCACTACCACACTGGCTAAAATCGGTAACATAGAGACGCCTGACTCAGGTTATCTACTTTGATTATAACACTCCTCACCCCTTATCTCCTAAACGGCTTGAGTTCGTCATTTTTATGGATTATACTTTGTCCATAGCAATACCTCTCTCAAGGACAGAAGAATTGTCGCTGGATTTAGCCAAGATTACTTCACAGGTCAGCAATATGATTGCCCGGCTGAGGGACACCGGAGAGGAAAGGCAACAGCGCCTCCGGCGTGCCCTGGATATTATCAGCAATGAGGTTATTGACCTGGATGAACTGAGACGGAAGATTGCCACCAGCAAGACTAGCTGGCTGGTGGCGGAACTGGTGGAGGGGCTGGCTAATCATTATGCCACCCCCCCGATTCCCCCTGAATTCACCGTCATGGCTACTGACGGCTCGCATATTGACGTTGACCGGCACCGCACTACGAGGTGTTACCTCATTAATATCGGCTCGGTTAAAATTGATTACGGCTCAGAGCCGGCAGCCAACCTTGATAGCTTCCCCCATCTCTATTCCAGTGATGAAGACCTGGTTATTACCCCACCGGGCATAGCGGGCCGTGACCAGATGGTGGAAGGAACGCTCCTCGGCATCAAGCGCGGTGTAGAAGAATGCCGCCACCTGGTAAAACCAGCATCCGAACTGCCACAAGGTAGCGTCAGCCTGGCATTGCTTGACGGCACACTTATCCTCTGGGGACTGGAGGCATACCCTGATTTTGTCACCGATGAGCTTTTAGTCAGGGGCTTTCTCTCCTGCCTTGACGATTTAAGGAAGTTTAATAAAGACCGCAAACTGGCCCTGGCCAGCTATATCAGCTTTCCCCGCAGCACCGATGTCGTCAATGTGCTGCGTTTAGCTATCTGTCCCCACCAGCCGGCGGATTGTGACCGCTTTTGCCCCACCAACCGTGATTGCGACGTTGTGGCCGGAGTACGGGACCGTGACCTATTCTTTCACCTGCTGTCAGATGGAGAAAGGTCAGCCCTTTTTATCAGCCCGTCGAAGATAGTTAAAAAATATTACGGATCAAATCAGATATACTTCTTTTATGTAAAGTTAGCCGATGAGGTAGCCCGTGTCGAGATTCCCGAGTGGGTGGCGGCTGACAGCAGTTTGCTTGACCTGACCCATGCTCTGGTTTTAGACCAGTGCCGTAGGGGGCACGGCTACCCGGTGGTGCTCAGTGAAGCGCACGAGCAGGCGGTGGTCACCGCTGCCGATAGAGAAAACTTCTGGCAGATGGTAGAATCATCACTGGTGGAGGAAAAACTGCCCACGCTGGGCTCCGCCAAGAGCTTCAGCAAGCGGACAAGGTGGGTATAATATAACGTGACCTCACCCCCTGTGTCCCCCTCTCCTTAAAAGGAGAGGGGGAGAAAAATAAAAAGAGGGCTAACGCCCTCTTAAACTCCCAGTGCGGGAGAGAGTTTTAAAGGGGCGGAGTCCCTTCAAACTAACCTGGTGAAATGGAGAAGATTAAAATATCTTTACCTGATAAGAATTCAGTTAAGAGAAGGTCTGCTGCTAAAACGAGGAATAAGGGAACCTCAAATAACTGAACCATCAAACATAAAAGGAGGCGGCCATGGGCACCAAGGGCAGGAAGAACGTAAAGAAACCCAAGCAGCAAAAGGGGAAAAAGGGGAAGTAGGGAAAGTGAGGAGGGCACAGCCCGGCTTATCCTCCGCTCCCGCTCTCATCAGCACGGGAGAGTCAAGGAGGGGCGAAGTCTCTCTCATATAACAGATTCTCCCTCCCTTATCCGAGGGAGGGTCACCTGATAAAAAACCAGAAGGAGTGCGTTTAGTAATCACAAATGACTGAAATATCAGAAAAAATCGCCGAGGTAATTGAAGCCAGCACTGCGGATTTCACAGCGCAGTGCTATGAGCTTTATCAGCTGCCGCCGCTGGGTAGCCTGGTGAAGACCTCAGACAAAGAGTCCGATATAGAAATCTACGGAGTGGTCGCCAATGCCACCACCACCGGAATTGAGCCGGGGCGGCGTCCCATTGCCCGTGGTAAAGACGAGCCCGATGAGGAGGCAATCTACCGTTCCAGCCCCCAGCTTGCCAGGTTACTCAGGAGCGAGTTCAGCGTACTGGTGGTCGGCCACCGGCAGGATGAGCGGCTTTACCATTACCTGCCTCCCCAACCAGCCAGAATCCACGGCTTCGTTTACCTGTGCAACAGTGAAGAAACCAGAAACTTCAGCCAGTCGCTTGATTTCCTCAATATCCTGCTCAACACCCGCCTGGCAGTGCCCGCCGACGAACTGGCCGCTGCCGCCCTGCGCCAGATGAGCCAGGCACACGAGGACAGCCACGCTTTTCTGGTGACTGCCGGCAAGGAGCTAGCTTCTCTGCTTGGCGGTGATTACCGGCAACTCAAATCCATTCTGGGGAGGCTGAAATGACGGAACGACTCGGTATTGTTATCTCTGGTTCACTGGAAAAAGCCGTCGAGGTAAGGCTGGATGGTGCGGTATCGGTGGAGGATATGGCGGTGGGCCGTTACGTAACCATTGAAGGGCAGAAACGCCGCTTCTTTGGCATGATCACTGACATCAGTCTGGGGGTGACGGACCCGGCACTCACCATTACGCCTCCGGATATTACTGATTCCTTCACCAGTGAGGTCTTGATTGGCACCAGCACTTTTGGCACCATGCAAGTCTCTCCCTACCTTGTCATCGGCGGTGATGTTGACAGCCTGCTGGAGGGCCCACAGCCGGTAAAAACTGTTCCCAGCCACTTTTCCGTGGTGAATCTGGCTTCACAAGCGGACATTGAGCTTGTCTTTGGCAGTGAAGACGAGGGAAGGTACTACATCGGCACTCCGCTGGACATGGAGACCAAGATTTGCCTTGACCTGCCCGAGCTGGTCAAGCGCTCCAACGGTATCTTCGGCAAGAGCGGCACCGGCAAGACCTTCCTCACCAGAATACTGCTCATCGGTATGCTGCAAAAGAGCACCGCCGCCAATCTTATTTTCGATATGCACAGCGAGTACGGCTGGGCAGGCACCAGCGAGGGAGGAACGTCAGTCAAAGCGCTCAAGCAGCTCTTCCCCGCCAAAGTAGCCGTGTTTACCCTCGACGAGGAAAATGCCCGCCGCCGCAAGGTGAGCACCGACTTTGCGGTCAGGATAGGCTATGATGAAATCGAGCCGGAAGATATCTCTCTGCTGCGCCAGACCCTCAACCTTACCGATTTAGCGGTTGAAGCAGTGTACCAGCTGCGCCGCCACTTAGGTAAAAGCTGGCTGCATGACACGGTAAAGCTGCAAGACCCGGATGAAATCAAAGCGCTGGTTGAATCCCTGAGAATACACGAAAGCACTTTTCAAAATTTACAGCGCGGACTGGCCACTATTGAAAGGCTGCCTTTCGTTATTCCTCATGCTCAGGACAACGCCGTGGAACGCGTCCTCGGTTTCCTTGACCAGGGGATGAACGTTGTCCTTGAATTCGGCAGATATAATGATATTGCCGCTTACATTCTGGTAGCCAATTTACTTACCCGCCGTATTTATGACCGCTACCGAGAGAGAACAGAAAGAGCCCTGGGTGAAGGAACCGCCGGCCCCACCCCCCTGGTAATCACCATCGAAGAAGCGCATAGATTCCTCAACCCTGAGGTAGCCAGCCACACCATCTTCGGCACCATTGCCCGCGAAATGCGCAAGTATAATGTCAGCCTGCTGGTAATTGACCAGCGCCCCAGCGGTATTGACACCGAGGTTATGTCCCAGCTAGGGACGAAAATAACCTGCTTGCTTGATAATGAGAGGGATGTTGACAGCGTACTGGCCGGTGCTTCCGGCAGGACCGCCCTCAGAGGAGTTCTAGCCCGTCTGGAATCAAAGCAGCAGGCGCTTATCTTCGGTCATGCCGTACCGATGCCCGTAGTAGTCAAAACACGGGAATACGGCTCTGCGCAGTCTTACCGTGAGTTTACAGCCATTGACCAATCGGCAAGCCAGGAACAGGTGGAAAAAGACATCGAGGAACTGTGGCAATAACCCTGGAAATACAGAATAGACACTGGCCGGGGATTATCGCCGGCATCATTCTTGGCATCATTCTGGTTGCCGCCGGTTTGGGTAAGATACTGCACCCGGCAGCAATTCTTGACGTTTTCTATAGCTACTTCCCTCAGTTCACGCATTTTTACCTGACGTCAGCCTTCACCAGTGCCATTCTGGTCTGGCTCCCCCTGGCTGAACTGGCTATCGGCGTATTGTTAATTATCGGCGTACTGGCCAGGCTGATGTCCCTTTTTTCCATACTGCTGATCGCCGGCTTCATCGCCAACAATGTATGGCTGCTGCGTCACGGGCAGGAGCACAACCCCTGTAATTGCTTCGGTTCGGAGAATATATTTGGTATAATAATTACCAATACCGCAGCGCTATACCTGGATATCGCCATGCTGGTTTTAGCCCTGGCTGTCCTTTTTGGCTATCAGGGTAATTTCATAAACGCTTACCCCTGGTTTTTCAAAAGAGGCGTAAAATGACCAAAGGAAAAATAGGACTGGCGCTGGGCGGCGGTGCCGCCCGCGGAATGGCGCACATCGGCGTCCTAGAAATCCTGGAGAGAGAAAAAATCCCCATCGACATGGTTGCCGGAACCAGTTCCGGCGCGGTAGTGGGTGCCCTTTACGCCCAGGGGAAAGACAGCGACTTTATAAAAAACCAGGCAATAAAGCTGAGCCAAAGGAAGCTGGCCTCTTTTATTGACCCGTCCCTGCCCAGATCCGGTTTTATCCGGGGTGAGAAAATTAAAGACCTGCTGGCCACCATTATTGGTGGCAATATCAAATTCACTGACCTGAAATTGCCCTTTGCCTGCGTAGCCACCGATATCGAAACCGGTGAAGAAGTGGTTATCAGCCACGGCTCAGTACCGGAAGCAGTAAGAGCCAGCATATCAATTCCGGCAATATTTACCGTAGTTGAACGGGAAGGCAGGTACCTCGTTGACGGCGGTCTGGTAAACCCGGTGCCAGTAAGTGTACTGCAAAGAATGGGGGCGGACTTTATTATTGCCGTAAACGTAATACCAGACGTCACCGATAGAATACACCACACCAGCGAGGAAGCGCTAAAAACAGCCAGGGAGCCCAACATTATTCATATCCTAATGCAGTCAACATTTATCGGCACTTACGCGCTGGCCAGGGTATGTATGGAATCTGCTGATATTATCATTGAACCTCAGGTGGCACATATCGGCGCCGGTGACTTTCACCACACACCTGAGTGCATCCAGCATGGGGAACAGGCCGCGCAGGAAACAATTCCGGAAATAAAGAAAAGACTGAAAATACGCTAATAAATGATTTCTCTGACTCCAATTACCCGGTTACATCCTGCCAGTTTAATATCTTTAATAGCGCCGCTTCAGAACACAGGCTGGCGGACGGTTTGACAGAAAAGGCAATATGATTTATAATGTAGATGCAAATGATAAGCATTTGCTATATTATTCTGAGGTGATAGCACGATGAAAAACCTCAGCCATGAAACATTAAAAGAGGCCGGTATGAGAGTTACCAACCAGCGGTCGCTGATTATGAACATCATCCGGCAGGGTCACTTTGATGCTGAAGAGATCCACCGCCGTGCCCGTCAGAAGGACCCACACCTCAGCCTGTCCACTGTTTACCGGTCATTACAGACATTCAAAAAACTGGGTATTATCGAGGAGCTCCACTTCGATGAGACGCACCACCGCTATGAGGTCAAGCCGGCTACCGAGCACCATCACCTGGTATGCCTGGGCTGCGGCAAGGTTATTGAATTTCAGCACTCACTAGCCCGCTACCTCAAGAAGAACGTAGCGGAGGCTAAAGATTTTGCCATTACCGAAACCGAGATCCGCATAGCAGGCTACTGTTCCGAATGCCGGAACAAGAAGACCTGATTATTACCCGCCCCTACCGGGGGTGACCACAATGATTACAGGCCGACAATAGCAGAAAGGAAATGAAACCGATGTCGTCAGGAAAGCCAGTAACACTGAGACAGATGCGTTCCGGAGATAAGGGTAAAATCATCGAAGTTCAGGGCGGCCCCGGCATGGTCCGCCGCCTTGATGCCCTCGGTATTCGTCCCGGCAAAAAGATAATCAAGATTAGCTCGATGCTGATGCGTGGGCCGATTACCGTACAGGTAGGACACACCCGGGTAGCTATTGGTTTTGGTATGGCTAACCGGATAATTGTTGAGACGGAATAGACCAAAATGGCATGTCAGGATACTGAAAAGAGCTAACCTCATGCAGAAAAGCGATATAAAGAAAATCCTGCTGATTGGCAATCCTAACGTGGGTAAAAGCGTTGTTTTTTCCCGGCTGACCGGCGTGCACGTCATCGCTTCTAATTACCCCGGCACTACCGTGGGCTATAGCCGTGGTTTTTTAAAGTTTTCCGGGGAGACAGCCGAGGTTATCGATGTGCCCGGCACCTACACACTGGAACCGACCTCTGAGGCTGAAAAAGTGGCCCTCCAGATGCTTGAGAGCGGGGATATCATCATCAATGTGGTTGACGCCACCAACCTGGAGAGAAATCTAAACCTGACCCTGCAACTACTGGAAAAAGGGATTCCGATGCTGGTAGCCCTGAATATCTGGGACGATGCTTTGCACCAGGGGATACAGATTGACCTGAAGCTACTGGAAGAACGACTGGGTGTACCGGTTATCCCCACGGTAGCGATTAGCGGACAGGGCATAAAAGAACTGGTAGCCAGCATCCCTCTTGCCAGGGCAATCCAATTTAACCCGCAGACCCATGACCAGCGCTGGGCAACTATCGGCAACATTATTGAGCATGTCCAGCAAGTCACCCATCGCCATCACACCTGGCGAGAGCGACTCGGTGACGCCAGTGTCCAGCCTCTAACCGGCGGGTTGATAGCAGCCGCCGTTCTTGCCGGCACTTTCTTTATAATCCGATTTATCGGAGAAAGCCTCATTAGCTATGCACTTGACCCCTTGTTTAGTATTTTATGGACGCCTGTAGTATTGAAATTAAGCGAGATCCTTGGCGGCTCCGGCTTTTTCCATGCTACCTTGATAGGCAACATAACCGCTGGTGAGTTGAACTATGTCGAGGCCTTCGGGCTACTGACCACCGGACTTTACGTACCCTTAGCCATGGTCTTGCCTTACATTGTTTCTTTCTACCTCCTGCTGGGTTTACTCGAAGACACCGGTTATTTGCCCCGCCTGGCCATCCTGATGGATACCATCATGCACCGCCTTGGCTTACATGGTTACGCCATTATACCTTCCTTACTCGGCTTTGGTTGCAATGTACCGGCAGTGCTATCAACACGGATACTGGAAAGCCGTCGAGAGAGATTTATCGCCGCCACACTGATATCCATTGCCATACCCTGTGCGGCCCTGCAGGCAATGATTTTCGGCCTGGTCGGAGAGCGCGGTTTTCAGTATGTGGTTATTGTTTACGGGACACTATTTATAGTGTGGGTTGTCCTGGGCCTGATAATCAACCGTTTTGCCCGGGGATTCAGCCCGGAACTGCTTATTGAAATACCGCAATATCGCCTGCCCCCCTGGAGAATGGTTTTTAAAAAATTATGGATGAGGGTCTACGGTTTCTTAAAGGAAGCCATGCCGATAATCCTGGGGGCGGTGCTGGTAATAAATCTGCTTTATTTCGCCGGAGTATTTGACGCCATCGCTGATTTTACGGCACCAGTGATCACCGGCCTGCTGGGATTACCCAAAGAGGCGGTAACGGCGCTGGTAATCGGCTTTCTGCGTAAAGATGTGGCTCTGGGTATGCTGGCACCACTCTCACTTACCTCAGGACAACTGGTTGTAGGCAGCGTGGTGCTTGCCATGTTTTTCCCTTGCATTGCCACCTTTGTCGTGCTTCTCCGGGAACTGGGCATTATCGGCATGCTAAAGGCAACCGGTATCATGATTACCACCGCCCTGCTGGTGGGCGGGCTTTTAAATTTAATCCTGTAAAGGCCAGCTAAAACTGATTATTTCCCCTGTTTGTCTTTCCCGTTTCGTCTGGATATAATTTATATGCAATGCACTGGTTCTATTATCTAGCCCGTTACCTGACACGGGTAATACTCTTCCTCACTACAAACTGGCGGGTAAGGGGCAGGGAAAACATACCCGGCAGTGGTCCGCTGTTAATCGTCGCCAATCACCTTAGCCTGGCTGACCCGCCGGTGGTCGGTGTCAGCATCAAACGGAAAGTTGTATTTCTGGCCAAGGAAGACCTGTTCCGTAACCGGTTCATCAGATACCTCATTACCAGTTATGGGGCTTTTCCAATACGGCGGGGACGGCTGAGCCGGGGAGTACTCCAGAAGGCTGAGCAATGGCTGGGCAGGAATGTGGCTCTGGTTATATTCCCTGAGGGCAAGCGAAGCAATGACACCCGCTTACAGCCGGCCTTCACCGGTTCCGCAGTAATCGCCTCACGCTTCGGCGCCCCCATTCTGCCGCTGGGTATTACCGGCACCGAGAGAGTTAAAGGGCATTTGTGGTGGCTGCGCCGCCCCGTGATTACGGTTAACATCGGAAAGCCATTCTCACTACCGCCCGTTAATGGTAAACTAAGCAAGGAAGAACGAGGTCAACTAACCAATTCGATTATGGAGCATATTGCTGAACTTCTTCCCCCGGAATATCAGGGGCAATATGAAAAGAAAGCATGAAAGTTGAAAAAGCTGCCAGAACCGGTTTTTGCCTGGGCGTAAGGCGTGCCCTTGATGTACTGGAGAGGGTTGCCCGTGAACGCGGTGGTGTGGAAACACTGGGCGCGGTAGTGCACAATCAGCAGGTATTAAACAAACTGGCTGATATCGGAGTTAGAGTAGCCAGAGATGTCGCCGATATCAAGGGAGACACGGTGGTTACCAGTTCCCACGGAGTAAGCCCTGATATGGAAGACGCCATCCGGCGCAGAGGCATCAAAGTTATCAGCACCACCTGCCCTTTCGTTCGCCGCGCGCACGTTACCGCGAGAAGACTGGCTGAATCCGGCTTCTTTGTCGTTGTCTATGGTGACGCAGACCATCCCGAAGTCAAGGGAATACTGGGGTGGGCTAACGGCAAAGGAATAGCCACCCTCGACAAAAACTTTCTCGGTCGGCTCAAGCCAATACCACGAAGGATCGGAGTTTTGTCCCAGACCACACAGATTCCGGCTCATTTCGTGGAATTCGTAAAAAGCCTTATTGAATCGACTCTAACTAAAGATTCCGAGATACGCATCATTGACACCATCTGCCATGACATCCGTGAAAGGCAATCAGCCGCCCTGGAACTGGCCAGGACAGTTGACCTGATGCTGGTTGTCGGCGGGCGTTCCAGCGCCAACACCAACCATCTTGCCGAGCTATGTGACACGGTCACCCGGACTTACCTGATTGAAACTGCCGATGAATTTCAGCCCGCCTGGCTCCAGGGGAAAAATAGCATCGGTATCACTGCCGGTGCCTCCACCGCTGAAGAGACGGTGGCAGAAGTATTGAAGAAGCTAAGAGCGCAGCCTAAATAACCAGGCAGGTAACCGTTCGTGAAATGCCGGCAACCGGATGAATCTTTTCGGTAACTATCATCCCGATATCTTGTAGCGCCTCCCCTTCAATGATCGCAATAATATCATAAGGGCCGGTTACCGTATTCACCGAAGTCAACCCTTCCATTTTATTGAGAGTACTAACCACGTCCTTCGTCTTGCCCACGGCTGTCTCAATCAGCACAAAAGCCTTAGCTGCCATAATATCACCCTCTTTCTCTTTTAAAGTCCGCCCGGCTCAGGTAATGCGTAGTATAAATATACTGGCGCCGTCTGTCAAGATACATTGCTCTTTTAGCACGTTTATATTATTATGTTAGGATAAGCTGACTAGTTGAAATTCATCACATCCTATGCTGTGCTCCACAGCATAGTCCCAAAATATCAAGTTAGAGAGGATTGCCACCTTGGATTATTTCTTGAATGACCAACAAAAAGAAATCAAGAACCTGACACGAACGATAGCTGAGGAACAGATACTGCCCGTACGAGCGGACCTGGACGAGAAGGAAGAATTCCCCTGGGAAATAATCAATATCCTTGCCGATGCCGGCCTGTTTGGTGTCTATATTCCTGAAGAATACGGCGGTATCGGCGGCGGGATTTTTGACATGTGTCTGGTAGTGGAAGAACTGAGCCGTATTTGCAGTTCCGTAGCCCTCACCTACGCCGCTACCGCCCTGGGGTGTCTCACCCTGCTCGAATATGGCAGCGAAGAACAAAAACAGAAGTATCTTTCCGTGATTGCTGACGGCAAGATACTTGCTGCCTTCGCCCTGACCGAGGAAACAGCAGGGAGCGATGCTGGCGCCATCAAGACGACCGCCGAGAAGGTTAACGGCGGCTACAAGATTAACGGAACCAAGCAGTTCATCACCAACGGCGGCGAAGCCCAACTGTACACCGTTATTGCTCTGACCGATAAAACAAAGGGCGCCCGTGGCGCCAGCGCCTTTCTGGTAGAAAAGGATACTCCGGGCTTCTCCTTCGGTAGAAAAGAGAAGAAGATGGGCATCCGCGCCTCCTCAACCAGGGAACTGGTCTTTGAAGACTGCCTTATCCCGGAGGAGAACATAATCGGCAGAGAGGGAGTGGGCTTCCCGATGACAATGAGACTGTTTGACCGTTCCCGTCCCGGTGTGGCGGCTCAGGCACTCGGGCTGGCCCAGGGATCCCTGGAAGCAGCCATAGACTACGCCAAGCAACGTGTTCAGTTCGGGCACCCGATTATTGCCCAGCAGGCGATTCAGACCATGCTGGCCGATATGGCGATTCAGGTGGAAGCCACCCGGGCACTGGTTTACGCCGCCGCCAGGATGATTGACAGCGGGGCAAAAAGCTTTTCTATGGAATCGTCAATGTCCAAGGTTCTCGCCTCGGACGTTGCCATGAAGGTTACCACTGACGCCATCCAGATTTTCGGCGGTGTTGGCTATATGCGTGATTATCCCATTGAAAAAATGTTCCGTGATGCTAAAATTACCCAGATATATGAGGGCACCAACCAAATACTGAGAAATGTCATCGCTTCAGAACTCCGCAAGGGGAAGACAAAATAAGACTAAATCGGTCAGCGCTGCTGAACTGCCGAAGGGATAAACTGATATGTTTTAAGTCCGTCTAAAATGGTGCCTGCCCGAGTCTGGATAGAGGGGCGAAATAGAACAATTGGTTTTACACCGGTATTGAATCTATTAAGGAGGCATGTAAATGGCAAAAGCAAAAAGCGGGGACACGGTTAACGTGCATTACACGGGCAAACTGGATGACGGAACAATATTTGACACCTCAACCGATGGCGAACCCATGCAGTTTACCATTGGCGATGAGCAGGTAATTCCTGGCTTTGAGCAAGCGGTAATCGGGATGGAACCGGGCGAATCAAAAACGACGACGATTCCATGCGAGGAGGCGTACGGGCCGCACCATCCGGAAATGATCATAGAAGTAGACCGGGGCCGTTTGCCCGAGGGTGCGGAGCCAGAGGTCAACCAGCGCTTTCAGGTAAGTCAACCCGACGGGCAAACGTTCATGGTCAGGGTGACCGAGGTCTCCGAGACTCAGGTTAAAATGGATGCCAACCATCCCCTGGCCGGACAAAACCTTACCTTTGATATCCAGTTAGCCGGTATAGTCTGACCGCTTCCTTACGGTTCCTCCCGCCAGTATACTGACACCGTTTTTCTGGCGACCAAATGAATAAGTCTACCGAGTAGTATAGCGCTATGGGGAAAATTGCTAATTTCGTTTACACAAAGTCCAGGCTGATTATTATTCTGGTAGTACTCATTAATGTTATCTCACTGGCTTCATTTTTCCGCTTTGACCTTGACACTGACTTCCTGAGCTTTTTTTCCGGGGGAAATCCCAGCGCCGATGAATACCACCGTCTCAATGAAAAATATCACAGCGGTGAAGCCATTTCGGTCTTTATCGAACAGGACAGTTCCCTGCTTAATAAAGACAATCTAATTAACGTGTTTCAGCTTCAGGAGGAGATTAAACGGCTGGACGGTGTTGTGCAGGTACAGAGCTTTATCCCGCCGGAAATCATGGTGATGGGTAATGTCATTCCCGTCACCGGGGAACTGATAAGAAGCCAATCTCAGCCACTGAGTGAATTTATCGACAGTAAATATTTCCTTGCTGACCAGTTCCTTGCTGCTGACAGCAGCAAGGGCATGCTCATGGTCAACCTGCAAACAGATGCTGCCGCCGGCGAAGTGGTCAAATCATTGCAAGAAATCGCCGAACGGGAAGACAGGCTAAACATCTCCCTGGCCGGTAACGAAATCATCAAAGATACCCTCTGGCATTACCTGCTGAGGATACTCTTTATTCTGCCACCCTGCGCCATCATCCTCATACTGCTGGTATTCTTTACTATCCTGAGGAACCGACGCCTGACCATCCTGGCCATAATCCCCGCTGGCTTGGCTGCCCTGTGGACATTCGGTACCATCTTCTGGAGCGGCCTGGAGTTGAACCTGGTAACGGTACTCAGTCCGCTATTTATACTGGTCATCGGTTCCGCCTATGGGCTCCACTATGTTACCCATTTCCAGGAAAATCTGCCCAGGTATTCTGACCGCCGGCAGCTAACTGTGGCCACCCTGCAGATGGTAGGCACCCCCATCCTACTGGCAACGGTAACCACCATGGCCGGCTTTGCCTCGCTGACCTGGGCTAAAGTAATCCCGATGAGACAGATGGGAATATTCGTCACTCTGGGCATCGGCTATGCCGGACTCCTTTCCCTCCTTTTTGTACCGGCAGTACTATCGAGGATGAAATTACCCCCGAAATCGCCGCCGCTAAGGGAAAGCCGACTGGTCAGAGTCATCCTGACGGTATCAAGGCAAAAAGCGCCCATCATCGCCGTTTTTCTGGTAATTTTGGCCGTTTCTGCTTTTTACATCCCCCGGCTTGACGTTGTCTCCAATCAACTGATGTTTTTCAAGCCAGGCTCGGAAATAAGGCAGACATTCGCCCGGGTCGAGGAGCATTTTGGAAGCGCCCTGCCGCTTACCGGTGAGATAATCTCTGATAAGGGCAGCGCTGCGATATATGATAGCCAGTTTGCCAGCAAAGTTCTAGCTACTGAGCGCAGACTTGAAGAATTACCCGGCATCAAGAGCGCCTTTTCCATCTTTGACCTGGTAATGGGTATTAATAAGATGACCGCCGAAGAGAATACTTATCCCCAGGACCCGGCGGTTGCCCGGGGAACTCTGCAGCAATTAGGCGACGAAGGCCAAAAAAGCTGGATTTCAGCCGACGGCCTTAAAATGATAATCAAGACCGAAGGTCTCAGTTCCGGCGATATTGCCCGGCTGGAAGACTTTGTAGCCGAGCAGTCAGAAATTCGGGTTATTACCGGTATGCCTCTGCTCTTTGACGAAATGAACCGTCTGGTGGTACAAAGCCAGATTCAAAGCCTGGGATTAGCCCTGGCCCTGATCTTCATCATACTTCTGGTAACGATAAGAAAGTTCAGGGCAGCTCTGGTGGCACTAATACCGATAGTAATTACCATTATCGCCATCCTGGGCATGCTGTCCGTAAGCAAATTCAACCTTAATATCCTTACCGCCAACCTGTCCGCCATATCCGTCGGCGTGGGGGTAGACTACTCCATTCACCTTATATCAGGCATCCATTACTTCCGCAAGCAGGGAATGAACGGCAGAGATTCTGTTAATTCTGCCCTGTCCAGCGTCTCCCGTCCAGTTCTGACCAATGCCTTCGGGCTGGCTATCGGTCTCTCCGTTCTCTTCTTTTCGCCCCTGCAAATCCACCTGCAAGCCGCTTCGGTAATGTGGGTAGCCATGGTCGTCTCATCAATGGCTGCCCTGCTGCTAATCCCCATCATGTACCCGGGTCGTTCCGGGAAACCCGCTAGATAGGGTTCATCAGCCCGCCGGTTTAACCCAAAAGCAATATGTGCAACCCGGCACTAATCAATAATAAACAGGTGAAAACCAGACACCTAAACGGAACTACCATCAAGTCAGGTCTCTTAAGAATCTCTTGCAGAAGCGATGAGCTAATGAAAGCACTATGCTACTGGTTAAAACGGCCAGCACCACTTCAAAAGAAAACCCGGTAATAGCCGTGCCCAGGGCGGTACCGCTTGCCGGCGGGTGTTCCAAATTCATCGCCACCATCAGGCAGATGGAAACCCCAACGGCAAGAGAGTAAACCAAAATAGAAGAAATAGGTGATTGGTGCGGAAGCAGGGCACATAATGAACCGGAAAGCAACCCCACGATATGCCCACCGATGACTCTCCGTGGTCCAGCCGTAATATTCCTAGGCATGGTAAACACAATAAAGGCACTGGCTCCTATTGAGGCTATTATCACGGCATGTTCCATATTCAGGAGAAGAAGAACGATAAATACCACCACGCTTGCCAGAAAACTTTGATAAAGATAGTGCTTCCACCGTGTCTTAAACTCTGCGCGGATTCTTGACCATCTCCGGCGTAAATATGCCAAAACTACAGAAAACATCTTCTAAATCACCCAAGCCCCGGTTAAATTATAATACATCTAGATACTTTATGCCTACCTGCCTGAAGACTGAAGATATAAGAACCAACCAGATAAAAACTGCCCGCAAACTTGCGGCAGATACATAGCTTAGCTTATAATGTGATAAGTTAACACTGTTTGGTGGGGAGGGGCTGGTATGCAGATTAACGTATCCCAGTTATTGCAGTCACCAGTAGGAGCAACCCGGGTTTATCAGATAAGTGAAGTTATCGATGTTACTGGTGACGGGAAGAATCATCTGATTGAAGGTAAGATTAAGCTAATGCGCACCCCACGAAGCATCCTGGCTAAAGGCAAACTAAACACTGAGGTTGAACTTATCTGCAGCCGGTGTTTATGTTCATATAGCACCCCTCTATCAATAAACATCGAGGAGGAGTATTTTCCGACCGTAGACGTAACCAGTGGAGTCCCGCTAGCCCAGCCCGAGGACCCGGGTTCCTTCACCATAGATACTCACCACATTCTTGATTTAACTGAGGCGGTGCGGCAGTACAGCCTGCTGTCCATCCCGATGAAGCCAGTCTGCCGTGACGATTGTGCCGGTCTATGCCCGAATTGCGGCCAGAATCTGAACCAGGGAACCTGTAACTGCCCGCCACAGAAAATAGACTCACGCTGGTCAGCATTAAACAAGCTGCTGTAATCTCAGCCAAATCTATACCAAGCAATGGAGTAAATCATATGGGAGCATTACCAAAACGGAAAACAGCCAAGGCACGACGGGACAAGAGGCGCAGCCACCTTGGAATACAGTCACCAGCAACAAATCTTTGCCCGCAGTGCCACAGTCCCAAGATGCCTCACCGCGCCTGTCCTACCTGTGGAAGCTATTCTGGCAGGGAAATCATCAAGGTTGAAAGCCCGAGAAGATAAACCACCTGGTGCCATGCTTCTTTCTTTAGCCTGATAGTCTTGAGGTAATCTATCTAAATGTTTATGACAGTGGAGACCGGCTGTGTTTGATATGAAAGAAGTAGCCTTCATTTTCCCCGGCCAGGGTTCTCAGTGGGTGGGGATGGGGCTTGACCTTTATAGCAGTTTTGCCACGGCAAAATCTGTTTTTGACCAGGCCGATGATGTTCTTGACTTTCCTTTATCCAGAATGTGTTTTGAAGGCCCGGAGGAAGAACTCCGCAAGACAATCAATGCCCAGCCCGCCCTGGTGACCACCAGTCTTGCCTGTCTGCAGGCGATGCGTGAGATTAGCGATGATAAATTACCCCAACCTGTCTGCACCGCCGGGCACAGCCTGGGCGAATATACGGCACTGGCGTTAGCCGGGGTGTTTGATTTTGCCACCGCCATTCACCTTTCCCGTGAACGGGGACGGCTGATGCATCAAGCCGGACAAACCCAACCCGGGGGCATGGCGGCTATCATCGGTATGGATGAGGCGCCACTGGCCGAGGTCTGCCAGCAAACCGGCACCGTGATAGCCAATATTAACTGCCCGGGTCAAATTGTCATCAGCGGCCCACAGAACAATCTGACACAAGCTATGGAACTGGCCAGGGTGAAGGGTGCCCTGCGGGCCATCCCCCTGCCGGTAAGCGGCGCTTTCCACACATCATTGATGCAGCCGGCGGTTGACGGTATGTCGGAAATCCTGGACGCGCTGGACTTTCATGAACCGGCTATTCCGGTTATCGCCAACACCTCGGCGCAGCCTTTGAACAGCACCGACGGAGTCAAGGCGGAGCTTCGGCAACAATTGTGCCATTGTGTTCGCTGGCAGCAGTCCATCGAGTACATGGTAGCTACCGGCGTATCCACCTTTGTCGAGATAGGACCGGGCAAAGTGCTTACCGGACTGATTAAACGGATAAACAAGGAAGTCAAGACGATGAATATAAATGATAACGAAACCATCAGGAGCCTGGCATAAAATGGATCTTTCCCAACGGGTTGCCCTCGTTACCGGCAGTGCCCGCGGCATCGGACGGACTACCGCTCTGAAGCTGGCTGAGGCGGGAGCGACTCTGGTGGTCACTGACATCACCGAGGCTGAACCCGTTGCTGAAGAAATCAGAGCCTCAGGGAAGGACTGCCTGGCGGTTACCGCAGATGTGAGTTCGGCAGATGATATCAGACAGATGGTAGCCACAGTGCTTGATACTTACGGTAAGGTGGATATCCTGGTGAATAATGCCGGGGTTACCCGTGACCAGCTTCTGCTGAAAATGTCAGACGAAGACTGGGATACGGTATTGAATATCAACCTGAAGAGCGCTTTTCTCTGCACCAGAGCCGTGCTGAGACATATGCTCAAGCAGCGCTGGGGCAGAATCATCAATATGGCCAGCGTTGTCGGCGTAATGGGTAACGCCGGTCAGACCAACTACGCTGCCTCCAAGGCCGGAATTATCGGTTTTACCAAGGCGCTGTCCAAAGAAGTAGCCTCCCGAGGCATCACCGTCAATGCTATTGCCCCCGGCTTTATCGAGACCGGCATGACCGCGCAACTGACCGAGAGCCAGCGAGAGGAACTCATGAAACAGATACCAGCGGGGTACATCGGCTCAGCGCGTGATGTGGCTGAAGCTATCGCCTTTCTGGCCTCGGAAGAAGCCAGGTATATCACCGGACAGGTCCTAGGCATTGACGGCGGCATGGCTTAAGGTTAACCATGAACATAACTGACTCCTAACGCAGCCTACCGGCAAGGCATGTGCATTATATAACCAGCCTTCTCCAACCCGAAGAGTGGTAGCCGCGCTGCATCTGACGTGATGAAGGCGACCACCATTAGTACAAAACAAAAAACCGACCTTTCCAGGCCGGTTTCACTCGCTGTCTGCCCGTATATGACTATTTCAGTTCTATACCACCGCTTTACTTGCTCTCCAGTGGCTCAATTTTAGACTGATAACGCCGCATCCGCCATTCCTTGAGGCAGTAGGCAACCTCATCATCGGCGGCTTCATGCCAGTATTTATAGAAATCAGAGAGATAGAACCTCGGCATAAAGCCCACGGCACAGGTTACCACCTCGTCCGCCACCCTCTTCACTTTCTCCACCGCCGCTGCCGGCGCCGCCGGCACGGCGGCCACTATCTTCTGCGGATGCCGCTGGCGCACTGATTCCACCGCTGCCATCATGGTATAGCCAGAAGCCAGTCCATCATCAATGATAATTACCGTTTTATCACCTACCACCGCCGGTGTTCTATTACTGAGATAAGACAGGCTTCGCTGGCGTATGCCCGCCCTTACCTGATTCACCTGGTAATTTATCTGCTGCTGGCTCAGTCCGGCGCTGTTAACCACTTCATCGTTCAGAATAATCGTACCATCATCGGTAACGGCACCAAAACCACCCTCCGGGCTGAGCGGTAGCGGTATTTTACGTGAAATCACCACGTCAAGTTCAGCATCCAGCGCCAGCGCCACCCCCAGCGCCACCGAGACGCCACCATTAGGAATAGCCAGCACCACCGCCGACCGCTCTTTATAGCCTGTTAATTTGGCGGCAAGCTGCCGTCCGGCATCATACCGGTTCTCAAAGATAGGCTCCTGGCTGGAAACATGCATAATGCTTCTCCTCCAAGTATTTTCATCCTACCAGTTTAAACTCACTGACATCAACCAGACCCAGGTCAGTAAGCCGTAGTTCGGGAATTACCGGCAGCGCCAGGAAGGAAAGCGTGGCCAGTGCCGACGGCAAAGCCGTGCCTAAATCGTTAATAATCCGTTCTATCTCCTGCACTTTATCCACAACCGCTTCCACCGGCTCCTCAGATAGTAAGCCGGCAATCGGCAAGCCCAGACTGGCGCGTACCACCCCACCCACGGTTACCACCAGACCTCCCTGCAATCTCTCTATTTCTTTTATCGCCGCGTAAATATCTTCGTCACTGGTGCCAGCAGCAATGATATTGTGAGCATCATGAGCCACAGATGAAGCTATGGCTCCTCTTTTCAGACCGAAGCCGCTGACCATCCCCAGACCAATGTTACCGGTTGCTTTATGCCTTTCCACCACCGCCAGTTTCAGTATGTCCCGGCTGGTATCCGGCATAACTTCTCCGTTTTCAATCTTGACTTTCTCCTCACGCCTGCGGGTAACTATCTGCCCGGGTACCGCTTCAATAATCATCTGGCTTTCCCCGGACACACCCATTTTTAACGCTTCCCGGGGAAAAGGCTTGACACTCATGGTTCCAGTTACTTCGCCCCTGTCCGGGCAACGTGAGGTGAACATCGGCTTTCCCTCATCAGCTACCAGGCGGCCATGATAGAAGACCATGTCAATCTGCATTTTCTCCAGGTCACTGAGCACGATCATATTGGCAAAGTAGCCGGAGGCCACCGCCCCCAGCCCATCAAACCCGAAGTATCTGGCAGGATTGATAGTCGCCATCTGGACAGCACGCACCGGGTCAAGCCCCTTCCTGATTGCCCTGCGCACCACGGCATCAATATCACCATCATTGAGGAGGTCAACACAGCTACGGTCATCAACCACGAAGAGGCATCTTTGGTATGTTTTATCGTTAACCACCGGCAACAAGGCATCCAGGTTCTTCTCGGTAGAACCCTCCCGAATCATGACAAACATACCCCGCCGCAGCTTCTCTTCAGCCTCGGCAAGAGTCACCGATTCATGGTCAGAGCCAATACCGGCCGCAATATAGGCGGCCAGATCCTTACCGGTGACGCCGGGGGCATGGCCATCAACAACCTTCCCCCGCGCCATTTCTATTTTGCTCAGTACAGTACCATCGCCAGCCAGCACGCCAGGGTAATTCATTACTTCCCCCAGCCCGATACACCCCCGCCACCTTAAAATACGGCGGATATCCTCAGGGGTAACGCTGGCTCCTGAGGTCTCTAAATGCGTCGACGGCACGCATGATGGAGCCATCAAAAAAAGGTCTAAAGGCAGACGGCGGGCACAGTCCAGTACGTACCTCATCCCCCCCATGCCACAGACATTGGCAATTTCATGGAGGTCGGTCACTACCGCCGAGGTACCACACGGTACCACCGCCCGAGCGTACTGCCCGACATCCAGCATCGAGCTCTCCAGATGAGTATGTCCATTAATGAGACCGGGAGCCAGATACCTGCCTTTTAAATCCAAGACCTGATTCGCCTGCTTATAATCACCCACGCCGGCGATTCTATCTCCGCAAACAGCCACATTCCCCACCTCGACCTCGCCATTAAAGGTATTTACTACCTTAGCATTGGCCAGAACCAGGTCAGCAGGGCTCATTCCCCTGGCTACCGAAATCAGCCGTGCCAGTCTACCAGACACTAACCCTCAGCCTCCAGTACGCAAATATCAGGCAGGTTACGATACTTCCCGCCACAATCCAGGCCATAGCCAACCAGAAACTTATCGGGGACGGTAAAACCAAGATAGTCAATATTTACCGGCACCCTCCGCCGAGTCGGCTTATCCAGCATGGCACAGATTCGCAGTGAGGCCGGCTTCTTTTTAAGAAGATAACCGCACAGAAAAGAAACGGTCAGTCCAGCATCAATTATATCCTCTATGACTAACACATGCCTGCCTTTAACCGAACCGGATAGCCCCTGCACTACTCTCACCTTGCCTGATGTCTGCGTGCCCGCACCATAGCTGGATAACCGGATAAACTCCACTTCCAGAGGAAAATCAAGGCAGCGGACTAAATCAGCCATGAACATGAAGGAGCCCTTGAGAATGCCTAACAAAATGGGAAAATTACCACGATAATCCTGGCTGATTTGAGACGCCAGACGGCAGACAGTATCCCTAATCTCGGCTTGTGAATAAAGAACCTGCGGTTCCGCTTGAGCATTCATTACTATGGGAATTATAACCTTAACCCCGGCCGGGCGCAACCAAAAAATTACCCTGACCGCTTAGAGCACCCAACATTGATAGATAATTTTACCGGTGCTGCAAAATCAATGATTCCTGAGCAAGGCCTACACAACCAGGATAAGAACCGGGGTCTATTTATCTTAAAATTTGCCTTACGCTATTTTCTTGAACCTGTTACGCGGAGCGCCACATATCGGGCATCGCTCGGGAGCTTCACCCTCCACCGTGTTTCCGCAGACCTGGCAAACAAAATAAGGCTGGCCGCCAGTTGATTCTCCGGATTCCAGGCTATCCAGGGTCGTTTTAAAGAGGCCGTGATGGATTTTTTCCACCTTGTTCGCCAGGTCAAAGCTCCGCGCCGCCTCCTTATTACCCTCAGACTCAGCCTGCTTAATAAAGCCGGGGTACATTTCCTTAAACTCATAATTCTCACCACCGACGGCAGCTTCCAGGTTTTCCCGAACTGATTTAATACCACCCATCACAGTGAGGTGATTGCGGGCATGTACCGTTTCCGCTTCGGCAGCAGCACGGAATAACCTTGCCAGCCGTTCATTCCCGGCTTCATCAGCCTTCTCAGCAAAGAATAGATACTTCCGGTTCGCCTGGCTCTCACCGGCAAAAGCTTCTTGCAGATTCTCACCTGTATCGCCCATCTCTTACCTCCTATGTTGAATCATCACCACCGGCAGAAGGCCACGTAGCGGAAAGAATAGCCAGCTGCCATACCGGAATATAGCCGTTAACTTTGATTATAACAGGTATTTAGCCCGCCGAAAACACGGACTTGACACCCTACCCCAGAAAAGGCTATACTGAAGGTTACCGGTAAGATCGGCGCGGGGTGGAGCAGTGGCAGCTCGTCGGGCTCATAACCCGAAGGTCGCAGGTTCAAATCCTGCCCCCGCTACCAATCGATTAGACTTAGGCCCGTCAGAGATGGCGGACTTTCTCTTTTCCGCCTTGCCTCCGTCATTCTCTCTGGCTGCCTCCCTTTTCAGGTGAGGGCTTATGCCACCATTTAATTATGGCATGTCTCTAAGTGGTTGGGAGCCCCTTTTCGCTAATTTTTCGCAAACTTTGGCCCTAGTACTGATTCGCTTTAGCCTGCAATCATAATGGTGTAAAATAGGGCAGAGTGCTAGTTGAGAATATGGGAGAAGGAAATGGATTGGCAGCATATCTATTACAGTTGGCTTGATTACATGCGGCACCTAGACTCCAAGGTGGACGACCTAGCCCCGTTTGATTTAGTCCAGCTTAACACCGGAGTGCTACCGCTGGAGTTTGACTGGTGGCCCAAGTCTGAGCGGTCAAGGTACCTTGATGACCTGAAAAGGGGGAGCGGGATTTACTGGGAAACTAAGAAGGGCACGCTCCATACCGCCGGGCTCTTGTTCGCGAACAGGGGCAGCGTAGAGAAACAGGCCGCGATACTCATGCTGGCATCGCTTGATGTGAAGATGAAGGATTTGCCAGAAGAGTGGAGGGGCAACAACTATCGCCTGATGGAAATAATTCGACACACGATAATGCAGGCGTTCCCTGACATTATTCTCTGGCACCACGCTTCGCGGGATGCACTTCCCGTCACGATAGGGAGGTACTACCCAGCCTGTGACTTCATCCGCCCCAAGAACGAGAAGGAGTTGCTTTACCACTTTGCCGTGGAGGCGAGCCTCAGCTTGGGTAACTGGCAGCTAGTGAGGTATGTCCCCGCTGAGATACTTGGCGAGAGGGGCAACTGATTAACGGTACCGAGAAGGAGGGAACCGTTGGCTAGGGCACCGAAGGGCAGTATAATTTCAGACGCCTATCTTAAGCGGCTCGCTCTGTTGATTGCGGTCAATTGTGTCAGGAACACGGTCATCGAGGATTACCACGCGAGGGGTAGCCTGTCGCAAGAGGACATGAAGAAGTTCAACAAAGAGGTCGCCAACAAGCTGTACACCTTCATTAGGTTCATGTTCAAGGGGACTGAGGAGGAGAAGCGAGCATTGCTGGAGGCTATGGGGTTGATGTACCCTAACGAATGGGATAAGCCAGTCATCGACGCCAGTATCAGAAGGGCGGTTAAGCTGATGCTGAAAAGCAACACTGAATCAGATGGTTGGCGTGGGCTGAATAGGGCATTGTAACGGTAGGTGGAGAGACCCCAAGTCACCATGCTTTAAGACACAGACACTATGCGCTATAATTTAAGGCAAAGCACGATTAACTTAGGGGAAGATGCCGATGGCCTTTAGAACCGGACAGCTAAGCCTGTTTCAGAATGAAGGCGCCTCGAACGGGGCGCGGGGGAACGGGACGTGCTTCAGCGACCCGGCTTTCGCCAGCAACAAGACCCTGTCAGTCCATCGGTGGGTTCCCTGGATAGCCGGCTTCTCCAGCGACTTCGTGAGGGACGCCTTTGACAGGCACCTGCGGCCTGGGGGCGTAGTCCTCGACCCCTTCGCGGGAGTCGGCACGACACTGGTTGAGGCCATCTTGCGGGGCCATGACGCGGTCGGCTTCGAGATTAACCCTTATGCGGCCTTGGCTTGCAGGGTTAAGACAACCGCGCACCGCCTGGAGGATGACGCCCTGATGGGCGAAATCCGGCAGTTCCAGTCATTCTATCAGGAGCAATTGCGCCTGGGCCGCAGGCCTAACAGGGTGCCTCCGTCCGGCTTCAAGACTAGGGCGCCGTTCTACAGCCCCAAAGTCATGGCAAAGGTTCTGCTGTCGCTGGAGTTCATCGACGCCATCCAGGACAGCGACACCAGGCATCTGTTCCGGCTCGCCTTCTCCTCAACGATGGTGCAGTACTCCAACTATTCATACGAGCCCAGCCTCGGCAGGCGGGTAAGCGCAGGGAAAAACGAGATAGAGGACTTTCCGGTAGGCGAAACGATTGCGGCCAAACTCAGGGAGATGGCAGAGGACATCCGCTGGTTCAGGCTAAACCTCCCCGACGACAGGGTTCAGGCGCAGGTCTTCAATGGCTCGTTTTTCGGCTGTAGGGAGCATCTGCGTCCCGGCTCTATCGACTTGGTGGTAACTTCGCCGCCCTATCTGAACAACTACCACTACAACCGCAACACCAGGCCGCAACTGTACTGGCTGGGGTATGTGTCGAGCCCAGCTGACCTCAGGCACCTGGAACTGGATAACTTCGGCAAGTACTGGCAGACGGTACGTGAGCAGGAGAACCTTGAGCTGAATTTCACCCTTCCGGATTCGAGCCTGACGGACAAACTACGCGAACTCAGGGCGATTCATGGCGAGAAGGGCGTCTACGGCGGCAACGGCTGGGCCAACTACGCCGCCTCTTACTTCAATGACTGCCTGCGCTTCGCCGAAGGGCTCAGCTACGCCTTGAGACCTGGCGGGACGGCTCTGGTGGTGATTGGCAACAGCATCCTCCAGGGGGTGCTCATCCCGACCGACCAGTATTTCGCCAAAATCGCCGAGCGAGCAGGTCTCGAAGCTGTCGAGGTACACGTGCCCAGGGCTACGCGCGTAGGCTCAAGCATCATAAAGTCCGGCGTGCGGGTGGAAAAAGCCGCCGAGAAACATCAGCTGTACGAGGCGGTGGTAGAACTAAGAAGGCGCTAGCCCAGTGAGATGGTGCCTAACCTTGGCCACAACGTTATCCAGTTGAGGCGGCTTCCCCTTCATCCGCTGCACCCATGACCTGCCGGGGTGAAGGACATCCCATTCGGAAATCGCCTGGTTATATCTGCCTCCGCCAGGGTCATGATTGCCGAAGCCGTCAATCGCCGCGTTCCACAGAGGCCGATACCTCCTGATTAGCTCCGCCTCCAGAGGGACAACCAGGTCACTTTCGACTTCTCTCAGCACCACAAACCGGCAGCGGAAGTCATCCAAGCGCAGGTTGGACGTTTGCCGGATGCTGCGGGCATGCTCGCCCAGCCTACGAACAGGGTCTGCTGTTCCTGACCTCCCCGTTCGGGATGTCCTCCAACCAGGGGGAACTGCCTTACCGACATAGATGGGCGTCGTGCACTCTTTGGCGTTCAACTTGGACAAAGGTTCATACAGCTCGAAGTCTCCGGCGTAATAGAGGATGTAAACCCCGCTGCCGTAGATGTGACCGCCTGGAGGCAGGGCGTATACCTGCGTTCCGAGCAGGAACTCTATAGCATCTCCAACGATACTGTGGAACTTCTCGGAGTGGAAGACTTGAAGCTCATAATCCATGCCGACTATACCCTTCGTCTACACCTTTTCGACATGGGTAATTATACACGCGTCGCCTTCTACTATCAAGAGACAAGCTTCAGCACGACCAATTCAACTGGCCCAGATTCTCGCCGTGGCACTCCTGGGATACACCCGAACCGCTGCCCTATAGGGTCAACAGACAGCGCGGGGATTAAGTCTCGCCTTCCCGCCTGCAAGCCCCCACCCTCGTCCTGGCGCTCCTGGGGTATGCCTAACTCGTGCCTCCCCTGCGCCCTCCGACCCGGTTCCGCCGGTAAATATGCGCCAATGGAGCGCGTAACGTTTAGGTTATTGGCCCCATCCCATATCGGCCCCCTATTCGGCGGGAATCACGGGGCGGCGTGGGCCCCCGGACGTCGCGTTGCCCTATTTTTATGCGGCCTGAATATGGCATTATGGGGAAAATCCTATTGGAATTAAGTGATTAAATCAGTCCGCCTCCGCGACCGACACACCACTGAACGGCGGCTCATAAGGCTAATGGGGGAGACACGGGGTAAGCGCACGGGTACATAATATATACACTCTTATAGGGCACCAAAGGACGAATTCAAAACAGGGCGAAACGCGCAGTTATTGACTAGCAGTTGCGCCGCCACCGACCAGTTCCATAGCCATTGATGGCATGATAGAATATGGCTAACATGCCGTTGATTGAGCGGGCCAACCTGGCGCCTTCCTTCAATATGGTGCTGAACGCCTACCACACCCTCGACCTGCACCGAGACAAGGCGCCGATAACGGAGGCGGCGGTGGCTGGCTGGATTGCCGCCGGCAAGCTCCCCGACCGCCCGCACTATGACCGGGGCAAGATTGTGCCCGCGATATTCGATTTGCTCGACCAGGCCGCCGCCGAGGCCGCCGGTCGGAGATGGTCGCCGCCTTCTTCCCGTGACCCAGACCGAATAGCCATGCTCCGGTCTTCCGGCGAGAGCTACCGCAAGATTGCAGATAAGACAGGGTGCAGCGTCAGTACCGCGAAGCGACTCTTCAGGAAAAGCTGCCTCCGCAACCTCATCAGTCCTCCGCTGCTCCGACGCGCCGAGGTGGAGGCCATGCACGATGCTGGGTGGACAAGGAAGGAGATGGCCGACCAGCTGGGCGTAAAAGGCAGAACCATCCGCCGCATATTCAAGGAACTAGGGCTGGACAAAAAGGTCATTTAACGAGTCTGCTATAATATCCGCGTAATCGCCTACAGGACTTCCCCACCCGGTCTTTCAGCCTCGATTTCCAGCAATCCAGCCGCCAGTGAGAAAACCCTGGCGCGTCCGAGGTGACATCCTTTAGGCCATAATTCCTCTTAGAGGCGATATAATTGAAACGACGGCAGGTTCCCAGCGGCACAAAGGACATCCGAGGTGAAGCCCAACGGCTGGTCTGGGGACAAAGCCGCCGTATAATAAGGACGTGGCAAAGCCTCCATGAAGCCTGGGGCGCGCCAAGCCGGGCCGAAAGGCCGGCGCGCCCTGGGCGTTTCGAGGCCCAAGCCGGTCGGTTTTTGACCACGCCGAACCGGACGGCAGGAAAAGCGGGGGGCACGGCCCCGCCCATGGAGACGCACCGGCGAAAGCCGGACGCCACTTCCCGCCAGACGTCAAGGCAAGGGGAGATGCCGACACCCGCGTAGTTGCCGTTGTGGCGGGTATAGCGGGACGGTGGGGCAAAGGGGTGCCACGGAAAGGGGCACTAACATGGAAAAACCGAAGGGGAAGCTCAGGCTGCTCGACAACCCGCTGTTTCAGGCCTATGTCGCCGGACTGCCGACGATAAGCAGGCGGATATTGCAGGTGTCAGGCCCCGAAGGGGACAAGTACGTTGTCGCGGTTCGGGAGGGAGACAATCCCCCGGAGGTCGCCAGGGAGGCGCCGGAAAACTCAGAATAAAAGGAGAAAACAATGGCATTAGTGACAAGTGACTTTTTGGCCGGTTTGATGACCTCATACCAGGCCATCTTTCAGACCGCCTTTACCGAGGCGGACAAGAAGGCGGCGTGGAGCAAGCTGTGCCTCGTTCTTAGCAGCTTCTCGGACAAGGAGAGCTACAACTGGCTGGAGGCGGTGCCGAGCCTGTCCGAGTGGCTTGACACCCGGAAGATATACGGGCTCTCGGCGAAAGAGTACGAGCTGACCAACAGGAACTACGAGGGTACCATCTCGGTCGACCGGAACACTCTGGAGGACGACAAATATAACCTCATAGCCCCGCGGGTCAAGCAGCTCGCGGTGCGGGCCGCCAACCATCCCGCGAAACTCATCTTCCAGCTGCTCAACGCCGGCGCCAGCACGAAGACGTATGACGGCGTGAACTTCTTCGACACCTCACGGGAGTTCGGCGACAGCGGCACCATCAATAACATAGTGGCGAGCGGGGCGTACGCCGCAGACTCCGACAAGATACGGACAGGCATCGGCAAGGCCGTCGCGCTCATGAGGGGCTTCAAGGACAACCGGGGCGAGTTCCTCGACCTGGTGCCCGACACGATAGCCTGCTCCCCCGCCATGGAGATTCCCATCCGCACGGCATTGGCCCCCGCGGTCACGGGCAGCGTCCGGCCCGAGGCGGAGCTGATAAGGAACATCATGGTCAGCCCTTACCTCACGTCGGGGGCCACCGCCGGCCACGACTATTACCTGCTGGCCACGGAGAACGAGCTGAAGCCCATGCTCTTCCAGATGAGGAAAAGGCCGGAATTCGTGGCGCTCGACAAGCCGACCGACCATGACGCCTTCATGAGCCGCCAGCTGTACTACGGCATTGAGGGCCGCTGGGCCGCCGCGCTCCTGGAGCCGCGGGCGGCCGTCATGGTGGACTGCTCCGACTAGGCACAAACAGGGCTTGCCGGCTGTCCAGGAAGGGTCGGCAGGCTCCTTTCAGGCGGGCGGGCCGTCCAGGCGGGGCACACCGGCGGCCCGCCCCAGCTAAGTACGACGGATAAGGAGAATTTGCAATGGCATTGACAACAAACACCGACAGGCCGGCGAAGTCAGCCGGCCAAATCGTGAGCTTCCTCGTCGAGGACAACGTCCACGTCTACAAGGGCGCCCTCGTGGTGGCCAACAACGCGGGGTACGCCGAGCCGGCGACCAACGCCTCCGGCAAGGTTCTGCTGGGCGTGGCCCACGAGGAGTGCGACAACACGCTCGCCGGTCACAGCCAGGGCGGCAAGTCAGTCCGCGTCATCAGGGGAGGCCGCTTCCTGCTGACCACCGCCGACCTCGTCCAGGCGGACGTGGGGCTCAAGTGCTACGTAGAGGACGACGACACGGTCAACGACGCCGGCACCTCCACCCAGGGCATCGTGGCCGGCATCGCCGCCGGCGTGGAGAGCGCCACCCAAGTCTGGGTGGACATCGCCCTCGGCGTCACGCAGGGCGAGCCGAGCGCCGCCGCCAACGAGGACAGCGAATAGAAGAAACACCGTTCCGGCCCCGAGCCGGACAAGGAGAGACGACATGACTTACAGAACCGGGATGACTGACGCCGAACTGCGGGAGATGAACGGACAGGGCTGGTCGCCGGCGGAGCTCGCGATTCACTTCGCGTGCCATCCGGTGGCCGTGGAGCGCCGCCTGACAAAGCTCGGGCTTGAGCCCCAGCCGGGCAGGGGAAAGGTCTCGCAGCGGCTAGTCAATAACTGCGCGCCGGAGACCGTTCTGAATACGGTTTCTCCGGCCATATAAGAGTGTAAATAGATATGTGCCCCTCCGCTTACCTCATCTTATGACAGACGCCTTACGTGCCGCCGTTCACCGGTGTGTACGTCGCGGAGGGGCGGACAGGAGAGACGAGTGATTGACAAGCAGTGGATAGAGGTCGGGAGAAGGTGCCGGGCAAGGCGGCTGGCGGCGAGGCTCACCATCAAGGAGGTCGCCGACAAGGCCGGCATGCACGAGGCCACCATCGCATCGTTCGAGTCAGGCGGGCGCGGGCTGTCGACAAAAAGCCAGGAGAAAATCCTCGCCGCCCTTGAGGCTTTGGCCCCCGAAGGTGCCGACGCGGAGGCAATCAGCAGGATTAGCGCCGCGATAGAGGAACTGCGGCGCGCCATCGACCTGCTTCAGCCGCCGCCGAAAAGCACGTAACCTGAAGGTTTTCATACATGGCCTGCCTGGCGGCGATGCCGGGCAGGGGACTGCGCCGCCTCCAACGCCGGCGCACGGGCGGGGCGCTCCACTCCCCGCTCGACCTCCCATAAAAAAGAGAAGGGGCCGGATTGCTCTGGCCCCTTCTCTGTGTTTGCCGGTCGAGAATCTGGCTTGCCCGCTGACCAGTGAGTAGATTACGCCTGGCCCCAGCTTTCACGAGCTCTGTTTCGCGACGTGGCGTCCCTGGGTCAGTCCCCGTCAGCGCCGTCCCAAGCCGGAGCGAACCTCATGTGCTCCTGGTGCATCTCGTCCGTCTTGACGTGCCGGTAGATGTCCGCCGTTATGCCGATGCTGGCGTGCCCCAGTATCCGACCGACCACCTCAAGCTTTGCGCCCTTCCGCAGTGACTCGGTGGCGTAGAAGTGACGCAGGCCATGAGGGCTGAACGGTCTGACCCCTGCCCTGATGCACGCCCGCCGGAGGGTCTTCTCGATGTTGTGGATGCTGGCGTGACCGCTCTTGCCTTCGCCGGGGAAGACGTAAGGCGACGGGGACGGGTGCCGCTCTAGCCAGCCCTTCAGCGTGTCCGCCGTGGAAGGCAGCAGCGGGACTATCCTGAACTTGTCGCCCTTCCCCGTTATCCGCAGCTCCAGCGCCTGCCAGTCGATGTCGCCCTTCCTGAGCCCGACGCACTCGCTCAGCCTGAGGCCAGTGGTGGACAGCAGCCTTATCAGCGTCCTCAGCTTGTCCGTGTCCCCGCGGCGGAAGCACCTTGCATCGAGCACCCGCCGTATCTCGTCGGGGGTCGGGCAGGGGCGGCTGCTGTAGGGCACCTTAACCTTGCGCAGCCTGCTGGTCGGGTCTTCATGCCAAAGACCCTCGTCGCAGAGGAAGCCGAACAGCGAGCGGAGCGCCTTCCTCATGTTCTCGACCGCCGCCGGTGACGTGCCGCCGTCAAGCCGGGCCGCCAGGTGAGACTGTATGTCCAGCCTGCCGGGGGTCGGGGTCGCCTCCAGGTACCTCTCCGCGTAGTAGGCGTACATCTCTATCGTCCTGGGCGAGTAACGCTCCTGCCGGAGCTTGGCCTGCCACTGGGGGATGCCGTCAATCGGCCTCTCCAGCCTGTGCCCGTTGCCTTCCCCGTCGGCCATCTGCCGGATGAGCGCCTGGATGATGCCCATGTTCTCAGGGGAAAGCCCCTCAAGGGCTATGGTGTCAATCGTCTGCATTGTCATGGTTGTCTGCCTCCTCTGGTCATCGGAGGCAAGGCGGCGATGTTCGGGGAGCGGGGTCATCCAACAGTCGGGCGCTCGGTGGCCCGTGGTCTCTCGTGCTCCTCAGCGACCCGAAGGTCGCAGGTTCAAATCCTGCCCCCGCTACCAATTTCTGAAGCTAAAATCCCCCGAATCACCAAAATGGTTCCGGGGGATTTTTCATTTTTGCTACTAATTGGTGGGGGTTTCGCAGATTATGACTTAATAACGGTTCCTGTATCCGGCTCAGACCAGAGCATGAGGACCACGTCTGGAGCTATGACTTCATGATAGACCACACCGCCGATGGCAGGGCCTCTAAAATACTGAACATCATTGATGAATTCACCAGGAAGAATTTGATTACGAAGGTTAATCGCCGGATCAGGTCTCAGGATGTGATAGATGAGCTTTTTGAACTGTTCGTTCTGTGCGGCATCCCGGAGCATATACGTTCTGACAATGGTCCCGAGTTCACCGCCAGGGCAGTGAGGAAATGGCTGAACAGGATAGGGGTGAAAACATTGTTTATTGAACCGGGGAGTCCAGGGGAGAATGGTTATATCGAATCCTTTAACGGGAAGATGAGGGATGAGCTTCTGAGCCGGGAGATATTTACTACCCTTCAGGAAGCTAAGGTCTTGATAGAACAATGGCGAAGGGAATATAATCAGGTACGGCCACATAGTGTTTTACAGTATCGACCACCAGCTCCTGAGACTATACTAAGTATGGTTACGACTTAACAAGTGGTATCACTATCGGGAGCAGGTCAGCCCTATCCATCTTGGAGTTCTGTTCATGTACTCACGATAAGCATCACCGTATCTCTCAAGAAGGAAGCGTTCTTCCCCAGACACCGCAATTTGCCAAAAGACTATCCACAGAATGGCACCTAGTAGAAGAACCCATGAAGCACAGGCTATACCTGTGCCAGCATACAGCAAGAAACCGTTTAAATAGAAGGGGTGTCTTGAAATTCGGTAGATACCTCTGGTAACGGGTTCTCCAAGTGGTGTAGCCGCAAAGTTATAAGTAGCTATCAGTGACATAATCAGAGCCAGAGCAATAATAAGAAGGCCCACATATAGCCATGCTGTGCCTAGCTTTAGCGGCAGGAAGATAGAGTATATAAAGACAAGAGGCATGATGACAACATGGGTGGAGAGAGCTAACCACTTTTCAGGTTTACTCAGTTTACTTAGTGGTGCGGATTCGCTTCCCCTGTTCACTCTCTCTTTTTCCTCCTTACTCATAAGAATATTCGGAGCACTAAGTATCAGAAACGAGAGAGTTTGAAGTATCCAGGCATTCCATACACCTATTTCAAACGCTGGTATTAGTGCCATAACGCCCCTAGTTTCGCCTTAATATCGTGATTTGAGTTTAGCTTTTACCCAAGAGGTTGTCAATACAAAAGAAGGAACCCTATCGTCCCAAATGAAACGGAATGGGTAATCCGTATCACAGAAAGCCTTGCTAAATACAGTTGTTTAACCCTTGTGTTATAATCCGTGATAGAGGTAACTGGACATGGCTAAATTAACACCCGAAGAAAGAAAAATATTGCTTGATGCAGCGAAGAAAGTCCGTACCTACAAACTCATGCAGTCTACGGGTTATCAGAAGCTTATTAAAAAGGCTTATGATGAACGGATTAGGAAGCTCTTGGCGGAAATCAGTGCCAATGAGCTTAGCGATGCTGAATCCTGGTCACAAAAAATCGAGCAGTTAGCAGATAGCGTCAGGAAATCTGGTAGAGCTTTTCTAAATCAAAGGGTTAGACTTATGATGGGTATTCTGGGTACCAGAGGCTTTTTTGAGTGGGCTATCATTGCTGAGGATGAGACTGTCGAAGACCTTGCCATCCAATCAGCGAACATTAGTGATTTGGCAACTTCAGAGGAATGGACTAGGATAGCATCTGATGAACGGTTGCATATAGACATGATGAAAAAAGAGGTCCTTGGTATGGAGGGCTGGGAGATGGGAGGTGGCGGCGGAGTAAGAGATGTCATCTTTGGGGCTAATGACGGCCTGGTTTCAATATTAGCACTGGTTGCCGGAGTGTATGGGGCAATTACTGAAAGTCACCCAATTCTCATTGCCGGTATTGCCGGGGCAGTTGCCGGGGCTATATCCATGGGGGCTGGAGCCTACCTTTCGGCTAAGTCAGAAAAAGAGGTAACCGAGAAGGAAAGCGACAGAAAGGGTATCAAGAGAAAGGGTACTCCTGAAGAGGAGAAAAATAACCTGATAAAATTCTACCAAGCGAGAGGATTTAAGAGACAAGAGGCAGAGGTTGTGGCGGACAGAGTAGCTGCACAAGTGGAGTCAAGTGAATCCTATACCATCGGTGAGGAGGTTGGATTGACGTCGGAAGAATCTTGGCCTCCAACTAAAGCGGCTCTTTTTACCGGGTTATCATTCGCAGTTGTATCTCTCATTCCCATCTTGCCCTTCGCTTTTATGCAGGTAAATCCGGCAGTGATAACGGCGGCAATCGCCAGCATAGGTTGTCTCTTCGTAGTTGGGGCCAGCAAAGCCATTTTCAGCAGGCAAAGCTGGGTTCGGAGCGGAGTCGAGATGATGATGATAGGGGCACTAGCATCCGTGGCAACATATGCTATAGGACTGGTAATCCCGGTCTAGTTCCACATGTCGCTTACACAAACTCCCACTCGCAATAGGGGTCTCCAGCAACGAGACACTTGGACTCCCTGACGTGCTGCTTCTTCACTGCTGAGAAAAGTCCGTTGAGGAAGCCAGTGGTGAAATAGCACGAAGGCTCCCTGATAGCCGTAGCGAGCTTGGTCCGTACTGTCTCACAGTTTTCCCTTATCCTTATCGTTTTACCTAATGTGACCTTTCCCACCTTACAGTAGTTCATGAAGTCAATGACTCGTTTTATTGCTTCATCCTCATTTATACCAGCTTCTGTTAGTCGTTCGCCTAACATTTTCCCGGTTCTGGCTCCCCCCATCCTTTGCGCCATTCGGTATCTCTCACCCAGATGAGGAAAGCCCATGGCATGACCGGCTACATGGAGGTGAACATCACTACCTAACCGTGGTCTTTCTATAGGAATTCTTTTATGGACTAAAAAATCCATCAGGCGCTCTATCAAATGCTCGTGTATCATTTCTACAACTGAGCTGTCTTTCTCCAGAGAATCCCTTAGCTCATCAATTTCCCTCGGCACAAGCTTGAATTCACAGTAGGGGTCTCCCAGCCCTATGCACTTTGTCTCCATGGCGTTCCAGTCCCTTCCGCCCTTCTCAAATGCTTTAAGTTGGCCTGCCATTCCAGGAGGGAGATGGGAAGCGACAGCGTAACCTACATTGTCCAATCCCCAGCAGTCAGAGCTTTCGTATACTCTGAAGTAGTGTTCATCAGTCTTGGAGACGTCCTCTAGATATTCTGGGATGCCACTACGCTCCAGCCGCATTCCTGTGCCATACGGGCTGCCCCCGGCTCCTTTCGAAAATTTCTTCATGTCTTTTACCTTGCTGAAGTTGCTAGGAAACAACCCGAGGGTTTGCAAATAAGTTATAGATCTCACCAAAAGTCTCATGCGCCAGGGAGCAAATGCTATCATCTCCCGGCTCATGGCCATGTCCTCCTTGTTTAATTCGTATATCACCTTTGGAAAACCCTTGGGGTCCCAGAGCATGCCGCTCCAGTGGGCAAGGTTCGGCCAGAATGAGTTGACGAAGTCTCCAACCTCACTTCTCACTATATTTTCTTCTTTCCCGAACATACTTTTCATAAACTGCCTCATTATACCTGGCTCGAATCGGAGTGTCGATTTGATTGTTGGTCTAGTTTCTATGGGGACTTCAATTCTCGTCGGCCTTACCTTTGGATGTTTAACCACATTTACAGTCCTCGAACTATCTATTATCTCCATCTTGATGATGCCATCGGCGACGCTCATCATAGCTCCCAGGTCTTCTTCCTTGCCACAACCCTCATCCATCAGAGCTAAAACCGAATTCCCCTCGGAGGCGAACTTCGCCAGACACAGCCTCATAAATCTGAACACTTCTTCTTTGTTAAAGAGGTAAGGCGATGTCAGTGAATCAAAGGAAAGAAGAATATCTCGCTTCCCAATTCTCTCCTGAAACTTGGCGATAGCCATGCTAATGCTGTTTAGGTCTTCGCAGTTGGCGCCTATGGTGTCCAGTCGCTCTGGGGTTTTCACACCTACCGTTTCGCCAAATGCATCAATGAAATTTAATGCCCCGGTCGGGAGTTCCCCCAGCCCTTTTTCTCTGAGAAGACCTATGACCTCAGCCGGGCCGTGCTCGGTAGTTACATAGACCACTGGCTGGTCCATGGCTAGGCCACTGAGCACCACCTGATGGCAGAAGGTTGATTTACCGGCACCCGGAAGCCCTGAGAGCAGAATTAAGCTCTCCTTTGGCACTTCCTGTATTTCGGCTAGGGACATCACTAGCCTCCTTACTTGAACACAGTCAGAGTAGGATACACTTCCATACCGCTATTGGTAATATTATACGGTCGCGGCTGATTGTCAACCTCCAGGCCACGCATTTTCTCTATCTGGAACATACGGGTTATCCTGTCATCTTTCAGAACTGTGCGCAGCAGGATAACTCCCTGTGCCAGGTACTCTTCGAATTGATGCTCTCTTTCCAGACCTGTACCTCTTAGCTCGGAGATTAACAGGTTAGTGCAGCTAGTTTTCCTAAAATCGGCTATCAGGTCTCTCATAGCGTAGATGCGCTCAACTTCATCGGGGTATTGCAGGGTGAAGATAGTAACGGGGTCAATAACCACCCTCTTGGCTTTAACCTCATCTATACCTTCTCTGATTGCCTCTAGTAGCTTAATAAGCTTGAACTCCTTCATTCCCAGCTGAATGAGGCCGGCCTTTTCTGAGGATGCTACCCGGACCGGAGATACATTGATAAAGGCAATTTTTTTGTCTTGTTCAAGCTTGCCGAGGTCCCACCCGAATTTCGACATGTTCTTCTTCACATCCTCAGGGTCTTCATCCAGTGATATATAGATTCCAGGCTCATTGTATTCCGTAGCGCCTTTATACAGGAACTGGATAGCAAAGGTGGTCTTCCCACTACCAGGCCCCCCGGCAACTAAGATGCTGTGGCCCCTCGGTAATCCTTTCTCCCCAAGTATCTTATCAGCGCCAGCAATGCCTGTTGGAATATAATCGTCAACCATTTCCACCTCCTAAAGCTACTGAGGCAATCATAGGAGTCGAGTCAATTATAAATCCGATACGGAAAGATAACAATAAACCCGACCGATGGGACACGGAAATAGCGGTAAATCTTATTGAGAGAACACAAAACGCTACTTTGTGAAGTAACTTTTTACTATTTCGGAAATTACTTTGCAATCGAATTAGTACCTCTGTTTTTCAAATGAAGGTTCTAGCTTAATCTTTGAGTAAGTTCATCTATAGTCAGGAATTTGCCGGTAGTCTCCACTTGATGAACCATTTCAACCATCAGAGAATTGGCCGGGGTTAGTATTTCCATCCTCTTTCCTAATGTCACGATTTCCCCATTCAAATAATCAACTTCTGTATTTTTCCCTCTTTTGATACTCTGCCACGTGGAACCGAGCACTGGTACTTTGCCCAGTGATTCGGCTATCTTTTTTAGCAGGCTTGACGCTATCGGTAATGGTTCTCTAGCCATTGTTAGTATCGGTTCCATCGGGAAACCCGGTACGTCCCCGGTCTTGATTCCGGCTGCTTGGATAACTTTTAAACCTTCTTTCAACAGGTTAATGGTTAATTCTCTAACTTTTGGGTATTGGTAACTATCCTGATAGGACAATCCGGTAATCGCTGGGACGGTCGTCTGCAGATTCCAAATGAGCTTGGTCCAGTGCGCAGCACGAATATCTTCACTTATATCCGTACCTATTGCTTTATTAAGTAACGCTGAAAGAGTCTGTAATCGGTTCCCATTGTTGCCGAAAGGCTCTCCTATCAGGAGGGCTGTCTTACTGAAAGGAATAGAGTAAGATACTTTTCCTGATTCAAGGAACTGACTGCTAAATACAACAACGCTACTGATGATGTTTTCTTTTCTAAAAAGCCCAGCCACTTGGTCATCACTCCGAATACCATTTTGCATGGTAACTACCTGAGTGCTAGATAGAAATAGCCGCACTTTTCTGATTGAAGATTCGACGTCCTGAGCCTTCACAGTCAACAACGCTAAGTCCGGTTTGAAATCGAGATTTTCCACAGCTTTAACTTGAATAATGGTCTTCCCAGATTGTCCCTCAAGGATTAACCCATTGTGGTTAATTGCATCAACATGAGATTTGCGACCTATTAGAGTAACATCTTCTCCTGCTTTACACAGAAGACCACCTATCACGCTTCCAATAGCCCCGGCACCGATAATAGCTATCCTCATAATGGCGCCTCCTCCTCCAACCTTAGTTATTATTCTGGTTTTTCGCCGACACTAGTGACGGTCTCATCGATTTGTATTGTAC